>Ga0075429_100006550_pt1 | contig 10083 bp, 11 predicted proteins | sample RhiMetdeltSRZDD3_FD_75295 | JGI IMG/M metagenome (GOLD analysis project Ga0075429, IMG submission 75295) | Populus rhizosphere microbial communities from Tennessee, USA - Rhizosphere MetaG P. deltoides SRZDD3 | ecosystem: Host-associated > Plants > Roots > Rhizosphere > Soil | place: USA...
ATGCGCGCGCGCCACTCGAGCGACCGCTACTTCCAGCAGGACGTCGAGGAGGTCGGGAAGCTCGTCCCCGAGGGGATCGAGGCGCGGGTCGCGTACAAGGGGCCGATCCGCAACGTCGTGCACCAGCTCGTCGGCGGTCTGCGCCAGGCGATGGGCTACTGCGGCGCCGCCACGATCTCCGAGCTCAAGGAGGCGCGCTTCGTCCGCGTGACCTCGGCCGGCCAGCGGGAGAGCCACCCGCACGACGTCTCGGTCGTGAAGGAAGCTCCGAACTACAGGCCGGGCTACTAGATGGGGGAGGTCGTCGCGCTCCCGCTCCAGGAGCCGGCACCGGAAGAGCGCCCCGTCCTCGTCGTCGACTTCGGCGGCCAGTACTCCCAGCTCATCGCGCGCCGCATCCGCGACTGCCGCGTCTACTCGGAGCTCGTCCACCACACGACCAGCCCTGCGGCGCTCGCCGCGAAGCGACCGCTCGCGCTCGTCCTCTCGGGCGGCCCGGCTTCGGTCTACGCCGAGGGCGCGCCGGACGCGGACCCGGCGATCTTCGAGCTCGGGGTTCCCGTGCTGGGCATCTGCTACGGGATGCAGCTCATGGCGCGCGATCTCGGCGGGCGCGTGGAGCGCACCGACGGCTCGGAGTTCGGCCGGGCGGATGTGCGCGTCGACCCGGCGAGCGCGCTCTTCGGCGGCCTGCCGGCCGAGCAGGTGGGGTGGATGAGCCACCGCGACTCGGTCACGGCGGCGCCTGACGGCGCGCGCGTGACGGCGGAGTCGCCCTCGACTCCGATCAGCGGCTTCGAGCACCCCGCGCGCGGCCTCTACGGCATCCAGTTCCACCCGGAGGTGCTGCACACCGAGCACGGCACGGAGATCCTCAAGAACTTCCTCTACCGGGTCGCGGACGCGCCGCCCGTCTGGACGGCCGCCGCCGTCATCGAGGAGGAGACGGCGCGCATCCGCGCGCAGGTCGGGAGCGAGCGCGTTCTCTGCGCGCTCTCGGGCGGCGTCGACTCGGCCGTGGCCGCGCTGCTCGTGCACAAGGCGGTCGGCGACCAGCTCACCTGCGTCTTCGTCGACCACGGCCTGCTCCGCAAGGACGAGGCCGCGCAGGTCGTGGAGACCTTCGGGCGCCACTTCCAGGTGCCGCTCCAGCACGTCGACGCGCGCGAGCGGTTCCTCGCGCGGCTCGCGGGCGTGACCGACCCCGAGGAGAAGCGCAAGGCGATCGGCGAGGAGTTCATCCGCGTCTTCGAGGAGCAGGCGCGCTCGCTCGGGAGCATCAAGCACCTCGTGCAGGGCACGCTCTACTCGGACGTGATCGAGTCGGGCGGCGCCGCGGACGGCGTCGCAGCGACGATCAAGTCGCACCACAACGTCGGCGGCCTGCCGGAGATCATGGACCTCGAGCTCGTCGAGCCCCTGCGCATGCTCTTCAAGGACGAGGTCCGGCGCGTCGGCGAGGAGCTCGGGCTGCCGGAGGAGATGGTCTGGCGCCATCCGTTCCCAGGCCCGGGGCTGGCGATCCGGATCATCGGAGACGTCAGCGAGGAACGGCTCGAGATCCTGCGCGAGGCCGACGCGATCCTCCTCGAGGAGGTACGTCGCGCGGGGCTCTACCGCGAGCTGTGGCAGTGCTTCGCCGTGCTGCCCGCGATCAAGTCCGTGGGCGTGCAGGGCGACGAGCGGACGTATGCGTACCCGATCGTCATCCGCGCGGTCACGTCCGAGGACGCGATGACCGCGGACTGGGCGCGGCTCCCCTACGACCTGCTGGAGACGATCTCCGCCCGGATCATCAACGAGATCCCCGCGGTCAACCGCGTCGCGCTCGACCTCTCCTCGAAGCCGCCGGCGACGATCGAGTGGGAATGAGCGTCGAGGCCGAGCAGGCCACCTGCCGGCTCCCGGCGGACGAGGCCGAGGCGGAGGCGATCTGCCCGCGCTGCGGCGCCGAGATGACGTGGACGAAGGCCAGCTGGCACTGCCTCGCGTGCCGGTACAAGCAGGGCTGCTGCGGCTAGGAAAGCCGCCTTCAGCCCTTCTAGGGAGCGCGCAAGAATGCCTCGCACGACCGGCCGCGGCGGCGCGCTGCCTGGATAGCCTCGCGCCGTGAGCCGGTACCGGTGGACGATCCTCGCGCTCGGGACGCTCGCCCAGGCGAGCTACTCGGCGGTCTTCCTCGGAATCCCCGTGATGGCGCCGCAGCTCCGCGACGAGTACGGGCTCTCGCTGCCGGAGGTCGGCGTCGTCCTGGCGGCGATCAGCATCGGGTCGGTCGTCACGCTCCTTCCGTGGGGCCTGCTCACCGACCGGCTGGGCGAGCGGTGGGTGCTCGCGTCGGGCCTCGCCCTCGCCGCTCTCGCCCTGGTGGGGGCCGCCTATACGTCCGGGTACGCAGCGCTCGTCCTCACACTTGTCGTGGCCGGCGGGGCCGGCGCCAGCGTCAACGCGGCGAGCGGGCGCGCGGTCATGAGCTGGTTCCACCCGGCCGAGCGGGGCTTTGCGCTCGGGATCCGGCAGACAGCGCTGCCCCTGGGCGGTGCCGCGGCTGCCCTTGCCCTGCCGCCGATCGCCGACGCGGGCGGGACCCAGGCCGGCCTGCTCGTGCTCGCGGGCGCGTGCCTGGCGACGGCGGCCACCGGGGCGATCGGGCTGCGCGAGGCGCCTCCGACGGACGGCGACCTGCTCGAAAACGTCGGCAACCCCCTCCGCGACCTGCGCATGTGGCGGCTCGCTGTCGGCAGCGGGCTCATCGTGCTCGCCCAGATCAGCATCATGGCCTTCACCGTCCTCTTCCTCCACGGCGTGCGCGGGCTCTCGACGACGGTGGCCGCGGCGGTGTTCGCGGGCATGCAGCTGATCGGCGCCGCCCTGCGCATCGTCGTGGGCCGGTGGTCGGACCGCATCGGCCGGCGGATCGAGCCGCTCCTCAGGCTCGCGTTCGGGCTCTCCGTCTCGCTGGCCGTGAGCGCCGCGCTGACCTCGGCGCCGCTCGCGCTCTTCATCCCGGCGTTCCTCGTCGCGGGCGCGCTCTCGCAGTCCTGGAACGGCCTTTCCTTCACGGCAGCCGCAGAGCTCGCCGGCCGCAGAAGAGCCGGGGCGGCGCTCGGCTTCCAGCAGACGGGCCTCGCCGTCGCTTCGGGCCTCGCGCCGCCCCTCTTCGCCCTGCTCGTCGACTCCACCTCGTGGGGTCTCGCGTTCGGCCTCGCCGCCCTGTTGCCGCTGGCGGGCGCCGGCCTCATGCGCCGGATCCCCGTCTAGTGCGCGGCGACCTCCGCGTGCCCGCGACGCCTGCGTACCAGGAGCAGTGACGCCGCGATGGCCGCCAGCGCCGCGAGCAGCGCGCCCACGACGGGCCAGACCGGGAAGCTCCCGTCGTCCGTCGAAGCGGCCGGAACGGGCTGCGCCGGCGTCGGCGCAGGCTCACTCGAGCTCGGCGGCGTCTGGCTCCCGCCTCCGGCGGGCCCGCCGACGTCGACGGCCGAGAACGTGTGCGTCTGCGCGCACGGCACCGGTCCGCTCCCGTCGCTCGTGAAGTCGTCGAACACCTCGTAGCGCCAGCTCCCCGCCGCCGGGAAGACCACGTTGGCGACGTACACCTCCGGGTCATTCGTCCGTCGCGCGACGAAGGTCTGCTCGGCGCCCGTCTCGGTGTTCACGATCGTGAGCGTCGGCTGCGCCGTCTTCTGGTTCGGCAGCGGCTGGATGCCGTGCTGCAGAACGGTGATCTCCGCCGACCAGGTCGTCCCGGGGGCGATGCCCTGCGGGGGTGGGGCCAGGCCGACTGTCGCCATGCACCCCGCGCTCGCCACGCCCGCCTGGTAGAGGGCGCCGGCGGCGATTGCTGCGATCAGGATTCGTCTCATGCGATTCCTCCTCTCGCCGCTTCTACACCCGCCGGCGCAGGCGGGTTCCCTGAGGAGGGTTCGACGGAATAGTGGCTGTGCCGTCGGGCCGCGCTGCTCGCCCCGAGGACGGCGTCCTCAGTCGCGTCCGTATCTCATTCGATACGAACGCTCCCTGCGTCCTTGCCTCGGAACGACCATCGCACCGGGACGACGAGCACCATCCCGCCGAACCCTCCTGCTCAGCGAACGGAGAAGCCCGAGAGCCCCTCGTTCGCCTCGTCGGTGACGTCGACGCGCTCGACGATCGCCCCGCGCGGGCCCTCGTGGACGAACGCGACGAGCCGCTCGACGGCCTCGGGGTCGCCCTCGAAGACCGCTTCGACGGTTCCGTCCGGGTTGTTCCGCACCCAGCCGGCCACGCGCCGAGACTGCGCGTGCCTCCGCACCGTGTCCCGGAAGAACACGCCCTGGACGAGCCCGTGAACGACGACGCGGCGCCTCACCGGTAGCGCCTGAACCAGGGGAGGACGAGCACCGCGAGCAGCGCCGAGAACGCCGCGGCGAGCACGAACGGGAGCCTGGTGTCGACGTGGAAGAGGGGCACGTAGACGAGCGGCGCGATCGCCACGCCCGCGAACTTGAACGCGCTGTAGGCCGACGTGGCGCCGGCGCGGTTCTCGGGGAACGACTCCACGGCGATCGTGTTCAGGCCTGCCCAGACGAACGTGGACGCACACCCGATGAAGAAATAGACGAGGGCGAAGCTCCAGACGTTCGGCGCGAAGATCAGGCCGACGACGCCGACCGTGCACGCGATGGTGCCGGCAAGCGCCGCCGACGGACGTCCGACCCGGTCGACGACCGACCCGGCGTAGCGCCCCAGCAGGATTCCGCCGACCCCGTAGCCGGCGACCAGGAGCCCGCGAGCGCTCGAGCCCAGCGCGAACTCGTCGGCCGCGACGAGCACGAGCACGAAGCCGATCGCCGTGAAGCCGAGATAGCCGAGCATCGCCTGGGACGCGAGGAGGGCGATCCAGCGGTTGAGGAGAGCCCGGAGCGAGGCGCGTGGTCCGTCCGAGCTCGGCCGCTCCGCGGCGCCGAGCGTCTGCTTCGGCAGGGCGAGGATGCCCGAGACGACCGCCACGAGGACGAAGGCGAGCCGCCACGAGATCTCGCCGAGCACGCCTCCGAGGACAGGCGCGAACGTGAGCCCTGCGGTCTGCGCGGCCGCGAAGGTGCCGACCGTGCGGCCGAGGACGGCCGGCGCGACCACCTCCGAGAGTGCAGCAAGCAGGATGGGCGAGAGGAACGCGTTCGCGGCGCCCATCACTGCGCGGGCGGCCAGGAAGCTCCAGATCTCGGGCGCCAGCGCGCATCCGAGCGCCGCCACGCCGAAGCCGATGTACCCGGCCCGGACGACGCGGCGTGGGCCCAGCCGCTCCGCAACCGTCCCGGAGAAGAGCTGGAGCACGGCGAACGGCACCATGTACGCGGTGATCGCCGCGGCGACCTGGGTCAAGGACGCGTCGAGCCCGTCGGCGACGTTGGGGATGATGGCGATCAGCATCGCGCCGCCGAACGGGCCGAGGAAGCCGCCGACGTAGAGGGGGAAGGTGATGCGGCGCACGGGGCGGTAGGCTACGCGGCCCATGCGGGTCGAGACCTTCGTTTCCGACCTCGCGGCGGCCCGCATCGGCGCGACATTCAACTTCTATCGGGACGGCGAAAGGGCGAAGCTGCGCCGCGCGCGCCTTACCTCGTACCTCGATGCGCGCCGCGACGCGCGCCTGCTGCTCGTCGGCGAGGCGGCGGGCTACCGGGGCGCGCGTGTCAGCGGCATCCCCTTCACCTCCGAGCGCCAGCTCACCGGCGAGCCTCCGGGCGAGGCGAGCGCGACCATCGTCCGCGGCGTGCTGGCAGAGCTGGGCCTCGCGGAGGACGTGCTGCTCTGGAACGTCGTGCCGACCCACCCACATCGCGCCGGCCGGCCCGCGTCGAACCGTGCGCCGACGAAGGGTGAGATCGAGGCGGGGATGCGCTTCGTGCGCGAGCTCGCCCGGGGCCGCACCGTGGTCGCGATCGGCCGGGTCGCGCAGCGCGCGCTCGGCGGGCCGTACGTCCGGCACCCGTCCCACGGGGGCGCCTCCCTCTTCAGGGCGGGTCTCGCGGACTACGCTTCGTCGTGATGTCTGCGGCCCCGGCTCCTCCCGACCTCCCGATCCGGCGCAACACGGCGCTTCTCTCGGCGTCTCTGGCCGCCAACTCCGGGATGATGCAGCTCTCGGCCGCGGTCGCCTCGCTGACGTTCGTGCTCGTGATCGGCGTCAAGGGGCTCCTCGGGCTGGGACCTGCGATCGTCCTCGCGTCGGGGGCGCTCGCTGCGTTGCCGGCGGGTCGGGCCATGGACCGGTTCGGCCGCGTGCCCGTGATCGCCGCCGGCTTCGTGATCGGGACGATCGGCGGCGGGCTCGCGGCGCTCGGGAGCGCCGTCGACTCGGCGCCTCCGGTCTTCATCGGGCTGATCTGCGTCGGCACCGCGGGCGGGACTGCGCTGCTCGCGCGCACGGCGGCGGCCGACATGTACCCACCGGCACGGCGTGCGCGTGGCATCGCACTGGTCCTCGTCGGCGCGGTTTTCGGCGCCATCCTCGGCCCCGCCGTCTTCAGCCCGCTCCTCTCCGGGCGAGAGCTCGACGGCGACTCGCTCGCACTCCTCTGGCTCGCCGGCTCGGGCTTCACGCTCCTCGGGCTCGCGCTGGTGCTGTTCGTCCGGCCCGACCCGAAGCGCATAGCCGAGGCGCTCGCCGTGGGGACACCCGCCGCGGAGGTGCGCCCGGCCGCCCCGCTGAAGGAGATCCTGCTCCGCTCCGGCGTCATCCCGTCCGTCCTCGCAGCGCAGGCCAGCTTCGGCGTGATGGTCGGGGTCATGACCCTGACCGGCGCGGTGGTCGTCGACCACCATCACCACTCGGCTGAGGCGGTCTTCCCGATCATCGGCGCCCACGTGCTCGGCATGTACGCGCTCGTCCTGTTCGTGGGCGACCTCATCGACCGCATCGGGCGCCCGCCCGCGCTCGTCGGCGGGCTCACGGTCATGGCCGTCTCCGTCGCCAGCCTGCTCTGGATCGAGAGCGTGCCCGCCACCGCGGCCGCGCTCTTCGGCATCGGCCTCGGCTGGAACCTCTCGTTCGTCGCGGCCACGGCCCAGATGGCGGACTGCACGTTCCCGTGGGAACGGGGGAAGCTACTCGGGTTCAACGACCTGCTCTCCGGCATGACGGGCGCGAGCCTGGCGCTCCTCGGCGGCTATGCGCTCACCGCGATCGGGGTCGCAGCGCTCGCGATCGGCGGGACGGCGCTGGTAGTGCTCCCGGCGCTCTGGATCGCGCGCCGAAGCTTCTTCAGGAGAGCCGAGGCGAGCCCCTCCGTAGCGGAATAACGACTGCTAGAATCCGGCCTCGGCGGGCGCCTTGGTCCGCCGATTTTCTGTCTGATGAAGACCTATACCGCCAAGCCCAAAGAGATCGAGCAGCGCTGGTACATCGTCGACGCCGAGGGTAAGACCCTGGGTCGGCTCGCCACGCAGATCGCCGACACGCTGCGTGGGAAGCGCAAGCCGCAGTACACGCCGCACGTCGACACGGGCGACTTCGTCGTCGTCGTGAACGCGGAGAAGATCGCCGTGACCGGCAAGAAGCTCGAGCAGAAGCGCTACTACCGCCACTCCGGCTACCCCGGTGGGCTGCGGTCGCGCACGCTGGCGGAGCAGCTCGAGCGGCGCCCGACCGAGGTGCTGCGCAAGGCGGTCAAGGGCATGCTGCCGCGCAACAGGCTCGCCCGCCGCCAGATCACGAAGCTCAAGGTCTATGCGGGGCCGGAGCACCCGCACGAGGCCCAGAACCCGCAACCGCTCCCTCTGGACGACTAGGGAGACTGAATGGCCGAGATCGCGCAATACCAGGGCACGGGCAAGCGGAAGACCTCCGTGGCGCGCGTGATCCTTCGTCCCGGCGACGGGGCCACGTGGATCAACGGGCGCACGCTGGAGGAGTACTTCCCGCGTGACGCGCTCCGCACGACGGCGACCGCGCCGCTGCGCGTCGCCGGCGTCGAGGGGCGCTTCGACCTCCGCGCCCGCCTGCACGGCGGCGGCCCGAGCGGCCAGGCCGGGGCACTTCGCCACGGCATCGCCCGAGCGCTGGTCGAGGCAGATCCCGAGCTCCGCACCGTGCTCAAGCGCGAGGGCTTCCTGACGCGCGACGCGCGCATCGTCGAGCGCAAGAAGGCCGGACTGCACAAGGCGCGCAAGGCGCCGCAGTTCTCGAAGCGCTGACGGGCGGCTCACGGGCATGGCCCGGCAGTACTTCGGCACGGACGGTGTTCGGGGCGTCGTCGGGGAGGCGCTGACCGAGGACCTCGTCGAGCGCCTGGGCCGCGCGTTCGCCCGCTGGAGCTCGGGCGACGCGGTGCTCGTCGGCCGCGACACGCGCGCCTCCGGGCCTGCGCTCGAGGCGGCGCTCGCCTCCGGCCTCGCCGCGGGCGGCTCGGACGTCACACTCGGCGGCGTGCTGCCCACGCCGGCTGTCGCGCTCCTTGCGGCCGAGTCGGGCGCTGTCGTGTCCGCCTCGCACAACCCGGCCGAGTACAACGGGATCAAGCTCTTCCGCAACGGACTCAAGCTCGAGGACGCCGAGGAGGAAGCGATCGAGGGGCTCCTCGATGCGGGCGCCGGCCCGGGCCCCGTCGGCGAAGTCACCGAGGCATCCGGGTTCGGCGAGCGTTACGTCGAGCTCGTGGCCGAGCGGTTCGGAGGCCCGCTCGACCGGCTCCGCGTCGTCGTGGACTGCGCGAACGGGGCCATGGTCGAGGTGGCTCCGGTCGTGTTCGAGAGGCTCGGCGCGATCGTGACCGTGATCGGAGACGCACCGGACGGGACGAACATCAACGAGGGCTGCGGCGCCACCGACCTCGGCCTGCTCTCGCGGACCGTCGCCGCAGGGGAGTTCGACCTCGGCGTCGCCTTCGACGGCGACGGGGACCGGCTCCTCGCGGTCGACGCCGGCGGGGCCGTGGTGGACGGTGACCAGATCCTCGCAGTGCTGGCTGCCCATCTCGGGGTCGATCTCGTCGCCGTCACGCAGATGACGAACCTCGGCTTCCACCGCCTCATGCGCGAGCGCGGAATCGAGGTTCTCACGACCGACGTCGGCGATCGTTACGTGCTCGAGGCCCTCAGGGCCGCCGGCGGAGTCCTCGGCGGGGAGCAGTCCGGACACGTGATCTACCTGAACGGCCACGTCACCGGCGACGGCCTGGCGGCCGCGCTCCTCCTGTGCCGCGCCGTCGTCGAGCGCGAGCGTCCACTCGCCGAGCTCGCCGCCTTCGAGCGCTTCCCGCAGGTGATGGAGAACGTGCCGGTGCGCAGCAAGGAGCTTCCCGCGTCGATTCTCGAGGAGGCCGAGAGGATCAACGAGGCGCTCGGAGACCACGGTCGCGTGCTCGTGCGGCCGTCGGGGACGGAGCCGGTCGTGCGCGTCCTCGCGGAGGCGGAAACGGCCCAGAAGGCCCAGCAGCTCTGTGGTACCATCGTCCCTCTCGTCCAGAGAGAGCTCGGCTAGCAGCCGGGCTCGAGTTTTTTCGACCCGAAAAAAAGGGAACGAACAGGCTCTAACCAGCGTGATACGGCCAGTCGGGTCGGGACCCCGGCGTCGAACGGAAGGGGTTTCGAGTGTGCGGGATCATCGGATACGTGGGCTCGAGGACTGCGAAGGATCTCTTGCTCAAGGGTCTCGAGCGACTTGAGTACCGCGGCTACGACTCGGCAGGCATCTGCTTGATCGAGGACAGCGGTCTCGACCACGTCCGCGCAGTCGGGAACCTCGACCAGCTGAAGGAGGCCGCGGGCCGAAACGGCTCCGTCTCGACCACCGGCGTCGGCCACACGCGCTGGGCCACGCACGGCAAGGTCTCCTACGAGAACGCGCACCCGCTCACGGGGTGCTCGGACGAGGAGATCGGCGTCGTGCTGAACGGCATCGTCGAGAACTTCCGCGAGCTGCGCGACGGGCTTGCCGCCGACGGCCACACCTTCACGTCCCAGACCGACGCGGAGGTCGTCGCGCACCTGATCGAGCGCCACTACGAGGGCGATCTCGTCGAGGCCGTGCGCGCGACCTACGAGGAGCTCGAGGGCCACTTCGCGTTCGTCGTCATCCACCGCGACCACCCCGGCATG
>Ga0075429_100006552_pt1 | contig 10079 bp, 9 predicted proteins | sample RhiMetdeltSRZDD3_FD_75295 | JGI IMG/M metagenome (GOLD analysis project Ga0075429, IMG submission 75295) | Populus rhizosphere microbial communities from Tennessee, USA - Rhizosphere MetaG P. deltoides SRZDD3 | ecosystem: Host-associated > Plants > Roots > Rhizosphere > Soil | place: USA...
GAGGTGATCCGGAAGGTGCCGGAGGCGGAGATCGTGGGCGCCATGCGCGAGGAAGTGGACAAGTTCGTCGCCGAGCGGAAGCTCGCGAAGGCGGCGGCGGGCGGCGCCGACTGATGGGCCAGTATCGCACCCACGTGTTCGTCTGCACGAGCGGGGAGACGTGCCCGACCCAGGGCAACGTCGAGCAGTTCGTGAAGTATCTGCGGGGCGAAGCGGCGAAGGCGGGGCTGAAGGACGACGTGCGGATCAACAAGGCGGGCTGCTTCTCGCAGTGCGGTCACGGCCCCATGTTCGTCGTCTACCCGGACGACGTCTGGTACGCCGGGGTCCAGGAATCCGATCTCAAGGAGATCTTCGAGTCGCACATCGTGGGCGGCAAGCCCCTGGACCGGCTCCGCTACGAGCCCGGTGTGAAGGGCGCGAACAAGAAGAAGGACGTCACGTAGCGCTCCGCGCTTTCCCATGCGTTTTACGCGCTCGCTGATCCCGACCCTCCGCGACGATCCCGCCGATGCCGAGGCCGTCAGCCATCGCCTCATGGTCCGCGCGGGCCTCGTACGCCAGCTCGCGGCGGGGATTTACGTCTATCTGCCGCTCGGCCGGCGGGTCATCGACAAGGTGAACGCGGTCATCCGCGAGGAGATGAACGCGATCGGCGGGCAGGAGGTCACCATGCCCGTCCTCCATCCCGCCGAGATCTGGCGGGAGTCTGGGCGATGGGACGCGATCGGCGAGGAGATGTTCCGCCTGCGCGATCGCAACGGCCGCGACATGTGTCTCGGCATGACCCACGAGGAAGTGGTGGCGTGGCTGGCCGCGCGCGAAATCCGCTCCTACCGCGACCTGCCGCAGATCTGGTACCAGATCCAGACGAAGGAGCGCGACGAAGCGCGTCCGCGCTCGGGCGTCCTGCGCACGCGCGAGTTCCTGATGAAGGATTCCTACACGCTCGATCCCGACGTGGCCGCGCTCGAGCGATCGTACGCCGCCCACGAGGGCGCGTACCGGAAGATCTTCGATCGCTGCGGGCTCGTCTATCACGTCGTCCAGTCCGACCCCGGGATGATGGGCGGGCTCGGCTCCCACGAGTTCATGGCGCCGAGTGCCGCGGGCGAGGACGAGATCGCGATCTGCGCGCAGTGCGGCTACGCCGCCAACGTCGAGCTCGCGCGGGGCACGCCGCCGGCGCCGTCCTTCCCGGCCTGGCGTCGCGAGGAGGTGGAGACGCCGGGCGCGCACACGATCGCAGAGGTGTCGCGGCAGCTCGGGATCGACCCGCGGCTCACGATCAAATCGCTGCTCTACGTGGCGCCGAAGGCGGGCCCCGTGCTCGCGCTCGTGCGCGGCGATCACGCCCTCCACGAGCGCAAGCTGACGCGCGCGCTCGGCGAGGAGCCCCGCGCCGCCCATCCCGACGAGGTGCGCGCCGCGCTCGGCGCGCCGGTCGGCTCCGTCGGACCGCTCGGCGCGCGCGTGCCCGTGTTCGCGGACGAGGCGTTGCGCGAGGGCGTCTACGTGGTGGGCGCCAATCGCGAAGGCGTGCACGTGCGGGGCGTGCAGCCGGGACGCGACTTCGAGGCGCGCTTCGTCGATCTGCACACGGTCGTGGCCGGTGAGGCGTGCCCACAGTGCAAGTCGCCGCTCACGGTGGAGCGGGTGATCGAGATCGGTAACATCTTCAAGCTGGGGACGAAATACTCGGTGCCGATGAACGCGACCTATCTCGACGAAAGTGGCCGCGCGCAGCCGATCGTGATGGGCAGCTACGGCATCGGGCCCGCTCGCATCGCAGCGGCGGCGGTGGAGCAGCGCAGCGATGCCGATGGCATCGTGTGGCCGTGGAGCATCGCGCCCTTCCACGTCCACATCGTCCTCGTGAGCCAGCGCGATCCCGCCCAGGTGTCGGCGGCGGAGACACTCTACGCCGAATGCGGGCGTGAGGGCCTGGAGGCGCTGCTCGACGATCGCGACGAGCGGCCCGGCGTGAAGTTCAAGGACGCCGACCTCCTCGGGTTACCGATCCGTGTCACCATCGGAAACGCGCTCGCCAAGGAAGGCGTGGTCGAGGTTCGATCCCGGGCGACCCGGGCCGAGCGCCGCGTGCCTGCGGCGGACGTCGTGCGCACGATCCGGGAGCTCGCCGGGACCGGCTAGGCTTGCCTCTCGCCGGGTCACGTGCTAAATTCCTGAAAAAGTGGGCGTTGCCCACTTTTTTGATTTTGTAATACGGTGTCGCAGTGCCCCGTGGACCGGCGCGGGGCGGCAGTGCCGGGGAGCGACGCGGGGGATGAACGACGAAGAACAGTTGGCTCGGATCGAGGAGTCCGTCCTACCGGTGCTCCGTGACCACGGTCTCGATCTCGTCGATCTGGACTGGCGCGGCAATCGGCCGCGCGGCATCCTCCGCGTCTTCGTGGACAAACCGGGCGGGGTCGGGATCGGTGACTGCGAGCGCGCGAGCCGCGAGCTCGGGGATGTCCTCGACGTGAGCGGGCTGATCGAAGGCGCCTACGACCTCGAAGTGTCCTCCCCGGGGCTGGATCGCCAGCTGCGCAAGGATCGCGAGCTCCGCTGGGCGGTCGGCAAGCCCGTGCGGTGCTGGCTCGCGGGCGGCGCGGAGACGCACGGCCGGCTCACCGAAGTCGGCGCCGACCGCCTCGTCCTCGAGTGCGACGGCGAGCGGCGCGAGTTGCCGCGGGCGCTGGTGACGAAGGCGCGGCTCGACGTGGAGGTGCCCTGGAGACGGGCGTGAGGGGATGAATCGAGAGCTGATCAACGTGATCGAGCAGATCGGGCGGGAGAAGGGGATCAATTCGGAGATCCTCTTCGAGGCGCTGGAGTCTGCTCTCCTGTCGGCGTCGAAGAAGACGCAGGGCGCCCCCGACAACATCCGCATGCACCTCGATCGGAAGACGGGTGTGCTGCGTGTCTACGGCCGCAAGAAGGTCGTGACGGAGGTCATGGATCCCAAGCTCGAGATCACGCTCGGCGAGGCGAAGGCGCTGAACCCCGACGCCGAGCTCGACGACGAGCTCGAGCAGGAGCTGCCGCCGCAGGAGTTCGGCCGCATCGCCGCCCAGACCGCGAAGCAGGTGATCCTCCAGCGCGTCCGCGACGCGGAGCGGGAAGGGATCTATTCCGAGTTCGCGGGCAAGGAAGGACACATCCTCCGCGGCGTGGTGCACAGGATCGAGAAGCGCAACGTGATCCTCGAGATCGGCAAGGCGGAGGCGATCCTCCCCGAACGCGAGCAGATCCCGGGTGAGCGCTACAACCCGGGCGATCGCGTGCGCGCCTATGTGCTCGAGGTCCGGCGGACGGCGAAGGGACCGCAGATCACGCTCTCCCGTACGCATCCCGGGTACCTGGCGCGGCTCTTCGAGACCGAGATCCCGGAAATCCAGGAAGGGATCGTGCTCGTGAAGGCCACGGCGCGCGAGGGGGGCGAGCGCGCGAAGGTGGCGGTCGCTTCCACCAAGCGCGACGTGGATCCGATCGGCGCCTGCGTGGGCCTGCGCGGTACCCGCATCCAGGTCATCAGTCGTGAGCTGCGCGGCGAGAAGATCGACATCATCGAGTGGTCGCACGATCCCGCGACGTTCGTGGCGCGCGCGCTCTCGCCCGCGAAGGTGTCGTCGGTGACGATCGAGGAGCCGGCGGACGCGGAGATGCAGCCGGCCGCGCTCGTGGTCGTCGCCGACAACCAGCTGTCGCTCGCGATCGGCAAGAAGGGCCAGAACGCGCGGCTGGCGGCGAAGCTCACCGGGATGCGCATCGACATCAAGAGCGAGTCGGAGATCGAGAGCGAGCGCGCCGAGCGCGAGCGTGAGAGCGAGGGCCGCGCCGCGCTCGCGCGCCTGCCCGCGGTGAGCCCGGACATCGTGGAGGCGCTCGTGGGCGCCGGTCTCACGTCGCCCGCGCAGATCGTGAGCGCGGGACCGGAGCGGCTGCGCGCGGTGCCCGAGGTGAGCGAGCACGCGGAGCAGATCTACTCGGCCGCGGAGGAGTGGATGGCGTCGCATCCGACCGCGGCCGTGGGGGCGGCGGGTGCGGACACGACCGTTGCCGCCGGGGAGACGCCGGATTCCGCGTGAAGGACGGGCCGGGTCGCACGTGTCTCGGGTGTCGGCAGGTCAAGCCGAGGCGAGAGCTGGCGCGTCTCGTCCGGAACCCGGACGGGATCGTGGTGCTCGATGCGGCGGGCACGTGGAAAGGACGCGGCGCCTACGTGTGCGCCGATACGCCGTGCGTGGAGCGCGCACTGTCGCGCGCTCGCCTCACGCACGCTTTTCGGAGACCCTGTGAGGCCGGGCCGAGCCTGGCTGAGGAGGTGAGGAGACTGTGGCAGCGGCGAAAGTGAAGGTCATCGAACTCGCCAAGGAGCTGGGCGTCACGAGCAAAGACTTGATGATGGCGGCGGAAGAGATGGGTCACAAGGGCGTCCGCGCCATGACTCCTCTCGACACGACCCTCGCCAATGCGTTGCGCGTGAAGCTCGGAAAAGGCCGCGAGCTTCCCGAAGAACCAAAGCCGAAGCGCCCCGTCAAGAAGACCGCGGTGTCCGCGGACGGCGCGGACGGAGCGGAGGGCGCCGCCAAGAAGCCGGCGCGCACGCGCAAGGCGAAGGCGGGGGAGCTCGACGAGACGCCGGTCGAGGTCAAGCCGGCCGCCACCATCGTCAAGCCAAAGCCGGTCACGCCCGCGGATCTTCCCGTGGAGCCGCCGCTCGTCGCCAAGCGCGAGCCGGAGGTCGTGATCCCCGAGCCCGTCGCGCCCGTGGTGCCGCCTCCGCTGCCGGTGGAACCGCCCCTTCCCATGCAGCCCGCGGCGACCGTCGCGCCTCCGCTGCCCGCGCCCGCGACGCCCAAGAAGCCGGAGCCGAAGATCGTTCCGTTCCGGCCGATCGAGCGGCCGGCGCCCCCGCCCGCGCGTCCGTCGTCGCGTCATCCGAGCGGGCCGTTCTCGCAGCCGCGCGTGACGGTTGCTCCGCGCCGCCCCATGCCGCCGTCGATGCCGGCGCGTCCCGCCGCGTCCGCTCCGCCGGCGGCCGCGAGCACACCCCCCGCCGCCTCTCCGCGGCCCGCGGAGATCGTCGCGCCGCGCATTCCCGCCACGCCGGCCGCGGCCGCGCCGGTGGCGGAGACGCCGCCGGCGCCGCCCGTGGAGGTGAAGCGCGAGCTGATCCGCGTGCCGGAATCGGTCACGGTGGCGGAGCTCGCGGAGAAGATGCGACGGAAGTCGGGAGAGGTCATCAAGGCTCTTCTCGAGCTCGGCGTGATGGCGACCGTGAACGAGCTGCTCGATCCCACCGCGGCCAAGCTCGTCGCCGACAAGTTCAACGTGGACGTCGAGGTGCGCTCGATGGAGGGCGACCTCGTCGACGAGGAAGACGTCGATCCCGCGCAGCTCGCGCTGCGTCCGCCCGTCGTCACCGTCATGGGCCACGTCGACCACGGCAAGACGTCGCTGCTCGACGCCATCCGCCGCACGAAGGTCGCCGAGAAGGAGTTCGGCGGGATCACGCAGCACATCGGCGCCTACCAGGTCATGACGTCGCACGGAAAGGTCACGTTCCTCGACACTCCCGGTCACGAGGCGTTCACGGCCATGCGCGCGCGCGGCGCCCAGGCGACCGACATCGTCATCCTCGTGGTGGCGGCCGACGACGGCGTGATGCCGCAGACGGTGGAAGCGGTGAACCACGCGCGCGCCGCCAACGTTCCGATCATCGTGGCCGTGAACAAGATCGACAAGCCGGAGTCCGATCCCGACCGCGTCAAGCGCGAGCTCGCCAACCTCGGGCTCGTGCCGGAAGAGTGGGGCGGTCAGACGATCTACGTGCCGACGTCCGCCAAGAAAGGCACCGGGATCGAGCAGCTCCTCGAGATGACCGCCCTCCAGGCGGAGATCCTCGAGCTCAAGGCCAACGCCAACCGCGCCGCCAAGGGCGTCATCATCGAGAGCCGCCTCGATCGCGGTCGCGGCGCCGTGGCCACTGCCCTCATCCAGAACGGCACCCTGAAGGAAGGCGACGCGGTGGTGGTCGGCGCCCAGTCCGGCCGCATCCGCGCGCTGATCGACGCCCTCGGCAAGAAGGTCCGCAACGCGGGTCCCTCCGATCCCGTCGAGATTCTCGGCCTGAGCGGCGTGCCCTCCGCGGGAGACGTGCTCATCGCGGTCTCCGACGAGCGCAAGGCGCGGCAGATCGCCGCCATGCGCATGGAAAAGGAGAAGGCCAAGGCGAAGGCGCCCACGCGCATCACGCTCGAGGGGCTCAGCAAGCAGATCCAGACCGGTGAGGTGAAGGAGCTCCGGCTCATCCTCAAGGCGGACGTGCAGGGCTCGGTGGAGGCGCTGACGGAGTCGCTGGAGCGGCTGTCCACGGAGGAGGTCAAGCTGAAGGTGATCCACGGTTCCGTGGGCGCGATCAACGAGAGCGACGTGATGCTCGCGTCCGCGTCCAACGCGATCGTGCTCGGCTTCAACGTGAAGGCGGAGCCGAAGGCGGCCGCCCAGGCGCAGGCGAACGGCGTCGATCTGCGGCACTACAACGTCATCTACGAGGCGATCAACGACCTCAAGGCGGCGCTCGCCGGCATGCTGCGGCCGGAGATCCGGGAGACGATCCTCGGCCACGCCCTCGTCCGTCAGATCTTCGTGATCTCGAAGCTGGGCCCGATCGCCGGCTCCTACGTGCAGGACGGCAAGATCGTCCGCAACGCGCGCGCGCGCGTGCGCCGCGGCGACGAGATCTTCGGCGAGGGAACGGTCGGCTCCCTGAAGCGCTTCAAGGACGACGTGCGCGAGGTGCTGGCCGGGCTCGAGTGCGGCATCGGCGTGAACGGGGTGAACGGGGTCCAGGGCGGCGATCTCATCGAGGTGTACACGACCGAGGAAGTCGCGCGCACGCTGTAGTCGCGCCCATCACCGGTGGTCGCCCGCGTCGCGCTCGGCCTCGTGGAGCTGCACCTGCCCGATGTGGACTCGCTCAAGGGCAAGCGCCACGTCCTCAAGGGCCTCAAGGAGCGTGTGCGCGCGCGCTTCGAGTGTTCGGTGGCTGAGGTGGACCACCAGGACATGTGGCAGCGGGCCACCCTCGCCGTCGCTTACGTCTCCTCCGACGCGCGGCACGCCAACGAGGTCGTGTCCAAGGCGATGGACTTCATCGAGGACAACGTGGAAGGGATGGTCATCGATACTTCCGTGGAGATTCTGTGATGCAGGGCAAGCGGCTCGACCGGGTGAACCAGCTCATCAGGGAGGAGATCTCGACGCTGCTCCAGCGTGAGCTCAAGGACCCACGGCTCGGCTTCGTGACGGTGACGGACGTGGAGACGACCAAGGACCTGCGCACGGCCAAGGTGTTCGTCTCCGTGCTCGGCGGCGACACGCAGTGGGCAGCCTCGCTGGCCGCCCTCGAGAGCGCGCGGGGCTTCATCCGCAACTGGCTGCGCCAGAACCTGGAGCTCCGCGTGACGCCGGCCCTCGAGTTCCGCGCCGACCGGTCGATGGAGCACGCGGCGCACATCCAGGCGCTGCTCAAGCGCCTCAACACCGGAACCTGATCGGCATGACGAGCTCCGCCGTTCCCGGCGACGTTCTCGCCCCGTTCCGCCGCGATGCCGGGCGCGCGCTCATGCTCGGGCACGTTCACCCCGACGCCGACGTGCTCGGCACGCTCCTCGCGCTCGGCCTCGCACTCGAGGGCCGGAGCTGGAGCGTCACCTACGGCGGACCGCACCCGGCGCCGGAGATTCTCCATTTTCTGCCCGGCATCGAGCGCTACACCGTGCTCGAGAAGATCGATGGACCGTTCGACGTCGCCGTCCTCACCGATTGTCCGAACCCCGATCGGACGGAAGGCCTGATCGACGGCGCCCGGAAGGCGGCGGCCACCATCGTCAACGTCGATCACCATCCCGACAATCGGCGCTACGGCGACGTCACCTGGATCGATCCGTCGGCGGCAGCGACGGGCGAGATGGTCTACGACCTCCTCCGCGCCCTCGGCGTCCCGCTCACGCCGGCCATCGCCACCAACCTGTTCACCGCGGTTCACACCGACACGGGGTCGTTCCGTTACTCCAACGTCACCCCGCGCACGTTCGCCATCGCGGGCGAGCTCGTCGCCGCGGGCGCGGATCCCGCGTTCGTCTCCGGCCACCTCTACGAGCGCCGAGGGCCGGATTCGCTGCGGTGGCTGGGGGAGGCGCTCGCGCGCGTCCAGGTCAGTGACGATGGCCGCCTGGCGTGGCTGGCGCTCCCGGCCGGGCTCGTGCCCGAAACGTTCGTGGAGGGCGAAGAGCTGGTGAACTATCCGCGCTCCGTCGGCTCCGTCCGTGTCGCGTGTCTCTTTCGCGAGCGCGACGGGCGCGTGAAGGTCAGCTTGCGGGGCAAGGGCGACGTGGACGTGAACCGGATCGCGGCCCGCTTCGGCGGGGGCGGCCACGCGAACGCGGCCGGGTGCACGGTTCCCGGGCCGCTCGACCGCGCCACGCGCGACGTGCTCGGCGCCGCGCGCGCGGCCATCGACGCCACCGCCACCGCCGGCCGGTGACGGAGCGCGCGTGAGCAGGCGCCGGCGCGGGGAGCCGCCGCCGCGGTCGGGCATCCTCGTCGTGGACAAAACGCCGGGCGTCACCTCGTTCGACGTCGTCGCCGCCGTGCGCGGCGTGCTCGGCGTGCGGCGGGTGGGCCACGGGGGAACGCTGGATCCGGACGCCGTCGGCGTCCTCCCGATCCTGATCGGCGAGGCGACGAAGCTCACGCCCTACCTTGTGGACCAGGACAAGGAGTACGTCGCGGTCGTGCGGTGGGGGGTGACGACCGACACCCACGATCTGAGCGGCCGCGTCGTCGCCACCGCCCCCGTGCCCGTGTTCACCCGCGAGACGGTGGAGCGGGCGTGCGCCCAGTTCCGCGGACGCATCACGCAGACGCCCCCGATGTACTCCGCCCTTCACCACGAGGGTCGTCGGCTGTACGAGCTCGCGCGCGAGGGCCTGGAAGTGGAGCGGGCGCCGCGCCAGGTGGTCGTGCACGCGATCACCGTGGAAGCGGTGTCGCCGGCGACGGCGACGCTCCGCATCGTGTGCGGCAAGGGGACCTACGTCCGCACGCTCGCCGCCGATCTCGGGGATCGTCTCGGCTGCGGGGGCGCGGTGGAGTCCCTGCAGCGGACGCGGGTGGGACCGTTCACGCTCGGGGACGCGGTGAGCGCGCGCGAGATCCGCGCCGGCGGCGCCGCCGCGCTATGGACACGCCTGCGTCCTCCCGACGCCGCCCTCGCGGGCTGGCCGGCGGTGACGCTCGACGAGACGGATACGACCGCGTTCGTCCACGGGCAGGCGGTGGGCGCGACCGGTGACGGCGCCGGCTTCGTGCGTGTCTACGACGGTGGCGGGCGATTCCTCGGTGTCGGTGAGTGCCGCGGAGGCGCCGTGCGCCCGGCGCGGATGCTCCATGCAGATCGTCCAGGGACTCGAGAACTTCCGGCCTGAGGCCGGGGGCGGCGTCGTTGCCCTCGGCGTCTTCGACGGTGTCCACCTCGGACACCGGGCCATCCTCGCCACCGCGGTCTCCACCGCGCGGCGGCTCGCGCTGTCACCGCTTGCCTGCACGTTCGACCGTCATCCCATGGAAGTCCTCCAACCGGAGCGCGCGCCGCTGCCGATCACCACGCTCGCGGAGCGACTCGACCTCATCGCCGCCACCGGCATCGAGACCGTGCTCGTGCTGCCGTTCACCCGCGCCCTCGCCTCCATCGAGCCCGATGCCTTCGTCAAGGACGTTCTCGCCGGCCGCCTCCGCGCCCGCGAGGTCGTCGTGGGCTTCAATCACCGCTTCGGCCGCGGCGCGCGCGGGGATACGGCGCTGCTGGAGGCGCTCGGGCGCGAGCTCGGCTTTGGGACGGAGGTCGTTCCGCCCCTTACCCTCGATGGCGTCCCCGTCTCGTCGACCGAGATCCGCACCGCGCTCCAGGCCGGCGACGTCGAGCGTGCGGCCGCGTTCCTGGGGCGGCCGTATCGGATCTGGGGAACGGTGGTGCGCGGCGCCGGGCGGGGCCACACGCTCGGCTT
>Ga0075429_100006553_pt1 | contig 10078 bp, 8 predicted proteins | sample RhiMetdeltSRZDD3_FD_75295 | JGI IMG/M metagenome (GOLD analysis project Ga0075429, IMG submission 75295) | Populus rhizosphere microbial communities from Tennessee, USA - Rhizosphere MetaG P. deltoides SRZDD3 | ecosystem: Host-associated > Plants > Roots > Rhizosphere > Soil | place: USA...
CCGTCCGCATCCGGGTCGCCGACCGCCTCACCCAGGCCAGCGACCACCCCGTCCTCCTGAACGTCCCCGAGACCCGCTACCTGAAGGGCCTCCTGCTCGAAGCTCTCTGACGCCCACCGGAGGGCCCGCGCCAACCCGGCAATCCGGCTGCCGGAGTCAGCAGAAGGGCTCGACTACAGCGGACCCGCTCAGCGGAGTCGGTGGGGCCGGGGTGGGGCGGCGTGCGGCAGGGGTCGAAGGGACCCGTTCCCGAAGAGCGGCGGCGGAAGTCACGCGCCGGGATGGAGCCCAGCCGCTGCCGAGCAGCGAACGCGTGCCGCGTGGTCGTCTCGACCCCTGCCGCACGCCGCCCCGCCCCAGCCCCGCCGCCTCTACCAGGAGCGAGTTTCGCCGTGCTTCAGAACCCAGATGTCGTCGAGGTTGAGGCCTAAACGGCGAGCCTCGGCGAGAAGGCGCTGGGGCGGTTCCTCGAGTGGTTCTTCGGCGAGGTCGAACGTGCCCCAGTGGATGGCGACGAAGCGTTGACCACGCGCGTCGGTGAAGCCTCGGAGCGCCTCCTCCGGCGTCGTGTGGCTCGCCTGCATGATGACCGCCGGCACATAGGCGCCGATCGGCATCGCCGCCAGATCGAACGGGCCCAGGCGCTCGCCGATCTCCTTGAACCCGCCGAAGTATGCGGTGTCCCCGGCGAAGTAGAGCCGCTTGGTCTGTCCGGCGATGACCCAGCCGCTCCAGAGGCGGCGGTTGCGGTCCCATAGCGTGCGCCCGGAGAAGTGCTGGGCCGGAACGCAGGTGAAGCTGAGCCCACGCTCCTCACGCCGGCCCCACCAGTCGAGCTCCTCGACGTCGGTGATCCCGATATCCGCGAACCACGCCTTGAGGCCGAGCGGGGCCAGAAAGCGTGGACGATGCTCGGCGGCGAGCCGCTTCACCGTGGCGACGTCCAGGTGGTCGTAGTGATCGTGCGAGATCACGACGAGGTGGATCGGGGGCAGATCCTCGAAGCGCATGCCGGGCGCCGACACCCGGCGCGGGCCGGCGAACGAGACGGGGCTCGCGCGATCGGACCAGTGAGGGTCGGTGAGGATGTTCACCCCATCGAGCTGGATCAGGAGGGTCGCGTGGCCGACCCACGTCACGGTGACGGCGCCGCGATTGGCGCGGATGGTGTCGAGGTCGCTGGCGACCCGCGGCAGATTCGCCGTCCGCGGCGAGAAGGTGGCGCCCCACATGCGCGAGATGAAGAAGCTCACGCGCGTCCACCCGCCGGCGTGGGCCTGCGCCTGATCCACATTCGCGAACCCGTGCTCTCGATGATGGGCAGGAGCGCCCGCCACCGGGGCGCCGACGCTCGAGCAGCCGGTCGCCAGGAGCACCAGGAGCAGCGCGCGGGCCGACCAGACGATCAGGCGCTGGGCTCCCCGAGCGGCAGCTCGACGACGAACGCGGCGCCGCCGTCGGCGGCGTTCTCGGCGCGGAGCGAGCCGCCGAGCTCGGTGATGATCCCGTACGAGACGGACAGCCCGAGGCCGCTTCCCTCACCCGGCGGCTTGGTGGTGAAGAACGGGTCGAAGACCCGCGGCAGGACCTCCGCCGCGAGGCCGGGTCCGGAGTCGCGCACCTCGACGTACGCGTGGCGATCCGACGGCCACACCCGCACCGTCAGCACGCGGTTGGCCGGATGCTTGGCCATCGCCTGGTGTGCGTTCTGCACCAGGTTGAGCAGCACCTGCTGGAGCTGATTCTCGTCCGCCCACACGAACGGGCACGCCGCGAAGTCGGTGACCACGCGGATATTGTCCTGCTGGAGCTGGTATCCGATCAGCTCCAGTACCCGCCGCGCCTGATCGGCGAGCGAGCATGGGCGACGCTCCGGCGTGTAGTGCCGGGCGAACAGCAGCAAGTTCTGGACGATGCGCGCCGCGCGGCCGGCTTCCTCGGCGACGATGCCGAGCCGGTCGCGCACGTGCGAGGTCGTCTCGGGATGCGTCAGCAAGAGATGCGTCAGGCCGAGGATCGTCGTGAGTGGATTGTTGATCTCGTGCGCCACGCCCGAGGCGAGCTCGCCGACCGCCGAGAGCTTCTCGGCGTGAATCAGCTGGGTCTCGGCGCGGATGCGCTGCGCGTGCGCGAGCTTGATCGCGTCGCGCTCGCGCAAAAGCTCGGAATAGAGCCGCGCGTTGTCGAGCGCGACGCCGATCTGATCGGCGGCCGCCTCGAGCAGGGCGAGCTCCTGCCGGTCGAACGGGTCGGGAGTCTTGCGGCCGAGCGACAGGGTGCCGAGGACCCGGCCCCGGCTGTGGATCGGCACGCAGACGAAGCCGTTGATTTGCTCGCGACGAACCGCGGCCCTGGCGCTCGGCAAGACGTTGGGGTCCTCGTAGTTCCGGTCGATCCGCACCGTCTTGCCGGACGTGGCGACGTGGCCGATGAGCCCCTCGCCGACCGGCAGCGATCGATTCACCTCGCGCAGCCGCGGCGACATGCCACGCTCGCCGCGCAGCTCGAGCGTCGTGCCGTCCTCAGAGAGCAAATGCAGGCTCGAGATCTCGTGGCCGGTGACGCCGGTGAGCGCCTCGACGGCGGTCCGCACGACCTCGTCGACGTCGAGGGTACGGCTCACGGCCTCCGCGACGGTGTGGAGGATCCTGACGTGGGGCTGGACGGCCGGCCGGGCGCTGGCCCGGCGCCGCGCGCTAGTGCCGCGCGGGGAGCGACCGGCGCGCCGCTTCAATCGCGGACTCCACGTGCGCCCGGTCTGCGGCCGGGAGGTCTCCGAGCTCGGCGGCGAGGTCGAGCAGTAGCGTGACTTCGGCGAGGTGCTCGCCGGCGACCGCCTCCCGGCCCGTCGCGGCATCGCGCGCGGCGGCGAGGGCCGCGGCCTCCAGCCGCTCACCGGTGGACGCTCGTGCCGTCTGGCTCATGGCGCGCGTGACGCGAAAGACCGTGTGCGGCAGACGCTTCCAGGAGTCGTCGCCCGGAGCGGGCGCCGCGTGGGCCGTGTCGGCCACACGCGCTAGGCCCGCGGCCACGGCGCGATCGAGATAGTCGAAGTCGAACGGCTTGGCCACGTAGTCGAACGCGCCGAGCGTCAAGGTCTCGCGGGCGAGGGTGACGTCCTCGTTGGCGGTGACCATGATGACGGGGAGGGTTGTGCTCATCTCGCGAATGCGGCGCAGAACCTGGACGCCGTCGAGGCCGGGCATGCGCACGTCCAGAAGGACCAGATCGGCCCGCCCGCCGCTCACGGCGCTGAGCGCCTCGAGCCCGCTCGTCGCGGCCTCGACGGCATACCCCTCGGTGGAGAAGTACTCCGTCAGGACCTCACGGACCGGGGCTTCGTCATCGACGACCAGGATCCGTCCCAGGGCCATTACCCATTATCTTACCCCAGACTCATTGCCCTACCCCAGGCCAGGGCCCGCTCCGTCACCCGGCGGCGCGGGCGACGAACGCGTAGGCAAGCTCTAAAGCCGCGTCAAGACGGGCCGGATCCTTGCCGCCCGCCTGGGCGAGGTCCGGACGACCCCCCCCGCCGCCGCCCACAGCCTTGGCAACCTCCTGGATGAGCTTGCCAGCCGGAAACCGGGCGGTGAGGTCCTTCGTGACGGCGGCGATCAGGTTGACCTTCCCGTCGAGGACGCTCCCCACGCACACCACCCCCGAGCCGAGCCGGGTGCGCAGGGTGTCGGCCACCGAGCGGAGCCCGTCGGCGTCCAGCCCGTCGATGCGCCCGGCGATCACCGCGACCCCGTTGACCTGTCGGGCCGACGCGACCAGGTCCTCGGCGCGCGAGCGCGCCAGCCGCGCCTCGAGCTCCCGGAGCTGCTTCTCGAGCGTCCGCTGCTCATCGATCAGCTTCTGCAGGCGTGCCGGAACCTCGAGGGGCCCGATCTTCAGGATGTCGGCCGCCTCGCGGAGCGCCGACTCGGTGCGCGCGACGCTCTCGAGTGCGGCCGGCCCGGCGACGGCCTCGACGCGCCGGACGCCCGAGGCGACCGCGCCCTCGGTCGTGACCTTGAGCAGGCCGATCTCGCCGGTGCGGCCCAGATGCGTGCCGCCGCACAGCTCGGTCGAGAAGTCGCCGATCTTGATCACGCGCACGCGGTCGCCGTACTTCTCGCCGAAGAGCGCCATCGCGCCGGTCTTGAGGGCCTCGTCCAGGTTCATCTCGTTCGGCACGACAGGCGTGTCGGCCTGCACCTGCTCGTTGACCAGGTCCTCGATGCGGCCGATCTCGCGGTCGTTCACCTGGGTGCCGTGCGAGAAGTCGAAGCGCAGATGATCGGGGGCCACCAGCGACCCGGCCTGCGTCACGTGCGTGCCGAGCACCTTGCGTAACGCCGCGTGGAGCAGGTGCGTGCCGGTGTGGTGCTGGCGCAGCCCCTGGCGGCGCGGCGAATCGACCGTGACGGCCACCTCGTCGTCCTCGCGCAGGGCACCCTCGGTGACCCGGACGCGGTGCACGATCACTTTGGGCCCGCGATAGAACGTGTCGAGGATCTCACCGCGCCCGGCGCGCCCGACGATCGTTCCGGTGTCGCCCATCTGGCCGCCCGACTCGGCGTAGCCCGGCGTCCGATCGAGGACCATCTCGACGGTCTGGCCCTGGCGTGCCTCGCGCTCGCGCGCGAAGTCACCCTCGCGCACGATCGCCCAGACCCTCGCCGGCGCCGCCATGTGCTCGTAGCCGAGAAACGTCTGGGCGCCGAACGTCTGTGGAATGGTGGCGAAGAACGCGCCGCCGTCGGCGCCGTCGCCGGCCGCGAAGGACGCGCCGGCCCGGGCGCGCTCGCGCTGGGCCTCCATCTCGTGCTCCCACGCCGACTCGGTCGCGGGCGTCGACACCCAGCCGCGGTCGTGCAACTCGTCCTCGGCCAGGTCGCGCGGAAACCCGAACGTATCGTACAGGGTGAACAGGAATCGCCCGTCGATCGCGCGCTGGCCCCCGGAACCCTGCGCCTTCGCGTACTCGTCGATCCGGTCCATGCCGGCGTCCAGGACCGCGGCGAACCGCTCTTCTTCCTCGCCGACCGCGCGACGGATGCGCTCGCCCTCGCTCCGGAGCTCGGGGTAGGCGCCGCCCATGTCGGCGACCACACCCTCGATCGCCTGCCAGAAGAACGCGCCGGCGATGCCGAGCTTGCGGGCGTGGCGCATCGCCCGCCGCATGATGCGCCGCAGGACGTAGCCGCGCCATTCGTTCGAGGGCAGGACGCCGTCGGCGATGAGGAACGCGGTCGTGCGCGCGTGATCGGCGATGACGCGCATCGAGACCCGGTCGGTCTCGGCGCTCGCCGCGTACGTCTTGCCCGCGAGCTTCTCGATCTGCCCGAACACGTGCACGAACAGGTCGGTGTCCCAGTTCGATTGCTTGCCCTGGACGACCGCCGCGATGCGCTCGAGCCCCATGCCGGTGTCGATCGACGGCCGCGGCAAGGGCGTGAGCGTGCCGCTCGCGTCCCGGTTGTACTGCATGAAGACCAGGTTCCACACCTCGAGCCAGCGGTCGCACTCGCACTCGGGTCCCAGGCACGCGCGGCCCGCGGCGGCCTCGGCGCAGGCGATGTGGTCGCCCTGATGGAAGTGCAGCTCCGAGCACGGGCCGCAGGGGCCGGTGTCGCCCATCGCCCAGAAGTTGTCCTTCTCGCCCAGGCGCAGGATGCGCTCGTCCGTCATGCCGGCCACGCGCTTCCAGAGGCCGAAGGCATCGTCGTCGTCGGTGTACACCGTCGCCTTGAGCCGCCGCTCGTCGAGGCCCAGGTCGCGCGTGACGAACTCCCACGCGAAGGCGATCGCGTCCGCCTTGAAGTAGTCGCCGAACGAGAAGTTGCCGAGCATCTCGAAGAACGTGTGATGGCGCGCGGTGTGGCCGACATTTTCGAGATCGTTGTGCTTGCCGCCGGCCCGCACGCACTTCTGGCTCGAGGTGGCCCGGACGTAGGGGCGCCGCTCGGCGCCGAGAAACACGGACTTGAACTGGACCATGCCGGCGTTGGTGAACAGGAGCGTCGGGTCGTCGCCGGGCACGAGCGACGACGAGCGCACGCGCGTGTGGCCGTTGTCCTCGAAATACTTCAGAAATTTCTCTCGAAGCTCGCTGCCCGTCATAGGGAGCCCAATTGTATCACCGGCCTCTCAGTCGTCGAGGCCGGCGCCGAGGCATTCACGCACGACGCGCGCGACGATCGACGCCGCATGGCCGCGGCGAAGCAGATGGTCGCGCAGACGCGGCGCGGCGCGCGCGGGATCGGCGCGGCGCAGCGCGGGCAGGCGCCGGCGGGCGACGGCGCGCGCCCGCTCGAGCGCGTCGGCGTCGTCGCGGGCCAGCGCCGCGTCGATCAGGGGCGTGGCGACCCCGCGCGCGCGAAGCTCGGCGCGCAGGCGCGCGGGGCCGTAGCCGCGCGACGCCCGCGTGGCCACCCAGTGGCCGGCGAACGCGGCGTCGTCGAGATAGCCGCGGGCGACCAGATCGGCGAGCACTTCGCCCGCCACGTCGGCGGGCGCCCCGCGGCGGCGCAGGCGCCGCTCCAGCTCGCGGGTCGTCCAGGGGCGGCGGGAGAGGAGGTCTGCGGCGACCAGCCGTGCGGTCCGCGCGTCGAGAGCTCGGCGCGGACCGCGCGGGGCCGTCAGGAGCGCTTGAAGAAGGAGCTGCCGGCCGCGGAGACGGGCGCCGGCGCTCGCTCGTTGGTCCGCTGCTCGAACGACTGCTCGCCGGTCGAGAAGATGCCGCGGACCTTGAGGTCGAAGTCGTCGGCGTTGGTCGCCGCTTCTCGGGCGGTCTCGTACGAGATGGTGCCGTCCCGGTAGAGCTTCAGCAGGCACTGGTCGAAGGTCTGCATGCCGTACTGCGACTGGCCCTGGGCGATGAACGCCGGGATCTCCGGCGTCCGCTTCGCGTCCCGGATGCAGTCTTTGATGGCGCCCGTACCCACGAGCACCTCGACGGCCGGGATGCGCCCCTCGCCACCGATCTTCGGGATGAGCCGCTGCGAGACGATGCCGACGATGACCGCCGCCAGCTGGTCGCGGATCTGCTGCTCCTGGTGGGGCGGGAAGGTGCCGATGATCCGGTTCACGGTCTCGCTGGAGTTGAGTGTGTGGAGCGTGGAGAAGACCAGGTGGCCCGTCTCCGCGGCGTGCAGCGCGACCGACATGGTCTCCGGGTCGCGCATCTCACCGACCAGAATGACGTCGGGGTCTTCGCGGAGCGCGGCGCGCAGCGCGGTGGCGAAGCTCGGCGAGTCGTGGCCGATCTCGCGCTGGCTGACCACGCAGCCGATGTCGTCGTGGGTGAACTCGATCGGATCCTCGATCGTGATGATGTGATCGTTCCGGGTGCGGTTGATGTAGTCGATCATCGCCGCCAGCGACGTCGATTTGCCGGAGCCGGTGATGCCGGTGACCAGCACCAGCCCGCGGCGTTCCATGGAGAGCTGCTCGAGCACCTCGGGCAGCCCGAGCTCCTCGAACTTCGGCTTCTTGGAGGGGATGGAACGGAGCACGGCGCGCACGGCGCCGAGCGCCAGGAACATGTTCACGCGGAATCGACCGAAGTTCGGCACCGAGTATGCGGAGTCGACCTCGCGCCCGTCCTTCAGCTGGGTATACATGCGCTCGGTGAGACAGCGGCGGGCGATCGCGTCCATGTCCTCGTTGGTGATCACGCCGAGATCCCCCTGGGGCACCAGGCGCCCGTGAATGCGGAGGACCACCGGCGAGTTCGCCTTGAGGTGAAGGTCAGAGGCGCCGCGCTCGACGCCGGTGACCAGGAGCTTGTCGAATTCCATCGCCATGAACCGCTCCTATTTGATCGAAACGGCCTGCCGAAGCCCGAGGACGTCGCGCAGCTTCGCTTCGAGGTCCGCGAGGGTGGCGCCGTTCTCCAGGAGCCACTTCTTGGCGTTCTCGCGTCCCTGCCCGATGCGCTCGCTCTTGAACGTGTACCAGGTCCCGGACTTCTCGATGAGGCCGTGATCGACGCCAGCGTCCAGCACGCTGCCCGCCTTGGAAATGCCTTCACCGTAGAGCACGTCGAACTCCGCCTCCCGGAAGGGCGGCGCGAGCTTGTTCTTGACTACCTTGACCTTGGTCCGGACGCCCAGCGACTCGGTGCCCTGCTTGATGGCGTCCTGCCGGCGGATGTCGAGCCGCACGGAGGCGTAGAACTTCAGGGCGCGCCCGCCGGTGGTCGTCTCGGGGTTGCCGAACATGACGCCGATCTTCTCGCGGATCTGGTTGATGAAGATGACGACCGCGCCCGAGCGCGAGATAGCGGCGGTCAGCTTGCGGAGCGCCTGCGACATGAGGCGCGCCTGCAGCCCCGGCAGCGAGTCGCCCATGTCGCCGTCGAGCTCCGCGCGCGGCACGAGCGCCGCCACCGAATCGATGACGATCACGTCGACCGCGTTGGAGCGCACGAGCGTCTCGGTGATCTCGAGCGCCTGCTCGCCGGTGTCCGGCTGCGAGATGAGCAGCTCGTCGATGTTGACGCCGAGCTTCCGCGCGTAGATCGGGTCGAGGGCGTGCTCGGCATCGATGAACGCGGCGATCCCGCCCAGGCGCTGGGCCTCGGCCACCGCGTGCAGGGCCAGCGTGGTCTTGCCCGAGGACTCCGGCCCGTAGATCTCGGTGATGCGGCCTCGCGGCAGGCCCCCGATCCCCAGCGCCACGTCGAGCGAGATGGCTCCGGTGGGGATGACGGCGATCTCCTCGAGCGGGCCGCCAGCGCCGAGGCGCATGACCGACCCCTTGCCAAACTGCCGCTCGATCTGCGAGATCGCCAGCTCTAACGCCTGTCGCCGCTCGCTTTTCGCCTCAGCCATGCGCATCTCCTTCATCCTCGCACGCTCGCTGCACGTTACGTTATCGCTTTCGGCCATTCTAGGTGTGCCCCCGCAAAGGCGTCAATGTCCGGGCATTTAGACTCCACCTCCTCCGGCCCCGCCGAGGCTCGCCGCGGCGAGCTCGGTGTACCGGGCGCCCCGCGGCGAGAGCTCGCTCCGCATCAGCGAGACGCGCGCCACCGGGAGGCGACCGAAACCGCGGCCCGCGGCGCCGCGGAGGGCCTGGGTGAGCGCCGGGGTGCGCCCGGGCAGCCGGACCCGGCCCAGCGTGATGTGTGGGGAAAATGGCCGGGCTTCGCGGGTGAAGCCGAGCGCCGCCAGCGCGTCATCGACGCGGCCGGCAAGATCGCCCATCGTTCCGGCTTCCGCGGTCACGCCCGCCCAGACAACGCGCGGGCGCGTCGCCGAGGGAAAGGCGCTGAGGCCCTCGACCTGAGCGTCGAACACGCCGACGCCCGCGATCGCGCCGGTGAGCGCGCCGGCGACGGCCTCGATACGATCCTCGGCGACCGCGCCAAGGAACTTCACCGTGAGATGAAGGTTCGCCGTCGCCACCCAGGACACGTCGCGCGCCGTCGGTTTCAGATCGTCGATCGCCGCGCCGAGCTTTCCCCGGACGGCGTCGTCCAGCAGGATCGCGACGAACGCGCGGATCGAGCCTATGGAGTCCTCAGAAGCTGCAGGAGGTTGCGGAGCCCCTGCTGCTGCTCGGGATCGGTCTCGCCCGCGAGCGCGGCTCGGAAGTCGGCGATCGCCCCCAGCCGGTCGCCCTTGAGCTCCCGTTCCAGGCCGCGGGCCGCGAGTGCCCGCGAATCGAGGGGCCGCAGCACAGGCTCGGCGGCGGCTTCCGGCGCGCCCGAGGCCGCCGGCGGCCGCGCCGCTGTGAGGGGAGGCAGCGAGTCGATCCCGGTGAGCATCCGCGCCTTCTGGCGCGAATCAGGCTCGATCTCGATCGCCCGCACCCAGTCGGCGCGGGCCTGGTCCGCATCGCCGGCGAGCCAGCGCGCGTTGCCGCGGGCGAACAAGGCGCCGGCGTGGCTCGGGTTCTCGGCGAGAACAGCCGTGCAGTCCGCGATCGCCCCCTGATAGTCGCGCTTCGAGATGAGCGCCTGACACCGGTTGAACAGGACCTCGTCCGCCGGCGCCCCGAGCTTATGCGCCCTGTCGTAATCGGCGATCGCGCCGTCCACGTCGCCCAGCCGGGCCCGGACCACGCCGCGGTGGGCGTACGC
>Ga0075429_100006557_pt1 | contig 10077 bp, 9 predicted proteins | sample RhiMetdeltSRZDD3_FD_75295 | JGI IMG/M metagenome (GOLD analysis project Ga0075429, IMG submission 75295) | Populus rhizosphere microbial communities from Tennessee, USA - Rhizosphere MetaG P. deltoides SRZDD3 | ecosystem: Host-associated > Plants > Roots > Rhizosphere > Soil | place: USA...
CTTAGAATTTTCGCCGGAGGAACAATGAGAAAACTTGGTGTCTTTCTTATGCGGGGGTTCATTATGATTGTCGTTCTGGCGCTGGTTTTGGGAGCCGCCGGAACCTACTACTTCATGAGCTACCTGCCGAAGACCGTCGCTCCGAAATCTTTTCCGCAAACAGACGGGGAGATCCAGCTCGAGGGTTTAGATGCGCCCGTAGATGTGTACCGGGACAAGATGGGCATACCGCACATTTACGCGACGACTTCACATGACCTGTTCTTTACGCAGGGCTACGTCCATGCCCAGGACCGGTTCTGGCAAATGGATGCATGGAGGCATATCGGTTCCGGGACGCTCTCTGAAATGTTCGGAAAGGGTCAGCTGGAAACCGATACCTTCCTGCGCACACTTGGCTGGCGGGTCACAGCGGAACGGGAATACGCGGAGCTGGATCCTGAATCGAAATCGATCATCGAATCCTATACGGCGGGAGTCAATGCCTATCTCGAGGATCACGACACAACCACGCTGAGCCTGGAATACGCCATTCTCGGCCTGCCCAGCCCCGATTACAAGATCGAGCCGTGGACGCCTGTCAACAGCCTGACCTGGGGCAAGGCCATGGCATGGGACCTGCGCGGCAACCTGGGCGAAGAGATCGAGCGCGCCGTCCTGCTCAAGACTTTGACGCCAGACCAGGTGGCAGAGCTCTTCCCCGCCTATCCCGAAGACCATCCTGTGATCGTCAACAAGCTGGGCATCCAGGACGCTGCCCGCGCGCCGACGTCCGCGCCCAGTATGGCATTCGAGATCCCGGAGGGAACTCTCGCAGCGCTCCAGCACAACACCTCGCTCCTGGACCTCGCCATGGGACCGGCAGGCGATGGGATCGGCTCCAACTCCTGGGCGGTCTCGGGTGCCCACACCGCAAGCGGGATGCCCCTGCTGGCGAACGACCCCCACCTTTCGATCCAAATGCCATCGATCTGGTATCAGTCTCACCTCGAATGCAAGCCCATCACCGACAAATGTCCTTATAACGTGGCCGGCTTCACGTTTGCGGGAGTGCCCGGGGTCATCATCGGTCACAATGACCGGATTGCCTGGGGATTCACCAATGTCGGTCCGGATGTGATGGACCTTTACATCGAGCGCGTCAATCCTGAGGACCCAAATCAGTATGAAGTGAACGGGAAATGGGTTGATTTCGAGACCCGCACGGAAAGTATTGCCGTCGTGGGCGGTGACCCGGTGGAGGTCACGGTCCGGTCGACCAGGCACGGGCCGGTCATTTCTGAGTCCTATGGGCCTGTGAAAAACGAAAACACGGATAACGATCCGGAGTTTGTTCCCTTCAAGGAGCGCGCCGGCGTGGAGCTGCCCGATCAATATGCGATCGCCCTCAAGTGGACTGCTCTTGCGCCCTCGACGCCGTTTCAGGCCATCTGGGGATTCAACAAAGCCCAGAGCTGGGAGCAGTTCCGTGAAGCTGCACGGAATTTCCATGTGCCCGCCCAGAATCTGTTGTATGCGGATGTAGAAGGAAACATCGGGTATCAGATGCCCGGTGACATTCCCATGCGCGCAAATGGAGACGGGACTCTGCCTGTTCCCGGCTGGACGGACGAATACGAATGGACAGGCTTCATTCCCTTCGAAGAGCTGCCATACACGTTCAACCCGCCGGAAGGGTACATCGTCACAGCCAACAATCGCTGCCAGCCGTGGGATTATCCCTATCTCATCACGCGCGACTGGGATTATGGTTTCCGCGCCCAGCGCATCCTCGACATGATCGAGAGCGGTTCCGGAAAGATCGATATCCCCTACATCCAATCGATGCAGGGCGACTCCTTCGACGCGAACGGACCGACCTATATCCCGCTCCTTCTGCAGATGGAAGAACTTTCGAATAATGAGGCGTCTGCCCAGGCCCTTCTTAAGGGCTGGGACTTCCAGAATCGCGCCGATTCGGCCGCGGCTGCCGTGTTCAATGCCTTCTGGCGTCACTTGCTGCAAAACACCTTCAATGATGACTTGCCCGAGGAGCGCTACTACCCGGATGGCGGCTCACGCTGGAATGAGATCATGCGGCACCTGGGCGATAGCAGTTCATGGTGGGATGACCAGACCACGGCAGACGTGCAGGAATCCCGGGAGGAGATCATTCAAAAATCGTTCGAGCAGGGCGTTGCCGAACTTGAAGACCTGCTTGGCAGAGATCCGGCAAAGTGGACCTGGGGCGAGATGCATGCCTCCACGTTCCGCAATGGCACGCTGGGCGAATCGGGTGTCCCGCCGATTGAATCGCTCTTCAACCGCGGTCCCTTCCCGACAGGCGGCGGGGAGTCGATTGTCAATGCGACCGGCTGGTCTGTAAAGGATGGTTATCAAACAAACTGGCTCCCCTCCATGCGTATGATCGTGGACCTGGGAAACCTGAACAATTCAGTGACTGTGCACACAACGGGACAATCGGGGCATGCCTATCATCCCCACTACATTGACATGGCTCCCCTGTGGGCAAATATCCAATACTATTCGATGCTCTGGGATGAAGGGGCTGTTACGACAGATGCCGAAGGGCACCTGGTGTTGACGCCGAGATAAAAGGATAAACAACGTAGGGAAGGGCAGCTGCCGTTCCCTACGTTGTTTACGTCTACGGGGCTCTAATTGCCAGCCACGAAAAGAAAATGACCCCCAGATAACTCGCGCTGAGATCGACAAGGTCGAAGGTGCGATTGGAAAAATTTTGCTGCGAGAGCTCCTCGAGGCCGATCAGCAGGGCAAGGGCCAAGCCGATGAGCAGGGCGATCCGGCCCCGGCGCTGTGAGGGCATCGAGCGAAAGAGCGTCAGGTTGACCAGCAGGATGAGGATCCCATACAAAATGAAATGACCCAGTTTATCCGCGTAGGGTATGCGATAGATAAAGTTTATGATCCCCAGATTCCCTGTATCCGCCAGGACGATGATCAGGATAATAAAGAGTGCGAAAAGGATCGTGAGCCACTTCATAGGAAGATTCGGGGCGGGTCGATGACCCGCCCCGGCTAGTGTTTAGAGTGTCTCTTTCAATTTCCCTTTGGCGGCTCTTTCTTCCCGGATCTCACGCCGTGCTTTCAGCGCTTCCCAGACCGCGGGGACGACTGATATCAGGATGATCGCGATAATCACGAATTCGAAATTCTTCTTCACGAAGGGGATGTTGCCGAAGAAGAAGCCTAGCAGGGTGAATAATAATACCCAGACAATTCCACCAAACACATTGTAGGAAAAGAAATAGCTGTAAGACATCTTGCCCATGCCCGCCACGAACGGCGCAAACGTCCGGACGATGGGAACGAAACGCGCCAGAAAGATGGTCTTTCCACCGTGCTTCTGGAAAAAGGCGTGCGTGCGGTCCAGATATTCCTTCTTGATCCATTTGATGTTGTAGGCGCGGTCGCCCAGATAGTGACCGATCCAATAATTGACCGTGTCGCCGGCTATGGCCGCAACGATAAGCAGGACGATCAACAGCCAGACATTGAGCGAACCGAGCGCCGCAAAGGTGCCGGCGGCGAACAGTAAGGAATCACCCGGCAAGAAAGGTGTGACGACAAAGCCTGTTTCCATGAAAATCACAAGAAAAAGAATGGCATACGTCCATGTGCCGTACTGGTTGATGATATTCGCCATATACTCATCCAGATGCAAGAAAAGGTCGGCCAAAAATTTTAGTTGCTCCATACATTACTCCGAGTTCAAGTTCACCGCGTTTTGGATTAATCTCCAACGATTTGGATCCTACGGATTAAGACAAATCGCCTGGATATTTTTGCGGTTTCTTACTAAGGCAGGCGCAGATTATACCTGCTTTCCTATTTCGCTTCGATTCGACTGAGCCAGTCACCGAACGCCAGCAGGATGAAACTTCCAAGGGTAGAAAGGCCAAGGTTCAACGAACCCAGGGGAAGAAACGTCCATTCCCGCCAGATGCCGATCCAATGACCGGCAATGAACCCCGCAATACTCAAGCTAAAGAACAAAACCAGTCGCCAAAAACCTCCACCGCGTATCAAATGATAGAGCGCTCCATAAAACAACGCGACCAGCAGACCGAATAGCAGAGTAGGAAGGGTCATGTAAATCTGATAGTTACTAGACTAGATTCGAGGCAATATGTAACAGTCCCACGGCAAATCGCCTGATATTTGATGACCATGCTGCAACGTTTTTCGCTGCAGCCCCATCGATCCACAGCGTGCCTACACGCAGACTTAGAGAATAATCCCACCGCCGATCAACAGGTCACCCCGGAAAAAGACGGCCGCCTGTCCCGCCGTGATGTCGCGCTGCGGCGCATCGAACCGGACCTGAACCCTGTCCGCGTCGATTGGCGTGACCCACGCCTCCGCCTCTTGCGCGGTATAGCGGATCTTCACCTCTGCCCGGAACGGTTCCTTGGGCGCCTCCCCTGACTGCCAGTTGATGTCGCGCGCCACCAGCTCCTGCGAGCCCAATTCCTCCCGGGTGCCGACGATCAGGGCGTTCGTGCTCGAGTCCTTCCCCAGCACATAAAGCGGAACCGACGAGGCAATCCCGAGTCCCTTGCGTTGACCGATGGTGTAGTTCGCCAGCCCCGTGTGCGTACCCACGGAGGTGCCCTCACGAGTCAGAATATCGCCCGGCTTGAGCAGCTCCGCCGCGTTGCGCCGGAGGAAATTGCGGTAATCCTCCCCGGCGAGAAAACATAGATCCTGCGAATCCTTGCGTGAGGCGGTCGGCAAGCCGAACCTCTCGGCGATCGCACGGATCTCTGTCTTGGGATAATCGCCAATCGGAAAGAGCGCCCGCCTCAGCTTCGCCTGATTCAGCACATACAGGACATACGATTGATCTTTGCTTCGATCCAGCGCCCGCAGGAGATTCATCCTGCCGTCTTCCCCCTTCTGAATCCTCACATAATGCCCCGTCGCCATGTAGTCCGCCTCGAGCGCCAGCGCATGCTCCAGCAAAAACGTCCAGCGGATCTGGCGGTTGCAGATCAGGCACGGATTCGGCGTCTCGCCGCGCGCGTATCCATCCAGGAAATATTGCACAACGGTCTCGCGGAAGACGTCTTTTGCGTCGATGACGTAAAAGGGAATGTCGAGCTTCGCCGCGACCCGGCGCGCCTGCCCCATCGAGTCTGGTGTGCAGCAGCGGTTAGAGCCCTCCTTGCCGGGTTCACTCCACAAGCGCAGCATCATGCCAATGACGTCATAGCCTTGCTCTTTGAGCAAGGCTGCAGCAACCGAGGAATCGACTCCTCCAGACATCGCAACGACAACTTTGGTCATGATTTACGGTCCTACAGGTGGAGAGAGCAATCTAGTAATACGTATTACTAACCACCTGTACGGGTTCTATTTCAATTTCCTGGCTTTCTCCACCAGTCCCGGCAGCGCCGCCAGGAAGGCATCGACATCCGCCGCTGTCGTTTGAATGCCCAGCGTCACCCGCAGCGAGCCCAGGCCCCAGTCACGGGATAAACCGATGGCGTTCATCACTTCGCTGGGTTCCGGGTTGCCTGTCTTACAGGCGGAGCCGGAGGAACAGGCGAAGCCCGCGGCATCCAGCAGGGTGAGCAGCAGATTCCCGTCCACGCCTTTGAACGCAAAGGAGGCATGATGAGGCAGGCGCGCATCCATCGGACCGGTGAGACGCGCATCCGGGATCGTCTCGAGTACGCTCCCAAGGATCCGGTCGCGCAGCGGCTGTACGTGCGTAACACGCTGGTTACGCTCCTCGTTTGTCAACCTGAGTGCCTCGGCGAAACCGACAATATACGGTACATTTTGAGTCCCGGCACGCAGATTGAATTCCTGTCCCCCACCGGTGAGATGTGAGACAAGCGGTGTGCCTTTGCGAACATACAACGCGCCGACGCCTTTCGGTCCATAAAACTTGTGCGCCCCGAGCGACATCATATCCACGCCCAGCGTCCTCACGTCCACGGGCAGATAGGCGGCAGCCTGCACAGCATCCGTATGCAAAAGGATGTTATGATTCCTGCAGACCTCCGCGATCGCTTTGACGGGGTTGATCGTGCCGATCTCATTGTTGGCATACATCACCGAGACGATCGCGGTGCTATCGCAAATCGCGCTGGATACGATCTCGGGTGTGACCCTGCCCTGTTCATCCACATCCAGCCATTCGAGCAGAAAGCCTTCGTATTTTTCAAGCTGCAGCAATGTCTTGACTACGGCCGGGTGTTCGGCGCGTGAGGCCAGAATCCATCTGGCGCCCGTCTTCTCACGCATGGCATATGCCGCGCCGCGGATCGCCAGATTGTCTGACTCAGAGCCACAGGAGGTGAAGATGATTTCTTCCGGGCTGCAGTGCAAGACCGATGCCACCGTCTCGCGCGCAGAATCGACCGCCGCTTCGGCAACCTGTCCATAGCGGTGCACCGAGGAAGGGTTCCCGAACGACGTGGAGAAGTACGGTGTCATTGCAGCGACCACGCGCGGGTCCACCGGTGTGGTCGCCGAGTAATCCAAATAGACCATAGCGGCAGATTATAGCATGAGCGTCCGATGGTTTTTTGCCCTGTTCTATCCGAAATACGGTTGGACAAATACTGAAATCCAAGTAAAATAGCGCCTCTTGTGGAAAGGAGTAAGAATGCTTAAATTTCGATTAATAGTGGGTATACAGATATTGATGGTTGGAGCCGTACTGCTCAGCGCCTGTGGCGCAACACCCGCGCAGCTCACCCCCACGGTGACCGTCAACCCGAATGAGATCCGGACTCAGGCAGTCCAGACGTTTGCGGCAGATCTCACGCTGACCGCGGCCGCCGCACCGACGAATACACCCCCCGCGACCATAACACCTCTGGCGACCTTCACCGCCGGTCCCACCAGCGCAGGCGGGATTGCCATCGGGACGGCGCCCGTGGGAGCGACGGCTTCGTGCTATGGGCTTTCTTTCGTGAGCGATGTAACCATCCCCGATAACACGCCTGTTACCGCCGGTCAGGCATTTACCAAGACCTGGAAAGTAAAGAATGCTGGTTCGTGCGCCTGGGACGCAGGCTTTAAATTCGCGTTTACCGGCGGCGAGCAAATGGGTGGAACGACTTACACGTTGCCCTCGGCCGTTGCTGCCGGAGCCGTAACGGACATTTCCGTGGCAATGACTGCCCCCAACAAGACCGGCACACTGCGCGGCAACTGGCGCATGTCCACCGCAGCAGGACAGTTCTTCGGCGATGAAGTCTATGTGCAGGTTGTGGTCGGTGGCGGAGCGGCGGCAACCAATACAGTTTCAGTCGGAGCAACATCGACGACAGGTCCGACATCAACGGTAACGGCAACACCAACGCAATAATCAAAAACAAAACCTTCTCGCTCGAGAAGGTTTTGTTTTATTGGCTAAAAAACCTCGAGCGTCCCGCGCTTTTTCGCTTCCACTTCGAAGACGGCAAACAAGAGATACCCCAGCAGGGCATACACAAGCCCAACCGCGAGCTCTCCCAGCAGCAATGGCATGACCTCTGCCAGGCTGGCTCCCTGCACCAGCAGGCGTGCGGCGGAGATGCCGCGGGTCAGAGGAAGGACGGAGGAGGTCGCCTGCACCCAGGCAGGGACCTCATTCAATCTGATATTTGCCCCGGAGAAAATCAACAGCAGGAAGTAAACGAAGTTATTCACGAACATGACGTTGACCGTGATGAGACTCAGACAGCCCATCAAAAGCCCCAGTCCGCAGGTGCTGATGGTGGTGATCAGGATCGTCAATGCCAGGGCGGGGATGCTGGTATTCGAGAGGTCGAGTCCCATCAGAGCGACGCCCCAGAAGAAGGCGATCACCACGCCCAGCGCGCCATCCAGGATATTCATACAGGCGCGACCCATGAAGACGACCAGTCGATTGGCAGGCGTGCCCAGGATGTAGCCAAGCGTGCCACTGTCACGGTCGCCCCCGACGCTCATGGTCATGCCATAGATCCCGCTGACCGCCGCGATCTGGAGGGCGTTGCCGATGATGTAAAACGCGCGGTTATCGGCGCTGGTGGCAAAGGTTCCCAGATACACGAAGAAGAACATCTGCGCCAGGGGCATGAGGATCTTGGAGGCCATGTATTGGATGGGGCGCATCCAGTGGAAGAGGGCGATGTAGGAAAGAAGCGCGCCCTGCCAGAAGAGACGGAAGTTGTTGGTGAGTGCACGCATAAGATTTAAGAATTAATGATTATTGATTTTCAGATCCGGACTTTCGTTCTCATTGCGCTCCGACTGCGATGCAACGAACGCACCTCCGCTCAGCGCGATAATGATTACTCCATTCCCAGGGTGGCGTCGGCGCGGGCTTTGTAGAGCATCACCTTGAATAAGCGCGAGGCGATCAGCAGATCGATCAACGAGAACAGCAGCATCATGCCCCAGGCGAAGAGTGTCTCATTGACCGGGGCGCCGCCCGTCGAGGTGCCGTGCAAAGCGACCGCGGCCCAATAAGGGGGCAGCAGATACGAGATGGGAGTCGTCCAGCCGGGCAGGAGGGCGATCGGGAAGAGAAATCCGCACATGACGTAAATGGGAAACTCCATCGCGTTCTGCCAGGCGCGCACGCCCGGATTCATGACAAAGATCGGCGCGATGATCAAACCAAAACTGATGAACGCTATGACCGCCAATGCAACCGAGACTACAAACAATCCCGGCTGCTGGATATGGAGGGAGTAGCCAAAGGCAAAGGCGGCGATGAAATATCCGAGCACCATCGAGAGCAGCGACTGAACCACATTCGCCAGGTTCTTCCCGAAGACGATCACCTCAAAGGGAGTGGGGATCGCTACGAGTGACTCGAGGGTCCCACTCCAGCGCTCGGCATTGATGCTATTCCCGGAGATGAACAGCAGGCTGGACCACAATCCGGTCAACCCGCTTCCCACCACGACGAACATCGCCGCGTCCCCGCCTTTATCTTTGAGCATCCACAAGCCGAGCAGGGCAATGATGATGGGCTGGAACAAGACCGTCATTATCAAGACAAAAACCAATACAGTTTAGTGTGATAGTTCAAAAGCTTTAGTGAAGCGTGTAGAGTTTGACCTACAGCTCTACTCTCTTCTAGCTGAAAGTGGTTGGGCAGGAGTTACTCGGTCATAAAGATATCAAAACCACGATGATCTATACCCATGTCACCATGAAGGGGAGTGGCGTGGTCAGTCCGCTTGATAGTGGTAGAGTTATTAAACAGCGCGACGCTGTTGAATCATGAGTTAGGCTTCATAAACATTAACAAAGAACTGTCGTGAGCACTATGGGTTAATAGAAAAAGAGATTAGAATCGTGGAATAAGGTAACGATTCGCTCAGCGAAAGTCCACGGGCAGTGCAATTCATTGTTTCGTTTACCGGTTGAGCGATGATGCGTGTAGAGTCCTGGAGAATAAATGTATGGATGTATTATCCGGTGGTTCAAGCGCTTTTTTATGTGGTCTAGTACTTGTCACATTGCTTTCGTCTTGGGGAATTGGTAGTTTGATGACGGCCATTGGCAAAGTTCGAAGGTGGGACACGAAACTCACATTTTGGGTTTCGGCCATTCTGTATGCTTTGTTGATCCTCGTGGTTTATGCCGCCGGTGTGGCTGTTACGAAGGCCTTTGTTGAGAATGCTTTGTTCAGTGCAGAACTTGTGCTCGCGACATGGGTACTACTCATTGCGCTTATGGTCATCGGGTTATTAATGTCTCCGCTTGCAAATCTGATGCTTAGATCGAGATATCCAGAAGTGTTTAAAAAATCAACATCAAGTCAGGCAACCTCGAGTTCAACTGCTCAGGTTGTAATGGAAAAAGAAACTCCGCTCCTGAAGCAATCTTCCCGTACAGACAATGATGTACAGGCGAAACCTGTGCCTGCCATGCAACCCGATAATAAGCCCAATGCCAGCACAAGATCAGGTCACATCTTTGTTTCATACCGTAGGTCTGACAGTGCTGATATTGCAGGCAGGGTTTATGACCGTCTCATTGGGAAGTTCGGGAGAGGTCCCATTTTCAAGGATGTGGATTCCATTCCTTTGGGGCTTGATTTCAAGGAGTACCTCGATC
>Ga0075429_100006558_pt1 | contig 10076 bp, 7 predicted proteins | sample RhiMetdeltSRZDD3_FD_75295 | JGI IMG/M metagenome (GOLD analysis project Ga0075429, IMG submission 75295) | Populus rhizosphere microbial communities from Tennessee, USA - Rhizosphere MetaG P. deltoides SRZDD3 | ecosystem: Host-associated > Plants > Roots > Rhizosphere > Soil | place: USA...
CCCGGCGCGGTTACTTCGATCGCCAACACCGCCGCGATCGCCAACACCACCGCGGTCGCCAACACCGCCGCGATTGCCAACACCATCACGGCCGCCGACACCGCCGCGATCACCAATGCCACCGCGATTCTGGCTGCCGAGCTGGCCGCCCTGACGCCCGAGGTCGCGTTGTGCAGCACGCTGCCTGTTACCCAACGAATCACCTCGCGCCGTGCCGCCAAACCTGTTCGCCGTGCCGCGATCACCATAAGGCGCGCCGCCGCGATGCGCCGGATTGTGTTGCCACTTATTGCCGCCGCCGCGATTACCGCTGATGTTGTTCACGCGGTTCCCGCCGCTGATGTTCGTATTGCGGTTGAAGTTGTTGTTCATGTTGATGTCGACGTCGCCGCCGCCCCAACCGCATCCCCAACCCCAGCCGCCGCCCCACGCAGCGCCCATGGCCATACCAACGCCGAACGAGATCGCGCTGGCCGCGATCACCGCACCCGTGGAGGGTGGGTAGTAAATCGGCGGATACGGATAAACAGGTGCGCCATAAACGACGGTCGGGTTGTAAGACGGAACATAGACCACTTGCGGGTTGGCCTGTTCGATCACAATCACTTCCTTGCTCTCGACCACCTGCGTTTCGACCTTCTGTTGCTGATTCGAAGCCAACGCCCCGGTCCCCTTTGCCTTCACGCGCATGCGTTGGATCGCGCCCATCACGTCTTTTTGCTGGGCCAGGAACGCATTGCCGAGATCGGTGGTCCACTGAATGTCGTCGGCCAGACGCTTCACCACGTCAGGCATCGGCGCCATCGCCTGGATACTCGGATCCCACGGCTGCTTCTTGACCGCGTCGCTCAACTTTTTCTGGTCTTTCGCGAGATCCGGGTTTCGCTCGAGCCATTGCTGGAGCTGAATGATCTCGAGCGGATAGGTCGAGGCCACCAGCGTTTGGCTAAGCAGGTTGTCCGGATACAACGCGATTGGCGCCACCAGAGACTCCAGTTGCTCAGGTGGGATGGTTACTGCCGCTTGCGTCTGTTCCTGCGCCGGCCGCGCAAAAATAAGCGCGGAGCCGGGCGTCAGCACCAGCGTGCAGGTAATTGCGACGAAGCATTGGGTCACTCGTCGCGTCAATTTTTCTCTTGAAACTCTGGTTTTCATCTCAAACCTCCGCTAACTACCGTCCCTCGCTTGAAGCTTGCTTGTTCCCAGCTCCGCACTTTGCGTCTGGCTTCGTCAAAAATCCGTTCGTAGTTTCCTTTGCGGACTTTCTCACTCGCTTCCTTCGTCAGGAGCTTCCAAAAAGGCTCGTATTGGTTGTAGACCCGCAGGTAATTAGCCTGATTGGCGGGCGCCACTTCGTCGGTGCCAAACAGGAACCGGTCGGGATGACGATTCACAACCGCGGCGGCGTGCTTCGCCGACTCCGGAGTGGCCACGATGTACTTCGCGACTTCGTCCCATGAAATGTCGAAATGAACGTTGCGCAGATCGGGATCGTCGATGATGTCCTCGACCAGCGCCGTCTGATCTTTTATGGGACGAATGATTCGGCCCACGCCGATGTGGGCCCAGATAAATGTCGTTCGCGGATGGCGTTTGAATAACGCCTTGACCTGTTTCGCGTAGGCCGGCTCCGCGCCGGGTTTTGCAAATGGCACGTCCACGTCGTTGTGGATCAGCACCACCAGACCAACTTCGCCGGCGAAGTCGATCAATCGATCGAGCGCCTGGTCCTGAAGACTGGCCACTTCCCCTGCGATCTTTGCCGAGACGAATTCTTTGTGAATCGAGAACTCGCCGATGCCGGTGAAGACGCCGGGAAACGCGCGCAGCACGCGCCGGATGTGGTCCGCGGCGTACATGTCGGTCGGATTGAATCCGGTGATCATCGGATCGAAGCGTGCTTGTTGCTCTTTCGAGAGCGACTGGTAAGCGGTCGCGATCCAGGCGTCGGTGAACGAGTAGTAGTAGAGCGGCGCGTCGGAATTCAGGTAGTAAGTTGGGCCACGATCCTCGTCGACGCGATACGACCATTGCTGTTGTAACGGGATGCCGAAGAGCGCGACGCGTCCGGCTTTGTTACCCATGATCTTCAGAAAGTCGTGGATATCGACGCCTTCCTGGACGTAATTCGTGAGATGGAAATGTGAGTCGTTGAAGAGGTAGCCGTTGGACGACTGTTGACCGAACGCAGTCGAAGACGCGAATAAGATCAGAATGAATAGAAGTTGTTTTGACTGCCGTCGCTTCATAATCAAAACGCCAACTCCAGACTCGAATGAAACACATTGCCTCTGCCGCCTACGGCGAAAGGAACGGACGAATAGCCGACGGGCGAATTGCGGATGTACAGCCACTCCGTATTCCACCGCACCACTTTGTTCTTCCACGGAAACCAGTTCGCGCCCGCGCGAATGTCAAAAGGATCGCCAAACTGGCCATTGACTCTCGACACGCCTGCATAGAGTTGCAGTGTTCTCGGAATCACCATCGCCGACGTCTGTAACTGAAAGCCGTGATCGAAGAGCCGCTCGAGGCCTGCCGTGTTTTCCCCCTTAAAGTTGTCTAGCCAGCGCCAGTAGTACTCGCCTTCGAGTGCGAAGCCGCGAAACTTAAGTCCCGCATCGAGTGAAAGCATTTGGTACCGCGCGTCGGTGATCGTGATGCCTGGTCCAAACAGATCCGGCGTGAAGATCACTGTCCCGTCGGAAAGCCGGAGTTGCGTGTTCTCGAAGGTCTCGTTATTCGGTTGGCTTTCTCTGTTCTCGTCGCTGCGGGTGAAATGCAATCCAACGCGAGTCGTCGGACGCTTGTGTCGCTCGAAGTCGCCCCAACCCTGACCGTATTCGCCGGTGGGCGCCCAGACCACGGCTGACGAAACCGTGTTGAATTTGTTGTCGAGCCGCGCCGCGCTGACTCCCAGCGTGCTGAGGTTGTTCCCTAGCATCACCTGGTATCGCACGCGGTCGGTAATGGCGCCTTTGAGCCAAACACCCGATGTATACGACGGCCGGAAAAACTCATCAGCGATGTGCCGGCTGTCGACGCTGAGCCAAAACGGGAAATTACCCTCGGTGCTACGCACGCCCGGAAGAGACGTGATGCCGGCGGCGAGTGTGAAGTGCTTGTTGAAGGTGTAGGCGGTGTTGCCGGCAACTACGACCTGAGCTCCCTGGCCCTGAGTTGGATTCGAAGTCCACGTGTAGAGAAAGTAGCGAAACTTCGGATCGAGGACCCAGCCCAGCATCTTTATCTGCACTTTTTGTAGTTGAAAGTCCTGGCGCTCCTGGATCGCCTTCGTATTGCCAAAAGCATCGGTGTAATTTGATTTCAGCCCGAGTTGATTCAAGTAACGAGCGTAGGTGTAGATGCTGATGCTGAGATCGCCATATTCGGTATTGGCGAGTTTGAAGCCGAGGTTCGGCGTGTAACGGCCGTACGAGTCAGTATCCGCGGATTCCGATGCAGGTTTTTCTTTAACTACCGGCGGCATCCATACGTGCGGATCGTCTGAAGTGGACGGATCGGGTTTCGTCTCTAAATGAGCCGCCGTCGGTGATGGCGTAGCAGCCGGTGCGGATGCGGGTTCTGCCTGTGCCGCTTCCAGTTTGTCGATTCGTTCCTGAAGACTGCGAATCAGTTTCAGCAGCTCATCGCGCTCGCCGGAAGTAAGCGGTTTATCCTGCGCGAAGCAGATCAGTTTGAGAAGAAGTAAACAGCCAATCAGCGACGCAGCGCGCAGCACTAACAGCCGGCGCCGCGTTGCCCCCATTGTTCGATAATTTGCGAAGGTCATTGACGTTCCTGGTTCCTGGTCCTGAATCAGCCTTCGTTACTACTCACCTTTCAAGCCAACTGAACGAGGCGAGAACAGGTTGAAGTCGAGCCGGTTGGCTACATACTCAATTACCTTCTGCGCCTTCACGCTGTTACCCGCCTCGTCAAGAGGTGGTGCAAAGACTGCGATCGCGCCCTTGCCCGGAACGACCGCGACGATGCCGCCACCGACTCCACTCTTCGCAGGCAGACCGACGTGCCAGGCCCAGCCACCTGAACCGTCATACAGTCCTGCCATGATCATCGTGGAGAGAATGTGGGGAATGTTTTCCGGCTTGATTACCTGCTCGCCCGTCTTCGGGTTCTTGCCGTTGTTCGCGAGCGTCGCACCCATTCGGGCCAACTGGGCCACGTTTACGCCGACGGAACATTGCTTCGTGTAGACGTCGACCGATTCGAACGGATCGGCATAGATGCGATCGTACTTCGCGAGCAGCATCGAAAGAGCTTTGTTACCCGTGTTCGTCGCCGCTTCTGACTTGTAAACTTCGTCGATGAGTTTCAGCTTCTCCCCGGCGGCCCGACTGTAGAAGTCAAGGATCTTGTTCCACTTCTCGTCGGCGGTCTTCCCGGAGATCAAACTAACTGTCGAGATCGCGCCCGCGTTTACGTATGGATTGCCCGTATGGGTCGGCATGTCCGCGACCGCGAAGACGGAGTTGAACGCTCGTCCCGTCGGTTCAGATCCCACCTTTTCAAAAACTTTCTGCGGTCCCAACTCTTCCATCGCCAGCGCCTGCGAGAAGACTTTCGAGATCGACTGAATCGAAAACGAGTACTCGATATCGCCCATCGTCAGGACCTGGTTGTCGACTGTGACTATCGCGATGCCGAAAAGCTTTGAATCGACTTTTGCGAGGTAAGGAATGTAATCGGCGTTCTTGCCGCCGGTGTCGTTCTTGAACTTCTCGTAGGCTTCGCGGACAGTCGCTTCCACTTGCGCCTTCGTCGGCGCCACCGGGCTGACCTTCTGCGCGAGAGACGCGAGCGGCGCACAGGCGAACGTCGCCACGACAAACACCGCGACCAGCATTCGCGCTTGAAGTCTCTTTCTCAACATGACCTTCTCTTCTCCTCTTGATTGGACCAAACGGTCCGTCTTAAGACTGCGACGTCAGTAACTGAACGTCTTGGAAAAGTTGTATCTAAAGGAAAACTGAATGCGGAAGTCATCGGACTTGAATCCGTCCAGGAAGTTTTCCCTGCGTCCCCACTGAAACTCGCCGCCCACCATCACGTTTTCGTACGGGTAATAAAGAAGGTTCGCGAGACCGTAGTGGCCTTTCCGGAACGCATCAGGCGTTTGCCCGTTGGAGTTGTCGATCGTCAGCGACGAGTAGCCAACCGCGGTGCTGAATTTCTTGTTCCAGTTGTGGTCCAGGAAAGCAACCATGCTCCACATCGGCAGCGCCACGCCCGTGATGGGCCGTCGCGGATCGCCACCGGGCGTCAGTTCGATACCGATGTCGACCGGTGCGTCGTTCATGTAGTTCTGAATGCCCTGACCAAACACGAACGCAAACCTGCCGGTGTCGTTTTCCGTGAACTTCAGATTGGAAGTCAGGTTCACACCGGCGCCGATTTCCGTTCCGTCCAGATCGAACTGGTCGTTGACAGTGTCGACCCACTTGATACGCCTCAACATTCCGGCAGCTTGAAAGTATCCCCAGTCACGCGTGAAGCGGACGTTGCCCGACAGATCCGGCAAGTCAAACTTGGTCCTGATCCCCTGCAACTCGATGCGGTCCGCAAACTGGCCTTGATCGGCGCTGGCGCCGGGACGTTCGATACCAATCGTTACTGAGTTGCGTCCCTTCAAAGGCATCCAGCGAAAGTGGATGTTGCGGAAGAAGACCATGCCGTTTGGTCCCCAATACTCGAGCGAGTTCGGAAAGACGTCGATGTCCATGAACGGGCTCCACGTTTGACCGGCGCCAAACTGGCCCAACTCGCCGTAAGCGTGACGTAATCGAAACGTCGTTTGGCCCGCATCAACGCCGGTGCCGAAGAGCTCGAACTCAAACTGCGTCTTCAGCTCGCCGTATTTCGTCGGCGTCGTCGACTTCACGCCCAACCGGCTTTGCCGCACGCCGAAGTACGTCTTTCCATCGGGAGCAAATTGATCTTCGAACGCCGGTAACTTCACGGGACGAATCACGTCGAACCAGGCGGGGTCGTTTTGTTTGAACTGATAGCCAGCGTCGAGCATCGCGAAACCGTAGATCGTGAACGTGCTCTCTCCCTTGGCATTGTCTTGCGGCTTAGCGGGAGTTTCAGGCACGTTGACAGGCTCAGGCGCAGGAACGGGAGCAGTGGGGTAGTCAGCCTGGATGATTGCCGGGGCCGTGTTCTTCCTTGTCTCGATCGCGCCGATTTGCGCCTTCAGATCCTTGACCGTTTGTTCGAGCTGTTGCAGTCGGTCTTTGAGTTGTTGAACCTCGGGTGTGACCGCTTGAGGTTCCTGAGTTTGCGCGACGCTTGCACGCGCTTCAAACGCAAGCAGGGCCGTCAAGGCAAGCGTCGCGCATCTAACGTTTTTCCGATTCACACGACAAGCAATCTTCATTTTCATTTCCTCCACTGATCGCGATCGATTCGCAGGAGGTTTTCACCTGTAACCGCATCCTACTCACGAGTTAGGAGGGGCGTAACTCGCAAAAGTACTAGGGACTGGAGGCGCGAAAAACTGCTGCTGGTCCAACAGCGGTGATGACAGCGAAAAGCTCCCGCCAGGACGATCTCCAATGGACCGTTTTGACGGGAGCTGCACGTACTGATCAGTTATCTATTTCGGCGGCGGCGGCGGATACTTCTTCAACAACTTCGCCATTGCCTTATCGATGTTCTTCTGCACCTTCTTCGGATCCTTGCCGGAGCCGAGAGTCTTCGACGCCGCGCCGCGCCAGACCTGTTCCTTTTTCGCTGCGTCGTACATGTCGAGGTTCAGGGTTCCTATGTTGATGGTTGAGCTGGTGGTCGTGGTGGTCGACATACCACCTCCATAACCACCCCATCCGCCCCAACGTCCGTAACCCCACATGTCGCCGCCGGTGCTGTAGGAGTTCCACTGTTTCTCCTGGTTGACAGCCACCTGATAGGCGACGATGAGATCGGCATTTTCCGAATCAGTCTTGCTCAACCCTTTCAGAGCCAACTGCCTGTCGATCGCATCCGTGATCTGTTTGTCGAGGATGTCGTTCGGATATTGGGCCTTCGCTACTCTGACCCACCGGTAAGTTTTGTACTTCGAGAAATCAGTTCCTGGCATAAAGTTGTAGCGAATGTCCTGGGCGGCGGCCCAGCTACAACAAAAGAGAAGCACGACGCCAACCGCCGCGACCTGGAGTGCTTTTGCCGATCTTTTCATCATCGTCACCGTTCCTTTTTTAGAGTCCGCGCGTTTGTTGTGGATCCTAGCGACGTTTCCGGAGGGGTGTTACTCGCACTTTTTACAGGAGCCGTCATTTAGAACTTCCAACCAACGGACGTGCTGATTCCGAGATCGTTCTTGTTGGCGTTGATCGGCGGTTTGCTGTCGAAGTTTTCGTAGAAGTGGAAACCCCACCAGAGATCCTTCGCGATCTTGATGCGCAGATCGGAAGTGGCTTGCATTCTCACGCGGCCGGGATTCGACACACTGGGAAACAGGATGAAGCGCGAGCGAATGTCAGCGGCATTGAAGCGAAACGTCTGGAAATCGAATCCCGTAAGCGCGTCCGCATTCGTCGCTTCGGCTTGATTCAAACTTGCCGAGTACTTTTCGCGAGTTCCCACCGCGCCGGCAAAGGCTGAGAAGCGCGTGCGTTCGGTCTGTAAGATATTTCTTCCGAGCAACCCGCCCGCTGTCGTTCGCAAATCGAGACTCTGCTGATCGCTGCTGAGAAAATCCAGCAGCCCTCCGGCGTAGTACTTACGACTAAGCTGCCTTGTGTAATCGAACGTAAACTGCTTGCGAGCGGTGCTCGTTCCTTTCGGCTGACCGCTGAAAACAGAATCGACGCTCGCGGTCATCGTGTGACGGCCGCGCCTGTAAGTCGTGGTGGCCAGAAGTTGCGCCTGGTACTGATCGTTGCCGCTCGTGAAACTGAAGCCGAAATCTATCGAGCCTTCGAGTTGACGCCAGAACATTGCCTCGACGGGCGCGATCCGCAGAACGTCGATCTGGTTTACTCGCAGTCTGTCTTTGTCGATACCGATAACGAAGTTCTCGTTTCCGAGCTCCGTCGGCGAGGCGACTTGCAGCGAGCCCGTGAAGCGCTGGCCGTTGGTCAGGTAGATCAGAAACTGCGACTTGCTTTCCAAGCGCTGCACCTTGGTCCAATCAAGCCTCACGGCTTCCGCCATGTAACTCGCTTTGAACCTCAGCTCACCGCGCTGGAGGCTTTTGATTTCGCCGGTCAGCCGATCGCCGTTTTTCAGAATGACGACGTCGTCGTCACGCGCAGCGCTAGCGGAGACCACCCAAACCAGGATCAATACCAGCCCGCCGAGTTTTTGGAGCACACTGCTGTTACTCATTTGTACGCAGAAGTTAAGGGCTTCTTCGATCGTCATCTACTGTCAATTCCTACAGGGGTGTGGCACATCTCCCCAACCTGTTAATTTTGCTAGTAGTGACGCCCGTTACGAATGCCTACGCTTGACCGATACACATGGAAAAACAGTTGCAAAAGGAAGTGTCAGTCACAGACATCGCGGGCGCGTCGCACAAAGGCCACGTCAGAGAGATCAACGAGGACCACTACCTTGTCTTCCGTTTCGGACGCTCGCTGGAAAACCTGATGTCAAACCTGCCTGACGGCGTCTTGAAGCGGGATTATAAGTTGCTCGGTCATGCCATGTTTGTGGCTGATGGAATGGGCGGCATGGCCGCGGGCGACGTCGCCAGCCGCATGGCCGTCACGAAGTTGATAGAACTGATCGTCGACACGCCTGATTGGATCCTTTCACTCGAGAAGGAACAGGATCTCAAAACTGTCCTGCAAAGAATGACTCAACGTTTTCTGCGAGTAGACCAGTCGATCAAGGAAGAGGCGCGCCGAGATACAACGCGCCGCGGCATGGGAACGACGCTCACCGTCGCCGGCACGCTCGGCAGCGAACTTTTGATCGGTCACGTCGGCGATTCACGCGCTTATCTCTTGCGTGACGACAAGATCACGCAGTTGACGAAAGACCACACCGTCGCCCAGGCGCTGATCGATGCGGGCGTGAGCCCGGACGATCCCGTTTCATCATCACTGCAACACCTGCTGACCGCGGCGCTAGGCGCACTCGACGCCGAGATCGAACCGGAGTTGAATCGACATCGTCTGTCCGCGGGCGATCAGCTTCTGCTTTGCAGCGACGGTCTCACCAAAATGGTCGACGACGCCACGATCCTTCGAGCAGCCACTCAGGCAAACTCGGCAGTTCGTGCATGCCATGATTTGATTGAGTTGGCGCTTTCCGCGGGCGGGCTCGATAACGTCACGGTCGTGCTGGCGCGTTTCGGCGAGTAATCATATCTGACCGATACTGGCAAAATTGCGAGTATCAATGGATCCCACCACCCCCTAATCTAAGCTCGATTCCACCACCACAAGGAGCCTAATTATGAGAATCAGCGCAGACAAAGCATCGAGTTCACCCAAATCAGTCTTACTTTTCGTCCTGGCAGCCGTCATAAGCGTGTTGGCTATGCAAACCAGTGCGAGGAGTCAGGATCCGCAGTTGCGGTCAGTTCCTGAGGGCGAGCAAGTCAAAAAATTCAAAGGCATCGTAGTCAAACGCGATGCTGATTGGTTCACCATGAGCGACACGATGGGCGGCTCCCAAACTGTCGTTTTGATGACAGAAAACACTGAAGTAAAGAGCCACAAACGAGGCGCCTTCCGCGGTTCGAAAGAGTACGGCGCAAGCTACGTCCTACGCGGTCTTCGTCTCGAGGTTGACGGCGTGGGTAACGCGCAAGGCCAGGTCGTCGCCGATAAGATCCGTTTCGACGAGCAGGATCTGCGAGCGGCCCAGTCACTAAAAGCGACGGTCGATCCGCTGGAAACTGAAATGCGCGAGAAGCTGAAACAGCAGCAAGCGGAGCAGGAGCGGCTAGCCAATCAGATCGCGGAAACTGAAGCGATAGCTCAATCGGCGAAAGATGATGCCGCAAAGGCGCAGGCGACTGCCGATCATGCAAACAACCGCATCAACGGCCTCGACGAATTCGATGCAATCAAGACAATCACTGTTAACTTCGCCACCGG
>Ga0075429_100006576_pt1 | contig 10067 bp, 6 predicted proteins | sample RhiMetdeltSRZDD3_FD_75295 | JGI IMG/M metagenome (GOLD analysis project Ga0075429, IMG submission 75295) | Populus rhizosphere microbial communities from Tennessee, USA - Rhizosphere MetaG P. deltoides SRZDD3 | ecosystem: Host-associated > Plants > Roots > Rhizosphere > Soil | place: USA...
CCTTCTTCGCGTCGGCGACATGTCGCTCGACCGTCTCGAGCTGCGCGGCCGTCGTGAGCGGCCCGAAGTCGCGCCCTGGCGCGAGATCCTTCGCGAGCGCGGTCATCCGCTCGACGAGCGCCTTCGCGACCTTCGGGGTCGCATAGACGCGCTCGATCGCCGCGCAGTTCTGCCCCGCGTTCGCGAGCGCCGCCCAGAGGATCCCGTTCGCCGCGCGCTCGACGTCCGCGTCGTCGAGGACGAGCGCCGCGTCCTTGCCGCCGAGCTCGAGCGCGACCGGCACGAGCGCGTCCGCGGCTGCATGCGCCACCTTGCGACCGGTCGCGACGCTGCCCGTGAAGCAGATCGCGTCGACGCCCGCGCCGATCAGCGCGGCGCCGACCTCGCCGCCGCCTTGAACGATTCGAAGCAAGCCCTCGCCATAGACCTCCGCGACCGCCTCCTCGATGAGCACGGCGACGCGTGGCGCGTGCTCGGACGGCTTCATGACGACGCCGTTGCCGGCGAGCAGCGCCGGGAAGATCGTGCGGAGCGGAATCGCGACGGGGAAGTTCCACGGCGTGATGAGCCCGATCACGCCGCGCGCGACGCGCTCGACGCGAGCGCGCTTCCCTGGATAGCTCAGCGGATCGAGCGCCACGTCCTCGGCGGCCAACCGTGTCGCGCCCTCGAGCGCCCAGTACGCGCCGAGATCGGCCGTCGGGAGGACGTCGACCGACCACGCCTCCGCTTCGACCTTGCCCGACTCGCTACAGAGCGTGCGGACGATCGCGTCCCCGCGCGCGAGCACCGCGTTCTTGAGCTTCGAGACGAGGCGCGCGCGCTCCTCGAGCGACCGCTCGGCGTGCCGCGCGGCTCGCTCGCGCACCTCACCGACGATGCGCGGCACCGAGCCGACGGGTGTACATCGCACCGGCTCGAGCGCTTTGCCGTCCGCAGGGCCCGTCCCTTCGATCATCGTTTCGCTGGCCACGCGGCATTACACCCAGAGCTCACTTGCCTTGACCCCACCTCGCTCGTTCCGCTGGCGCATGGCTATGTCGCTCGTCGTCGAAATAGCAGTCACTATTCCTCCTCCTCACTCCTCGCCCTGCACCAGCGGTCCGTCGCGATCCGGGGCCAACACAAGTGAGCTCTGGGTTAGAGCGCGCGCCGCGCACGCCGTCAAGTCGCGTCGGGATCGAGGAGCGCGCGCAGGCTCGCCGCGAGCGCGATCATGTCGAAGGGCTTCGCGAGAAAGGCCGTGTGATCGTCCCCCTGAACGACCTCGTCGAGCCGATCGGCCGGATAACCGCTGACGAAGAGGACCGGTAGGGCGGCGTGGTCGCGCCGCAAGCGCCGATAAACCTCGTCTCCGGTCAGATCCGGCATCACGACGTCGAGGACGACGAGGTGGATCGGGACCTCGCTCGATCGCAATCTCTCGAGCCCTTCGGCGCCCGACGCCGCCTGGATCGCGTCGATGCCGAGTAGCCTCAGGAGACGCGCAGTCCCCGCGCGGACGCCGGGCTCGTCGTCGATCACGAGCACGCGTCGCGGGCCTGTCGCGTCCGGATCGAACGACGGCATCTTTCGCTTCGCCGGCGTCTGTACGACCAGCGGAATGCGGACCATGAAGCGCGCGCCGCGCTCGGGCGCATCGGTCACCTCGACGGAACCGCCCCAGCGATCGACCACGTTGTGCACGAGCGCGAGCCCGAGCCCGGTCGCTTCACCGCGCGGCTTGGTCGTGAAGAATGGATCGAAGATCTGATCGCGCAGCTCTTCGGGCACGCCGGGCCCTTCGTCGTCCACGACGATGCGCGCGTAGCCTTGCTCGCGCTCGACGGCGATCGACATCGTGCCGCGCCCGCGCATCGCGTCGAGCGCGTTGAGCGTGAGATGCAGGAGCACCTGCTGGAGCTGCGACGGATCGGCGGCCACGCGAACCGGCTCGGGCGGCATCGCCACGTGGACGACGAAGCCAGTGTGCCGCTGCGGCTCGACGAGGCGGACGACGCCGCGCACGACCGAGCCGATGTCCGCCTGCGCGTGCTCCGCGGGGAGGCCACCGCTGAGCGCGAGCATCTGGCGCGTCAGCTCCGCGCCGCGCCGCGCGGCGGTCTCGATCGCCTCGATCGCGTCGGCCAGCTCGGGGTCGTGCGAGACGTGCGCAGAGAGAAACGACGCGTTGGTGAGGATGCCTCCGAGGAGGTTATTGAACTCGTGCCCGATGCCCGCGGCGAGCGTACCGAGACCGCTCAGCCGCTCTGCGCGCAAGAGCTGCGCGTCGAGCTCGATCCCGAGCCGGCGCGGGCGGTACACGGCGACGCGCCCTTCGAGGCGACCGTCCTCGGACAGGAGCCCACGCACGACGACATCGAGCTCGAGCGGCCGCCCTGATCGATTGCGCTGCACGACGCGGCCCGACCACGTGTTGCCGCGCAGGATCTCCTGCGTCACGTTCGCGGCGCTCGAGACGAGCGCGACCTGTGGCAGCAGATCCGCGGCGCGCTTGCCGATCGCGTCACCCGAGGGATACCCGTAGAGGCGCTGCGCGCCGGCGTTCCATCCGACGATGCGATCCTCGACGTCCGTCACGACGACGGCGTCGTCGATCGCGTCGAACACGGCAGCGAGCCGCGCGACGTCGAGCCTGTCACGGCCGGGCCCGGGCGGATCTCGCATGTCCATGATCTCAACACAACACAACGGCAGCGGGAATCACACGCTGAGGGTGCAATCGCGTATAACGCGAACATGGCGCGCTGGTCCGACCTGCCGATCGACCACGACGGCGAGGAGCGAGCCACCGTCGAGCTCCTGCGGTCGCTCATTCGGATCGATACGACGAACCCGCCGGGCAACGAGCGCGAGGCCGCCGAGCTCGTCGCGGACGAGCTGCGCAAGGACGGCATCGAGCCAGAGCTTTTCGACACGGCGCCAGGTCGGGCTTGCGTCGTAGCGCGCCTGCGCGGCGACGGATCCGCGCCGCCGCTCCTGCTCACGGCTCACCTCGACGTCGTCGAGGCCGACCCCGCGCGCTGGTCGCATCCTCCGTTCGAAGCGCAGATCCACGACGGCTATGTCTGGGGACGCGGCGCCATCGACATGAAGCACATGGCGGCGATGTCGGTCATGGTGCTCAAGCTCCTTGCACGCACCCGCACGCCGCTCGCGCGCGACGTCGTCTTCGCGGGCGTCGCGGACGAAGAGGCCGGCTGCGAGCACGGCTCGCTGTGGCTCGTCCGCGAGAAGCCCGACCTCGTGCGCGCGGAGTACATGCTCGGGGAGGTCGGCGCGTTCTCGATGGAGCTCCTCGGGCGCACGTTCTATCCGATCCAGGTCGCGGAGAAGGGCTTCTGCTGGATCAAGGCGCGCGTCCGCGGAGAGCCCGGGCATGGCTCGGTGCCTCGTCCCGACTCCGCGGTCGTTCGCCTCTCCGAGATGGTCGCGCGCCTCGGGCACGCGCGCTTCGCGCATCGCGCGACGCCGCCGATGGTGAAGTTCCTCGACGCCGTCTCCGAGCACCTGCCCTTCCCCGTCTCGCGCATCATGCCGCTCCTCGCGTCGCCGTATGTCGGGCCGAGGCTGCTCGACCGTGCGCTACGCGATCCCGGGCAGCGCCGCACGCTCGCCGCGTCGTTCGCGAACACCGCGACGCCCACCGTGGTTCGCGCCGGAAACAAGACCAACGTGATTCCCGGCGAAGCGTCGGTCGAGATCGACGGCCGTTATCTGCCTGGGGAGAGCGTCGAGTCGTTCCTCGCAGAGCTCCGCGCGGTCGTGGGCGAGGACGCCGAGCTCGAGGTGATGCGCGCGCTCGACCCCGTGGAGACGACGACCGAGACGCCGCTCTACGCGCACCTCGCGCGCACGATCCGCGCGCACGACCCGCAAGGCATCCCGGTCCCGTACATGATCCCCGGCTTCACGGACGCGAAGGCGTTCTCGAAGCTAGGCACCCGCTGCTACGGCTTCGCGCCCGTGCGCTTCGATCCCGCGCACCAGCTCGTGTTCTCGAAGCTCTACCACGGCAACGACGAGCGCATCCCCGTCGACGGCTTGAAATGGGGCGTCCGCGTGCTCTGGGATGCGGTCGACGGCTTCTGCGGCAAGAGTTAGGGCGGGCCCTTAGGGCGCACTCCAAACATCGCCCCGTCGCGCGGCGCGGCCTTCTCTTTCGAGCTTGATCAAATGCGCCTCGAGCGACCGCTCCGCGAGCGGCCACACCGAGCGCGGTGCGTCGTCGTAGGCGAGCGGGACGAGGTCGACAGGGCGCGCCCTGCCCTCGTGCGCGAGCGCGTCGAGCACCTTGCGCTCGCGCATCAACCGATGCGCGATGTAGGCGTCGAGCTTCTCGATCGGCGCGCGGATCGTGTCGCCGTGTGCCGGGATCAGCATCGACGGCGCGAGCGTCTTCATGCGCTCGAGCGACGCCAGATAGAGCTGCATGTCGCCGTCGATCGGCTCGACGATGATCGTGCCGACGCTCGCCACCATGTCGCCCGCGACGAGCACGCGCGACCGCTCTTCGAGGAAGCACAGATGGCCAGGCGCGTGCCCCGGCGTATGAACGGCGCGCAGGACGACCGGCTCCGGGCCGTCGAGCTCGATGCGCTCGCCGTCCTCGATCGCGCGATCGAACGAGAGCGCACCTTCGAGCCGCTCGATCGTGCGCGCGTGTCCCCACAGGGGCAGACCGAGCCGCTCCTTCACTCGCGCCGCGCCGCCCACGTGATCGAGGTGGTGATGCGTCACGAGCACCGCGCGGAGCGTGAGGCCGCTCGCTGCGATCCACGCGAGCAACCGATCGATCTCCTCGGGGTACGGCGAAGCCGGCTCGATGAGGACCGCCTCGCGCGTGCCCGCGAGGATCGCGTTCGTATGCGTCGCCGGCGGTAGCGTGGGCGTCCGCACCGCCAGGCGCTCGACGCCGGCGGCGAGCCGTTCTGGCGAGACCTCAGTCATCGTCGCCCGATCGACGCCGCGTCCGCTCGTCCATGGAGTCGGGCTCGGGCCCGCCGTGCATGGCGATCTTCGGGACGCGCGGCGCGCGCGGGACGTGCACCTCGACGCGGCTCTGATCGCGCGCGACCTCGGCGAGCGCCGGCGGGAGGCCGCCCGGGAACATCGACGCGCGGCGCCCCGGAAGGATCGACGGGGATCGACCTTCGCGCGCGGTGCTCGGATTGCCGACGATCGTGAGGCAGCTCTTGACCGCGTCCTTGAGCGTCTCGAAGACCGCGATGCCTTCCGTCGCGACCGCCTCGAGCTCCATGACGCCCTCGGGCACGTTGAGCTCCTTGTGGAGCTCGTCGACTGAGGCGATGTCCGGTAGATCGCGCTTGTTGTATTGAACGATCAGCGGAAGGCGCGTCGGATCGTCGCCCTGGCGCAGCAGGTTGGTCTCGAGATTGCGGATGCTCTCGAGATTGTCTTCGATGCGTACGCGCTGACTGTCGACGACGAACACGATCCCGTCGACGTTGCGGAGCACGAGCTGCCGCGTGCGGTCGTGCGCGATCTGGCCCGGGACGGTGCACAGATGGAGGCGAACCGTGTACCCCTTGAACTTCCCGAGCTCGACCGGGAGCAAATCGAAGAACAACGTCCGCTCGGCCTCCGTGTTCAAGGAGATGAGCTTGCCGCGGTTCTCGGGCCGGCTGTGCCGGTGGATGTACTCGAGATTGGTGGTTTTGCCGCCCAATCCCGGGCCGTAGTACACGACCTTGAGGTGCAGCTCTTTGCGAGCGTGATGGACGAAAGGCATCGCGGCCGGCTCGAGTCCCGGCCTTCTACCCCTACGCGACCTGGCGTCCGCCGTCAAACTCGTAGGGCTTTTTCCGGCTGGTCTCCGGGCGAGCCGGGCGTAGGATGCGCCGGCGACATGACCCGCGCGTCGACGGCAGCGGCCGCATTCGTCCTCGCGGTCCTCGTCACATGCGGCGGATGCGGCGGGAACGAGCCGCGCCCCCGCTCGACCGACGAGGCGTTCCGCGAGATCCAGACGTACGAGGCGCAGGCCGCGGACGCGCACGCCATCGTGAGCGATACCTCCCGCTCGTGCGGCGAGACCTGTCGCGCGCCCACACAGCTGTGCCAGGCGAGCGTGCGCGCCTGCGCAGTGGCCCACGAGATCTACGACGCGGACGCTCTCGCGCGATGCCGGCGCCTCGAGGAGATGTGCGCCGCGTCTCGAGCCGAGGCGGGGCAGCGCTGCGGTTGCCGCGCGCGCGTCGCGCAGCGGGCGGGCGGGCGATGAGCGAGGAAGCCTGGGTCGCGCGCGCGCGCGACGCGCTCGCGCGTCCGGAGCCGGACCGGGGCGACGACGTCGAGGTGGTGCGCGGCGCGCGTAGGGCGCTCTTCGACGTCGCGGCGCTGCGCTCGTTGATCAGCATCGCGCTCGCGATCGCGGCGTGGTGGGTCGCGATCTTGCGCGCGCAGGGCGGGGACGCGCCGACCGCCGCGCCGATCGACGCGATCGCGCTCCTCGTCGAGCTCGTCGCGCTCGCGCTCAGCGCGCGTGCCGCCGTCGCGATGGTGGAGCTCGCGCGGCGATGGCGGATCTGGCTCTCGGCCGCGCGCCACGCCCTCGTCATGACCCCGGAGGGGCTCCTCTTGCGTACGCCCCAAGGCGACGCGGCCGTCGACCGATCGGACGTCGTCGCGGTCGTCGAGCGAGGCGAGTGGGGGACGAGAGCGGGCGAGCGCTGGCGTGAGGTCTATGTCGTCACGCGATCGTCGAGCCGGCGCGCGTTCGTGACGCTCCCGCCGGTCCTCGGCGACACGCCGGGCGTTCTCGCCGAGCAGCTCATGCGCTGGCTCGCGCGCACAGCCGTCGGCGAGGCGGACGACACAGACACAGACAAGGCGACCGAGCGGAGCGCGGAGGCCCCCTCTCCTGCCCTCGTCAGTGTCGTCTACGAGCAAGCCGTCGCGGGTCGGGCTCCGCCCGAGGTGACCGTCATCCGACATGGGGCCGGGTGGCTCAGACGCGGCCCTTACGCGTCGGCGCTCATGGCCATCGTCGTCGCGCACGGATTCTTGCAGATGCCGCGCGCGTCCTGGATCATCGCCGCGCCGCTCGCCGCCGTGAGCATCGCGATCTGCCTGGGCCTCCCGCTCATGTGGCTCGTCCGCGCGCGAAGCGAGATCGCGCCGCGAAGAGGCGTCGCCCTCGTCCTCACGCCCACCGACGCGCTCATGCGCACGCGATCGGGCGTGCTCCGTATCCCGTGGTCGGACGTCGGACGCCTCACGGTGAACGCGCGCGGCACCTGGTCGCTCTTCGACGGATACTCTCCCGCACGCGAGCTCGTCTTCGTGCGCCGCGACGGCTCGGCGGTGCGCTACCAAGAGGCCTTCCTCGGCGCCCCGGTCGAGGTCGCGAAGGCGCTCTGCGATCACTATCGGGCGAGCGCCACCCGGTGAGCCGCTCACGCCCCAGTTCACAAAGGGGCCCCGCCTCCAGTTCACAAACTCCCCGGAGTTTGTGAACTCCGAGGCGGGGCCCCTTTGTGAGCTCGAGCTAGTGCTCGGAGGCCGGGACGACCGCGACGGCCGCGATCCGTATACCCGCGGTCGCGCGAACGGGTAGTGCTCGCGCTCCCGTCGCCGCGGGCAGCGAGAACGCGAGCTCGTGTGCGCCGCGCTCGACGCGTTGCGACGCGCCGGCGACGTCCAGCGTCCCCGAATCGGCGTCGACGACGATGGCCGCCACGAGCCGCGCGGCTCCCGCCGGAGCGCCGCGCGCCGGGAGCGCGATCGCGGCCGCCTCGCCCGGGGCGCATCCCGTGTCGTCGCATTGCCACGCGCCCACTCGCGCGCTCGCCGAGCGGCGAAGGTCTGCGCCTCCGCCCGACGGCCTCACGAGCGCGCGGAGCGCGACCAAGAGCTCGACGCCGCCGGGCACTGGGGTCGCATCGCCGAGGTAGCGGCGGACGAGCGGCTCGACACGGCGATCGCGGAGCGCGGCGAGCGCGCGCGCCTCGGACGCGCGCGCGGGTGGGTGCGTCTCGGACGAGAGCGCCGCGTAGAGCGCATCGCGCGTCCGCGCGCTCCGGTCGCCGATCGCGCCGAGCGCGTCGCTCGCGTCGATGCGAAGCCGCTCGTCCGGCAGGAGCGCGACGAGCGCGCGCGCGGCCGACGCGGATCGGATCCGGCCGAGCGCCACGATCGCGGCGCGCCTGCGTGCAATGTCCGCGCTCGTGTCCGACGCGAGCGCGACGAGCACCGGCGCACCCGCCGCGTCCCCGGCAGCCGCGAGCGCGAGCGCCGCGCGCTCTCGCCGAGCGCGCGCCTCGCCGCTCGGAGCGCCTCCATCCTGCGCCTCTTCGCGCGCGATTCGCTCCACCTCCGCTCTTACGCCCTCGTCGCCGAGCTCGAGCAGCGAGATCGCCGCCTCTTCTCGGACCGTCACGCTCGTGTCGCTCGCGACGACACGAGCGAGCGCGGCGCGCGCCGGAAGATGCGCGAGCTCGCCGAGCGCGCGCGCAGCCTCCGCTCGGATCCCTGGCCCGTCTGCGCCGAGGAGTGGCAGGATCTCCGGCGCCGCCGTGCGATCGCCGAGCCGAGCACGCGCAAGCGCCTCGGGCGTCTCGCCCGCGCGCCCGAGCGAGCGCGACTCGATCCGCGGGATGCTCGCGATGAACGCGCCGAGCGCGCGCGCGAGGCTCGCTTCCACGGCGGGGAGCGTCGGTCCGACGTTGCGGCGTTCGCGCGGATCCGCGGCGAGATCGTAGACGCGGCACGGCTCGTCGCGCTCGGCGCAGATCGCCTTGTAACGACCGTCCGTGATCATCCACTCGCCGGGAAGGCTCGCGAACGCGTAGTGAGGGCCACCGCGACCGCCGCGCAAGAGCGGCGTCAAGTCGTCGCCGCGCATGTTCGCCGGCGGCGGCGCGCCGGCCGCGAGGAGGATCGTGGTGGCGACGTCGACGAGCTCGACGGGCGCGTCGATGACATGCGGCGCGACGGCCCCCGGCGACGACCAGATCAGCGGGACGCGGATCTGCTCCTCGTAGAGCGTCGTCCCGTGGTAGTAGCCCCCGTGATCGCCGAGCTCCTCTCCGTGATCGGCGCTCACGATCACGGTCGCACCGGGCCGTGCGCCACGAAAGACCCTCACGAGATCTCCGAGCGCGCGGTCGGCCGCGCGCACCTCACCGTCGTAGCGCTCGGGCGCCGACGCCCCACGCGCGAGCCCCGCGGGCGGCTCGTACGGCTCGTGCGGCTCGAACAGATGCACCCAGACGAAGAGCGGCGCGCGCGGAGCTCGCGACGCGTCGCGCAGATATTCCTCGAGCTGTCGGACGCGCTCCGGCCCATCGGCGAACATCTCCTTGCGGTACTCGAAGCCGAGCGCGTCTCGATGGACGGGCTCGAACCGCTCGGTGTCGACGTAGAAGATCGCCGGCGGGTAGAACGCCGCGGTGCGATAACCGTACCGTCTCAGGATCTGCGCGATCGTCGCGTGGTGCTCGGGCGACGATCCGAGCTCGAGCAACGGCCGCATGAACTTGCCCGTGTGAAGGCTCGCGACCGCATACGAGGTATGCGGCGTCGGCGTATACGCGCACCGGAAGACGGCTCCCTCGCGCGCGAGCGCATCGATAGACGGCGTGAGCCCCGCGCCTCCATATGCCTGGACACGATCGGCGCGGAGCGCATCGATCGTCACGAGCAGCAGATCGCGATCGCGCAGATCGAGGCCTTCACCAACGACGAGCAGCCGCGTCGCACCGTCCGGAGGGCCATCGCCGCGGGATCTCGCGCGAACGATCCGCGACTCGCGTCCCCCGTGCGTGCCGGCGATCGCCCCCACCGCCCGAACCAGCTTGCCCGTGATCGGCGCGCGCTCGGCGACGACGAAGCGCGCGTTCGCCGCGCCGGCGAGCAAGAGGAGCGCGAACGGCGCCGCGCCCGCGCACGCCCAGGCCGCGACGATGAAGCCCCACGGCGGCCGCGCGTCGCCCGCGGGGGCGACGGCGACGGCGAGCGCGATCGCGGCGAGCGCCAGGGCCTCGAGCGCCCAGTGAAACAGCGGATATCCGCGCGGGAGCACCGTGACGTCGATCCCCACGAGC
>Ga0075429_100006579_pt1 | contig 10064 bp, 14 predicted proteins | sample RhiMetdeltSRZDD3_FD_75295 | JGI IMG/M metagenome (GOLD analysis project Ga0075429, IMG submission 75295) | Populus rhizosphere microbial communities from Tennessee, USA - Rhizosphere MetaG P. deltoides SRZDD3 | ecosystem: Host-associated > Plants > Roots > Rhizosphere > Soil | place: USA...
TTGCAGGGAGCCGATGAGATCATCGCCAATCTGCAACAACAGGCAGCCGAGGCGCGTGCTCTCCACGTAGAGCAATGCCGCTCCCTGCTCGAATCCAGCCTCGCGGCCAGCCGATTGCCAGCCGCCAGCCAGAAGGCAGTACGTAAGCCTTTTGAATTGATGCTTGCCTCCGGCAAGCCGTTCCTAGCAACGGAGTTGCAGGAAGCGATCAAAGACAAGCGCGAGGAACTTTCCAGCCTTCAAACGGTCGAAGGACCAGCGCGCGGCTCATCCATTGGTGGAATGTTCACCGGTCGTGAACAGTTCGAAGCCGCACTCGCCGACCTGCTCGGCGCGCCGCGCGAAGAGGGACAGGAGAAAATGAAAGTCCGCAGGCTCTCCGGTATCCGTGAAGCCTACATCCTCGCCACCGGCGATGATCAATTCATGGGAGGCTACTATCCAGAGTTTGCCCTCGTGACCGCCAACTTCCCTGGCATCGTCGCCAACGTCATGAACAAAATTCTGACGAAAGCCTGGGCAGACTTCGAGGAGCATTACGGCTGGTGGAAGCAGATCACCACCGTTGAGCATTTCAACAATCTCAACGATGCGTCATGGATTCGCACCGGTACAATCGCTTCGCTCCCGTCCGTGGCAGAACGAGGGGAATATACAGAACTGCCCATCGGCGATATTCGGGAAACGTCCTCCTGGGGCAAGTATGGGGGATACGTGCCTCTCACCATCGAGGCAGTCTTGCGCGACGATACCCGCGCCTTTGCTCGCATGCCGCGCGAAGTGGCACTCGCAGGAATTAGAAACATCTCCGAGCAGATAGCCGCCATCTTCACCAGCAATTCAGGCGCAGGTCCCACAATGGCAGACACCGGCGCGCTGTTCAATTCCACAGCGCAGACCACCGCAGGTGGTCATATCAACCTGCTCACCACAGCCCTCGGCACAGATTACACCGCGTGGAATGCCGTCGCCCTTGCCATGTACAAAAAGAAACTCATGGTCAAGAACGCCAGCGGGTACTATGGCACCGGCAAGCCCCAAGCCTTATACCCGACATTCTGCTTAGTGCCCGCAGACCTGGCACAAGCAGCCAACGCCCTGTTTGTCCCGCGTTGGGATGCGCCCGCGCAGAACGTGCCTGCTACGCAGTCCGTCCTATGGGGTGGACGCGTGAGCCCTGTCACCGTTCCAGAGTGGACAGACGCCACCGATTGGGCAGCAGTGATCGACCCCAAACTTCGACCAGGCATCATGCTTGGCGAGATCTTTGGAGTACTGCCTCAGATCTTCTCAGCATCTTCCGAGATCGACCCCGCCATGTTCGCCAACGACGAAAGCCGGATCAAGGTCCGGCACTTCCTGAATGTTGGCGTGGCTGATGATATGCCACTGCACAAGAGCAATGTAGCTGGATAGGCAGCCAGCACCTTTATAAACTCCGTGAGAGCCGAAAACGGGATGTTCTCACGGAGATAATTAGTCCAATCCATAAGGAGTAAACATCATGGAAACCATCAAGATCATCCTCGCCATCCTGCTCACTGCATTCGCAGGTGGTTTGGTTTTCTACAATCTACTGCCGATAGTCACATCGTCAGAGTTTGCCGAAGCCATCAGCAACCTGAAGTACCGCCTCGCGCGTAAGTGGGCAATCATCACGCGCTATTCAATGGAGCTCGGCGGATACGTCCACGACACGCACATGTCGCAATGGATAGCCCCGAACATGTGTTCATTCGTCACCGGCACATGGACAGACGCAGCCGGAGCCGTCACCGGCACAGTCACCAAAGCCAAAGCCGCCGCCGATGAAACCGGCGTCATCTACATTCCGGTCAGCGCGGCAGTGCCCTCCAATTCAAGCGCGCTCAAAGGCTCCTACATCACGTCCATCGATATCTATTGGGCGACCACCACAGCCGCGCTGGATGCAGCCGGAGCCGTCGCCACAATCGACCGCTTTGTACTGCCAATCAATGGCGCAGCCTTTCCCGCCCTCGTTGCCCATACGTTCACGTATGACACCGGCAACGACACCGCCGCCGAAACCGACGACCTCGACGAGCACTCAATGACCCTCACCATCACCACCCCATTCTGGCTCGACAATGACGACGTTGTTCAGGTCCGTCTCACAATGGACGCAGCCGCAACCAGTGTGATCAAGTTCCACGGCGCGCGCGTCAATTACACTCTCAGACTCTAGGAGGCGATCATGTTAGAGCTTGCGCAAGAATATGCAAACCTATTAGGAACTCAGGTCATAGCCCACGCATTCAAAGACGATGGCTCAATCACATTCGTGCTTGAGTCAGGTCCAAAGCTCAACATGACCGAGGAACAATTGCGAGAAGAAATCGCAAAGCTGAAACCGGCAGAAGAACCAGAGCCGGTCAAGAAACCGAAGAAGAAAGCCGAAGGTCCCGCCACAGGCGGGAGAAAGGTTCAATCAGAATGATCCCCTTCTACAGATCCCTTGCCTTCTGGCAAGCCCTCGCCTACGTGGTAGCCGCGCTTGTCGCCCACTTCACGCCCTACGCGCTCGAAGCCGGAACCCTGCTCGCGCTCTTTCTGGCAGTCCTGAAAATGATCAACATTGTGCCCGAATTGCGCGCACGTGGTTTATTGCCTTGAGAGTAGGATTTACAGCCGTCTGTTACCGAAAATAACAGCCCCTAGAAAATTGAAAAACCCCTATCCCCTACCCAATTAGGGGATAGGGAGAAACAGACCCCTTTTCAAAGGATTTTCCCATGAACAGAATTTGTCTCATTTTGGCAGCCATCATGTTCGGAATCGGAGCCATTCCCACAGCTCCCCCAATTCTCAATTGGGAGAATGCCGGATTCTTCTTTCTCACCCTCAGCCTGATACTCCCCTAGAGCAATCATGAGCGACTCCCTCACCACCCTCATCGGCAAAGTTCAAAACCTCCTCGGCGACGCAAGCGCCACAGTCTTTACGACGGCGATCTGCACCGCAGCCATTCGCCAGGCATTATCAGAATTCAATACGCGCGTTCCCCAACACGCAGCCGTCACCATCACCGGAGTCAACGACCAGTATGAATACGAACTCACAGACGAAGACGCCAACGCCGTGAAGATCCTCGACGTGCTCAGGGAGGGAGATAACCAGGATGAGCTCGACATATCCCTCACTTACGATGATTACATCGAAGACGAGCGCGTCTTCTTCCGCCTTCGCTCACCCGTCACCACCAGCGAAACCCTCATCGTTCGCTATACCCTCAACCACACGATCAACGGACTCGACAGCCAGGTCGAAAGCACCACCCGAGCCGAGCACGATCAAATCCTGGTCAACGGCGGCGCAGCCTGGGCAATCTGGACCAGGGGAGTAGCCAGAGTCGAAACCATCAATCTATCACAGGACCAGTCCGACAATTACAGAGAGATGGCAACCCGTCTCTATTCAGCGTTCGAGAAAGGTATGGACAACGCCGCGCGCAGGCAAGCACCCGTAGGTGAACCCGATCAACGAACATGGCAAGATCAATACCATTACTGGGATCAATAGATGCCGCGCACACTCCCAGCCGCACTAACAACGGCAATGGATTCGGGGATTTATGAACCGTATTTACGAATCCTCATCAACGACACACCCAGCGACACCGGCGCAATAACACTACAGCCGATGGGGTTTACCATCGAAGCAACCAGAGCAACTATCAAGGTCCCACCCACAATCTTTGCAATCGATCAAACATATTTCCGAATTGTGCGCGGCGCGGTGATCAACGGCACACCCTCCACAATATCAACGATCTGGTTTACCGTCGTCGATGTAATAACAGACGGAAAGGCAAACTACTATACAGGAGAAGCCCTCGACAGGTCGTATCTCAGCATTGCCGCCGACTCAGATTATGAAACCGTGATCGAAACCGCGCTGACTGGAATAGATCATACAATCATTCCAAACTATGAGGGCAGCGCGGCATGGAAAGCATACCAGTTCTATCCAGACGGGAAAGCCATCGTTCTTAGTCCACGCAAAAAACTATTCACGATCCTACAACAGAAGTATTTGATATTCGCGACCGAAGACGGTTGGGACGGCACGAATAGCAACATATTCTTCTTTGTCGCAGAACAAACCAGAGCAACAGACTACACAATCACAGACCCATTGTGCAGTTTCAATTTTCATGCCGAATTACGCCGGCTGATATGGAGAGATGAAGCCAGTACAGTGCACAGTCTTGGAGGCGCAACCGCAACAATACATAATCTCGGATACCTTGAATCAACAGCAGCCGATCCAGTCGACGGTACTACTCCGCTCAACCTGGGTATAGGAACGAAATCAAGAAAATTACCGGTGCATCTAAAGTACCGAACAGGCGATAAAGTAAGACTGGAAAACGCATCACCAGCCGACTACCAGATCACACAAAGAATAAGGGTTACAGAAGTTCTAGATCTAAGCTCAACACCCGCCTGGTATCAGGTCTTGGAAGTCCTGCAATACTACGGCACCACCGAAGGCGGACCGATGCCCTCCACCATCGAAGCAGCCGCACCCTACACCCCACTCGCTACCGGTAACTTCGATCGAGTTCTGTCAACCAATGACAACAACATCCAAGCCGCAATGGAAACCATCGACGATCATGAGCACACAACCAGCACAGACCTAAACGTCACAGAGACACTACAACTCAGTGGCGATATTACGCCGTCAGCCCTAACCGCAAATCAAAACAACTACAACCCCACCGGTTGGAGCGCAGCCGTTGTCATGAGACTCCAAACAGACGGCACAAACCGCACGATCACAGGTCTAGCAGGCGGCACAGATGGACGAATTGCCATTCTGATCAACATAGATTCCGTTAACATAATTTCCCTACAGGACGAGAGCGGCTCAAGCACCGCCGCCAATCGCTTCTACCTCCCCACATCCACAACCCTTCTGAATATCCATCCCGATGCATCAGTTGTCTTGCAGTACGATTCCACTTCTTCAAGATGGCGCGTTCTCTCGCTCATGGACCATGCATTACTCACAGGCATTGGTAGTAACACTCACAGCCAAATCGACACCCACATCTCATCCACTCATCTAGCATTCAACGATGGCGAAGGCAACCCAGCCGACCCAGGCAGCGCCAGCGCAGACGGAACCAGCGCCTACGCCGCGCGCCGAGATCATGTGCACAAGGGACCAACGAAGGCAGTCATTATCTTTCCCACCAATGCACTACAAGATACCGTGAACGCCAGTTCAACCGAATACCTCGCCCCCTTCGTAGATGGCAACTTCGGAACAGAGAAGGCAATGGGTGTCACACGAAACGGGACAATCAAAAACTTTTACGTAAGACAGGTAGGGAATCAGCCAGCATCCGGCACACTGGTCTGTCATGTAAGACAGAACACAGCCTCCGACATCATATCCATCACCATTGCCGCAGGCGCAGCCGGACCAGCAACACGCTCAGAGACAGCCACCAGTGTAGCTGTATCAGCAGGAGATTTCATCGGATTCAAATTCGTAAACAACGCCACAGCCGTGAGCGCCACTATAGGATTTGTGGTAGTAGAGATTGAGTTCGACCCATAGGAGAGACATGGCAAACATCACAATCACAATCCCCGACGCAATCGCCAGCCGCGTGCTCAATGGATTTGCAAGAAGATACGGTTACGCACCCACTATCGACGGCGAACCCAATCCAGAGACAAAGGCACAGTTTGCTAAACGCAAACTGATCGAGCTCATCAAGCAGGCAGTCAGAGAAGCAGAAGTACAGGAAGCATCCAACGCCGCCGCAACCACCGCGGCACAGAGCGCCGATACCGATATACAGCTATCATAAAGCATGATGCTCCCTTCTTGGCTCAAACATTCAGGGAGCACCAGCGGCGCAGGACAAGCCTACAGGCTGACGGCGGGCACTGACAAATCTATTTGATCATGTAAGTCTAGGGGTAGTGGGTCGCCCATCGCGCCGGAGTATAAAAGAACATATAGACAATTGTCAATACGTAATGTGTGGTCTACTGCTAATCATTCTCCTGGTGATCTGGTTGATAGAGATACTATCAATACTCGATCTCATTCCCCATAAACAACAAAGCGACAACCGCCCGCAGGGACGGACGGTTGTCAACCAGCCACCAGCTACCACATAGGCGACCTCCTCTCATCCTTATGCGATAGATAACAAAGTGGACGACAACAAGGTGAGGGGGGCACCCTGAAGCCGTCCAGAAAACATAATACAAAATTCAAAAGCAAAAGTCAAATGAGAGTTTGGTAGTCGGCTCCTGCGGCTCGCTCCGCTCGCGGGGGAGTCTAAAACCAATACATGCCTGCTGCCACGCAGCAGGCAGATGCTTCGCTCGTGCGTTGCCACTCGCTCAGGTGGCGCGGTGCCGCCACAAATAAGTTCACGCGGTGCCGTGAACTAAAACCAATACATGCCTGCTGCCACGCAGCAGGCAGATGCTTCGCTCACCACGTGAGCTCAGTAACAAGTGCAAAAAACCAAGAGCCCCAAAAGAACGACGGGCGCGGGCATCGTGTGTTGTGCTGGACAAGTGCCGAGCCTTTCAGCCAGGAACAAGATCGCTTCAGGCTTCGGTCACTTGCCATCACCGTGACGAACACACTCAACACACCAAGCCCGAACGCGCCACATAATAGGGTTGCAAGTGTGGGATCAATCACCCACACATGCAAGGCTCACGTAAAGCTCGCCAGGTCTAAAAGAAAACCAAATATAAAACCATCGGTTCAATAGTCGGCTCCGGCAGCTCCCTCCGGTCGCGCGTGAGCAAACCCAAAAGCAGACTCTTCGCTATCGCTCAGTGATGCGCAAAACCACCCCGCCCCCCTCCCAAACCCAACCCCCCACCCCGCAGCCGCTCCGCGCTCAGCACCACTGTGTGGATGCTGGCGCTTCACGTCTAGCATGGTGTGTTGAAATTGGGATAGGGGGGCGGGGTTCTTCGTTTTCCCCCGAAGCCGAAAGAGCATCGGCATCGGGGTCGGCGCTTCCAGCGCCTAAAACCTTTTGCGCATCAAAGAGCAGAATCTTCGCCGGACGAGCACCGGCTCAGTAGGCGCGCTTCGTCACGAACACCCGAAGCGCGCGCAGAGCAGTCACTTCGCTTTGCTCAGCTTCTCGTCTGCGATCTTCAACGCCGCCGAAATAGCCTTACCCTGGCTCAGTGGAGCATACGGGCTCATCATCAACTGAACACGCTCCAACCGCTGGGCATCTTCAGCAGTAAGCCGAACTGTCAAGCGAATTTCACGGACATTATTTTTAGTTTGCTTTTTCATGTCTTGCATTGTACGCCAATGAAAGGCAAACGTCAAGGGCGGACATGCTACGCACTCGAACTAGTTTCATCTTTTGGAGGGTTGCGGACGAACGCCGCAAGGCTCACATAAAGCTCGCCAAATCTAAAAGAAGAACAATCAACCCGCGGCTTGCAACTGCATCGCCGCACGGTGAGCTCACTGCGCAAATAAATGCAGGCGAACACTGCTTTATTTGCTCCGTTCGGCAGCTCGCCACGCCTGAAAACCATCAGGCTTGCTTGTAGGTTTCTCCATGCTATGCAAACCCAAACCTTGCAATTTCCTTGCATTGTTTCTATTTGTCTTGCATTGTCTTGCATTTTATGCTATCATGTAAGCATGTTCAAATCTGCTCAATCTCAAGTCTTCATCCTTCATCTGGTTATGTTTATCTTTCATCCATTCGCCAAAAGGTCAAAGTCATAATGTCAGTTTATTTCGGCGGTTCCCGCCATCCCCTTTCAAATGCCCATGCTCAAGCCCAGCTGCATGCAGTCGTGCGCGCGGTCATTGCTTCTGGTTCTTCTGTTCATGTGGGCTGCTGCATGGGCGTTGATCGTGCAGTCATAAAAGCCGCTAGTCCCTCATGGTTTTCGCATCTTAGGGTGTTCGCGCAGTTCTGCCAGTCCGGCGCAGGTTTTTTGCAAGGTGTTTCAAATCCATCCGTGCATCTTTTACCCTCGTCCATTGTCTCATTCCTGGCAGGCGGCTCGCTTCAGGTCCCTGCATCCGGTCGGCTCATCAATCGCAGTGTTGCAGCCTTGCAGGGTTGCTCCGCGGCTGTGTTCTTCGCTCCTGGCTCTGGCTCGCTGGCAGTGGCGGCGCATGCAGTCGCCGCAGGCATTCCGGTTTTTGCTTTTTCATCCTATCCCCCCGCGCTCATCAATGGGCAGGGTTCCTGGTTGCCTGCTGTGTTCCATGGTTTTTCGTGCTGGCAGTGGTCGGTTGTTTATCTCAAAATGTTTTAGTCGTTATCTGGTGGGTGTTCCACCAGTCAATTAGTGCGGCATAGCCGCAGAAAGAATCCCTCACATGAAACACCAACCCACACCCGAACAAAAAGCAAGGGCAGAAGAACGCCGCCAGGCACTGCGCGATCTATGGCAGAAAATCGGCGAGATGTCCGAAGAACAGCGGGCGCAATTTGCCGAGCGCGTCGGCAGCGTTGTAACTTGCGAAGGTCATCCCCTCTCAATCAATAACACAATCCTACTGGCATACCAAGCCGATAATATCACCGTGGTCGGCGGCTTTCAGCAATGGAAGAAGGCAGGCAGGCAAGTTACAAAAGGGCAGCGCGCCTTAGGTATTTGGATACCAAAGCATGACAAGCAAGAAGGCGAGCAAGAGCAAACAGATAAACCATCCTTTTTTATATTTGGTTCAGTGTTTGATATTTCGCAAACTGAACCAATACAGTAAAATCCCACCCAACCAATGAGCGCCGGTGGTCGCCTAGTAACCACCAGAAAGAATCCCTCACAATGAATAAGCAATACTGGCTCAACACCGAAACAGGAAAGGTAACAGATAGAGAATTCGATGATCCCCCATTCGGCGACCTGTGGATTGAAATCACAGAGAAAGAATATAAGCAACTCGTTCACCCACTGACACCACCCAAAGAGGAGGAGTCATGACCACCAACCAACCCATACCCAATGACACCTACATCGGCGACCTGATCCATTCCCGATTCATGAAAGTTGAAGATCTAACAGAACGATGGGGCGTCGAACAAATTGCAGTCACAATATCACGCACGGAAAAGGTGCCAACCATCCCCAACGCCAAAGACATCGACCCAATCACAAAGAAACCACGCGAAGTGATGCAGACCGTACTCTACTTCAAGAACAAAGCCGGCAAGGAATTCCACCGCGGCTACTTGCTCACATCAAAGGAGGATCTTGAGAGTCTCATATCAGCCACGGCAGCCAAGACAGCCGGCGACCTACTCGGAAAACGGATATTGATTTTCATATCCGAATTCCGAAAGAAGCCAGTCCTCCGAATCGCCCCCACCCCACCAGAGGAACCAGCCAAAGAGAGCCCCGAAGCGCAACGCATCCACCAGGAACAGATGCAGCGCGCAGAGCCGCCAGCAGAGCTAACCTACAAAAAGAGCGAAGGCGCGCCGGACCTACCGCCGATGCCAGGAGCATAATACAAAGCGACACATTCCCATCTTTATTGATGGGAATGTGTTTTTTTGTGGCTATGTGCAGAAAACCACAGCCCATAGCCCAACCCTTGACATATTTCCCATCTTGCCTATAATTCCTACCATGAAACAGCGACGAACAACCGACCTCCCCAATCTCACCACAGAACAAGCCGCCGAAGCTCTGCAAGTCAGCGAGCGCACCATAAGAAACATGATCAAGCGCGGGAGTATCCATGCTCACAAACTGGACCCGACAAGCAAGAGCGTTTATCGCATCCCTCATTCAGAGATCGAAAGAATACTTGGAGCACGAACGAACCAGGGAGATAAGCCAGGCAGAAAATGAAGAAACGGGTTGTATCCTTTTTCTGGTTGTTCTCGTCTTTCTAATAGCACACACGTTCCAACCTTAATAAAAACCATCTCCCATGCTCGAAACATGGGAGATGATCAACGGTGAGTCTATCATCGTTGAAGGTAGCCAGCACCTTTACAACTGAATAGACCTAGTGAGCGCGGACGGACTCGAACCGTCAGCCAATGGCTTAAAAGTCTT
>Ga0075429_100006581_pt1 | contig 10062 bp, 10 predicted proteins | sample RhiMetdeltSRZDD3_FD_75295 | JGI IMG/M metagenome (GOLD analysis project Ga0075429, IMG submission 75295) | Populus rhizosphere microbial communities from Tennessee, USA - Rhizosphere MetaG P. deltoides SRZDD3 | ecosystem: Host-associated > Plants > Roots > Rhizosphere > Soil | place: USA...
ATTTACTGTTCAGAGGAACAGTTCGAACAGGAGTTCATGGGCGTGATCGACCTGTATCATAAATACTTTGAGATCTTTGGGATCGAGAAGTATGTTATGCGTTTTAGTCTGCATGCGAAATCTGGTCTCGGCAAAAAATACGTGGACAACGAACGCCTGTGGCTCAAGACGGAGGACATGGTGCGACGCGCCATGACGAATGGCGGAGTCCCTTATGTTGAACAACAGGATGAAGCCGCGTTCTACGGACCCAAGATCGACGTGCAGATCTGGTCGGCGATCGGGCGCGAGTTTTCGCTTGCCACGAACCAGGTGGACTTTGCCGTCCCGGAGCGCTTCGACCTGAAGTTCACGAACCGCGAAGGCAACGAGGAGGTTCCCCTGTGCATCCACCGCGCACCGCTTTCCACACACGAGCGCATGGTCGGGTTCCTGATCGAGCATTACGCCGGCAGCTTCCCGGTCTGGCTCTCGCCCGAACAGGTACGCGTCATCCCGATTACGGATGGGCAAAACGAATATGCTCACGGCATCGTCCAGCAGTTACGCGAGCAGGGCATCCGGGCTCATGCCGATATCAGCGCGCAGCGCATGAACGCCAAGATCAGGCAGGCGCAATTAATGAAGGTGCCGTACATGCTCGTGGTCGGTGAAAATGAAATGAACGCGGGGCAGGTCTCTTTGCGTGTGCGAGATGGAAGCCAGCAAAACAACATCCTGCTGAGTGAGTTCATGGCGCGCGCCAAAGACAGGATCGCCCGACGAGCGCCAGAACTATAAAAAGGAAGTAAGAATGTCACAGCAAGTGCAGGAAAAATACGAGGAGTCGCATCTCTATAAGATCCGCCATTCCGCCGCGCATATCATGGCACAGGCCGTGCTGGAGATGTTTCCCGATGGAAAGTTCACGATCGGTCCGCCGATTGAAAATGGGTTTTACTATGACTTCGACCTGCCGCGCAACCTCACGCCTGAAGATCTCGAACAGATCGAAAAGCGCATGCGCCAGATCATTCAAAGCAGGCATGAGTTCAAGAAGACCGTTGTCTCGGGAGAAAAAGCGAAAGAAATTTTCGCGGACCAGCCTTACAAACTGGAGTTGATCGAAGGACTCGAAAAAGGCGGCCTCGATGAATATGGGAATCCGCTGCAGGAGAAGCCGGAGATTTCCATATACCAGCACGACACGTTCGTCGATCTGTGCCGCGGTCCGCATGTGGAAAATACCAGAGAGATCAAGCCCGATGCCTTCAAGTTAATGAACGTCGCGGGCGCCTACTGGCGCGGCGACGAAAAGAAAAAGATGCTGCAGCGCATTTACGGCACTGCCTGGGAAAAGGCTGATGAGCTCAAGCAATACCTGTGGAAACTGGAAGAAGCCAAGAAACGGGACCATCGCAAGCTGGGCAAGGAACTCGACCTGTTCAGCGTATCGGAGGATGTCGGAGCAGGATTGATCTTGTGGCATCCCAAGGGAGCCATGATCCGTGTACTGGTGGAGGACTTCAGTCGCAACGCCCACCTGGAAAACGGCTATGAATGGGTGTTTTCTCCGCACATCGGACGCGCCCATCTATGGCAGACCTCCGGTCATCTGGATTTTTACAAGGAGAGCATGTATTCGCCCATGGATATCGAAGGCGAGCCGTACTATGCCAAGCCGATGAACTGTCCATTCCATATTGAGATTTTCAAAAGTCACCTGCGGTCCTATCGCGACCTTCCCAAACGCTATGCAGAGTATGGCACGGTCTACCGCTATGAGCGGAGCGGCGTGCTTCACGGACTGACGCGCGTGCGCGGCTTTACCCAGGACGATGCCCACATCTTCTGCCGGCCCGATCAGGTGGAGGAGGAGATCAGCCGAGCGCTGGAATTTTCGCTGTATGTGCTACGTTCCATGGGTCTGACGGATTTCAGGGCGTATCTTTCCACAAAACCTGAGAAGTTTGTCGGCGATCCGGCCAACTGGGATAAAGCAACAGAAGCCCTGCGCCGGGCGATCGAGGCCCATGAACTGCCGTACGAAGTGGATGAAGGCGGCGGCGCCTTCTACGGTCCCAAGATCGATCTGAAAGTCATGGATGCACTGGACCGCGAATGGCAGCTCTCCACGATCCAGTTTGACTTCAACCTGCCGGAACGGTTTGGGCTGGAATATATCGGTGAGGACGGTCAGCCGCACCAGCCCTACATGGTCCACCGCGCCCTGCTCGGCAGCATGGAGCGGTTCTTCGGTGTCTTGATCGAACATTTCGCAGGCGCCTTTCCGGTCTGGATGGCTCCGGTGCAGGTAGTGGTCATTCCCATCGCCGACCGTCATGTCGAGTACGCGCGCGAGCTTGCCGGGCAGCTCCGCGCCGAAGGCTTGCGCGTGGAATTGGATGAACGCTCCGAACGTATGAACGCCAAGATCCGGGATGCCCAGAAGCAAAAAGTGCCGTATATGCTCGTCCTCGGGGATAACGAGATGAATAATGCACAGGTGTCACTGCGGGTAAGAGATGGGAGCCAGCAGAATAACATTCCGCTGGATGAGTTCGTAGCGCGAGCAAAGGATCGGATTAAGACAAGGATTGCTGAATTATAGAAGTTACACAAATGAAGGCGGAGAGCCTACCGGCTCTCCGCCTTCTTCGTTTAAGGAAACAGAAAGTAAAGGATATTAAGTTTGAAGATCCATGGTCCTTTGCGGACATATCCCAGAGCTTCGAGGAATTTACGATACGCATCTTTTTCGGTCATGCCCTCTGGCAGCCTTTTGTATTCGATGAATGTGCCGCCCGGACCAGCAGAATAGTTCATATCAATGCCCTGTGCAACGAGCTTTTGATAGGCAAGGGAAAGTTTTTCCTCAGGAATATCTGTAGTCATCGCATCTTCCAGCCCGGGAAGAGTCAATGTAAGGGAGTTTGGGGTTGCGTCGCCAATCGGAAATCCGAGTTTTATACAACGGCTTTCCTCATTCGGAGGAGACCAACCTGTCTCCCTATATTGCTCCTGTTCACCCTCTATGATCGCAGAGTCATATATCCATGGACCTGGCATGTTGGGATTGCTCACCTGCCTGTTCATGTTCAAGGTTATATTCTCACCGGTGAGTATCCAGTTCTCGTCACTTCGGTTCGGATAGCACAAATAGAAGAATGTAGTTGCAGGAGCCACCACAACTCTGTCAAGCAAAATATCCACGCCATTGACCGACAGAGTCTTTTTGGGATTAAAAGTCAGGAATGGGTGAATGGTCAGATCAAAGTCAAAGAGGAACTTAAAGATTTGAGTGGGATCCGTCGGGGCTGTAAAGGCAACTGAAAGAAACCCATCCAGTTGGGATCCGTTCAGCCAATCCTCCGGAGTAAAAACCATCAGATAGTTTTGTTTTTCCCCAGGAATGAGGTTCAACCCATACCCATACACACCGATCTGCTGTCCATTTGCATAGGCCAGAAAAGTCTCTGGAGTCCAATGCGTTCCCAACTCCTGGCTCAAGTGAATGATGAAGAGGACTCGACTGGGGTCAGCGTAGGCGCCTTCAATCTTCGCGGTAACGCCGTTTACAGTTTGAGAAGGGATATCAAGTTTAGTGAACGGAGGCAGGGTTGGGAAACCCAAAACATCGTACCGTGAGCCAGGCGATCTGATCACATATAAAAGGGAGCCCGCAGCATAACCTGCGTAGATACCAAGCAGCAGACCCACAAGAATGGCCAGCGGTTGTAACCCACTTTTGGTTTTCATATGCGTAATCATACTCCAACCGTTCCTCGGTCAGAATGAGGCGAGTACGCCACTAGAGCCGGTAACAACGAAGCTTTCCCGGAAGATTGCAAAAAGGGTTGCCAAAGAGATTGCGGAGTTGTAAAATACATCTAGACCGTGAGCGACGGAGGAGTCTTGATCGTTCACGGTCTATTTTGTTGAATAGCTGTCTGGTTAGGCTAAAGAACAGGCGGAGATATTTTGCTGCTCCGCCTGTTTTCATCATTCTCCATACATACCGCTTGCTCCATGAAATTCCATTATAGTTTCGCCAGTGGCCATTTTCCAAAAACGGATGACGGTCTTTTCACGGTCTGCGTATCCCGTTTCCAGCGAGATCAATGTGCCGTTGGCAAGCCATTCCAGCTGCGAATAGATGGAACCGTCATTGAGCCCAAAGGAGCGAAGGAGGTTTCCGGTGGAGGTATCCCAGATCCGGATAATTCCTCCTCCCGTAGCAAGTTGATTTCCATCCGGTGACCATGCCAGACTCAGCGCCTGGAGAAAATGCGCTTTGATATATCCGTCGCAATGGTTTGTGGACGCTGTCCAAAAACAGAGGACACCATCCGCATGAACAGAAGCAATCCTCTTTCCATCAGGTGACCATGCAAGCTGGGTTGCAAACGCGGCCACATGTGGGTCATACAAGCGTACTGACTCATCTGTGTCGATCCGCCATCTACGAAAACCATAACCTAAATCACCTGTGGCCACGATGCGTGAGCCATTGGGGGACCAGGCAATGTCATACGGGGACGTAAGAAAATCTTCTTGCGTCGAAATGATCTCACCCGTTTGAACATCGAAGGTAACTAATCCGCGGCCATAATCACTTGCGGCAAGGAAATGTCCATCAGGTGACCAAGCCAGCGCGCCGAAGAACATGGTTGTATCGCCATTCCCCAGCATAGGTTCAAACAGTATTTTCCAGGTGGAAGTATCCCAAACAACAAGATGCGGTGTTCCTGCCTCACTGTTCCGCATAATCAGGCTTCCCATGGCAAGTTGATTGCCATCCGGTGAAAAAGTTACACTAAATGCATTCTCTCCGGCATTCAAGGACTGAAGCTGCTTGCGGGACATAAGATCATAGAGGATCACCCCTTCTGAAGTGCCAATGGCAATGGTTTTGACGTCCGGGCTGACCGTGAAGGAATGGATACGACCTGGCAGTTTTGTCACCGTGTTCGGCTCGGACACGGGGAAAGGCAGCGGGGTAGCTGCACCATAGGTAGTCCAGAAGACCACAGCAGGCTCCGGATTGAGAAATAAGCGGGCAAAAGTGTATGCTCCCAGGGCGGCAGCAATTAATCCAAGTACGGTCCCGGTGAGCGTCAGAATTGATTTGGTTCTCATGGATTCTGATCTCCTTTTAAGAGCGATCATACTGGAAATTGCCCCGTGCAAAACCCACATTTTATTGACGATTCCCTGCTGTACATGGTATCATTCGTCCGCCAAAAACCAGCCGAGAGCTGGTCAACTGTTTTGAAATAGGAGAAGCTTATCAGCGCTACAGAATTTCGAGTCAATGAGGGCATCCGCGTGGCGGAAGTCCGCCTGATCGGGCCAGATGGCAGCAACGTCGGTGTTGTTCCCATGCGGCAAGCCTTGCAGATTGCACGCGACGCCGAGTTGGATCTTGTGGAAGTGTCACCCAGCGCCAACCCTCCCGTCTGCCGTGTCATCGACTATGGCAAGTTCATTTATGAGCGTTCCAAGAAGGAACGCGAAGCCAAGAAGGCACAGACCAAGATCGAGGTCAAAGAAATCCGCCTGCGCCCGAAGACGAATGAAGCCCATCGTGGCTTCAAGGTGGACGATGCCCGCCGCTGGTTGCTGCAGGGGCACAAGGTCCGTGTAACGGTCAAGTTCCGCGGCCGCGAGATGGATTACCCCGAGATCGCCCTCGAAGATTTGAAAGAAATCGCCCAGGCGCTTTCAGATGTTTCGGTCATCGAAGCCGCGCCGCAGATGGAAGGCCGCACAATGCTTGTTGTGCTGGCACCCAGTAAAGGCAGCGCAAAAAAGAAGGAAAAGGGCGAGCAGCCCAGGGCTGAGACGAAACCGGAAGTACAAGCCCAATCATAAGCAGAGCAAGTCCCAAAGATGTGAATGTCCGCGGGTACGCATGAAGTGACCCGCGGTTTACTTTGTCTGAAAGGAGCAAGCAGGAATGCCTCGTAAAGCAAAAGCCACGAAAACCAAGCTGAAGACCCACAAAGCGACGTCCAAGCGTTTTCGCCTGACCGGGTCCGGTAAAGTGGTACGCACCAAAGGCGGCAAAAGCCACCTGCGCCGACGCACGTCGAAGCGCGCCAAGGCACAGTTGTCCGAAATGCTGGTAGTCAAGGCACGCAAGATTATCAAGCGTGTCAAGCGCCTTGCCCCCAGCATGGACTAAATCGCGCCGGGCAAGCCCGCCGGCAAATGTTGTAATCAATTTTTATTTGCGGCTTACGGGTGTACGCAACTGGTCAGCCTGATCAAGGCACCGACGCTCGCGAGATCGCAGGAGGTTTGGAATGGCTCGTGTAAAGGGAGGCCCGCAAGGGCATCTACGTCACAAGAAAATTTTGAAGATCACCAAGGGACAGCGCGGGGCAAAGCATCGCCTGTTCAAGCGTGCCAATGAGGCAATGCTCAAAAGCCTGTGGTATGCAACCCGGGATCGCCGCATCCGCAAGCGCGATATGCGCAAACTGTGGATCGCCCGCATCAACGCCGCAGCCCGTCTGAACGGGACCACCTATAGCAAGCTGGTGGCTGCGCTCAAGAAGGCAGACATCGTCCTGAATCGCAAGATGCTTTCTGACATGGCAATCCGCGACCCGCAGACGTTCGCTGCAGTGGTCGCAAAAACAAAGTAGATCACGTAGGGGCGGCCAGCTGGCCGCCCCTACAATATTTAACGGGGGTAAAATAACGTTTATCATTATCCAAGAAACAATTCAATATACTTTGATCGACGAAAGCAGGAAAGATGGAATACATGGAATTGGAAGTTTATTCCCAATCGATTGATCGGGGTGTCGTTAGAATGCCAAGTCAAAGTGTTCCGGGTATCGTGCTTCAAGGTGAGACGTTATCATCACTTCTAAGACTCGCAAAATTGACCTGCGAGAAATTGCCAGACACGACCGACACAGAAGTATTGAATACATCGCGCGAGCTGCTGGAAAGCATCCAAAAACTCGTGTCACATTATGAGACGACTCTCGGCAAGCACAATATCCCTCTACCTTATTCCACGGTTCAACCAAAAGTGGACCCATCCTAATTGATTTTTAGCGTATGAATACCGTTCTTGTCGAGAAGGGACTTCCATCGAATCAGATTATTCAAATTGTCCAGGGCGACATCACCATCGAAGAGGTGGATGCAATTGTCAATGCGGCCAATGAGTATCTGCAGCATGGAGGCGGAGTTGCGCGAACGATTTCGCAAGAGGGCGGACCGACTATTCAAAAAGAGTCCGACGCCTGGGTTCGTGGTCACGGGCGTGTTCCTCACAACCATCCCGCCTGGACCTCGGGCGGGCGCCTGCCTGCAAAGTACTTGATCCACGCTGTTGGTCCCGTCTGGGGCGACGGCGATGAGGACAATAAACTCGAAGCCGCGGTGACCGGCTCTCTGCGCCTCGCCGACGAACTTAAGTGTTCTTCCCTGGCATTGCCGGCAATCTCCACCGGAATTTATGGCTTTCCGAAAGACCGCGCCGCAGGGATTATCTTTGCGGCGATCGAGAAATACTTTATTGAACATTCCTCGTCGGGATTGAGAACCATCAGACTCGTTTTGTACGATCAACCAACGGTGGACGTGTTTCTAAAATCCTGGCAGGATCAGTGGGGACAGTAACCGTGATTACATCGTCACAAAATCCAAAGATCAAACTGATCCATGCGTTGCTGGGTCGTGCGAAGGAACGACGCGAAGCAGGCGCCTTCGTGGCAGACGGAGTCCGGCTGGTTGAGGAAGCGGTCAACAGCAATTGGGGATTTCGGTTTGTACTCTATGATGCCTCACTCAACGAGCGCGGAAGCTCTCTCATCGAACGCCTAATTTCACGCCAGGTGGAGGTGGAAGAAGTTTCCGAACCTCTGATGAAATCCCTGAGTGACACAGAAACTCCGCAGGGGATTCTCGCCGTGCTTGAGTTCTCTCAACCACCAATTGACAGTCCCTTAAATTTCGTTCTGATCCCTGACCAAATTCGAGACCCTGGCAATCTCGGTACATTGCTCCGTACGGCTGTCGCGGCGGGCGTGCAAGCTCTATTCCTACCTCCAGAAACGACAGACCCCTTCGCTCCCAAAGTCCTTCGTTCCGGAATGGGCGCGCATTTTCGTGTACCGATTCGGTCCATGAAATGGGAAAAAATTCAGCGAGAGACAAAAGATCTGCAGGTTTTTCTGGCGGACATGGAGGGAATATCCTGCTGGGAGACGGATCTGCGCCCGCCGCTGGCGCTCATTGTTGGCAGTGAGGCGGAAGGTGCAAGCCAGGAAGCGCGAGAATTGGCAACGCAGAAGATCTCAATTCCAATGTCTGGGAAGATTGAGTCGTTGAATGCAGGTGTGGCCGGGTCTGTCTTGATGTTTGAGGTCGTACGGCAGAGAAATCAAATATGAAAGTCCGTTCCATCACTTACTTCTGCAATCCCAAATACCCGCTGGATGAAAAAGTACTGCAAAAGGCGGGAGAATTCCTGGCGCAGGCGCGATCTGCGTATGAATCCGCAGGATACGAAGTGCAGACGGTGCGGCTGGCAACAAATCCGTTCCCTGAGTTATTGGGCGAGGAACAGATTGGCAAGTTACCTGAACTGACCAGCGACATGGATACGATCGCGCAGGGACTCAAGATTGGATACGTGTCTCTGGGTCCCGCCCTACCTGAGCTGCCGCGCAGCTATGAAGTCATTCCGGATGCCATTTTTGTTTCCAAGAATGTTTTCTTTGGGGGGAAGATGGCAGATACAGGACGCGGAATTGATCTATCTGCCGCCAGAGCCTGCGCAGAGATAATCGTCAAATGTGCTTCGATCGAGCCAAATGGCTTCGCCAATCTGAAATTCGCAGCGCTTGCAAATGTAAATGCAGGTACGCCGTTTTTACCTGCTGCGTATCATGACAGTGATCGGGCTATGTTTTCCATTGCAACAGAGTCCGCCGATCTGGCAGTAGGAGCATTTGAAGATGCCAAAAATCTTGAGGAAGCCAGACGGAATCTGATCAGCGAAATTGAGAAGCATGGTAAACGATTGACAGACGTTGCAAAGTCATTGAATTACAGGTTTGGCGGTATAGATTTTTCACTCGCTCCGTTTCCTGCTGAAGCGCAATCACTGGGAACCGCGTTTGAGAAGCTGGGCGTTCCAAGAATCGGCTTGCATGGCTCGCTCCTTGCTGCCGCCATCCTGACCGAAGCCATTGATCGTGCAAGCTTCCTGCACACTGGGTTCAGTGGATTGATGATGCCCATCCTGGAAGATGCAACGCTTGCCAAAAGAGCCGCCGAAGGGATTCTTACCGTCAAAGATGCGCTACTTTATTCGGCTGTCTGCGGGACCGGATTGGATACAATTCCCCTGGCGGGCGATACAACCTCCGAACAGATCACCCCACTGCTGCTCGACCTTTGCGCACTGGCTTTGCGGCCTGACAAACCACTTACCGCGCGCCTGATGCCGATCCCTACTAAGAAGGCGGGTGACGAGACGAGCTTTGACTTTGCCTTCTTTGCTCCCAGCCGTGTCATGGCTTTGGATTCGGAGGGATTGAGAAGCTCCCTCGCAGGCAACGAGACCTTTCCGCTTTCCTCTCGAAAATCATGGCCTTCCTGATCTCCCTTGCGTTTGACCGCCTGCTCTGGCTGGTGCCGGTCTTCCTGGCGATCCACAATCTGGAAGAGGTACCCTTTATGGAAAGCTGGTATAAGCGCCTGCCGTTGAGACTTCCTCTGGCGATTACGACTCGTCAATTCGTGATCGCTGTGACATTTATAACTCTTGCCGGATTTCTGGTCACTTTTTTTGGGGTGGAATATCTGGCGAATCAAACGGGCTACTTACTTGTGCTGGGGATTCAGGCAATCATGCTTGTTAATGCTTTTATCCCTCACATTGCCACGACAATTCGATTTCGCCTGTACAGTCCAGGTGTCATTACCGCCGTGTTAATCACACTCCCTTTTTCGTTTTATTTATTCCAGCGCGCTTTCAAGGAAAATATCATGAACTGGACACAGTTTTGGATATTGCTTGGCATCGCCCCCCTTGCCGTGGTAATTATCGCC
>Ga0075429_100006585_pt1 | contig 10061 bp, 9 predicted proteins | sample RhiMetdeltSRZDD3_FD_75295 | JGI IMG/M metagenome (GOLD analysis project Ga0075429, IMG submission 75295) | Populus rhizosphere microbial communities from Tennessee, USA - Rhizosphere MetaG P. deltoides SRZDD3 | ecosystem: Host-associated > Plants > Roots > Rhizosphere > Soil | place: USA...
ACGTACGCGATCCCACACTTCCACGCCGCCAGCATCGCCGCCACGGCATCGCCGGTGCGCTCCAACAGCAGGCCCACGCGTGCTCCGGGCACCACGTCCTGCGCGGCGATCGCGGCGGCGACCTCGTCGACCCGCCGCACCAGCTCGGCGTACGTCCAGCGCCCCCGCCGGTCGACGACCGCGAGGCGCTCCGCATGCCGCTCGGCGCTCAACGCGAACCGCTCGTACGTGTTGCCCGCCTGCACTATGCGCGCTCCCCGTCAGCAGTGACGACCTCGCAGTCGCCGAACGAGAGCAGGTCCGACATCGCCACGAGCACCTTGCGGTTGCCGGTGAACGGATCCCGGCCATGCGCCACATGCATGTTGTCGACCAGCAGCAGGTCGTCGACCTGCCACGGGACGCGTACGGTGCTCGCCTCGTACGCGGAGCGGATCGCGTCCATGTGCTCATCCGGGATCGGGGCACCGTCACCGAAGTACGCATGCCGCGGCAGGTCAGACGCGGGCATCGCTCTCAGCAGCGCCTCGCGTATCTCCGGCGCGATGTTCGTCACGTGGAACAGATGCGCCTGGTTGAGCCACAGCGGATCCCCTCTGGCCGGCGACATGATCGCGGCGGGCAGGACCTGCTCGGTCATCAGGCGGTCGCCCGTCTTCCACGTCCACGCGATGTCGTGCTGGGCGCAGTAGTCCTCGACGTCCTCTCTGCGCTCGCTCTGGAACGCCTCCTGCCACGGCAGCTCCAGCCCACCGCCGAAGTTGCGCACGTACTTGATCTGGCGCCTGAGGAACTCCTGCTTGACCGCATCGGGGATCGCCCGGTACACCGCCGCGTTGTCCGCCAGCGGCGTGATCCCGCCGGTGTCGGCCACCACGAGCGAGCAGAAGGTGATCCGCCGCGGCCATTCCGACTGGAAGGAGTTCTCGCTGTGCAGCGCGATCGGCAGCGCCGGCGGGTACTCCGTCGAGGTGTAGACGCCCTCCGCCTCGCGTGTGCGTCTGGTGGAGCGCTGCGTGTATTGCAAGGGGTCGTGCCCGATCGCCTCAAGCACCCGCCCGAAGCCCTCGGCCGAGCCGATCACGAAGCCGCGCAGCAGCACGGCGAAGTGCTCGCGCAGCAGCTCGTCGACCTCATCCGCGCGCGGCGCTATCCAATCCGCCAGCGCGTGTCCTGCCTCGGGGGCCTCCACCACGTGGGGCTCCCACGCGGACGCGCGCGCCTCCGGCGTCCGCGTGCCTGCACTCGTTCCTGTTTGTGGCTCGCTCACTGCCGACCTCCTACTCGGTCGCGCTCGACGGCGCCTGGCTCGATCTCTGGTGGCGGCTCCAGCGCCGCCGCTTCCCTCCCGCCCGCGTCGTCCGCGAACAGGCAGTGCCACCGCTCCAACATGAACAGCGTCCACAGCGCGTAGCTGTCTTGCGGGCGCCATGCGGCGACGAACGCCCGCAGCGCGTCGGGCTCGAAGTAGCCGCGGCTCAACGCCTGCTCGCTCGTCAGCACTTGTTCGATCCGCGGCCGCAAGGCGTGTGTCAGCCAGCGCTCGAGCGGCACCGCCAGCTCCTGCTTGCGCCGCTTGACGATCGTCTCCGGCAGATAGCTACGCGCGACCTGCCTCAGGATCGCCTTCGCATCTTCATCCACAAGCTTCAGCGGCATCGGCAGCGCGCTCGCGTACTCGACGAGCTGCCAGTCGAGCATCGGGCTGCGTGGCTCGACCGAGTGCGCCATCGCCATGCGGTCGACCTTCACGAGCTGCGCGTCCGTCAGCCAGAAGCGGCAATCGACCTGCATGATCCGGCTCAACGGATGGCTGTACGGCTCCGTCGCGCGGAACTTCTCATCGAGGCAGTTGCGCGGTCCGGCCAGGCTGTCGACGAACGCCTTTGTTGTCAGTCGCTGCTTCAGCTCCTGACTGAGCCCGTCGATCAGGACACGCTCATACACGTCGCTCAGCGTCTCTTCGCCGGCGCGCTCACCCCAGCGGGCGCTGAAGCGCCTGTAGCGGTCGTACCCGCAGAACAGCTCGTCCGCGCCGTCGCCGGTGAGCACCACCGTCACGCTCTCGGCGGCGAGCTTGTACATGTAGTAGCAGGCGATCGCCGACGGGAAGGCGTACGGCTCGCCGGTGTGCAGCAGGATCGGGTCGATCGTGGCGAGCGCGTCCGCCGGCGTGATCTCGTAGTGGTGGTGGTCGGCGCTGACGTGCTGCGCCGCCCGCTGCGCGTGCCCGCGCTCGTCGAACGCGGGATCGGCGAAGCCGATCGAGAAGGTGTGCAGCGCGCCGGGGAGCCTCGGCTTTGCCATCGCCGCGACGAGGCTCGAGTCGAGGCCACCGCTGAGCATCGCGCCGAGCGGCACCTCGGACTCCAGCCGCGCGTCAACAGCCGCTCTCAGGAGTCGGTGCAGCTCCTCGGCGGCCTCCTCGCGCGGCACGTCGCGCAGCGCGTCGGAGAACGTCGGCTGCCAGTACGAGCGCGTGCGGACCGCCGCCCCGGAGCGCACCGTCAGCAGGCTGCCCGCCTCGAGCTTGCGGACGCCGCGGTAGATCGTGAGCGGCTCCGGGATCACGCGGTAGTTGAGGTAGCGATCGATCGCGTCTGGCGAGATCTCTCGCGGCACCTTGGGATGCGTCATCAGCGCGGCCAGCTCGGACGCGAACACGATGCCCCCGTCGCGCGTCTCGCTGTAGAAGAGCGGTTTCTTGCCGAGGCGGTCCCTTGCCAGGATCAGCTGCTGCTTGGCCGCGTCGTAGAGCGCGATCGCGAACATGCCGTCGAGCTCATGCACGAAGTCCTCGCCGTAGAGCGCGTAGGCCCCCGGGATCACGTGCGCGTCGGAGGCGCCGCTAGGCTCGATGCCGTGTTGCCTGAGGCGCTGCCGGATCGCCCGGTGGTTGTAGATCTCGCCGTTGAAAACGCACACGACGTTCCCATCGGCGCTACGCGGCAGGCGGTCCGCGTCCTGCACCCCGATGATGCGCAGGCGGCACATCCCGAGCGCGATCGACCCATCGACGTGGTAGCGCACGTCGTCAGGGCCGCGATGGCGCATCGTCTCGCACGCCCGGCGCACGAACGCGCGATCGACCGGGCCGGAATCGGCCCGCAACTGCCCGGCGATACCGCACATCAGGCGCTGCTTTCCCCGTGGAATACGCGCTTGCCGCGGCTCGCCCTGAGCTCGTCGGGTGAGATCGCCGAGACCGCGATCGGACGTGTCAGCCCCGACCGCACCATGTCGCCGATGTCAGGGTTGGCAGCCATCAGGAAGTCGGCGATCTGCGCTTGCTGCTCAGGTGTCACGCGGGGTGTCACGATGCGGATCTCGACGCCGTTGTCCTCGATGACCTCGAACAGGCAGCCCGGGAACGCCTCGTTCACCGCAGTGCAGATGTCATAGCTGCTGAGGCGCTCGCCGTGCTTGACTTCGCCGGCGAAGCGCCCTTGGAACTGCTCGCAGACGAAGGTCGTCCTGCCCTGCCACTGCATGCGCCGCAGGCCCTTCACGACATCGTTGGTCGCGTAGCGGACCGCCGGGAAGTATTCGCGCGCGAACGACGTCAGCAGCAGCAGTCCCTGGTCGGCGGCCAGCGCCCCCGCACATTCCGGGAACAGCTCGCCCGGTTCGACCGCCTCCGGCAGGATGTGGTCGTGGAAGTGATAGAGGCCCGTCTCGGCGCAGCGCCAGGCGATCGCCCCGATCTCGATGCTGCCGACGATGTCCAACACGTCGTCGAAGTCGATGCCGAACGCTCTCGCGACGTGCCGCCGCCAGTTCTCCGGCGCCACGTCGCCGACGACGATCACTTTGCGGGGGGATATGTCGAGCTTGTCTCCGCAGGCGAGCAGCCGCTCGAGAATCACCGGCATCGTGAACAGGACGGCAGGCTGAGTGCGATTGAGCAGCTCGAGGTGCTCCTCGATCGGGCGGCGGAAGTCGATCTCGTGCGGATCGAGCCCGATCTGCCTGAAGATCGTGTGCGCCGAGGCCGCCGCATGGCCGGTCCCCACGTCGCTGACTGCGACGCTGCCGCGCGGGACGTCGTCCAGGAAGCTCGCGAACAGCTGCGCGCGCTGCGCGCAGTACGCGGCGTCGTCGGCGTCTGAATAGAGGATGGTCTTCCGACGGCCGCTGGAAGTGCCGGAGGTCTGGTACGCATGCGCGTCGGCGAGCTGGTCGTGCGTCGCCGTGTAGTAATGCTCGAGCAGCACGCGCTCGTCGATGATCGGCAGGTCCGCGAGACGGGTGCTTCCGCCCCTGCCGCGCGCCTCGACGAGCGCGTCGTACCAGTCGAAGCGCCGGCGGTGCCCGGCGGCGAGCGCGTCCAGCTCGCGCTGACGGGCGTCGTGCGCCTCCAGCAGGTCGTCGCCGAGCTCGTGCGCCTGGATGCTCATGGTTTGCGCATGGTTGCGACGAGCGAGACCACGTCGTCCAGCGTTTGGAGGCTCTTCAGGTTTGTGCCCAGGGCCGAGAGATCGAGGTCGAGCTCGTCGGCGAGCTCCATCAGGATCGTGACGAGCGCGATCGACTCGATGCCGAGGTCGTCGACGAGCCGGCTCGAGAGCGGGAGATCCTCATCTCCTCCGAGGTAGAGCCGGAATCTCTCGATGACGACCGTATCGAGCTGCTGATGAGCCTGAAATTGCGGCATCGGACCTCGTTGCTGGTTGGCGCTGCCGCGGCTGCGCGAACGCCGTCGTGTCCGGCCCGGATCAGCGACCGAGAGGTGTGGCGCAGCCCGCCCGACGGGAATCGAACCCGTATCTGCGGCTTTCAAGGCCGCTGCTCTTTCGAGGCTCCGAGGTTCAGCAAGCGTCAGAGACGGTTGCTAAGCCGCCAACTGGACGAACCAGCCGGCTCGAACGGCTCTCATCTAAGACCTTCTTACTGCCTCTGAAGCGTCGGTGAACCGTTGAGCTACGGGCGGTTGTGCACCAAACCCTCTCGGGTCCCTCAGACCCGACCCCCAGGTAGAGGTTAGTTCTAACCGAAGGTCCCTTGCCTGTCAAGAATCCAGTCGCACGCTGCGCCATGCCCCGGTGGCTCGTTGACGCCACTCCAACCGCTGGGTAGTATGCGCGCTGGGGGACGGACTCGTCGGTGCCGACGGGCCGGTCGCACGTGTGTTAATTACGCGTCTTCGTAATTAAGCATGCCAGAGCCTGTTGACGACTGCATCCGCATCGGGTCGTTCGCCTTCGTGGCCGGCGACGACGACGCCGAAGCCGGCGCCATCCCCGGCTTCGATGAGCTGTGGCGTGCGGTCGGCGCTGGGCTGGCGTTCGACTCGATGGGCTTTGAGCGCTTCACGAAGATGTCCCGTCCCGTCGAGGACTACGTGATCGAGTGCGTGCGCAAAACGCTCCGACGCAGCGGCGTCGAGGCGTCCGCCGTCGACCACATCGTCTTCTCGACCGGCGACTGCACGTTCAGGCACCTGCGAGACGACTTCGTGGCCTACGTGCTCGACGCGCTCGGCGCCGTGAACTGCGTCCCCGTCGTCCTGTCCTATCGCCAGTGCTGCAGTTCACAGGCCGCCTTGGCGTACGGCCACCAGCTGTTCGACGACGCGGCGGTGCAGCATGTCGTCGTGGCGGCCTTCGACTTCAACGCCGACGACGAGGACCGCGTGCGGCCGTTCGCGATCTTCGGCGACGCGGCGGCGGCCTGCATGATCAGCCGCGGGCCGGCGCCGGGCTTCCGGCTGGCCGCTGCGGCCGCGGGCGTCGACCACGAGGGGTTGATGGGCCGTGACACGGTCGGCTCGCGCCAGCAGGTGGCGGCGCAGGCGCTGCGCAACGTCTACCGCGACGGCGGCATCGCTGCCGAAGCAGTCACGCGCGTGTTCCCGAGCAACCTGTTCAAGCCGCTCGCCCAGTTCAACGCGGCGGCGGTCGGGATCGACGCGGGCCGGCTCCACTTCGACGCCACGCGCCAGCGGTACGGCCACTGCGGCAACACCGACTGGATGATCAACCTCCTCGACTACGAGGAGACGGTGGGCTTCAACGACGGCGAGGCCTATCTCGCGCTGGCGTCGGCGCCCGGATTCTTCGCCTGCAGCCTGCTCGTGGCCGCATGAGACGCGGAAACGGCCGCACCCAGCTCCCCGCCGACATAAAGGTCGCAGCCGTGCTGCGGCTGCTCGGCGGCGCGACGCTGGCGGAGGTCACACGCGAGACCGGCCGGCCGAGAAAGCAGCTGTCCACGTGGCGCAGGCGGTTCGTGGCGGGGGGCGAGGCGTATCTCGACAGCGGTCCCGAGGACCCGGAGCTTGAGGCGCTCCGGCAGCAGCACGACGAGCTGGCGACGCGCCTGCAGGAGACCGAGGCGCGCAACGCGATACTGACCCGGCAGCTGCGGCTCCAGCAGCCGAGCGCGCGTTCGGACGTCCCCCACCCCTACTGCTCGGAGCCCTATGCGCACGCGCTGGAGGAGCCGGGGGCGACGCCGCTGCACGTCCCCGAGTGGGGCACCCACGTGCTCGTCCGCGAGGGGCCGCGCGGGGCGCTGCAGGCCACCGGCATGCGTCCGATCTCGCCGCTTGAGCCGAGCGCCGACGTGCGCGCCGGCATGGAGACGCTGCGGCAGGCGGGGATCGCCTCGGTGTCGCTCGTCGCTGAGCCGTTGTTCAGCCCGCATCCGTCGGTGCTGGAAGCGGCTTTCACGATCTGCCGCCCGTTCCGGGAGCACTACTTCGTCGACCTCGAGGCCGAGATCCACCTCCACAAGCGTCATCGCAACCGGCTCAACCAGGCGCGGCGCGTCTGCACGGTCGAGGAGGTGCGGCTGGACGAGCACATCGAGCGCTGGCATGGGCTGTACGCGCTCAACGTCGCCGCCCGCCAGATTCCCCAGCCCTTCACACAGAGCCACTTTGAGCACCTCGCGACGCTGCCGTCGCTGCGAACGATCGCCGTCCTGATGGACGGCGAGATCGTCGGGATGACCCTGTGGATAGGGCACGGCGACACGCTCTATCTCCACGACGGCGCCGCGGATGAGCAGGGCTTCGCGAACTCGGCGACGTACCCAGCGGTCGCGCATGTGATCGAGACCGAGAGAAGCCGCCGCTACCTGCTGCTCGGCGGGTCGACCGGCATCCACGACGATCCGCTCGAAGGGCTCGCAATGTTCCGCCGCGGCTTCTCGAACGGGTCTGTGTTCAGCCATCTGTGCAGCGCCAGGCTGAGCTGACGCCACGCGCACCGCTCGCGCGTTACGCGGCGGAGGACGCCGGGGCGCCCGCCGCCTGACCTCGCGCTAGCTGCCGGCGTTGTCCGCGACGTATCTCGAGACGGCGTCGATCTCCTCCTGGGAGAGGTCGCCGCCGAACGCGGGCATTCCGCCGCCGCCGTTCTCGACCTGGCTTTGCACGGTCGCGAAGTCGGGCTTGAGATCGTCGAGGTTCGGACCAACCTGGCCGCTCGAGTTGGCCGCGGCAAGCGTGTGACAACCGCCGCAGCCGGCGGAGCTGTACACCTTGGCGCCGTCCGGGGCCTTCGTCGGCGTGCCCGTGCTCGTCTGGGTTTGAGACTGCGTCGCGGGCGCCGCGCCGCTCGTCGTCCCCGCGCCGCCGCCGCTGTCGTCGCCGCCACCGCCGCAGCCGGCGAGCGCAGCCGCGGCCAGTACGACAGGGAGCGCATGGATCGGTCTCATCTCACGGCACCGCCTTCCGCATCGGAGTCGAGGGCGAGTTTCGCGCTACAGCCTGCCAGACCCTGCCCCGCCAGGACCGCAGTCATGCGTTGACCGCCGACAGCAGCCACAGCCCCAGGCACGTGAAGCCGACCATCACCGTCAGCATCCAGTACTGCGAGCGAATCGCCGCGCGCCGGTCGTCGGGGAAGGCGGCGAGCGCACGATCGTGCGCGAGCACGAGGCCCGCCACATGGCCGGCGACGAGCGCCGCGACCTGCACGTACCAGATCGCCGTCGGCGAGATGAGCGTGTAGTTCACCTGCGTGTTGGCGGTCCCGAGCAGGTCGGCGCCGGTGCCGAGCGGATCGGAGGCGAGATAGATCAGCGCCTGGCCTTGGAAGACGAGCAGCGAGACGTAGTGCGCGAGCGCGTAGGCGAACGCGATCGGCGCCAGCGTGTGCACAAACGTGCGCGCCAGCTCGCCGGCGTCGCGGCGCGGATCAACCGTGCGCATGCCGCGGATCCCCAGCTCGTAGAAGGCCGCCACGGCGGCGATCGCGAGCGCCAGCCCAACCGTGGCCGCCAGCTCGCTCGCGAGCGTGAGCGAGGCGCCGAGGTCGAGGAAGCGATCCTGCAGCCACGGCGCGGCGTCGATCCACAGGACGCCGTTGGAGGCGCCGTCGAACGTCGTCGAGCCGATCAGCACGGCGAGCACCGCGACCGTCCCCGGCAGCGGCGCGAGCCGCGGCAGGCCACTCAGCGGCGGGCGTAGGCACAGCTCGCGCCCGCGCGTCTCCCAGACCGAGATGCGTGCGCAGAGGTTGAACCAGACGCCGAACGCGTCGGCGCGCTCGCTCCACGTGCGCTCGCCGAACAGGCTCATCCCCAGGATCTGCACGAAGCCGTAGGCGAGCGCGAGCCCCCCGAGCGTCGCGGGCACGTCGCGGTCGACGTAGGCCAGCTCGACCCATGCGAACGCGGCGAGGCCGAGCGCCGCGGGCCAGCGGCCAAGCCAGCCCGGGTAGGCGAGCGGCTCGGCGTTCAGGGCCGGCCTGATTCGCCGCGCGGCGCCGGCGATCCAGCGGTAGAGCGCGCGCCACGGGCTGAACCACGCGAACACGTCGCCGAGCAGGACGCTGAGGACGGGAAGCCCAACCCAGAAGGCGACGTAGATCGTCGTCGGCGCGAGGTTGGCGGTTGGCACATCCGTGCCGGCGAGGGCGGCGTAGACAACGATCCCGTAGAGCGCGACCCCGATCAGCCCGCACAGCGTGCGGACTCCAGGCGGGATCGGCGCAACACGCCGCAACCGCGGCGCCTGCAGCTGCGGCTGCGGCCACAGCACGCCGAGCGCGACAAACGAGGCGATCAGGACGATTGCCGCAGCCCACGCGAACATCCATGCGGGGATCGGCAGGTCAGCGCTGCCGGCGATCCCGTGTGCCTGCGCAGCGGCGGGCGCGAGCGCCGCAGCCGCCAGCAGCGCGACGGTGAGCCCGGCGACGCGCCGCGTCACGGCGCGCGCTCACCTGCGGCGCGCCGCCGCCGCACGAGCACGACAACCGCCACCGCCAGCAGCGCGAGCACGGCGAGCGAAACGACCGCGGCGGTCGGGAACGACGAGCCGGCGCCCGGCTCCCCGACCCACGCGAGCGTGCCGGCGATGTCGGCGGCCTGCCCGGCGACGAGCAGCGGGACGCGCCAGTCCTTCACCTTCGTCTCCTCCGCGGTGTCGGTCACCTGCGGCGGCACCGGCCGCACCCGGTAGTTGATGCGCGGGTCATGCCACGCGTAGCGGCCGGTTCTGTCGAGCGTGACCCATGCGGTCCCCTTCGGCTCCGCCTCGTGCTCATGCCCCGCGTGCGCGAGCAGCGTGACGCTCGCGTACAGACGTGCGTCGGCGCTGTCGTGCTCTCTGCCTTCCGCGCTGCCGCTCGGCGGCGCGTTCTCGCCTCTCGCCATCGTGGAGCGCGCGTTGACCTGCACGGTGCCATCGGCAAGCAGCCGCGCGTACGGCTCGCCGTCCTGGTCGAGCACCACGACGACCTTGCCGCTGCGGTTGACGAGCTGCAGCGCGTCGTCATGGTCGAGCACCGTCGCTGACAGTCCCTCAGTCGGCGGGACGATCTCGTTGACGACCGAGCGGTAATGCGGGTCACCCTCGTGGGCAGCAGCCGGGACCCCGCCGAGGGCCGAAAGCAGCACCGCCGACGCGATGGCCTTGCGAATGGGGGACATCGCCGCAGCAGATTAGCGACGTCGGGCGGCTGACTCAGTGGGCATCAGCCCACTGGCACGCCCTGGCGCGCTTCGCGCGCTCTCGCACGCATCGCCTTCACGCGCGCGTGCGGGTCGAGCTCGACCTTGCGCAGGCGGATGTAGCCGGGCGTCACTTCGACGCACTCGTCCTCGCGCAC
>Ga0075429_100006594_pt1 | contig 10053 bp, 8 predicted proteins | sample RhiMetdeltSRZDD3_FD_75295 | JGI IMG/M metagenome (GOLD analysis project Ga0075429, IMG submission 75295) | Populus rhizosphere microbial communities from Tennessee, USA - Rhizosphere MetaG P. deltoides SRZDD3 | ecosystem: Host-associated > Plants > Roots > Rhizosphere > Soil | place: USA...
CGCGTTAGCAGGCCTGCTGGTCATCGTCGGACTCGCGACGCATCAGGCATACGCGAGTTGGAGCACGATGCGGCGGTGGCCCGCTCCGGGTCGTCTCGTGGACGTCGGAGGCGGGCGCCGTGTGCACGTTGAATGTGATGGCGAAGGCCAGGTTCGCGTCGTCCTCATCGCTGGCGGCGGTGGCCTCGGATGGTTCTGGCGCGATGTGCGTCGCCAGGGTGCGGAGGCCCTCCACGCGACGGTTTGCAGCTATGACCGGCCAGGCGCTGGATGGAGCGATGCCCTTAACGAGCCGTATTCGATCGCGGCCGAGGCCAAGACCCTGAACGGTGTTTTGGACGCCCTCGGCGCAAGCGAGCCCGTGTTGATCGTGGGTCATTCGTACGGCGCGTTCGTGGCACAGCGGTTTACGAGCGACCATAGGCCGCGTCTTTTCGCCTTGATCTTGGTCGACCCCAACACCGTGTTCTTTCGAGACCGACAGGCTTCGGGAACGGCCACGGACAAGGAGCAGGCCCGAAAGCTACGTTTCACCGTGCCGTTGGGCCTCGCCCGATGGTCTCTCCGCCGGCAACTGGCGCCGGCGTTCTCCAAGAGGTTTCCGGCGGATGCGGAAATGCTCGTCGACATCCTCTCGACATCGAAGTTCATGAGTGCGCAAGTCGCCCAATCGCTTGCGCTGCACGAGACCTTCTCGGCCCTTCGGAACTGGACGCCCGCCGCTGATCTTCCGGTTACCGTGATCTCTCGCGGGAAGTCGAAACAGCCGGCCGAGGAGGAAGCGCTTTGGCTGGAAGGCCACGAGCGATTGGTGCGTGGACATCCACTCGGCCACCGGATCGTGGCTCACGACAGTTGGCATGATGTGCCGCGTGATCAACCCGCCGTAATCGTCGAGGAGTTGCAGCGGCAGATGTCCCAACACGCCAACACTCCGGCAATTGCGAAATGAACTCGCGACACTGTCTGCCCCCCCCTTGGATGTCTTGGCGCGACGTTACGCGGCGGCGTTCACCGGCGGCTAGTTAATTCGCTGAAACAAACGGTGCTTTAACGGTGAAACACTCGAGGGTCTCGTGGGCCGGCGGCGCCCGTTGGCGGACCCGGTTCTGTCTCACCTTCCGAGCTCGCGAGCCGCGTCTGTGAACAAAGGCCGGCGACGTCACCCAGGACGCCGCCGGCCGAACCAGCCCGCTACTTGCGCCAGAACCGGATCCCGCTCCATGCGATCGTGATCGGGCCGTAGCCGCTCGACGTGCGATACGCGCCGAACTTGTCGTAGAAGCCGCCGCTCGGGCTCGAGAACTGCAGCTTGAGCGCCCCGTTGATGTAGCACTGCAGGCTGCCGCCCGGACGATGGATCGTGTTCACGCGGACGGTGTTGCCGACGGTGGCCGCCGTCGACAGCGTCTTCTGGTCGCCGCCACCCTTGACGTTGTAGATGCGGCCGCTCTTCTCGACGCCGAGGATGAAATACGCCCCCACGCCGTCGTTGAACGTCTGCTTGATGCTGATGCGGGTGCCGCCGATACTCACGATGCGGAAGTAACCCTGGAACTGGCGGGTCCCCGAGGTGTACGTCGTGTACCGCCGCTCGGCGCGCTGGTCGCCGTCGGTGCTCGAGCAGGTCAGGCGGAAGGTGAGATCGCTGACGTCGCCGCACCCCCTCTCCTGGATCGAGTACGACGGCGAGTAGGACGTCCACGGCCCGGTGCCGACCTGGGCCTGCGCCGCGCCGGCGACCAGCCAGGCCCCGGCGACTGAGAACGCGACCATCGATTTTCTAGACACGTATCTCCCCCTTCTCTCGAGACGGACTCCGCAAAGCGGCACTGCCGTCCGGATGGCAATGGATCAATGACGGACGATAACGCGCCGGCGGCTACGGCACGGCGAAGACGCTGACCTCCGTCACGCTGTTGAACGTGCTCGCGTTGCTCATGTGGCCGAGGTAGCGCACCCAGCGCGCGGGCACGTCGGCGAAGTCGTACGTCTGCTCGGCGGTCGTCGTTCCGCTGCTCTCGCCGGTCCAGACGGTGGTCCACGCTCCCGCCACCGTCGCCACCTGGATATCGAAGCGATTGCGGCGCGAGTTCCCGTTGTAGACGGCGACTCCCACGTGCCCCACCGTCCGCTCGGCGCCGAGGTCGAGCTGCAGCCACTGGCCGTCGCCGTTGGCCGACCAGCGCGTGGACAGGCTGTTGTCGACGGTGTTGGCGGGCAGGTTGCCGTCGCTCGTGCTGGCGGTGACGCTCGACCCCGGCGGCGTGACCTCCACGTAGGTGGGGATGCCGGTGGGCGTCGCCGTCGGCGTCACGACCGGCGGGAGAGTCGGCGTGGGCGTCGGCGTGCTGGTTGCGGTCGCAGCGAAGAGGCTGATCTCGGTGACGCTGTTCATGGTGGGCTTCGTGGGATCGCTGCTGCCGTGGCCGAGGTAGCGCACCCAGCGTGCCGGCGCGTCGGCCACGTCGAAGCTCTCCTCCGCCGTCGTCGTCCCGCTGGTGTGCGCGCCGGTGAGGACGTCCGTCCAGATCACGTCGTCCGTGGACACCTGGATATCGAAGCGATTCTGCCGCGCAGTGCCGTTGTAGGCGGCCACGCGCACACGCGACACCACGACTGTCTGCGCGAGCTGGAGCTTGATCCACTGGCCGTCGCCGTCGGCCGACCAGCGCGTGCCGAGGTTGTTGTCGACGCTGTTGGACGGGAGGTTGCCGTCGTGCGTGCTGGCGGTGACGCTCGATCCCGGCGGCGTGACCTCGACGTCGTTGGGGGTGGAGGTCGGCGTCGGCGTGGGGACGGAGGTCGGCCTGGCCGTCGGCGTGGGCGTCGGCGTCGGCGGAGGCGTCCCGGTGCCGCCGGCGGTCCAGAACTGGACTCCGCTCCACTCGACGGTGATCGGGCCGTAGCCGCTCGAGGTGCGGTACGTCCCGATCTTGTCGTAGAAACCGCCGCTCGGGCTCGAGAACTGCAGCTTGAGCGACCCGTTGATGTAGCACTGCAGGGTGCCGCCCGGACGATGGATCGTGTTCACGCGGACGGTGTTGCCGACGGTCGCGGCCGTCGACAGCGTCTGCTGGTCGCCGCCGCCCTTGACGTTGTAGATGCGGCCGCTCTTCTCCACGCCGAGGATGAAGTACGCCCCCACGCCGTCGTTGAACGTCTGCTTGACGCTGATGCGGGTGCCGCCGATGCTCACCACGCGGAAGTAGCCCTGGAATTGCCGGGTGCCGGAGGTGTACGTCGGGTACCGCCGCTCGGCGCGCTGATCGCCGTCCGTGCTCGAGCAGGTCAGGCGGAAGGTGAGGTCGCTGACGTCGCCGCACCCCCTTTCCTGGACCGAAAACGACGGCGAGTAGGAGGTCCACGGCCCGGTGCCCACCTGCGCCTGCGCCGCGCCGGCGATCAGCCAGGCCCCCCCGACCGAAAACGCGACCATCGAGCTTCTAGACACGTATCTCCCCCTTCTCTCGAGACGGCGGACCTGTTGATGGATCAGCGAGGGGACGATAACGCGGCCGGCGCGCCGGCCGCCATCGTGGAGAACCGTGGGAGAGAGCTAGATCGAACGGACCGCCGCGGCGCGGCCGTTCAACCCTCGAGATCGAGCAGGCCGCGCTCCAAGGCCAGGCGCACGGCTTGTATCCGATCGCGGGCACCGAGTTTCTGCAGGACGCTGCTCACATGCTTCTCGGTGGTCGTCTCCGCCATGCCCAGCTCGTAGGCCAGCTCTTTGTTCGAGAACCCCTCGCCCATGAGCCGCAGCACCTCGCGCTCGCGCGCCGTCAGCGCGGCGCGTCCCAGCCGCTGCGCCACCTGCGTCGCCACCTCGGGGGCGAGACGGCTGCCGCCCGCGGCCACCTCGCGGATGGCGGCCACGATCTCGGAGGCGGGGGTGTCCTTGAGCAGGTACCCGCGGGCGCCGGCCTGGAGCGCCTGGTACGCCGCCTCGTCGCCCTTGTGGATGGTGAGGACGATGACGCGCGTGGCCGCATCCTCCTCGCAAAGCCGCGCGATGACTTCCGCCCCCGACAGGCCCGGCATGCGCAGATCCATCAGAATGACGTCGGGCCGGTGCAGGCGCGCGAGCTCGAGGAGCTCCCGGCCGTTCGCAGCCTCGCCCACGATCTCGAGGTCCGGCTCGTGGCGGACGATCGCGGCCAGGCCCATGCGCACGACCATGTGGTCGTCGGCGATCAACACACGCACCGCCGTCATGAGGCTTCGGCTCCTGACGTCTCGTCGTCGGCGACGCCGGGCCCGCGATACGGCAGGCGGCATTCGACAACGGTGCCCGCGCCCGGCTGGGACGACACCTGCAACGCGCCCCCGAGGGAGCGCGCGCGCTCGGCCAGGCCGATCAGGCCGAAGTGCGCGCCCGACCGGCGCGCCTCGTCGCCGTCGAAGCCGCAGCCGTCGTCACGCACGGTGAGGACGAGCGAGGTCGTGTCGAACTCGAGGGCGGCCTCGATGGCCTTCGCCCGCGCGTGGCGGGCGGCGTTCCACACCGCCTCGTGGGCGATGCGCAGCAGGTTGCGCTCGAGGTCGCCGCCCAGGCGGCGGGCCGCGCCGGACGCGGTGAAGCGGAAGTCGGCGCCGCTCCCCGAGACGAGCTGCGACAGGCTCTTGCCCAGCGAGGTCGTCAGGTCCGTCCCGTCGCGCGTGACCTGGGCGCGCAGGACCCAGATCGAGCGCCGGACCTCGCCCAGGCTCAAACGGACGAGGGAGCGGCCCTGCTCCAGCTCGTGCCGCACCAGGGCGAGATCGGCCCGCGCGGGCAGGATCTTGAGGGCGGTGTCGAGCTGCATGCCGAGTCCGGCCAGCCCCTGGGCGAGGGTGTCGTGCAGCTCGCGCGCGATCCGTGTGCGCTCGTCGAGGACGGCGGCGAAGCGCGCGTGGAGGAGCCCGACGCGGAGCCGGTAGGCGAGGACGAGCACGACGAGGCCGAGCAGGACGCTGGCGGAGTAGAACCACCGCGTCCGATGGAACGGCGGCCGCAGCGTGAAGGCCAGCTCCGCGGGCGCGCCGGTCCACGACCCGTCGCGGTTGCTGGCCATCACCGTGAATCGATAACGGCCGGGAGGCAGGTTGCTGTAGGACACGCTGCGCTGCGTGCCGGCCGAGACCCAGTCCGCGTCACGTCCCTCCAGCCGGTAGCGGAAGCGGATCTTGTGCGGCGCGCCGTATTCGATGGCGGCGAAGTCGACGGCGACGTCGCCGCGGCCCGGCGGATATTCGGCCCGGCGCTCCGCGCGGCCGTCCACGCGCACCCCCTCGATGTGGACGGCCGGACCCGGCTCTCCGCTCGCGACCTGCGCGGGATCGACCACGGAGAGGCCGCCCGCGGTGGCGAAGAAGAGCCGGCCGTCGGGGCCGCGGAACCCGGGATTGCTCCCCAGCCGCGCCTCCGTGGCGTCGAGGCCGTCCGCGTCGTCGAAGAGCAGCGGTACGACGTTCGCGCGCTTTCCGTCGAGCACCTCGCGCACCTCCGCCTTCTCGAGGCGGAAGACATGGTCGCGCGAGGCGAGCCACAGCCGCCCGCGACCGTCGTCGAGGACGAGGACGAGATAACCTTCGGGCAGTCCCTCGCGTACGGTGAGGGCGCGGATGCTCTCCCCCTGCACGCGGGCGAGCCCGCCGCCGGTGGCGGCCCAGAGGCTGCCGTCCTCGTCTTCGCTCAACGAGCGCACGCGGTTGGCGGGCAGCCCGTCGACGGTGGTGAAGACGCGGCGCGACGCGCCCCTGACGCGCACGAGCCCCAGAGACGATGCGAGCCAAAGGGCCCCCGCGCGGTCGCGATGCACGGCGTGCACGTAGCCGGGGACGCCGGACACGAGAGGACGCAGGCGTTCGCCCTCGAGCCGCACGAGGCCGAGCGAGGTCAGGAAAAGCATCGGACCTTCGGCGTCGCCGGTAATGGCCGAGACCTTCGTGCTGGCACGGGCGCCGCGCAGCGGCTGCTCACGAACCGCGCCGTTTTCGAGGACGAGCAGGCGTCCGTTGTCGCTCATCCACACGCGCCCGCGGCCGTCCTCGTGGAGGGCGACGACCGCGTGCGGCCCGGGGCCGCTCGGCAGGTCGTAGTGACGGACCGCGCCGTCACGGGTCAGACGCATCAGGGCCGACTTGGAGCCGGCCCACACCGATCCGTCGCGGCCGGGTGCGACCGCGTGCAGGCCGGGGTCGATCAAGCCCTCACGCGCCCCGTGCGTGACGAAACGGCCGTCGCTGAGCCGCGTCAGGCCGCGGGCGGTGCCGACCCACAGGTTCCCTTGATGATCCTGGGCCAGCGCGCGCACGTCGTCGTCGATGAGTCCGTGCTGCGAGCTCAGCCGGTCGAGGTGCCCCTGCCGGATGCGGCAGAGCCCCTGGCGCGTGCCGATCCACAACGTCCCGCGCGCATCGGCGAGGAGGGCCGACACGTTCATCTCGCCGTCGCGTGTGGCCTGCCCCCACCAGCGGACGTCACCGTCCTTCAGCCGCGCCAGGCCGCGCGGCGTGCCGATCCACAGCGCCCCTTCGGCATCCTTCGCCATCGCCTGCACGGGGTCCGTGGTGACGGCGTGCCGCTCCACGCCGTCCGGCCGATACGCGAACACGCCGAGCGACGGCGAGCCGATCCAAACGGTGTCGCCGTCCTCGAGGAAGGACAAGGGGCCGCGCAGGTCGGGCAACCGGCCGCGCAGAGCGTGCATCTGGCCGTCGGCGTGGCGGTACACGTGGCGGCTGCGCGCCCCGATCCACAACGCGCCGTCCGACGTCGCCAGCAGCACGGTGACCAGCGCGGGCTCGACGGCGGAAGGAAACACGAGAGGCGTGAAGACGCCGCCCGCGTAGCGCGCGGCGCCGCCGGAGGTCGTCCCGTAGTAGAGCGTGCCGTCGGGGCCCTCCGCCAGCGCCGTCACGCCGCCGTCACCGTAACCGGGCACGCTCGGCGCGCCGACGAGACGGAAGCGCGTTCCGTCGAAGCGCACGAGCCCGGCCCCCGTGCCAAGCCAGAGGTAACCGTCGCGGCCCTGGCGGATCGCGTAGATGTTGTGGCTGGGCAGACCGGCCGCGGTGTTCCACCGCGCCGTCACGTACTGCGAGATCGCGCGCTCGGGGCTCAGCCCGGCGGCCGGCGGCGGCAGCGCGGCCCCGAGGACGAGGAGGCCGGAGGTCGTTCTGGCGAAAAAGGAGACGACGCCCATGCGCGAGCCCTTGCTTGTGCGGCCGAACGGATCAGTTGTCGCCGGTCGAGGAGATGGGGCGAGTATCTCCGAGCGCGCCGCCGCGCGCAAGACGCCGCGCCAGCGACGCCGCGCCAGGCCCGAACTCGGCTCGCGCGCCGCGCGATGCTCGAATTTGTATCCGAGATCGAGGCCATCGCAGCGGGAGCACCTCGCCCCTGCGCCATCCCGACAGGTACGCGAAGCGCGCGACGTCGTTGATCGGCTCGGGCAGGTACTGGACGAGGGCTTCGAACGTCGACGGCTCGACGAACCCCTGCCGCGCGTTGTCCTCGTTCAGCATCGGCACGTAAGGGACCCGAGAGAGCTTCGGCGGCCTGCGCTTCGCGGCCAGATTGAACGCCTGTCGGAGAGCGCCCGTCTCGCGGTTCACCGTCCGCGCCTTGCCCGCCTTCAGGCGCTCTTCGATGAACTGTTCGAGCTTCGCCGTCGTCGCCTCGGCGCAAGCCGGTCTGCGGCGGCAACACGCGCTCGATCAGGTTGGCCGCCGTCGCCTTCGGCTTAATCGATTTATGCTCCAGCCATGTTAAGCGAGGTTATGCCATGGTTCGCGGGTACGCCGCCAACGGCGGCGAGATACGCGTCATGAGCCCCGCCGCCATCATCGCCTCGGGCGTGTACGGCAAGGAGCTGCGGATGAACGTCATCCACGTCCAGAACCAGTACGCGAAGTTCTACGTGAACGGCTCCCTGAAGCTCACCAAGGGGAGAGCGACACGGCGGCGACGAACTATCACAACTACGGCTGTTACGGTACGCTGCGCACCGGGGCGGTCACCCGTGAAATGGCGGCAGGTGCGCCATTTCCGGGATGGGAACCCGCCCGGGACCACCACTCCGACGCCTACGCCGACGCCGGCCGCGTCCAAGTTCGAGGCGGAGCTCCCGGCGGTCACCGCCAGCTCCGGCGACACCCGCACGATCAACAGCGAATCCGGGGCCAGCGGCGGCCAGTACGTGATGTATCAGTCGAACGCGGTCGGCGACTGGCTGCGCTTCCGCATCCCGAACCTTTCCGCCGGCACCTACGCGGTCACCCTCGGGTACAAGCGCTATACGACGCGCGGGATCGTCCAGATGGCGGTCGGTAACGAGGGCGGCACGCTGAGCAGCCTCGGCGCTCCCCTCAACATGAACGGAACGTCGGCATTCGTCTCCGCTGCCATCGGCACCTGGACCACGGCTTCGACGGGCAACAAGAGCGTCGAGTTGCGCGTCACGGGCACGACCGGCTCCGGCTACACCATGGCCGTCGACTACATCACGCTGACACGGCAATGACACGCTGACACGGCAATGAGGCTCCGACGCACGCGCTCGTCCTCGGACGTGATGTCGTAGCGCATGAACATCGCCGCCGCTCCCGGTTGGCGCGTGCTCGTAGTCTTGAGCCGGCCGACCAGTGTCCGATCGACCGGGCTCACCAGGGCCGGATCTCGATCTTCACAGCCTCCTGATTGCGGTAGACGACGAGGTCGAACACGCCGGCCGCGGCGCGCTCGGCGGCCTGCAACGCGGCCAGGTCGGCCACGCCCTTTCCCCCGCAGCTCACGATGACGTCTCCTCGCTGCAGCTCGCCGCCGACTTCGGGGACGAGCGAGCGCTGACCGCCCTCGGATCAGCGGATGACGATGATGCCGCGCTGCACCGCGACCAGAGCGGCCTCCGTTCGGTCGCCCACGCCGAGCTTGGCGTAGATGTTCTTCAGGTGGAACTTCACAGTGGCCTCCGAAACGCACAGGACCGCGCCGATTTCCTTGTTGCTCATCGCCTTGGTCACCAGCTCGAGGACCGCGACCTCGCGCGCGGTGAGGGCGGGGCTGCCGACCCGCGCGGCCAGACGGTCGGCCACCTCGGGCGCGATCAGGCGCCGTCCGGCGTGGACGGTGCGCACCGCCTCCAGGATCCCTTCCGCGAAAGTGCCCTTGAGCAGGTAGCCGCGCGCCCCCGCCTGCACGGCGCGGAAGACGTCCTCGTCGCCGTCGTACGTCGTGACGACGATGACCTTGGCCTGCGGATCGATCTTGCGGATGGCGGCGATCACCTCGGGACCGTCCATCCCGGGGAGGCGCAGGTCCAGCAGCACGACGTCGGGACGATGCGTCTCGAACGCCGCCACCGCCGCCGGCCCGCTGCCCGCCTCGCCGGCGAGCTCGAGGTCAGGCTCCGCCTCGATCTTCGTGCGCAGGGCGACGCGTATCAGCGGATGGTCGTCCACGACGAGCACGCGGATCTTCGCTGTCTCAGTCACGGGCTCTCCTCACGGCGCTCTCCGGCGTGACGACCTCGACCGTGGTGCCGTGTCCGGGACGGCTCGCGATCGTCAGGACCGCGCCCAGCCGGCCCGCGCGCTCACGCATGCCGGTCAGGCCGAAATGGCCATCGTCGGCGCCCGCGGCACGCTCGGGATCAAACCCGTGCCCGTCGTCGGCGACGGACAGCCGGACGTCGTGCTCACGATACTCGAGGCGGACGTCGATCCGACGCGCGCCCGCGTGCTTCAACGCGTTGGTCACGGCCTCCTGCGCGATGCGGAAGAGGCTGCCTTCGATCTCGTGGCCGAGGGGCACGGGCGGGCCTTCGACGTCGGCGCGACAGGCGACCGCGCGGCCTTCGGCCAGGCGGGCGATCAGCCGCGACAGCGCCACGCCGAGATCGCCGGGTCCGGCCGACTGGCCGCGCAGGTCCCAGATCATGCGGCGCGCTTCCGCCAGGCTCTCGTTCATGACGTCCTCGACGGTACGCAGCCGGCGGGCCGCCGACTCCGCGGCGGGCGGCAGCTCGGCGCGCACGTTGCCCAGCTCGAGGGACACCGCTGACATGC
>Ga0075429_100006600_pt1 | contig 10048 bp, 12 predicted proteins | sample RhiMetdeltSRZDD3_FD_75295 | JGI IMG/M metagenome (GOLD analysis project Ga0075429, IMG submission 75295) | Populus rhizosphere microbial communities from Tennessee, USA - Rhizosphere MetaG P. deltoides SRZDD3 | ecosystem: Host-associated > Plants > Roots > Rhizosphere > Soil | place: USA...
CGGTGGTCGAGACGTGGTCGTTGACCTCTCACGCACGACATTCATGGACTCGGCCGGGCTCCACGCGCTCGTCACGGCGCGGCGTTCCCAGACCGCCGCGGGGTGGAACCTCGTGCTGCGCAACCCCTCCGCTTCCGTCCGCGGCATCCTTACGATGGCCGGCTTGGAGGGGTGGTTCCCCATCGATTCCGGCCCCGAGGTCTGAGCCGCGCTCGTGCGTCCTGGAGGCCCTGACGCGCCACGGCCCCCGTTCCCGGGGCATCGGGAAACGGGGGCCGTTGGCGTGGACGGGGAGCCTTACCCGCCCAACCTCTAGGACATTCACAGAGATGCGATCGCCGTGATCTGCGCTGAGGCGTCGGAGAGCCGGGCCAGCAACACGGCCGGGTCGTCGGCCAGCGTGACTCGCTGATCAACCGTGCCGATGTGCACGGTTACGACCCCGCTGTAGTCGTCTTGCGTGGCGTTGGCGTGCGAGAGGCCGAGGTTGGTGATCGTGGCTTCCATACGGGGCGTCCGGCTGCGCCGGGACGTCGTATCGTCGGGCCTTGGCATGAGGGCTTGCTCCTCGTGTCCGGGCCCGGGGGTGTTGTCGCACCGCCCGGGCCACTTGACGTGTTGACGGTGTTCAACGTATCGGGTCGTGTGGAACACCGTCAACTAGGGTTGCTCGGCGTGAAGGTCGACCCCGCCGATCTGCTCGACTCCCACGAGGTGGCCGCCGTGCTCGGACTGGCCAGCCACCGGGCGGTCAGCACCTACCGCGGTCGCTACGCGGACTTCCCCGTACCGCTGATCGAGAAGGGTGCCGGGCGATGCGTGCTCTGGCTGCGGTCCGACGTCGAGGCGTGGGCAAAGGGGCGACTCGCGGACGAACTCGACGAGGACTGAGGGGTCCTCAGCCAGTCCTCAACTCCCCGTCAACGGCTGTCACCGCACGTAACGCCGGGTGACGGGAATTGGCTGGTCAGACAGCATGGGGCCGCCGACCCGCAGGTCACCGGCCCCTAGGAGCACTTGTCCATGAACCTGTCGACGTCGACGACGACCCGGGTCACCTTGCCCGCAGCGATGAGGCCCCGGTCGTCCGACGCCGACACCGAGAACGTCAGCCGGCGCCCCTCGATCTTGTCGAGCCGGGCGTCGGCCGACACGCTGCCGCCCACCGCCGTGGGCGCCAGGTGGTCGAGTTGCACCCGCATGCCGACGGTGGTGTGGCCTTCCGGCACGTGACCGGCGATCGCGGCCAGCGTGGCCTCCTCGCACAGGGCCACCAACCGGGGCGTCCCGAGGACGGGCACCTCGCCCGTGCGGTTGGCGATGGCGGTGTCCTCGTCGCAGACGTCGATCACCACCTTGGCGGCCAAGCCGGGTTGGAGAGGCACCCGGGTACAGTACGCATCCACGCCTCCGGCGGGCGAAAGGCCAGGATGCCCCACATTCCCGGCCACCGGCCGCCGGGCTGGGGTGCGCCCGCCAGCGTCCGAGAATAGAGGTCTCCGTGCTCGACGAACCCGTCATCCAGCGCACGCTCTCCAGCGCCCTCCGCACCGGTGGCGACTTCGCCGAGGTGTTCGTGGAGGACAAGCGCTCGTCCGCGGCCATGCTCGACGACGGGCGGGTCGAGGAGCTCTCCTCGGGCCGCGATCGGGGCGCCGGCATCCGGGTGGTGGTCGGCGAGACCACGGGGTTCGCCCACACGGCCGACCTGTCCGAGGCGGGCCTGCGCACCGCGGCCGAGGCCGCGGCGACCGCCGCCCGCTCCGGCGGGGGCGGGGTCCGGGAGGTGGCGCTGACCCGCACCGAGGCGCGCCGGCCCAACGGCGTGGCGATCCTGCCCGAGTCGGTGTCCAAGGGCGCCAAGGTCGACCTGCTGCGCCGGGCCGACGAGGCCGCCCGGGCCGAGGGCGGGTCGATCCGCCAGGTGCGGGCGCGTTACGGCGATTCCCGCCGCCAGATCCTCGTCGCCAACAGCGAGGGGCTGCTTGCGTCCGACGACCAGGTCCGCACGCTGTTCGTCGTGTCCGCCGTGGCGTCGGGCGACACCGGCATGCAGACCGGCTACGAGTCGGTGGGCCGAACGGTCGGCTTCGAGCTGTTCGACCGGTACGAGGTCGAGGAGATCGCCCGGACCGCCGCCCAGCGTGCCATCACCAAGCTGGCGGCCCGCCCGGCCCCGTCCGGCACCCTGCCGGTCGTGATCGGCCCCGGCGGAGGCGGCGTCCTGTTTCACGAGGCCTGCGGCCATGGCCTGGAGAAGGACCTGGTCGACAAGGGTGCCTCGGTGTTCAAGGGCAAGCTCGGCCAGCGGGTGGCCTCGCCGCTGGTGACCCTGGTCGACGACGGCACGATGGCCGAGGAGTGGGGCTGCTTCGCCGTCGACGACGAGGGCACGCCCGCCCAGCGCAACGTGCTCATCGAGGACGGCGTGCTCACCGACTACATGTGGGACATGCTGCGGTCGCGCAAGGACGGGCGGGCCCGCAGCGGCAACGGCCGGCGCCAGAGCTACCAACACCTGCCCATGGTGCGGATGACCAACACCTACCTGCTGGGCGGCGGGGGCGACCCGGCGGACATCCTCGCCTCGACCGACCACGGCGTGTACGTGGCGTCGCTGGGCGGCGGGCAGGTCAACACCGCCACCGGCGACTTCGTGTTCGGCATGACCGAGGCGTACCTGATCGAGGACGGCCGGATCACCGAGCCGCTGCGGGAGGGCAACCTCATCGGCAACGGGCCCAAGGTCCTGCGGGACATCGACGCCGTCGGCAACGACTTCGCGATGGGCCATCCCGGCACCTGCGGCAAGGACGGCCAGGGCGTCCCCGTCGGCGACGGCGTCCCCACCCTGCGGGTGACGGCGCTGACCGTCGGCGGGACCGCCACGTGACCTCGCCGTCCTCCGACGACCTGCTGGCGCTGGCCGGCCGGCTGGTCGGCATGGCGCAGGGCATCGAGCAGCTCGAGGCCTACGTGTCGCGGTCGAGCGACACGAGCGTGCGCGTCTACCAGGGCGAGGTCGAGCAGCTGTCGGTCGCCGGCACCCAGGGCGTCGGCGTCCGAGTGGTGGTCGACGGGCGGCAGGGGTTCGCCTACTGCGGCACGTTCGACGACGCCGCCCTGGCTGACGCGGTCGCCGAGGCTCGCGACAACGCCGCCTTCGGCGAGCCCGACGAGGCGGCCGGGTTGGCCTCGCCCGACGGCGTCGAGCCCGTCGCGCTCGACCTGTGGCGGCCGGCGCTGGCGTCGGTGCCCACCGACGACAAGGTCGCCGTCGCGCTCGAGCTGGAGCGGGCGGTGCTGGGCGCCGACCCCCGGATCGTGGGCGTCGAGTCGTGCGACTACGCCGACTCGCTGGCCGAGTCGGCCGTGGCGACCACCACCGGGATCCGGCGCTCGTCGCGGGAGACGATGTGCGAGCTGGTGGCCTACTCGCTGGCGGCGGAGGGCGACGACACCCAGACCGGGTTCGGCTTCTCGCTGGGCCGCACGTTCGACGAGCTCGACGTCGCGGCCGCGGCCCGCGACGCCGCCGACCGGGCGCTGCGGATGCTCGGCGCCACCAAGCCGCCGTCGGGGCGGCTCACCGTGGTGCTCGACCCGTGGGTGACGGCGCAACTGGCCGGCATCGTCGCGGGCACGCTCGGGGCCGACGAGGTCATCAAGGGCAGGTCCCTGTTCGCCGGCCGGGTCGGCGAGCAGGTGGCGTCGCCGCTCGTGACGCTGGTCGAGGACCCGACCGACGCCCGGTCGTGGGGCGCCACGCCGATCGACGACGAGGGCCTGGCCACCCGCCGGGTCCCGCTGGTCGACCGAGGCCGGCTGGGCGGCTACGTCCACTCGACGTGGACCGCCCGCCGGCTGGGCGCGGCGTCCACCGGCTCGGCGGTGAGGGCCGGGTTCAAGTCGACGCCAACGGCCGGGTGCCGGGCGGTGTCGCTGGCCCCGGGGACCTCGGGGGCGGCCGCCCTGCTGGCCGGCGTGTCCGACGGCGTGCTGGTCCAGGAGGTGTCGGGCCTGCACTCGGGCGTCAACCCGGTGTCGGGCGACCTGTCGACCGGGGCCGAGGGCCTGCGGATCCGGGGCGGCGAGCTGGCCGAGCCGCTGCGCGAGTTCACGATCGCCTCGACGCTGCAGCGGCTGCTGCAGGACGTGGTGGCGGTCGGGTCGGATCTGACCTGGCTGCCGATGACGGCCGCGGGCCTGACGCTGGTCGTTGCGGACGTGGCGGTGTCGGGGTCGTGAGCGAGCGAACCACGAGCCTCGCCGGCGAGGAGGAGCTGCTCGACCTCGCCTCCAAGGTGGCCGCCGAGGCCGGCGCGGGCGAGCAGGTGGAGGCGTTCGTCGGCAGCTCGACGTCGACCAGCGTCCGGGTCCACGGGGGCGAGATCGAATCGCTGACCCAGGCCAGCACGTCGGGCATCGGGGTCCGGGTGGTGGTCGACGGCCGCCAGGGTTTCGCCTACGCCGGGTCACTGGAGCCGGCCGTGATCGCCGAGGTGCTGGCCGACGCCCGCGACAACGCCCGCTACGCCGAGCCCGAGGAGTGGGTCGGTCTGGCCGAGCCCGACGGCGTCGTCCCACCCGAGATCGACCTGTGGCGCGACGCGCTCGCCGGCATGCCGACCGATCGCAAGGTGGCGCTGGCGCTGGAGCTCGAACGGGCCGTCACGGCCCGCGACCCGCGCATCACCGGCGTGCGGGTGGCGTCGTGGGGTGACGGCTCGGGCGTCGGCGCGGTGGCGACCTCGACCGGCATCGCCGTCACCGGCCGCTCGACCTTCTGCCACCTGTCGGTCCAGGCGCTCGCCACCGACGGCGACGAGACCACAACCGGCTACGGGGTGTCGGTCGGCCGCGAGCCGGCCGACGTCGACCTCGACGAGGCCGCCGGCGACGCCGCCGAGCGGGCCACCCGGCTGCTGGGCGCGGTCCAGCCGGCCAGCGGCACGGTGACGCTGGTGCTGGAGCCCCAGATGGCCGCCATGCTGCTCGGCGTCGTGGCCGGCACGCTCAACGGCGAGTCGGTGCTCAAGGGCCGGTCGCCGTTCGCCGACCGGGTCGGCGAGGCCATCGCCTCACCGCTGGTGACGCTGGTGGACGACCCCACCGACCCGGAGTCGCTCGGCGCCGACACCCACGACGGCGAGGGCCTCGCGACCCGCCGCGTCCCGCTCATCGAGGGCGGCGTGCTGCGCGGCTTCCTCCACAACACCATGACCGGCCGCCGCGCCGGGGTCCCGTCGACCGCGTCGGCGGTGCGGGGCTTCCGTTCGACGCCGGGCGTGGGCGCCCAGGCGCTGGCGATCACGCCGGGTCGGGGCACGCTCGACGAGCTGGCGGCCGGCGTCGACCACGGCGTGCTGGTCCAGTCGATGACCGGCCTGCACTCGGGTGTGAACCCGGTGTCGGGGGACTTCTCGGTCGGCGTCGAGGGCCTGATGCTGCGGGGCGGTGCCCGGGCCGAGCCGATCCGCGAGGCCACGGTGGCGTCCACGCTGCAGCGCCTGCTGCTCGATGTGGCCGCAGTCGGGGGCGAGCGCGAGTGGACCCCGGGCGGCACGGGCGCGGCCGCCCTCGTGATCCCGGGCGTCACGCTCAGCGGCACGTAGGCAGGGCCGCTCCCGTGCGCCCGAGCCATCGATGGTGAGCCGCCACCACCAAGCGCGCCCATGGCGGTGCGCGACTCGGGCCACCGCAGCGCCGCCCTCGATCGGGGCGACACGCTGCCGCGCCGCCCGCACATCCGCGGGGTCGACAGATCGCCGGTCGCCTGGGTCGAGCGCCAGCACCGGCGCCAGGACACCACCGTCGTGGCCGTCGAACTGGCGGGGGACGCCACGCCCCTCACCCGCCTGGCGCCGGCCCGGGGCCGGACGATCGTGCTGCGCGGCCACGAGCGCCACGGCGTGCCCGACCACGTGTGGCTGGCCGGGCTCGCATGATCCGACACGCACCCGCAACGCGATCGGGTTGCGCCGCACCCCCTCCGTCGGTGAGCATCATGGACTCATCGGCGGCGGGCACCGCCGCACCGATCCGAGCGACGGGGTCAGTCGGGAACAGTGTCGATCCTTCATGCCATCGTCCTGGGCATCACTCAGGGTCTGTCCGAGTACCTCCCCATCTCGTCGTCGGGCCACCTCATCGTCGTTCCGTGGCTGTTCGGCTGGGACGACTTCTCGGGCAACGAGTCGCTCGAAAAGACCTTCGACGTCGCCCTGCACCTGGGCACCCTCGTGGGCGCCGTCGCCTACTTCCGCCACGACATCGTGCGGCTGACCAAGGCCGCGTTCACCAAGCCCCGCTCGACCGACGGGCGGCTCGGCTGGCTGGTCGCCGTGTCGTCGGTGCCGGCCGCCGTGACCGGCGCGCTGTTCGCCGACACCATCGAGGAGAACACCGGCCAGCTGTGGCTGATCGCCATCATGATGATCGTCGGCGCCCTGCTGCTGGCCCTGGCCGACGGGGTGCGGGGCAAGCGCACCATCGACGAGGTGGGCCTGGCCGACGCGCTGGCGATGGGCGCCGGGCAGGCGCTCGCCCTCCAGCCGGGGGTGTCCCGCTCCGGCGTCACCATCACGGTCGGCCGGTTCATGGGACTGGGCCGGGACGGGGCCGCCCGGTTCGCGTTCCTGATGAGCCTGCCCATCACCACCGGGGCGCTGCTGTTCAAGTGGTTCGACGTGCAGGGCGACGGTGGCATCCCGGCCGGCTTCCGGGCTCCGTTCTTCTGGGGCATCGTCGCCTCGGGCATCACCGGTTACATCGCCGTGTGGGGCACGCTCAAGCTCATCCGCACCCACTCGTTCGCTCCTTTCGTGCTGTACCGCCTCGCGCTGGGCGCGTCGATCCTGCTGCTGCTGGCCACGAACTTCCGGTAGTCATCCGCCCGCCAGGGCGAGGGCGGCCGCTCCCTGGCTGACCGCCCAGGCGGTGGCGGCCGCGTCGTCCTCGGGGACGGCCACGCTGACCGCGTCATCGCCGACGTCGACGACAAGAGCCCCCTCGACCACCGGGAACGCCGGTGGGTCGTGGCCCTCGCCGGCGCCGGGTGGTAGCACGGCCAGCACGTCGACGACGTCGCCGACGCGCAGCGGCGGCATGGCGACCTGGGCCCGCGGCACCGCCACCGCCCGGTCACCTGGGCCGACCAGGGCGGCCGCGCCCGCCAGCCCGGCCGGCGCGAGGCGGGCGGCGACGACCGGCTCGCCGGCGAGGATCGGATGTCGGGCCACCGCGCCGACCGGCAGCGCGGTGAGCGCCTCGGCCGGCAGTGCAGCCCGGGGCAGGGCGCGGTGCTCGATGTCGGCCGCGTCGACCGCGTCGCCGGGGGCGAGGTCGTGGCGAGCCACGAGCACCTCGTGATCGGCGCCCCACCGGTCGCGCGCCGCGTGGGCCTGGCCGATCACCATGGCCGTCACGACCGCGGTGACGATCGCCAGCGCGCCCATGGAGAGGCGCCGGACCGACGGTCGGGCGGCCGCCCGCCGCAGGCGGACGGGGAGGACGGTGATGTCGGGGGCCACGGGAACTCCTCGTTCGGGGGTTGCATGGAAGTTCTGGGTGTGTACTCTAGCAACCCGAGAGAGGAGTGAAAACATCAAAAATGCTCAGAAACACCTCACAGGAACGCCTCCGCCGGGTGGTGGCGGGGAATGCGGGCGGCCGCCCCGTCGTGGGCCGCCACCAGCTGGCGCACTCGCAGCTCGCTCAGAGGACCGAGCGCGTCGTAGACCGCCATGTAGCGCCTCCGCGCCTCCCGCAGCGGCCAGTCGTCGGGCAGCAGCGCGTCGGGCAGTCGGGGGTCCCGCCCGGCCAGGGTGATCCACCGCGCCGCCAGGCGCGTGCGCACCACCAGGGCCTCCGCGCTGCCGATCGAGCCGTCCTCGATCCGGGCGCCGATCCGCCGGAGGTCGGCCACCATCGCCTCGTAGCCCGCCCGCAGGCCGGCGACGTCCCACGCGCCGAGCAGGTCGACGCCCCGCCGACGGGGCACCTCGACCGCCCGCAGCACCACCGCCTCGGCGATGCCGAGGTCGGCGAGCACGTCGGCCACGTCGTCGACCGGCGAGCCCGGCGTGATCCACAGCCCGTCGAACAGCGGCCCGAGCCCGAGCGCCCGCAGCCGCCGGCGCAGCGCCCGGCGCAGGTGACGGTCGCTCTCGGGCACCGAGAACGCGACGCAGGTCCAGTGGCCGTCCCACGCGATCGGCTCGGCGCCGACGAGCATGATCCCGCGGCTCAGCCTGCGGGCCGTCTCGACCATGGCCGGTGCCAGGCGGTAGGCGGTGGTGCGCCCCGTCTTGGTGCCCTCGAGGTGGCCGGCGCGGGTCATCCGGCTGAGGGCGGCCCGGGTGGCGGCCTCGCCGACCCCGAACTCGGCCAGCAGCGTCACGAGCGCGGCGGACGGAATGAACTCCTGGCCCGCGAGCCAGTAGTCGCCCATCAGCGTGGCGAGCAGCTGGGCGGTCGAGCGCGCCCGGTCGTCGTCGGCCGGCGGGCCGCCGTCAACGGTCGTCATGCCCCCAGCCTACGCCCCTCCGATGACGCGTCCGGGACGACCGGACACGCCGACGTCACACGACCGCGAGCACCTCGTCCGGCAGCAGCTCGATGGCCCGGAACAGCACAGTGCGCACCTGCTCGGCGTTGCGCTCCAGCACCGCGAACACCTCGTCCATCGTCACCGGCTCGATGCCGGGGGCACCGGCCAGGCCCACGTCGTAGTCGGTCACGAGGGCGATACCGGCGTAGGGGACGCCGATCTCCGCCGCCAGCACGGCCTCGGGCATCTGGGTCATGTTCACGACCTGCCAGCCCTGGGCGCCGTACCAGCGGGACTCGGCCCGGGTCGAGAACCGGGGGCCGTCGATCACGACCACGGTCCCGGTCGGGTGGGCGGTCACGCCCTCCGCCTCGCAGGCGGCGAGCACGACCGACCGCAGGCGGGCGTCGTAGGGCTCGGCGAACGTCACGTGGTCGACCGGGGCCAGGCCGTCGGGCGTGCCGGGCCCGTCGTGGAACGAGGACGGTCGGCCGGTGGCCCGGTCGAAGATCTGGTCGACGACCACGAAGTCGCCAGGGTGGATGTCGGGCTGCAACGACCCGCAGGCGAACGGGGCGAACAGCGCCCGCACCCCGAGGCTGCGCATCGCCCAGCCGTTGGCGAGGTAGGGCACACGATGGGGCGGCAGCGTGTGGCCGAGCCCGTGGCGAGGCAGGAACGCAACCCGCCGGCCGGCGACCTCGCCGATGGCCACCGGGGCGGACGGCGGGCCGTAGGGCGTCTCGAGGGTGACCTGCTCCACGTCGTCGAGCAGCGAGTACAGGCCCGAGCCGCCGTAGACCCCGACGTCGGCGCGTGTGTCGCCGCTCCCCCCAGCGGCGTCGGTCACGGGGTGCTCGCCGGCGTCTTCGAGCTGGACGAGTCGCCGCCGGACGACGACGACGATGAGGTCGAGGACGACGAGCTGTCGGACGACGACTTGTCGGACGACGACTTGTCGGACGACGACGAGGAGCCGCCGTCGGACGACGAGGAGGAGCTCGATCGGCTGTCGGTCTTGTAGAAGCCGCTGCCCTTGAACGAGATGCCGACGGAGTTGAAGACCTTGCGGAGGGACCCGCCGCACGCGGGGCACTCGGTCAAGGGGTCGTCGGAGAAGGACTGGACGACCTCGAGCGGCTCGCCGCACTCCCGGCAGCGATATTCGTACGTGGGCATTGCGGCTCCGAATGGGGCTGGCACTCGCGAGTTGAGAGTGCCAATGCTACTGCACGTACCATCCGACCGTTGTGCTCGCCGACACTGCGGCTCCCGGTGTGGCGACCGCGTGTCTGGTCGCCGCCTACCTGATCGGCACCTTCCCGACCGCGCTGCTGGTGGGCCGTCGGCGCGGCGTCGATCCGACGCTGGTGGGCTCGGGCAACCCGGGCGCCACCAACATGGCCCGCACTGCTGGCCGGGCCGCCGGCGTGGTCACGCTCGTCGGCGACCTGCTCAAGGGTGTGCTGGCCGCCGTGATCGGGTGGGTGGCCGGCG
>Ga0075429_100006604_pt1 | contig 10047 bp, 9 predicted proteins | sample RhiMetdeltSRZDD3_FD_75295 | JGI IMG/M metagenome (GOLD analysis project Ga0075429, IMG submission 75295) | Populus rhizosphere microbial communities from Tennessee, USA - Rhizosphere MetaG P. deltoides SRZDD3 | ecosystem: Host-associated > Plants > Roots > Rhizosphere > Soil | place: USA...
ATGGGGCTGGAGCGCCCGGTGCGCTCTCGAAGGGGAGTCCTAGGATCCTGAGCCCGGAGCCTGAGGCCCGCGCCGCTGACCGGGCGTTGCGTCCAACATGCGGTCGACGTTCGCCGCCTGACGCGTCGCGACCTGCTGCGCCTGCTCGGCGGTCATCCGGCCTGCCGCCACGGCAGCGTCGAGCCGAGCCTTCTGGGTTTCCAGGATCTTCGCCTTGAGCGTGTCACGCGAGACGCCCTTCGCCTCAGCGATCTGCGCCAGGCTCTTGCCGGCCTGAAGCTCCGTCCGGATCTCCTGCGGCGTCATCCCGAGGAGATCGGCAATGGCCTGGCTCGGTCCCGGCATGCCCGGTCCGCGCTGGCCCTGGCCCTGACCGGGTCCCTGCTGACCGCGCTGCCCCCGGCCCGGGCGCTCCTGGCCGCGCTGGCCCGCCCCCGGCTGGCCGGGGCCCTGGCCGCTCTGGATCGCCTGGATCCGCTGGTTCGCCTGCTCCTGGGTGAGCGTGCCATCGGCGACGGCCTTGTTGATCAGGTCGATCCGGGCCTGCTTCTGCGCCTCCTTGAGCTGATCGACGCTCAGTCCGAGACGGGCAGCCAGCGCGTTCAGATACGCCTCCTGCATCTGCTGGCGCTGCTGCATGTTGCCGCCGCGCCCCGGCTTCGGCTTCGGCACCGGCGACGGTGAAGCCTGGCGGAGATCTTCGAGTCCGGGGGCCGTTGAGGCGGCCCACGCCGACGCCGAGGCCGTCGTCAGGCTGGCGCCGACCATCGCCGCGACGAGCGCCAGCGACGCGCCGGCCGCCGCGATCGTCCTCTTCCTGTTCTGCATGTTCATGAAGCGTCTCCCATGTGACGGGTTGCGCCTCTTCGGCGACCGTGTGGTACCCGTCGTCTAGATATAACGGAGCAACTGCTAACGATCTGCTAACGGTGGTACAAGATGCGGTCAATATCAAGCGGGCGCGGCCGGCGGGTGCGTGGAACCGCGTACACTATCCCACCGTCTCTCAGATCGCGGCCGCGTGGGGCCGGCGCATCCGGCTCGGCACGACGATGCTGACGCTGTGCCTCAGCGTCTCGCGCTGGGCCACCCTGCGCGAGACGCCGTTCTGGCTGCTGGTCTACGACACGGATGGCCGGCCGGCGCGGAGCGTGGACGCGCGCCTGGAGCCGCTCGCCTCGGAGATCCCGCCGCGCTTGCTCCGGGACACGGACACTGGCTGCCCGCTGGTGCCGCTCTTTCCGCCGATCGGCGTCTCTCGCGAGGCCGTCTTGTCGGAGCTCGTGCGCCAGGTTTCGGAGGTGGCGCGCTTCCTGGGTGAGGGACCGACCTCGGGCTTCGGCTCGCAGGCCTGAGCCGGTCGCGGCGTGCGGCCAGCCTTCGGATTCGGGCTGGCGTGCTTCGTTCGTGCAGTTGAGGCCGTCTGCTTCGGTGGGCGAGTCGGCCCGGACGGTGCTTGCTCCGCGCGTCGCCTGGTGCCTGTGTTGGTGGAAGGTGCCGAGACGACTTCGGCCGGCTGGTCTTTCGCCGACTTCGCGGACCCGCCGCGCCACTTGGTTGCAGGCGCGGTTGCCCGGGCTGCTGACCCCGCCGCGCTCGCGGAGGATCGGCCGCGCCGGCCGACTGGAGCGGTCGGCTCGGCCACGCCTGACCGTGCGTCCTTCGAGCGTCTCGCTCGCGGGGCAGGTGACGAAGCGGCAGGGTCGGGCTCGGCGACGGGAGGCGGGGCGGAGCGCTTCCCGGCCTGCGCGGACGGAGCTGACTGAACGCCGGGTGCGGTCGGAGTGGCCGCCACGGACCGGATCTTCCGTGAAGCTCGCAGTCCCTTGTCTGATTGGATGGGCGTCGCAGCGACCGGCAGCACGCTGGCCGGAGCCGGTCGGCTGCGCACGCGCCGAGGCGCCGGTTCGGCCGGAGCGGGGTCGGGAGCTGGAGTCGCGGGTGCCGCATTCGCGGCGGGCTGGCGCTTCGCCGACTTCGGCGGCGGAGACTCGGAGGCCGCCGACGCGCTCGACGCCCTGGAGCGCGTCGGCGTCGGCGACGGCTCCTCCGGCGTAGGCGTCGGCTGTGTCGCGACCTTCTTCGACGCGCGGGTTCGGACCGGCGCGGAGGCAGGCGGCGAGGCGGCCGGCTCCGCACCGGCAGGCAGCCGAGCCATTCGCTGCTTTGGGGGAGGTGTGGTCGCAGCGGCTGCTTCGGGGACGGGCGCAGCGCGTCGACGCCTCACCATCGGAGGGGGCGTCGCCTCAACAGTGATCGTGACTGGAGCGTCGGCCGACAACAGGACCGGCTCCTCCGGAGTAGCTGTCGCCTCGACGGGCAGCTGGTCGCCGGGCGGTGGGGCCGCGATCTCGACGGCGGCCGGGGCCTCCGGCGGCGATGATGGAGCCGCCGCCTTGCGACCGCGACGAGGCCGCTCCGGCTCCAGCGTCTCGTCGCGGCCGACCCAGAAGTGGTGTTTCAGGATCGACGGATCGGCGACCACCGAGATCGCCTGATCGGCAAACAGGTCGTCCGGGTTGACGTGGCAGCAGTTGGCCGGACGGCCGAACTTCTCGGCGAAACGGGTGGCGGCCTCGGCGAGGCGGGCCTGGGGCGATACCCGCTGATCTGCGTCGTACCAGAGAAGACCGAGCTTCATGGCGCCCTCCAGCGGCGCGCGAGCAAGCCGACCGAGCGATCAGCAGCCGCCTAGAACTTCTGTTCTATTGTACCTCCTGTTGGCCCCTGGGGTCACGCTTCCGGCCGCTATAATTCCGTGATATGTCCAGAATCCTTGGCATCGAGACGTCGTGCGACGAGACGGCGGCGGCGATCGTGGTCGACGGCCGGCACGTCGAGTCGAACGTGGTGGCGTCCCAGGACGACGTCCATCGCGAGACGGGCGGCGTCGTCCCTGAGATCGCCTCGAGATTGCACTTGCGGGCGATCAGGCCGGTCGTGACGCGGGCGCTCGAAGAGGCCGGCCGCGACTGGGGCGACCTCGATCTCGTCGCCGTCACGCATGGGCCGGGACTGGCGGGCGCGCTGCTGGTGGGCCTGAACACGGCGAAGGCGCTCTCGTACGCGCGCGGGTTGCCGCTGCTGGGCGTGAACCACCTGGAGGGCCACGTCTACGCCAACTGGCTGGTCGATCAGGTCGAGCCGCGTTTCCCGCTGGTCTGCCTGATCGTCTCGGGCGGCCACTCTGACCTGGTGCTGATGCGCGAGCACGGCGAGTACGCGCGGCTCGGGCGGACGCTGGACGACGCGGCCGGCGAGGCGTTCGACAAGGCGGCGCGGATGATGGGGTTGGGGTATCCGGGCGGTCCGGCCGTACAGCAGGCGGCGGAGGGCGGCGATCCGTCCCGCTACACCCTTCCCCGGGCCTGGCTGCGGCCGTCGTGGGATTTCAGCTTCAGCGGGTTGAAGACGGCCGTCTTGCGGACCGTCCGCGAGGCCGGCGACGGGCTGGTCGTGGCGGACCTGGCGGCCTCGTTTCAGGAGGCGGTGGTCGACGTGCTGGCGACGAAGACCATCGAGGCCGCTCGCGATAATGGGGCGCAGGCGATCGCGCTGGCGGGCGGGGTGGCGGCGAACCTGCCGTTGCGGGCGCGCATTCAGCAGCTCAGCGCCCAGGAACTCGGCGACGTGCCGGTCTTGATCCCGCCGGTCAGGCTCTGCACGGACAACGCGGCGATGATCGCGGCGGCGGCGCACTTCCGCTTCGCCGAGGGCGCCACCTCACCGCTCGACCTCGACGTCTTCCCGGTCCTCCCGATCGCCTGACTGACTGTCGTCAGGACGGATCAGGGGCAGGAGGCGGCACGGCGATCTCGTCCAGCGGGATTTCCAGGCCGGGGAAGATCGTTGGACGAAAGATCTCGTCGGGGCCGAACGTGCCGACCAACCGGTAGCCGTCGTCGCCGAGGACGCGCTCCTCGATGCGCGGGCCGTCAGTGTTGAGAATCCAGTAGTGCGGCACGCCCGACGCCGCGTAACGATGCAGCTTGAGGCCTCGGTCGCGGCCCTCCGTGCTCGGCGAGAGCACCTCGACCACCAGATCAGGGACACCAAAGACGCCGCGCCGCCGAATGATGTCTGCATGCTCGTGAAAGATGAAGATCAAGTCCGGCTCGAGCCCGTTCTCGTCGTCGAGAATGACCCCGGTGGGGGCGTTGACGATTCGCCCAAGGCGATGTGCCTTCACCCAGCTCTTTACGAAGAAGTCGAGGTTGGATAGTTCTTCCTGGTGGATCCAATCCGGAGCCGGACTCACGTAGAGATCTCCCTCGATCACTTCGTACTTCTTGCCGTTGTCCGGCGCGTCCCAGATGTCGGACGCCAGGAACCGCACGCCGCGCGTCGCCATCTCAGCCTCCCACGGCCATTGTACGACGTTCGTACCCGGACAAAGCTGGCACACAAAGGCCCCCTCTCTGCGCCGGAGAGGGGGCCGCAGGTCAGGTCGCTCTCGGTCTTCGAAGTGGTCAGCCCTTCACGGAGCCGGCGGTCAGGCCCGAGACCACGAAGCGCTGGGCCACGAAGTAGAGGATCACCACCGGCAGGCTCATTAAGGTGGCGCCGGACATGATCATCCCCCAGAGGAAGATATCGCCGAACACCAGCTTCGTCATGCCCGGCGAGAGCGTCATCTTCGTGCTGTCCGTCATCAAGATGAAGGCGTACAGGTACTCGTTCCAGGAGAGCGTGAACGCAAAGATAGTGGCAGCCGCAACGCCGGGCGCGGCCAGCGGCAGGATGATCAGCAGCATCGCTTGAATCCGGTTCGCCCCGTCCACCAGGGCCGCCTCTTCCAACTCCGGAGGGATGCTCGTGAGGTACGCCCGCAGCATCCAGGTGCAGAACGGAACCGTGAAGATCAGATAGCTCATCACCAGTCCGATGTAGTCGTCCGTTAGGCCGAGCACGCTCAGGATCACGAAGACGGGCACCACCAGCAGGGTCGCCGGAAAGATGTAGGCCAGGAAGAACGTCCCGGCCAGGAATCCCCGCCCGGGATAGCGCAAGCGAGCCAGGCTGTACGCCGCCAGCGTCCCGACGAGCACCGCCAGCAGCGTGCTGATGATCGCCACGAAGGCGCTGTTCCACATCCAGAGCAGGAAGTCGTACTCACGGAGCAGTTGGGAGAACGCCGCCAGCGTCAGTTGTTTCGGCAGCAGGCTGATCTTCGAGCTGTAGCTGAGCGTTGGCGGGTCGAACGCCGTCAGCAGCATCCAGTACAGCGGGAACACGACCGCCACCAGGGCCGTGCCGAGCACGGACCACTGGAGCACCCGCTTCAGGATCAGCTCGTGCCGCAGGCTGTTCGGTGCAGCGACCCGGCTCGCCGATCGGGCCGCGATACCACCGGCCGTCTCGCTCATCCGGCGTCCTCCCGCTTGTTGATGAAGCGCGTCAGCAGCACGATCAACACGATCAGCAGCGGCAGCATCAGGACCGAGACGGCGACGCCCTTGCCGAGCTCCAGGCCACGGATCGCCACCTTGTACGTCAGCGTCGAGAGCACGTCGGTGGCGTTGCCCGGACCGCCGCGCGTCAGCAGCCAGATGATCGCGAAGTCGTTCAGCGTGAAGATGGTAGAGAGCAGCGTCACAACCGCCATCACCGGCGCCAGGCCGGGCAAGGTCACATGGCGAAACCGTGCGAAGATGTCCGCCCCATCGACCTTCGCGGCATCGTACTGGTCGCTACCGACTGACTGAAGGCCGGCCAGCAGCGTGATGGTGAAGAAGGGGAAGCCGCGCCAGACGTTGACGACGATCACCGAGATCATCGCCAGGACCGGATCGCTCAGGAACAGCACGGGTCGCTCGACGAGCCCGGTCCCCATCAGGACGTGGTTGAAGACGCCGCCGACATCGCTGTACATCCACATCCAGATCAGGACCGCTACCAGCGTGGGCAATGCCCAGGGCAGGATCATGACCGAGCGGACGATGCCGCGCGCCGGCATCGACTCATTCAGCGCGAGCGCCACCGCCGTCCCGATCACCAGTTTCAGGGCCACCGATGCCCCGGCGAAGATCAGCACGTTCCGGACGACCGTCCAGAACACCGGGTCCGTCAGCAGCGCGACGTAGTTGCCGAGGCCGATGAACGGCGCTTCCGCCTGCCCGATCAGCTTCCGCTGGAGGCTCATTACCACGGCGGTCAGGAATGGGTAGCCAACCAGCAGGAGCAGCAAGAGCGCGGCCGGCGCGAGCAGCATGTACCCGAGGGCGGCATCGCGCGGCAGGCGGAAGCGTCGGGTCGACGGGACCGGCACGCTGGCCGTTCGGAGGGCCATAGCGACTCCCGGGTCTCACGGAATTGGGGCGGGCGGCGCCATGATCGCGCCGTCCGCCACGACGCGGCGTCACCTAGGGCTTCTTCGTGAACTTCTCCTCGGCCTCCTTCGCCTTCTGCGCCAGGTACTTGACCGCCTCCTCAGGGCTCTTCCCCTGAGCGCCGACCATCTGCAGCGCGTCGCCCCAGGCCGCCACGCCCAGGTCATCGAGGATCGGGTTGCGGCCGCCATCGGAGAACGGCGCGAGCGCGTGGGGGATCACCTCTTGCTGAATCTGCTTGTTCCACTCATCCTTGGTGAAGAAGTCGATCTCCGCGTGGGTCTTCAGTGCCGAGAACCAGTACGAACCGGCCGCCTCGAGGTTGCCCGGGTACCGCTCCTTCGAGAGGATCTTCGCGATGATGCGCTTCGACTCCTCGACGTTCGGCCCCTTGTTGATCACCAGCATGAACCCGTCGGCTGTGGTGACCGGCGGATTCCCTTGCGCACCTGGCCACGGGGTGAACACCGAGTTCTTCAGCATGTTCTGATCGTCCTTCCGCATCGAAAGGACGGTGCTCCCCGTGTTCGAGATCGCCGCCACCTGGCCGCTCAGCCAGGCCTTGTTGTTCCCCGACGCATCCCACTGCAGGACGCCCGGCGGCATGACCTTGTGGGTGGTGTACATGTCGGTGTATGCCTTGAAGCCGGCGACGTTCTTCGGTGTGTCGATTGCCGGCTTGCTCTCCTTGTCGAACAGCCGACCGCCGTGGGCGAGCATGGCGCACAGCACATTCCCGCCGGCGTCCGGGTTCGACATCTGGCCGCCGAAGCCGTACATCGGCCCCTTGGTCACCTTCTTAAAGCCGTCGATCATTTCGTCCCAGCTCTTGAAGGGGACCGTCAGGCCCGCTTCCGCGAACACGTCCTTGCGCAAATGCAGCAGCCACGGCTCGACGTTCAACGGCACGCCGATCCGCTTCCCGTTCATCAGCGAGAACTTCTCAGGCGCCTCGAACCAGCCGCCGCCGGCCTTGCCGACCTCGTCGTAGACGTCCGCGACTTCAATCGAGAACCCGTTCTGGTACCAGAGCGCCGCGCTGGTCGTCATCGTGACGTCGGGGACCTGCTTCGCCTCCATCGCGACCACTTCTTTCTGGAGGTGATCGTCGTTGCTGAACATGTCGATCTTGACGTCGAAGCCGCTCTCCGCAGCCGCCATCCTGACCGACTCCGCGATCCAGGCGTTGGACTCCGGCAGGAATTGCGTCCGTCCCCAGAACGTCACGACCTTCTTGGTGCCGGAGCCCTGGGCCGGGGCCTGGGCGGCCGGCTGACCTGCCGGCTGGGCCGCGGCGGGCTTGGACTCGGCCGGCTTCGAGTCAGCCGGCGCCGCCGGCTTCTGGCCGGGCGCCTGGACCGTGCCCGTACAGGCACTGAGCAAGGCGGCGCTGGCCGACAGCCCGAGCCCGAGGAGAAACGCACGTCGCTGCATCCGCACGGTCATCGTCGACACCTTTCACTGGCACGCTGCTGGCATCCCCCGCTGCATCAGTGACCCTCCGCCGATCGGCGCGGTCGCGCTCGGCTCCCCCGGACACGCGAGACTCCGGCAAGCAACTCCTTCGAAGCCCCCGATGGGAGGTTATCGTATCCCTCGGCTGGCGACGCCGCCAAGCGAGCCGCTATCGAACGATACCGTGGCGGGACCATCACGGCAACCGTGCCAGGGGCACGATGCCGAAGGACATGACCACCTGGCGACACCCACGAGTAGCGAGTTTCGCGTCGAACGCTACTCGTCAGACGGCGCCGCCGGCCCGCAGCGCGGCGATCTCGTCGGGCGCGTAGCCGCACAGCTCGGCGAGCACGGCGTCCGTGTCCGCCCCGAGAGTCGGAGCGGGCACATGATCGCGCGCGGCGCCGACCTTGTACGGGCTGGCCGTCTCGCGCAGCGTCCCCCACTCCGGGTGCTCGACCTCAACGATCATCTCGCGGGCCAGCACCTGGGGGTCTTCAAGCGCCTGCCGAACGGTGTTGACCGGCGCGCAGGGCACCCGGCCCCTGAGCCCGTCGAGCCACTCCTGCGTCGTGCGGGAGGCGATGATCTCGCCGACGATCGCGAGCAGCTCCTCGCGGTGGGCGAGGCGATCGGCGAAGCGCCTGAACCGGGGCTCGTCGGCAAGCTCCGGCTGCCCCATCACCGCGCACAGCTCCTGCCAGAACTTTTCTTTGAAGCAGATGATCGCCACGTAGCCATCCGAGGTGCGGAAGACCTGGGACGGGTAGAGCGAAGGGTGCGCGGACGAGCTGAGCCGCTCCGGCTCGTACTCGCGGTTCAGGGTGTTGGTCGCCAGATAGCTGAGCATCGAGATCGAGGTGTCCAGCAGGCTGACGTCGACGTCGCGGCCCTGGCCCGTCGCCCGGGCTGAGATCACGGCGCTCAGCAGCCCGATCGCCGAGACGTACGCGCCGGCGAAGTCGACGATCGAGATGCCGCATTTGGCCGGCGGCGTCCCGGGCTCGCCGGTCAGGCTCATCATCCCCGAGTACGCCTGCATCAGCAGGTCGTAGCCCGGCTCGGCAGCTCTGGGGCCGGTCGTGCCGAACGCGCTCAGGGAGCAGCAGACAATCTTCGGGTTCACGGCGCCCAGGTGCTCGTAGGTCAGGCCGAGCTTCGCCGGCAGGTCGCCACGGAGGTTGTAGTAGATCGCATCGGATACGGCGACGAGGCGGTGCAGCACCTCGCGGGCGGCCGGCACGCGGAGATTCAAGGTGACGCTTCGCTTGTTGCGATTGAACGTCTGGAAATAGAAGCTGTCGCGCTCGCCGGTGAACGGCGGGACGTACCGGCCGACGTCGCCGCTGGCCGTCGGATCTTCGATCTTGATGACCTCGGCGCCGAGGTCGGCCAGTTGCATCGTGGCGAACGGCCCGGCCCCGAACTGGCAGAACGAGATGACGCGGAGTCCGGCGAGCGGCAGATCCATGCAGCGAGTTTAACCGCGAAGGCGGGTTGAGACCACGGCATGGCTCGTCGCCGGCCTCAGCGCAACGGCAGGTGGCAGGTACAGTCGTACGCGTCCTCGTCTCGGCCGTGCCAGCGGTCGCGCTTCTCCCGTTTTATGGGTTCGGCGTCATCGCTGGGAGCGCCGCGTACGAGCCAGTCCGCCAGCTCTGGCTGGAGGCGCGCCATCCGGTACTCCAGGAAGATCTGCTCGCACATCGCGCGGACCGATCCGGCGGCCGGCGCCCCGGCGATCTGCGAGACGAGCCAGCTTTCGAACTCGGCTGGGGCAGGATCGGCTGCGACGGCGCGTTCCAGCAGGTCGCGCTTGATCGCCAGCCCGAGACGGTCGGGCGCTTGGTCGCGCTTGCGACGCCGGGTCTGGCCCTCGGCCGCTTCCAACGCCACGAGCAACATGCGGCAGAACGGGCCGGGCCTCAGCTCGGCCCGTCCAGCATCCTTCAGCTCATCGGTTGTCGTCGTCATCGCCAGAACCTCTGCCAGCCGCCTTGAGCCCGGGTGTCGCGAGCGGCCATCGGCTTGATCCACACGTCCAGGTCCCACGCGGGAGTGTCCGGGCGGGCGTAGCCGTGCTCGATCGCCGTGACGTCCAGCTCCAGCGACTGGAGATCGCGCAGCAACAGCTCGGAGATGCTCAACGGTCCCAGTGTCGCAACGGTCTTGAGGTAGCCGTGACAGGCGTCGCAGACGCTCGCCCGGCGGGTTTCGCGCTCCTGCTCGGCGGCGAAGTAGCCCTGAGACTGCTGGTCCT
>Ga0075429_100006606_pt1 | contig 10046 bp, 9 predicted proteins | sample RhiMetdeltSRZDD3_FD_75295 | JGI IMG/M metagenome (GOLD analysis project Ga0075429, IMG submission 75295) | Populus rhizosphere microbial communities from Tennessee, USA - Rhizosphere MetaG P. deltoides SRZDD3 | ecosystem: Host-associated > Plants > Roots > Rhizosphere > Soil | place: USA...
CTGTGGCCGCTGACCATGAAGGGGAAATCGCCGAACAATCCAACCTCGCCGCAATCGGCGCGAGCGCGTTGCCACTGTTCGTCGGCGAGCCACTGCAGGTACTGGTAGTAGAGGATCGGGTCGGCCAGGCGGCCTCGCGCGTGCTCGAGCGCGCCCGCCTGACGATCGCGCAGCTCCGGTTCCCAGTCGCGCCAGTAGCAGGCGCGGTGCTCGTCGTGCAACGCCCTGAACAGCGCATAGTCCCCCAGCCACCACGCCTCACGGGCGACAAACTCCCTGAATGCGCGCGAGCGATCCGAGGCGGTTGCGAGGTGCCGATCGCGGAAGGCATGGAACGACGAGTGCAGCGCCAGGCTCTTGACGGCACGCACGGTCCGGAAGTCGACGACGGCCGATGCACGCACCTGCTCGAGCCGTTCACGGTCGCCGGCAGCGAGTGATGATTCACCGCCGGCATCCTGGAACTCAGGGACGTCGCCGAGCGCGATGAAGACGGGATCGATCGCCATGGCGCTGAGCGCCGAGTAGGGTGAGTTCTGCCCCTCCTGCATCTCGTTGACCGGCAGGAGCTGCACGAAATCGAGCCCCGCCTGCCGCAACCAGCCGGCAAATCGCGCCAGGTCGGCGATCTCGCCGACGCCCCAGCTCGATCGTGAAGGAATCGAGAACAGGGGCACGAGCACACCGCCATGGCGACCGACGTGAAATCTCCGCCGTTCAGCCATCCACGCGCTCCAGGACGCGGCGGACGCCTTCGTGAAACTGTGCCGGCTCTGGCAGCAGGCTCACGACCAGGAATGCCTCGCGCGGAAAATCGAAGAAGAAGCCGGGGTACACGACGACGCCCTCGCGTTCGAGCAGATCCACCGTGATTTCTTCCTCGCTCGCTCGCGCCGCCACGCGAATCACTGCCGACCATCCGGCGTTGGTGTTCAGTACATCGACCGAAGGATGCCGCGATGCGAGCTCGCGGAGCATCCGGTAGTTGCTCCGAATCCGTTCCAGTACCTGCGCGCGCGGGGCGGCGCCCCCGTCAATCAGATCCGGGGCGGCGACCTGCACCGGCGTCGAGACGGACAGGTAGGTGTCGCAAATCAGCTCGAGGCGCTGGAGCGCCTCGGCCACCAGCGGCGCGGGCCCATCAACGGCGATCCAGCCGAGCTTCAACTGAGGCAGCGCGGCGGACTTGGACAATCCGCCGAGGCGGAACGAAAGACACGCCGGCGCGGCGGAAGCAGCAGCGGAGGCAGCCTCGATCGCCGGCGAGAGGGCGTAGTCGGCGAATACCTCGTCCACGATCAGCGCAGCATTCCGGGCGGAACACCGCTCCATGAGGGCCAGATACTCCTCGTCGCTCACGACGGAGCCGGTCGGGTTGTTCGGGCTCACGGCCAGCACCGCGCGTAGGCGCGGAGTCCAGGCACGATCGAGGGTGTCCAAATCGACCCACCACCGGCCGTCGTAGTGAAGCGCATACTGGATAGCGCCGACACCGTCGAGCGCCGTGAGGTGATCGAACAATGGATAGCTCGGCGCTGGCACCAGCACCTGATCGCCTTCGGGCGCGCACAGCAGCTTGAACAGCACGGAGTACGCCTCGCTCGTGCTCGCCGTGAGCACGATCCGATCCCACCTCGTCTGGATGCGCCTGCGCGCGTAGTCGGCAGCGACGGCTTCTCTTGCGCTCCGCATGCCGAAGGGCTCCGGCCGGTACTGTGCGACCTCAGGGTCTGACAGCCGGGTGAACAGCTGGGCCGGGTAGGTGATGCCGCAGCGGGTCGGGTTGGTGATCGTGAGGTCGATCAGGTCGCGTCCTCGGACCCGGGCCGCGCTCAACGCCTGCGCGAACGCGTTGGCATGGAGCTGGCGCGGCACGCGCGAGGAGAACATAGGGCATTATCTGATCATGTCTTCGCTCACCATCCGCTTCGACGAACTGCTTCGCTATACCGCGAGTGAGCGTGACAAGTGGCGCATGTGGCTTTCGCTGCACCCGATGGCCATGGACGCGCCGGTTCAGCCCGGCGGCCGGCTGCCTACCGTCGGCAAGCTGGTCGACCACATTTTCCTGGTGGAGCAGCGCCACCTGCAGCGCCTGACCCGGCAACCGCTGTCGAGCTCGACGGGATTGACGGGGAACAACGTCGCTCCCCTTTTCAACTATGGCGCGTCGGTCCGGCGCGAGCTGGAACAGTTCGTCGCAGATCTCGACCCCGACGTCGCCGACGAAATCCGCTCGTTCGACGTGCGGGAGAAGCAGTGGTCCATGACCTCGCGCAAACTGCTTTTCCACATCCTGGTGCACGAGATTCGCCACTGGGCGCAGGTCGCGCTCGCCGTCCGGCAGGCCGGACACGAGCCGCCCGGCGATCACGATCTCTTTTTCAGCAGCGCACTCCGCTGATGATCGAGCCGCTTGCACGCCTCGGATACGCATCGAAGGCCTTCGTCTATGCGACCGTCGGCCTTCTCGCAGCTGCGGCTGCGCTGAAACGTGGTGGGGCCATCACCGACACGCGTGGGGCGTTACGTGTAATCCTGTCGCACCCGTTCGGCAATACGGTGCTGTTCATCCTTGCGATCGGGCTGTGCGGTTACGCCGTGTGGCGTGTATTGGGTGCGATTCTCGATCCCGAGCGGCGCGGCACGGGGTTCAAGGGACTGGTCGTCCGGATCGGCCAGTTGATACGGGCGCTGGTCTACGGCGGTCTCGGCCTGGAAGCGTTCAGGCTCGCGCGCGGCCTCAGGGCGTCGCATGGCACCGATACGACCGTCCGCCTGTGGACCGCGAAGCTGCTCGCGCTGCCGATGGGGGACTGGCTGGTCGGCATTGCCGGCGCAATCACGGCCGTTTACGGCGCGTCCGAAATCATCTCCGCCATCCGGGGGACCGACGACGGGCACAAGGATCTGAGCTCGATGGCCCCAGGCCGCCGCCGGACGTTGAACCGGATTTGCCGGTTCGGCGTCGCCTCACGCGCGCTCATCATCGTCGTGCTCGGCATCCTGCTCGTGCGGGCGGCGATGCTGCACGATCCAGGCGAGGCGGCAGGCGTTCGCGGATCGATCCTCAACCTTGCCGGCGCCGGCCCCGGCACCTGGCTGCTCGCGTTCACCGCATTCGGGTTGATCGCGTACGCGTTGGATCAGGCGCTGCACGCGCGCTACGGTCACATCAGATCGCCGCTTCGGTAGCATGCTGTCCGCAGCACTGACGATCCTTCTCCACCTCGCCGCGACCGCCCACGGCGCACCGGCGATCCAGGAGACGCTCGACTTCGTTCCGGTGGGGGTTCGCTACGACCTCGACCCGGACCCGGCCCGCCGGCGGACCGATCTCGAGAACATGCGCCGGCTTCGCTTCACGGTGGTCGTGCCCGGCGAGGCGACGCAAGCCCTGGCGCCAATCGAGCGGCTGATCGCCGGCGCCCGGGACTCGAGCATCACCATCCCGGCATCGGACATCGGCCTCGTACCGATCCACGACCGTACCGACGCCGAGGCCATCCGCGAAGCTGCATGGACCAGGCTCGCGACCGGTGCGCGAGCGGTGATCTTCGACGACTGGAAAACCCTGCAGAACAACGACGGGGCGCTCGCCGAAGCCGCCGCATTCGCAGAAACCCTCGCGCGCAACCCGGTGCTCTACGCTCCGTTGCGCCGCGTCGACCCCAGCGGGGATCGAGCGTTCACCATCGACGGCGGCCAGGACAACGTTGAAGCGCACTGGCTGGAATCGCCTGACGCCCTCCTCCTGATCGCCGTCAACCACGCGTCCGAGCCTCGCGACGTGACGATCACTTTCGCACCGGCGATCCCCGAGGCGATCTGGCAGAACATGCTGACCGGCAGCGCCGTGAACTTCGTGGCGGGCGCCACAGGACCTGTGTATAAGCGGGCATTCGCGGCGCATGAGGTGTTGGTGTTGATGATTAGGAAGCGGTGGAAATAGACACAGCCGCGGGCTCGCGGTTCGCGGGTTCGCGGGTTCGGCAAAGCCGGTGGCAATCAGAAGCAACGAGCCGCTGGGATCTGCCACCGTTGCCTTTGACTACCACCGACTTGCCGACCCCGCGAACCCGCGAACCGCGAGCCCGCGGCAGGTACAATCGAAGACGTGATCACCCTTTCCGACATTCACGCCGCCCGCGAGCGCATTGCTGGCGTGGCCAGCGTGACCCCGCTCATCGACGTCTCCCCCCAGGCCGGGCGGCCGCTGTTTCTGAAGTGCGAGAACATGCAGCCGTGCGGCGCATTCAAGATTCGCGGCGCCTACAACATGGTGGCGCAACTGACCGCGGAGGAGCGGCAGCGCGGTGTGATCACATACTCGTCGGGCAATCACGGGCAGGCAATGGCGCTTGCCGCGCGTCAGCTCGGCGCGCCCGCGGTAGTGGTCATGCCGAAAACCGCGCCTCGGGTGAAGGTGGACGGCGCCAGGGCGTTCGGCGCAGAAGTCATCTTCGAAGGCACCACATCGTCCGACCGGCGTGCCCGTGCCGAGACCGAAGCCGCCGCGCGCGGGCTCACGATCGTTCCACCGTTCGATCACGAATGGATCATCGCCGGGCAGGCGACGGTCGGCCTGGAGATCCTCGAACAGCAGCCAGGTGTTGCCGCCATCGTGGTCCCGATTGGCGGCGGCGGCCTGGCGGCGGGGGTGGTTGCGGCGGTGAAGCAGACACGTGCCGACGTTCGCATCATCGGTGTGGAGCCTGTGGGGGCCGCCGCGATGCGCGCGTCCCTCGACGCCGGGCATCCGGTCACGCTGCCCTCGACTGCCAGCGTCGCCGACGGCCTGATCCCGGTGCGCCCGGGCGACCTCACGTTCGACTACATCAGCCGCCTGGCAGACGATGTGGTGACGGTCGAGGATGCGCAGATCGTCGAGGCGGTGTCGTGGACGTTCAATCGGGCGAAGGTCGTGGCGGAACCGAGCGGCGCGGCGGGCGTTGCCGCGGTCCTGGCGGGCCTGGTCGACGCAAAGCAGCGGATTGACGGCCCAATCGTGGCCATCATCAGCGGAGGCAACGTCGGCGTGGAACGGCTGGCGGAGTGGTGCCTTGTCCCTTGTTAACCGTCCTCGCCTCAGTGCGTATCTAGAGGCATGACGCCTTCATTTTCCCGATTCGCTCCGGCCGTCCTCGCCGCGGCCGTTACCTGTTCGGCACTGGCCCCTGGGGCCTACGCTCAAACCGCGAAAGTCGAGCCGCGCCGGACGGCACCCGGTCCGGTCACCCAGATGGACGCCCAGGGGACCCGCGAAGGCCTCATGCGGATCCTGGAGAACCATCCGCCGTCGGTCGGCCGGGTGCTCAAGCTGGACCCGTCGCTGATGCGGAGCGAGAGCTACCTGGCGGCGTATCCCGAACTTCGCGATTTCCTCGCGCAACACGACGAGATCCCGCAGAATGCGCAGTTCTACCTGGAAGGAATCCGCATCGGGCAGAACGAGAACTACCAGCCTCGCAGCCAGAAGCTCGAGCTGATGGCCGGAATCCTGGGCGGATTTGCCGCATTCATCGCCGCGGGGATCATCCTGGGTACGCTGATCTGGCTCATCCGGACCGTTCTCGACCAGCGCCGCTGGAGCCGCCTCTCGAAAATCCAGGCTGAAGTGCACAGCAAGCTGATGGATCGCTTTTCATCGAACGACGAGCTGCTGACCTACGTCCAGACACCATCAGGCCGCCGATTCCTGGAATCGGGGCCGAGCCCGCTGCCGGAGCTGGCGCCGGCGATGGCGATCGCCGCGCCCGTGGCCCGGATCCTCTGGTCGATGCAGATCGGCGCGGTCCTGCTGGTGACCGGGCTCGGGCTGCTGTTCCTGAGCGGCCGGGCCCTGTTCGAGGCGCAGGAGTTCTTCTATATCGCCGGCTGTATGTCGACCGCGGTCGGCGCCGGATTCCTGGTCTCGGCGGTCGCCGCCTACGTTATCTCGCGCCGGCTCGGTCTGCTGGACCGGCCGGCTCCGGCCCCGGGGCCGGCAGAAATCAATGCGTGACCTGACGCTTACAGAAATTGAGCGGCTCCGCGCCGAAGACGCCGACGCCGCCGTAGCGCTCGAAATGGACGAGGAGTCGTTCCGCGGATTCTACGACCGCACCGCCCGGACGCTCCGCGCCTACCTCGCGCGGGTCACGGGCGACGCCGCGCTCGCGGACGATCTCCTGCAGGAGGCGTATTACCGCTTCCTCCGCGCCCGCAGCGGCTATGACGGCGAGGCGCACCGCCGCAACGCCCTGTTCAGGATCGCGACCAACCTGGTTTACGACAGCCGCCGGCGGGCCCGGGTCGCCCCGTTCCTGGACACGCCGCAACGGGAGATCCCGGATCGGCGCGACGAGGCGGCCGCCACCGAGCGTGCCGCCGACCTGCGGCGGGCGATGGCCCGCCTGAAGCCCAGGGAACGCGCCCTGCTGTGGCTCGCCTACGCCCAGGGGTCGTCGCACAAGGAAATCGCCGAGTCGCTCGGGCTGCGCGCCGGCAGCGTCAAGCTGCTGTTGTTTCGCGCGCGGCGGCGGCTGGCTGCGCTGCTGACTGGTACGCGCGCCGCCGCGCAGGAAAGGAGCCAATCGTGAAGCTCCAGTGTCCGTTCGAGCAAGAACTGCTGGACGCGGTGGCCGCGCGCCGCTGGCCCGATCGCGCAGAGCAGGCGTTGCGCATGCATGTCGCGTCCTGCTCGCTCTGCAGCGACGTCGCGGAGATCGCCGGGGCCTTCTTCGAAGATCGCGACTGCGCCCGCGCCGAAGCCGTGGTGCCACCGGCGAGCGCCGTCTGGTGGAGAGCGCAGATTCGTGCGCGCGAGGAAGCCGCCCGTATGGCGCTCCGCCCGCTGCTGGTCGTGCAGGTCATCGCCACGATCTGCGCCGCGTTCGGCGCGATCGCCCTCGCGCCCGCCGCCTCGCAGGGCATCCGTGCCACGCTGGCAGCGGTTGCCGGCACCGAGTGGCTGACGCTGCCAAGCAACGTCAGCTTCTCATGGCTCCTCGGCGCGGCGTTCTACACGACGCTGCCGCTCATTGCCGCGGGTGTGTGGGTGGTGCTGGCGCCGGTGGTGGTTTATCTGGCGTTGGATGAATAGCTCAGTTTCCAGTTTCCAGTTCCCAGTTCCCAGTTAGAAACTGACTGGCTACTGGAAACTGGAAACTGACAACTACTTCCCCCTTGTGATCGCAACCCCAGGCCGTGCGCGCGTGTGCTCTCCGTTCTTCACGACGACGACGCCATTCACGAGCACGTAGGGTATGCCGACCGCATAGGCATGCGGCTTCTCGAACGTCGCGGTGTCGGCAACCGTGAGCGGATTGAAGACGACGACGTCTGCGGCGTAGCCGTCCTTCAGCAGCCCGCGGTTCGCCAGGCGAAAATGGCCGGCCGGAAGCGAGGTCATCTTCCGGACTGCCTCTTCGAGGCCGATCACGTGCCGCTTGCGGACGTATTCGCCGAGGACCCGCGCGGTGTTCCCGTATCCGCGCGGGTGCGGCACCCCCCGTCCCGCTACGAGCACACCGCTGTCGGACGCGATGCCTACGAACGGATGCCGCATGATCCGTTCGACGTCCTGGTCCGACATGAAGTGGTAGACCATCGAGGCGCCGTCGGCGAGCATCATCTCGCGCGCGGCCTCGAATTGCGCATCCGCCGAATCCGAGCCTTTCAGCTTCGCCGCGACCTGGGCCATGTTCAGGCCGTTCAACAGCGGATTGGCGGCGTGCGATGCGACGACAGCGAACGACAAATCGCGGAGACCGCGCTCGGCCAGCAGCCCGTTCATCTCGCGCTTGATCCGCGCCCACTGGTCGGGGTCGTTGAGCCGCGCCGCGATTGCCGGCTGCCCGCCTTCGAGCGCCCAGGACGGAAATCTGATCCCGAGTGATGAGCTCGCCGCCGTGTACGCGTACTGGTCCGCCATCACGTCCACGCCGCGGGTCCGGGCCGCGTCGATCATGCCGAGGGCCTTCTCGCTGGCGCCCCACCGGCTCGGGCTGTCCACCTTCAGATGTGAAATCTGCACGCGGGCGCCGGTCGTGAATCCGACGCGGATCGATTCCTCGACGGCAGCCTCGAGCGCCGTGCCTTCGTTCCGCATGTGCGTCGCATAGACGCCACCGGCATTCCCGGCCACACGCGCCAGATCGATGATCTCCGGCGTTTTCGCGTACGTGCCGGGCACGTACTGGAGGCCGCTCGACAATCCAACCGCGCCGTCCGCCATGGCGCGCCACACCAGCGAGCGCATGCGCGTCAGCTCCGGAATCGACGGCAGGCGGTTGGCCGATCCCATGACCTCGGTCCGGACCGTGTTGTGTCCGATCAGCGTCGCAAAATTGATCGACGGTCCAACCCGGCCGACGTTCGCGAGCGCTTCGCCGACGTCGAGCGGCGAAGTGCCGCAGTTGCCCGCGACGATCGTGGTCACGCCCATCCGCACGAAGTTCTCGGCGAGCGGCTGATCGGCGAGGTCGTCAGCATGGGTATGGACATCGATGAATCCGGGCGCGACGATCAGCCCCGATGCGTCGATGACTTCACGGGCGTCGCGTCGAGCGACCACACCCATGGCCGCGATACGGCCCTGGACAATCGCCACGTCGCTGCGCCGCGCCGGCTGACCCGATCCATCGACAACCCGGCCGCCCACGATTGCGATGTCGTAGCGCGCCGGCTGCCGCGCGCCGGCTGCGATACCGAGCGCGACGAGAACGGCCGCAATCGCGGCCAGCGGTTTCATGCAGCCCTCGCCGGCGCGGGCTTGGTCATCAGGCTCACCAGCGATCCGACGACCACGACCGCGATGACACCGATCGGGTTGTGCCACAGGAACGAGATGCCGCGGGTCGAGGGGTGCAGCGCGACGGCGGCCACGACCGCCATCCCGGCCAGGAGCCCGACAAAGGCGCCAGTGCCGGTCGCGCGCCGGAATCCGAGCGCCAGCACGAACACGCCGAGCAGCGAGCCATAGAAGAACGAGCCGAAGCGATTGACGACCTCGATCAACGAGCCGAGGCCGGCGGCATACATCGCGACGACACAGGACACGATGCCCCAGAAGCCGGTCAGCAGCTTCGACACAGTCAGGTAGTGCTGGTCGGTGGCCTCCGGCTTCAGCAGCCGGCGATACACGTCGATCACGCTGGAGGTTGCGAGTGAATTGAGCTCCGCGGCGATCGACGACATCGCGGCAGCGAAGATCGCCGCGATGATCAGGCCGACCAGGCCCGCCGGCAGCCTCGTGGTGACGAACGTCGGGAACACGTAGTTGACGTCCGGTGCCGGCGTGTCGCCGGTTCGGTCTTTGTAGCGCTCGTCACCGGTCACCTCGCGCACCAGTTGCGCAGCCCGTTGACGAATCGTCTTCACTTCCTCGTCGGTCTCGCGGAAGGTTGCAGCCGCGGCGGGCCGGATCGTCGCATCGGCACCGGCAAGCGCAGCGGCGGCGGTTTTACGGGAGGCGAATGCCGTCTCGAACTCGGTCTCGAGGCGCTGGTACTCGGCGGCGCGATCGCTGCCGGCAATTCGCTCGGCGTGCACGCGATTGAACAGCAGCGGCGGCTGCTGGAACAGGTAGAACACGAACACCAGCACCCCCGTCAGCAGCACCATCGCCTGCAGCGGGATCTTGACGAACGCGCTCATCATCAACGAGTGGCGTCCTTCCTGCACGGACTTCGCCGTCAGGTAGCGCTGCACCTGGCTCTGATCGCAGCCGAAGTACGACAGCATCAGGAACAATCCGCCCAGCAGGCCCGACCAGAAGGTGTAGGTCTGGCTCCAGTCGAACCGGAAATCGACCGGATTGAGGCGGCCGGCAGCGCCGGCGACGTGCAGCGCCCTGCCGAAGCTGACATCCGCCGGCAGACCCGCGATCAGCGCGATGATCACGGCCAGCAGCCCGACAACGATCACCGCCATTTGCTTGACGTCGGTCCAGGTCACCGCCTGGACGCCGCCGACCATCGTGTAGACCGCCGTCGGAAGTCCGATGGCAAGGATCGTCAGCGTCAGGTTCCACCCCAGCACGATTGAGAGAATGACCGCCGGCG
>Ga0075429_100006609_pt1 | contig 10043 bp, 7 predicted proteins | sample RhiMetdeltSRZDD3_FD_75295 | JGI IMG/M metagenome (GOLD analysis project Ga0075429, IMG submission 75295) | Populus rhizosphere microbial communities from Tennessee, USA - Rhizosphere MetaG P. deltoides SRZDD3 | ecosystem: Host-associated > Plants > Roots > Rhizosphere > Soil | place: USA...
CGAGCTCCGGGTAGCGCGCGTACAGCTCGCACGCCGTGTCGTCGGTGAGCGTGTGCGTCTGCCCGAACGACCAGCCGGCGCCGTGCGCCTCGCGACCGCGCCCGGGCAGGCGCTCGAGCCGCGCCCGGTTCTTCGCGCGCACGAGCTTGCGGACCTCGGTATCGAACAGGTCGCGCGTCGCGGCGGTGCGCAGCAGCACCGCCCACAGATCCACCCAGCCGCGCGCGTTCGCGAGCTCGAGCAGCTGCGCGAGCCCCTTGCCTTCCGCCGCTCCGAACCAGCGCGGCGAGATGCTGCTCGCGTGACGCTTGACGTACGGCACCGCCACTTCACCGTGCTTCTCGAGCAGCGCGTGAAATGCCGGCCCCGCCGCGAAGCTCCACAGCGCGGGATGCCGGCGCTCGAGCTCCGCGGCGACATCGGCCGTCTTCGGCAGCGCGAGCACGTCGTCGCGCCAGGTCTTCTCGTCGACGATCTTGCGATACAGCTCGAAGTGAAACTCCGGGTCGTTATCGCGCGACACCTCGAGCAGCCGCCGCCAGTCCGTGTGCTTGGAGCCCCACGGCAGGTGTAAAAGGATGAACTTCCGCGCCGCGGCGTGGTCGATCTGCCACAGCTCGAGCGCCGTCGCCGGATCGATCCCGGGCCATGCACCGAGATCCACCTTCGCGAGCGCGACGTGGCGTGTCGCCGGCGTCGCCGCCGCCCGGAACCGCGCGACCAGATCCTTGCGCCAGAACGCATCGCGATCCCTGCGCGTCTCGAGCTTCCAGCTGTACAGCCGCTTGGTCAGCTCGACATCGTCGGCCGCATCGCATTCCGCGAGCAGCGCCTCGAGGTCCGCCGCAGTCTCGCCCTTCCAGGCATCCATGGTGTGGCCGAATTCGTCCATCGCAAAGCGATCGAACCCCGACAGGATGAACGGCCTGAACATCACCCGGTTGCGCTTCGCGAGCGCCGGCGCCCACAGCCAGGTGAAGTTCTGAAAGTACGGCAGCGCCGACAGCCGCTCGAGCTCGACGCGCACCGCCTCGTCCGATGCGAGCGCCAGCGCACGCCGCACGCCACCGTGCATCTCTCCCGCCTCGCGCCGCATCTTCTCGCCCCAGCTCTCCACGGCGCGGCAAGGTATCACGCGCGGCCGGAGCTATGCTCCGGGCCATGACCGCCGAGGTTTTCGATCTCCTCACGTCCGCCGAGGCCTGGATCAGCTTCGCGACGCTCGCCCTGCTCGAGATCGTGCTCGGCATCGACAACATCGTCTTCATCTCGATCCTCACGGCACGCCTCCCACAAGCCCGTCGCGAGAGCGCTCGCCGCCTCGGCCTCGCCGGCGCGTTCGTGTCGCGCCTCGCGCTCCTCGGCGCGCTGTCGTGGATCATGCGCCTCGACACGCCCCTGTTCACGATCGCGAGCCGCGCGTTCTCGGGCAAGTCGCTCATCCTGCTCGCCGGCGGCGTCTTCCTCGTCTACAAGGCGACCAAGGAGATCCACCACAAGCTCGAAGCCGCCACCGACGACGGCACGGGCCAGGCCCGCGGCAGCACGTTCGCCGCGGTGATCGGCCAGATCATCATCCTCGACATGGTGTTCTCGATCGACTCCGTCATCACCGCCGTCGGCATGACCGAGGAGATCGCGATCATGGTCGCGGCCAACGTCGTCGCGCTCGCGCTCATGCTCGCGGTCGGTGGCGCGATCAGCCGCTTCGTCGAGCGCCATCCCTCCGCCAAGATGCTGGCGCTCTCGTTCCTGCTCATGATCGGCTTCGTGCTCGGTGCCGAGGGCTTCGGCTTCCACGTGCCGAAGGGCTACATCTACGGTGCGATGGGGTTCAGCATCTTCGTCGAGCTGCTCAACATCCGCACGACGCGCAAGACCCGCATCGTGGCATTGAATGCGCCGCCATCGCTCAGCCCCGCGGGCGGCGAATCCGGTAGAGCCGGATCTTCGTGACCATCGTCGACCGCGCCATCCCGAGCTGCTTGGCGGCGCGCGTCTGGTTGCCGCCGCAGTCCTCGAGCGCCGCGATGATGCGGGCGCGCTCGTCGAGCTCGGCGGGCGCGAGCTGCGGCTGCTCCGCGTCGTGCGCCGGCGATGACGGCTTCGCCGCCGGCGGTGGGGACGAAGTCGACGTCGTGAACGCGAGGTGACGCGGGCCGAGCTGCGTGCCGCGACACAGCAGCACCGCGCGATCGATCACCGCCTTGAGCTCGCGCACGTTGCCCGGCCAGTCGTGCGCGGTGAGCGCCGCGAGCAGCTCGGGTGTCGGGTGGACCTCTTCGCGCCCGAGCCGGCGCCGCGCGTCGTCGACGAACTGCAGCGCGAGCCGGCCGATCGCGTGGCGCCGCTCGCGCAGCGGCGGGATACGCAGCGTCACGCCGTCGAGGCGAAACAGCAGGTCGCCGCGGAACCTGCCCTCGTCGACCTCGTGCGCGAGCTCGCGATTGGTCGCGGTCACGATGCGCACGTCGATCGGGATCGAGCGCGTCGCGCCGAGCCGCCGGATCTCGCGCGTCTCGACGGCGCGCAGCAGCTTCGCCTGCACCGCGGGCGTGAGCTCGCCGATCTCGTCGAGAAACAGCGTGCCGCCGCACGCCGCCTCGAGCAGGCCTTGCTTCGACCCCGTCGCGCCGGTGAACGCGCCCTTCTCGTGCCCGAACAGCTCGCTATCGAGCAGGGTCTCCGACAGCGCGGCGCAGTTGACGCTGAACAGCGCGCCCGCGCGCTCGCTGAGCTGGTGGATCGTGTGAGCGAGCACCTCCTTGCCGACGCCGGTCTCGCCCTGGATCAGCACGTTGACCGACGCGCGCGCGATGTCGACGATCAGCGACGATACCCCCTCCGGCGACGGATCGTCGACGCGCAGCCGGTCCGGACCGCTCTTGCTCGTCGACGGCTCGACGTGGCGCGAGTCGGCGATCAGGAACGAGTACGGCCCGATGTGGAAGCTGTCGCCGTGCTGCAGCGCGACCGGCTCGCCGCCGCGCACGATCGTGCCGGCGATCCGCACGCCGTTGATCGAGCCGAGGTCCTGGATCGCGAGCACGGGCCGGCGGTGCAGCACGGCGTGGCGGCGCGACAGCGCGCGATGGTCGAGCACGACATCGCAGTCCTCGGCGCGGCCGATGACGACCTTGTCGCCGACCATCGCGTGCACGATCAGCCGCGCGTTCCCGACGACGAGCAGGACGTCGCCCGCTCCCGGCGGCGGCGCCGACCGGTCCTGCAGCGTGGTTCGCGAGCTCTGCGCCAAGGTCAGGATCGTATCCCAGCTCACGGCGCGCCTCCCACCGGCCAACCTGACCGGTCGAACTGACCGGTCAACTCGACCGAACGGATCGACCGACGGTGGAACGGGGTGATTTCCTTTGTGTCGCGCGTAGGAGTGGTGTTTGCTGTGGAGCTTCGTCGAGGTCCAATGATGCGTTCCACGTTATTGCTCGCGTTCATCCTCATTGGTTGTGCCGTACCGGAGGATCCGGCGACGTCGGCGGTCGAGTCAGCGATCGGAGGGTGCGCTGACAATCCAGCCCTGTGCTCGAACTCGCCGGCCATGCTGCACTACGGAATGCACGAGCTGAGCCTGCTCGGCACTCCGAACGGTCAGCGCGCCTTCATCACGCCAGGGGCTAATGGCCTGCCGGAGCTGCGCAAGAACGGGCAGAGTTACCGGCTCGACGTCGTCAACGGCATGATCATCGGCCGTGCTGCATCGGGTAGCAGTCTGGCCGACGAACAAACCGTGGGTGCCGAGTTCTCGCTCGTGGACGCCGAGACGAAGGAGGCACTGTTCGACCTGCGGATCGAGACGTACCGCAAGAGCGCGTACACGATCGGTCCACCAGGTTCGCTGTATCTCTACCGGATCTCGTGGCACTTGCCGAAGGAGGCACCGAACTCGCAGCAGAGTGCGTGCGAGCCGTATGTATTTCCGACGTACTCGAAGTGGGACCCATTGGAGGGGATGCAGTACGGCGAGCTCCTGCTGTTCGGCGGCGAGCGTGTCGACGCGGAACGCAAGACCCTGAGCCCTGATGGCGCCGACACGACAGGCTGGATCACGATGGCGTGCGCCGGCAGTGCGCTCGCAAAGCTGGACTTGTCGGGGAACACGCGGCACCGCCAGCCGAGCGACTGGGCCGGCCGACAAGCAACGCTCAAGTTGCTCGTCGCGGACTACTGCGGCACAGGGCTCGCGTTCACGAAGCCGGGGGTGCCGCTGGTGTGGAGAGGCCCGACGACGCAGTATCTCGGCACTCCCGTTGGTGTGGAGGCGCGATGGTCCAAAGACGGTGCGACGTGCCTTCGCACACCGCGGCTCGTGGCACATCCCGAGCTCAGCTTTGAAGGCGTCGATATCGCGGCGGCCATCGCCCAAGAATGCACGATCCCGGTGTGCATGAACGGAAACGTGCAGGAGCTCAACGGCAACCCGAGGATCAGCGCGAACTACTTCCCGCCGTGATCGCGCGCAGCGCGGCGACGCGCTCGCTCTCGTCGCTGCCTTCGTACCAGCCAAGTGCGAGCGCGGCCAACGGGCGCGCCTCGTCGGGCCGGGTCGTCGCCAGGGATTGCGCGACCATCGCGCGGGCACGTGCGAGCCGGCGCCGGAACTGCTGGTAAGGAACCGTCTCGTACAACGCGAGCGCGCGCCGCCATGCCGACGGATCGCGGCGCGCGGTCACGACTAGCGCATCGGCGGCATATCCACGCTTGAACGCCGGCGCGGTCGCAGGGGGATTGATGATCGGCTGCAGTGCCGCAACGCGCTGGTCGCGGTCGGGCGCGTTGGTCGTGACCGCCTGATAGGCAGCGGCGATCGGTGCCAGCAGAATCCCAGCCTCGGTCACGCGCGCCATCCACGCGCGCGCTGCGGTTTCGTCCCCGGCTTGATCGGCGAGCCACGCCGCGTCGTACGCGCAGAAGCCGAGCATGATCTTGTCGCGCCGGCGCTCGAACCCCTTGCACGACGCCTCGATCGTCTGGCGCGCCGGCTGGAGCGGTCGCGTCGCGTACGCGAGCTTCCAACCGGCGCTGAGCGTGTCGTGGTGATCGGTGCCGAGAACCGCCGCAAGACGCTTGTAAGCGGCGCGAAACAGCGCCGCCGCCGCATCGCTATCGTCCATGATCATGGCGAGGTTCTGCGAGATCGCGACGAGCTCGATGTCCGACGCGTCGCCGGCGGCGGCGCGCGCTTTCTCGAACAACTCGCGCGCCGCCGGGATCTCGTTCGCGACCATACGCACGACGCCGTGGTTGTTGTACATGAGAGCGCGCGCGACGCGGCCGGGTCTGCCAAGTCGCTCGGCGATCTCGACCATGACCGGCCAGTGTTCGATCGGCTTGTCCACCGGCAACGCGAAGATCCAGCGCGCGTACGCCTCGACAGCGGTCACATCGTCCGACGCGCGCAAGGCGCTGTGCATCGCCAGGTCGAAGCGGCCGGTCGCGTCTTCGCGGGCCGCCAGTACTGCGCGCCCCGCGGCGAGCTCGGCGCGCGCGATCGCCGGCGCGTAGCCGGTCGCCGCGGCATCGCGCGCGGCCCTGTTCGCGAGCTCCACCGCGTCGGGCTGGTGCGCGATCGCGAGCACGAGCGCTCGACCGATCGCGCGCTCGACTGCGTCCACCCGCTCGCGGATCGCCGCCGCGGGCGGTTCGACGCCGGGGTCGTCGGCGCACGCGCTGACATTCGGCAGCGACCGCGCGGCGCGCAGCGCGTCGTCGAGCCCGTCGGCGGTCACCGCCGCGAGCAACTCGCCGAGCGTCGCGAGCTGCGAGCGCGCCCGTGCGAGGCAGCGCAGCCGCTCCTGATACAGCGCGGGCGTCAGCTCGGCGCGCTCGTTCGCGAGACACGCGCTGCGATGCTCGGCGGCCCACGCCGCCGCGTAGTCGTCGACCTGGCGCGCGACGCGCTCGGGTTCGCCGACCGGCGCGAGCTTGCCGAGGTTCGCGACCACCGCCGCCCGGCGCGGTGGCCCCCAGCTCGTCGCGATCTCCGCGGTCGCGCCGCTACACATCTCGACCGCCGGTGCCGCCGCATCGCGGCCCGTGCGGCCGATCGCGAACGCCCCGAGGGCCGCGACGAACGCGCCGACGCCGAGCAGCAAGCGCCGCCGCCGCCGCGCCGGATCGCGGCGCAGGTCATCGAGCAGCGCTTCCAACGACTCGAACCGCTTCGCCGGATCGGCGTCCGTGCCGCGCTCCACGATCGCGGCGATCCATCCCGGCACTGCCCCGAGCCGCGTCATCGCCTCGCGCAGCGAGACGCAGAACGCGTACTGGTCGCCCGCCGCCGAGACCTCGCCGCCGCGCGACTGCTCCGGTGGCATGTAGCGCGGCGTCCCTGCCACCGCGGGCGAACCCAGCTCGTCGTCGTCGCGCAGTGCGAGTCCGAAGTCGAGCACGCGCACACGACCGTCATCGCCGACGATCGCGTTGTCGGGTTTGAAGTCGCGATGCACGACGCCGGCGCGGTGCGCGGCCGCCAGCCCCTCCCCCGCCTGGCGATACACGTCGAGCAGCGCCGCGCGATCGGTAGTGCGGTCGCTGAACGCGCGCAGCGTCTCGCCGTGGATCCATTCCATGACGAGGTAGACCTGATCGTCGACGATGCCGACGTCGAAGATCGGCACGATGTTCGGATGCGACAGCTGCGCGAGCACCTGACCCTCGCGCTGCATGCGATCGCGGGAGCCGGCGGACGACGAGCGCACCAGCTTGAGCGCCACCCGGCGCTCGAGCTCGGGGTCCCACGCGCCCCACACCAACCCCATACCGCCGGCCCCCGCAATCTCGAGGAGCTGGTAGCGCCCGATCTTGAGGCGCCGCGCGTCGAGCGCCGCCGCCCTCGCCTCCTCCTCTGTGGAGCGCGGCTCGACCTGCTCCAAATATTCGACCGTCGACTCCGTCTCGCGGTCGGCATCGGCCATCCGGCCGATTGTAGGAGGATCAACCCCCCGACGGGTTGTAGCTGATCACCGAGGGACCGCTGATCTTGATGACGACGCTCTGGACGGAGACCGATCCGCCCTGGACCTGGGCGAGCTGGTCGTTCTGGAGCGGGCGGACGGTGGTGGTGGTGAAGGGCAGCTTCTGCTTGTTGGGTTTCTTCATTGTGCTCCGGTAACGCCGGCGCCCAGGAATCTTCCCGGCGATCTGTAACGCCCCGTTATGAGCGCCCTCTCGCGAAGGACGCGCGTCGGCGACCCGCGCCTGTTCTGCCCGCTCAAGATCTGATCGGGTACTCTCGCGCCGCGTGAACGCGAGCACGACGACCGGCACGCTCCGGCGCATTCTCGGCGTGGGCTTCGGGCTCGCGGTCATCATCGGTAGCACGCTCGGAATCGGCATCCTGCGCGCGCCCGGCCTGGTCGCGGCGCAGCTGCAGCTACCCGCGACGATCATCGCGATGTGGATCGTCGGTGGCCTCTACACGATGCTCGGCGCGATCTGTCTGGCCGAGCTCGGGACGCTCGCCCCGCGGGCCGGCGGCTACTACGTCTACGCGCGCCGCGCGTTCGGCGACTGGGTCGGCTTCGCGGTCGGCTGGACCGACTGGGTCACGTACTGCGCCGTCCTGGCCTACATCTCGATCGGGATGAGCGAGTTCCTCGTCGAGCTCGTTCCCGCCCTGTCCAACGTCCGTGCGGTCGCGATCGCGATCCTGGTCGGCTTCGTCGCGCTGCAATGGGCAGGGCTCCGCGTCAGCAGCTGGTTCCAGCAATGGACCACCGCCTTCAAGTTCCTCGCGTTCCTCGCGCTCGTGGTCGCGGGTCTCGCGCTGTCGCCGACAGAAACACACGCCACCGCCACGACGCCATCGCCCACACTCGAGGGCACGATCGCCGCCCTGCAGGCGGTCGTGATCACCTACGCCGGCTGGCAAAGTGCCCTCTACTTCGCCGAGGAGGATCGCGACCCGACGCGAAACCTGCCGCGCGCGATGATCGGCGGCGTGCTCGCGGTGATCGTCATCTACGTCCTCGTCAACATCGCCTTGCTCGCCATCTTGCCGGTCGCCGAGCTCGCGGCCGCGAAGCTCCCCGCCGCCGATGCGGCACACCGCCTGATCGGCGGCCGTGGCCGCGAGATCATCACCGTCCTCTCCATCATCTCGCTCCCTCCACTCCTCAACGCGATCATGATGATCGGCACGCGCATCCTGTTCGCCCTCGGTCGCGACGGCCTGCTGTGGGCTCGCGTCGCCTCGGTCAACCGCGGCGGCACGCCCAGCATCGCCACGCTCGCGACGACCGCGGTGGCGGTTGTCCTGATCGCGACCGGCACGTTCCAGCGCCTGATCGCGATCGCATCGTTCTTCCTGGCCCTCAACTACGCGATCTGCTGCCTCGCCCTCGTCGCGCTCCGCCGGCGCGAGCCCACCACCGCGCGCCCGTTCCGCGCCTGGGGCTACCCCTGGTCGGCCGGCATCGTCGTCGCCGGCGCGCTCGCGTTCCTCGTCGGCGCGGTCATCGGCGACCCCACCGACTCGCTCGTCGCGCTCGGCTTCCTCGCGGTCGGCCTCGTCGGCTTCGCCGCAGCACGACGACCGATCCGCACCGAGTGATCGCGCAGCGTGCGCCGCCGTCGCTCCCGCGACGCTCGAAGCCCACGCGTTCGCGTCGGAAACGCGCTGGTACGGCGGTGGCATCAACCAGCCGCATGCGCGTACTCGTAGTTACGATCTCCGGCGTTTTCGCAGCTGCAGCAGCGTCCGCTTGCATCGACGGCCGAACCGGATCGACCCAGAACAACAACAACGGTCATGATGGCGGCGGCGGCGGCGATGGCGACGGCGGCACCGATGGTGGCGGTGGCGGTGGAGACGGCGGCTTGCCGTGCGCGACCAGCGCCGCTCCGATCGTGTTCGCCGCGATGCTCCACGGCCAGGACGCCACGGACCTGTACATGCTCGGCAGCGGACCCGCGATGCGACTCACGGCCACGCCCGGCGCCGAGCTCTGGCCCGCGTGGTCGCCGGATCGCCTGCACGTCGCGTTCGTGCGGGACGCGCAGCTCTACGTGCTCGACATCCGCAGCGGCGCCGAGCGCCTGATCGCGGAGCATGTCGGTCGCAGGCGCGAGATCAGTGGCGCAGCGTGGTCCCCCGATGGCGCCCGCCTCGTCTACCCGTATCCACGCGACCCCTTCCTGATCGAGCGCGATCCGGTCGAGGGCGTCATCGACGAGAGCTACGACACGACGCTGCACTTCGTGAACGCCGACGGCACCAACGACGTCGCCTACACCGAGCCACCCGAGACGGGTCTGCCTCCGGGCCTCGGCACGCTCGGCGAACCCGCATGGTCGGCGACGAACCTGATCGCGTTCACCGTGTCCGATGACTGCCCGGATTGCGCCGGCGGCTCGCGCTACGCGTACAGCAACCCCGACGGCACCGGCTATACCGACGTCACGCCGGGCGATCTGGGCGAATACCCGCTCTACCCTCGCCACGGCCTCGACTGGTCGCCAGACGGCACCCGCTGGGTGTTCACGGCAATGGCGCAGGAACCGAACGAGTCTCCAGGCGTCATCGCGACGCGCTCCGTGAGCAACCCCGACGACATCCGGCAGCTCACGCCCACCGGCGCGTGGTATCCGCGCTACTCGCCCGACGGCGCGTCGGTTGCGTTCCTGCGCAGCGACGGCATCTACGTCATGAACGCGAACGGCACCGGCAACCACCGCATCGTGAGTGCGGCCGGCGTGCGCGGCATCGACTGGTAAGCGTCCAAGTCCGTGGAGGTTGGGGGGATCGAACCCCCGACCCTCGGCTTGCAAAGCCGATGCTCTCCCGCTGAGCTAAACCCCCGACGAGGGGTGTGCTTAACGTGCGGCGGCGGGGGCGTCAAGCGGCGGCGTCTCGGGCGGCACGATCTCCCGGACCGACATGAGGCGGGTGCGCGAGGTGGTGTTGTCCCAGCGGAACGTGGCCCATGGGCCGCCCCACAGCATCGGCTGGTCGGTGGTGGGGGCGCCGCAGGCGGTGGCGCCCGAGCTCCAGCCGCCGAGGTCCTCCTCGACGTTGACGAGGGTCC
>Ga0075429_100006613_pt1 | contig 10042 bp, 12 predicted proteins | sample RhiMetdeltSRZDD3_FD_75295 | JGI IMG/M metagenome (GOLD analysis project Ga0075429, IMG submission 75295) | Populus rhizosphere microbial communities from Tennessee, USA - Rhizosphere MetaG P. deltoides SRZDD3 | ecosystem: Host-associated > Plants > Roots > Rhizosphere > Soil | place: USA...
GTGGGGCGATGGCACCAACTCGATCACCTGCGATACAGCCTGGGCGGACCGCAGCATGATCTACCGACTGGTCGCGCGCGCCTACCGGATCGACCCCGCCCGGCGCGAGCTCGGCGTCCTCCAGATGTCGCCGACCGGTGGCCTTATCGCCAACGACTGGCAGGATCTAGGGATCGGTTTCACCGACTTCCAGGTCGCGAGTCGCTGGTACGAACTGGCGCAATCGGCCGCGCGCGTCGGCATCGATACCCCGGATCCCGATGCCGATCCGGTCAAGGATTGGTACTCAGGCGACGACCAGACCGCCCTCACGCAGTCGTACGATCGCAACGACCCGGCCAACATGCCGTACGAGCGCCTCCTCGAGGTCAGCCTCACCTTCGTCGTCCGCACCCAGCAGGCGGTCGAGGGCATCGCCTCGTCGCGCACCCCCGACCTGATCGGCACCGCCGACCCGGCCTTCAACCAGGTCACCGACCATCCCTCCTTCGTCGTCGACGGCGTCCCCGACGCCCTCCGCCCGGTCGAGCTCCGCGGCAACAACATCTACCGGTACTCGACCGCCGCGGTCGACGTCCGCAACACCGGAGTCGGCCTGTGATGCGCCTCGCCCGCCACCGCCGCGTCACCGCCCAGGCCGGCTTCACGCTGACCGAGCTGATGGTCGTGGTGCTCATCATCGCCGTGCTCGCCACCCTGGCGTGGGGCTCGCTGCGCAGCGATCCGCGGCCCTCCGACGTGGCCGCGACCACCGCCAACCTCGCCCGCGAGACCGCGCGCAAGGCCGCCGCTGGCGGGCCGGTGCGCGCCGCGGTCGTCACCGCGCTCGGCATCACCGCGCGGTCGCGCCTCCGCATCTTCACCCAGAGCGGCAACCAGGTCCTGACCGTCGAGATGCTCGAGGAGAACCCGCCGCCGTCGACCCAGGCGTCGTGGGTCGAGCACCGGCGCCAGCAGATCTCGCGCGGCACCCGCCTCGCCGGCTGGCGCCCGTCCTCGGATCTCGACGGCGGCGTCGGCCCGCAGATCGTCCTCGGCGCCAACGACGAGGTCGAGATCCGCTGCTACCCGAACGGCCGCTGCGACGCCGCCACGCTCTACTTCGATCAGCCGAACGGCCAGCGCAAGGCGCGCACCGTCCTGATGCCGCTCGGCGGCTCGCCAGCCGTATTTTCGGCCTGGTGACGGTTTTCTGCCGGCCCTTTTCCGTCGCGAGCGGGAGGGCCAGCGGTTGCCGCCCCCGCGATTTGCGCGGTGACGCGGATCGATCGACACTCGGGGCGTGAACGCGATCCGCCTCGCCCTCCTCGCCGCCGCCGCCCTCTGCTGCGCCTGCGGTCCCGCCGTGCCCAAGTACGACTACGCCAAGGAGCCGGATCCCCGGGTCTCGGAGTACGTGTTCGGAGTCGCCGACCAGCTCTCGATCCGGATCTGGCAGAACAACGAGCTCACCACCGACGCCGTCATCCGGCCGGATGGAAACATCACCCTGCCCCTGGTCGGCGACGTCCGCGCCGTCGGCGAGACCGTGAGCAGCCTCAAGGCGAAGATCCACAAGGCGCTCAGCGACTACGGCAAGTTCCCGCTGTCCGAGATCACGATCTCGGTGACCGGCTTCAACAGCTACAGGTTCACCGTCTCCGGCGAGGTCGTCCGCCCCGGCGTCTTCTCGCAGACCGGCTACGCCACCGTCGCCGAGGCGATCGCCCAGGCCGGCGGCTTCACCCGCTTCGCCAAGCGCAACGAGATGGTGCTCATGCGCCGCGATCCGAAGACCGGGCAGACCCGCACCATCCCGCTCGTCTACGACCTCCTGGCCAGCGGCAAGCGCCCGGACATGAACATCGTCCTCATCACCGGCGACTCGCTGTTCGTGCCCTGACTTGCGGCATATGCTCGGCGCATGTCGGCGGACCTGGTCTCCCGCGTGCGCGCGCGGCTCGGCGACGAGAACCGCATCTGGATGAACGAGCACTACCCGCGCTCCAGCCACGCCGCCCAGCCGGCGTCGGCGAGCGCGGACGCCATCGCCCGCGCCGAGGCCCGCCTCGGCAAGCCGCTGCCGGCGCTCCTGCGAACCCTGTACCTCGAGGTCGGCAACGGCGGCTTCGGCCCCGGCTTCGGCCTCCTCGGCGTCGCCGGCGGCTTCCCCGACGATCGCGGCCACGACGCCCTCGCCCTGTGGGAGCAGTGGACCGGCGAGCCGCCGCCCGGCCACCAGGCCTGGGCGTTCCCGCCGCGCTACCTGCCGATCGCGCACTGGGGCTGCTCGGCCTACTCGTGCGTCGACCTCGACGATCCGGCCGGCCGCGTCGTCCGCTTCTGGGCCGACCGCTTCGTGCCAGTCGAGGAGGACGAGGACGAGGAGATTCAGCCGACCACGCGCGCCACCTTCGCCCAGCTGTTCGAGGACGAGGCGCCCAGCCTCACCGACTGGCTCGAGCGCTGGCTGGCCGGCACCCTCGCCTTCTAGGCTCGTCGCCGTGACCACCGACCTCAAGCTGCTCGCCGCCGCCACCCTGCTGACCTGGCTCATGCTGGTGGTCGCCAGCCTCATGCGCACGCACGGCTGGACCCCGACCGGCCTGCGCCTCGCCTTCGGCAACCGCGACGACCTCGACGCGCCGTCGCCGGCGACCGCGCGCGCCGACCGCGCGGCGAAGAACATGCTCGAGAACCTGATCCTGTTCGCCGCACTCGTCCTCACTGCCCACGCCGGCGGCACCGCGACCGCCGCCGCCACCGCGCCCCGCGTCGTCCTCGGCGCCCACATCTTCTTCTGGGCGCGCGTCGCCTACTGGCCGGTCTACCTCGCCGGCATCCGCTACCTGCGCACGATGATCTGGCTGGTCAGCCTGGTCGGCCTCGCCCTGATCGCCAGCACGCTTTTGCCGTGACGCGCCGTTGCGGCGCCGCCGACCGCGGGCTACCTCCCGATCGTGATCGGGACGTCATTCCTTCGCGCTTCGCTCGCGTTCGTCGCCTGCTCCGTTGTGGCCGCCTGCGCACCGCCGCTGTGGGGCAGCTACGGCAAGGGCCGCTTCGACGCCACCGGCGAGTACCACGACGGCGCGCGCGCGGTCCCGGTGGTCGCGAAGCCAGAAGACGTGCGCGTGTTCTACGGCAGCGCCCCCGACGGGTTCACGCTGCGCGACAACGAGCTCCGGGTCGAGCCCGGCTACACGCACCGCATCGTCGGGACGGCCAAGGTGATCCCGGGACCGGTGCACTGCGACCACGAAGCCGACGACACCGCCAATCCCGGCGGCTATGGCAAGCGCCAGGTGCTGGCGCAGCTGCGGACCACCGCCTACGAGAACGGCGGCAACGCCATCATCTACGCCGAGTCGTACGTCGCCAACAACCCCAGCCCTCGCGACGGAGCCAACCGTCGCGAGCGCTGCGACGCGCTCAAGCGCTACGGCCGCTACGGCTCGGCCTGGGTCGTCGTCCTCGGCGACGCGCCGGCCGCGCCAGCCGTCAGCGACCCTGCGCCATCTTCAGCATCACCAGCGGCGTCTTCGCGATGACCTTGAGCTCGGTCGACAGGAACGTCGACAGCTTCTCCATCGACGCCGTGTACGCCAGGTCGTACAAGAGCTTGATCCGCATGTCGTCGGCGAGCGAGCCGCGCGCCTCGTCGAGCTTGTAGGGGTTCTGCAGGTGCTCGGCGAGCTTCTCGATGTCACTGCCCGGCGGGATCTCGCCGGTGTAGCCCAGCGACACCTGGGCCAGCCCGGTGATGCCGGGCTTGACGTCGCGCATCCGCTCCTCGAAGAACGGGATGGCGTAGGCGAGCTGCTCGAGGAGCTCGGGCCGCTCCGGGCGCGGGCCGACGATGCTCATCGCGCCGCGCAGCACGTCGTAGAACTGCGGCAGCTCATCGAGGCGCGATTTGCGCAGGAAGCGGCCGATCCGGGTGATCCGGGGATCGTCCTTGCCGGCGATGACGACGCCGGTGTGCTTCTCGGCGTCGACCACCATGGTCCGGAACTTGTGCATCATGAACTCGTCGAACTTGAAGCGGCGGACGCCGTTCTCGACGACGATGCGGCGCAGGCTGCCGGCGCGCCGCTGGCGGTAGAAGACCGGCCCCGGGTTGTCGATGTAGATCGCGGCCGCGATGACCGGGATCACCGGGGCGGTGATCGCCAGCCCGACCAGAGACCCGAGGACGTCGATCGCCCGCTTCGCGATGCGGACACTGCGCAACATACGGCGGCGACGCTACCACGCCGGTGCCCCCACCTGTTATCCTGGCTCCACCCATGGGCGCTCCTTCCATCCGGCTGACCGTCCCCGGGACGCTCCGCCACCGCGCGATCGCGGTGCGCGTGGTTGCCGAGGCCTGCCGCCTGGTCAGCCGCCCGCAGGACGCGGATGGCGGCCGCAGCGAGAACGGCGCCCACCTCGCGCCGGGCTACGATCTCAGCCATCCGTTCGACGCCGCCTTCGTGTCGGCGTTCGCCGAGATCTTCAACAACATCGCGATCCACGCCTACCAGCGGCGCGACGGCGGCACCATCGAGATGGCGATCTCGATCGCCGGCGACGGCCTGATCGTCGAGATCCGCGATCAGGGCCAGCCGTTCGACATCGATGCGGTGCCGATGCCCGAGCTGGATTCGTTGCCGGAGGGTGGGATGGGCATCCACATCGCGCGCGCCCTGCTCGACGAGGTGATCTACGAGCCGGGGCCGCCCAACCTGTGGCGCCTCGTCAAGCGCCTCGAGCCGGAGGCCCGCCAGGCCTCGACGGCGAGCTAGCGATTCCTCTCCTTCCCCGACCCTTTCCGGGCCCAGGTGACCACGTGCCGACTGAGTTCTTCGACATAGAGCGCACCAGCGACGCCACCCGCGTCATCGTCCGCGGCACCCTCGACGTCAACAGCGCGCCTGCGCTGTCGGAGTCGATCGATGGCATCGTGGCCGAGCGGCCCACCAAGGTGGTGGTCGACCTCTCCGGCCTCGACATCATCGACAGCTCCGGCGTCGCAGTGCTGGTCAAGCTGTACAAGGGAGTCCGCGGTGTCGGCGGCACCGTGGTGGTGCAAGGCGCCCGCGATCAGCCGCTGGCAATCTTCAAGCTCCTGCGGATGGACAAGGTCTTCGCCCTGTAGCCGTCGCCTCCTAGAGCGTGCGACGCGGAGTCGGGGTGCGCGTTCTCATCGTCACGAAGATCTTTCCCAACGCGGCCGAGCCGCTGTCGGCCCCGTTCAATCGCCAGCAGTTCGGGGCCCTCGCCCGGCGCTGCGACGTCGAGGTCCTGGCGACCATCCCGTGGTACCCGGGAGCCGGCCTGCTCGCCCGCTGGTCGAGCGCCGGCCGCCTGGCCCAGGTGCCGCGCCGCGAGACCATCGACGGCATCGACGTCCACCACCCGCGGACGCTGTTCGTGCCGCGCACCGGCCACGCCCTCTGGGGCCCGCTCTACGCGGCGTCGATCGCGCCGGTGGTGAGCCGCTACCGCGGCAAGGTCGACGTCGTGCTCGGCTCGTGGGCCTATCCCGACGGCTTCGCCGCCATCCTCCTGGCCCGGCTCCTCGGCGTGCCGGCGGTGGTCAAGCTGCACGGCTCCGACATCAACGTCATCGCCCGCATCCCGGGCCCGCGCCGGCTCATGCAGTGGCTCTTGCCGCGGGCGGCGCGGGTGGTCGCGGTCAGCCGCGCGCTCGCCGACGAGGTCGCCGCCCTCGGCTTCCCGCGCGAGCGGGTCGCCGTGGTCATGAACGGCATCGACGCCGAGCTGTTCCGCCCGCGCGACCGCGCCGAGGCCCGGCGCACCCTCGGTATCCCGGTCGACGGCCGCCTCCTCCTCTACGTCGGCCACCTGAAGGAGACCAAGGGCGTCCGCGATCTCGCCGACGCCTTCACCCGGATCGCGCCGGCCAACCCGGACGTCCGCCTCGCCATCATCGGCGGCGGCGACGAGCGCAAGCGGGTCGACGAGCTGGCTGCGAAGTTTCCCGGACAGGTGATCGCGCCCGGGCCGCGGCCGCTGGCCGAGGTGCCGACCTGGCTGGCCGCCTGCGATGCCCTCACCCTGCCCAGCTGGAACGAGGGCACGCCCAACGTCGTCCTCGAGGCGCTCGCCTGCGGCCGCCGCGTCGTCGGCAGCGCGGTCGGCGGCATCCCGGATCTGATCCCCGACGCCGGCCTGGGCGAGCTGGTGCCGGCGCGCGACATCGACGCCCTCGCCGCCGCCCTCACCCGCGCGGCGTCGGCTGGCTACGACCCGCAAGAAGTGGCAACCCGCGGCGCGCGCGGCGGCTGGGACGCCAGCGCGGCGGCACTCCACGACGTCCTCGCCGCGGCCGTCAGAGAGCGTGCTAGCGTCTAGCCGTGGAGGCTCGCGACTCACGCGACTGGTACCAGGCCGAGCCCCCGATGGGGCGCGTCCTCGTCGCCGAGCTGCAGCGCCTGAAGCGGCGCGCGCGCAGCCGGTTGTTCACCGTGCTGACGCTGGCGGCGCTCATCACCGGCGCCCTGCTGTTCCGGATCGCGACCAAGCCGGTCCTCGCCCACGCCCGCGTCGTCATCGCGGTCATCGAGGGCGACATGGCGATGGGGCGGACGCCGACGCCGATGCACGAGCTGCGCGACTACGTCGGCTCGGTGCTGCTCGACAACGCCAAGCTGCTGCCGATCATCGACGAGCACCCCAAGCTGTTCCCGCTGCGCAAGAAGCTCGGCGACGCCTACGCCCTCGGCGAGCTGCGCGACATGTACGAGCTCTCGATCTGGCGCAACTACTTCCTGTACGGCTACAGCGCCGACGAGCGCCGCACTGCGCGCATCGAGATCTCGGTCAACCACGTCGATCCCGACTTCGCGGTCGAGCTGGTCCACCGCATCACCCAGATCATCATCGACGGCGAGGCCGCGCACCGCCACAAGACCGCCGAGCAGCTGCGCGCCACCGCCGACGACGCCATCGACGTTGCGCGCAAGCGGGTCAAGGAGGCCGAGGACGCCGTCGCCGCCAGGCAGGTCGAGACCGCCCGGGCCAAGATGGCCGGTCAGGAGGGCCGCGCCTCGGTCCTGCGCGACGAGGTGGCCGCGCTCGACGCCGACGCGCGCCGCGCCCGCGAGGTGCTCGACACGGTCGTCCACACGGTCAGCAGCGATCAGCTCGACGCCGCCATCACCCAGGCCGGCCTCGGCCTCGAACTCGAGGTCGCCGACGAGCGCAAGCCGGAGATCGACGAGGAGGCTCGCAACGTCAAGATCATCGTCATCGCCGCCATCCTGTTCGTCCTGTTCGTGCCGATCGTCGCCATCGGCATCGGCTCGTTCGACAGCCGCATCCACGATCTCGAGGACGTCAGCCGTCTCGGCCTGCCGCTGGTCGGCCACGTCCCCGGCTTCTCCGGCGACCGCGTGGGCTCTCTCCGCGACCGTGGCATCCGCCGCCGTCGTGTACCATCCTATTGACCGGCCTCTGACCGGACGGACCGCATGGCGCTCAAGATCGCAGCCACTCCCCGCGACCGCCTCGATCGCATCCTCGACTACGTCCGGCGCGCGCGCCGGTACTGGTGGGTGGCGCTAGGCTTTCTCGTCCTCGGCGCCGGCGCCTCGGTGGCGTTCGCAGTGACCCGGCCGCCGGTCTTCCAGTCGAGCTGCGTGCTCTTCTACCAGGAGCGGATCCAGAGCGGCGTCCTGCAGGGCCGCGACGCGGTCACGATGCAGCGCAACATCGGCGAGCGCTACCGCGAGGTGCTGCTGGCGCGCTCGAGCCTGGCCCAGATCATCCAGGATCCGGCGCTCAACCCGTACCCGCAGACGTCGAAAGAGGAGGGGCTCGAGGCCGCGGTCGAGGACCTGCGGCTGGCGGTCGGCTTCGAGGCGCGCGGCTCCAACACGTTCCGCATCAACTACTCCGACGTCGATCCCGACCGGGCGAAGAAGGTCACCGAGCGCCTCACCGAGCTCCTGCTGCAGAAGGAGGCCGCCCTCCGCAAGGAGCAGAGCAGCGCGACCGTGAAGTTCGCCGAGGAGCAGAAGACCGGCGCCCTCGACGAGCTTCGCAAGCGCCGCATCGCCCTCAACGGCTTCCTCGACAAGAACCCCGAGTTCGCCCTCGACGCCCGCGAGGGCGCCTCCGAGGGCGCCGCCGTGCGCGCCCGCGAGGAGGGCAAGACGCGCCAGACCGGCGGCAACCCGAAGCTGCAGGCGCTCGAGCGCCAGGAGCGGCGCATCCAGGCCAGCCTCGAGGCCGCCGACAACCCGTCGGCGGCGCCGCCGCCGATGCCGCGGCGCGAGCGGACACCCGAGCAGATCCAGGCCGATCAGGTCGTCCGCGACGCCGAGCGCGAGGTGCAGTCGGCGCAGCGGGAGCTCGACGCGGCGCTTCAGAAGTTCACGGAGCGGCACCCCGACGTGGTCAAGGCGCGCGAGCAGCTGACGCAGGCGCAGGGGCGCCTCCGCCGCGCCGAGGGGGCGGTCCCCCGCGACGAGGAGGAGATCCGGCCGCCGCGCACCGCCACCGACCGGGCGGCGCTGCAGAAGGAGCTGACCCGGATCCGGGTCCAGATCGAGACCGAGCGCGCGCGCGAGAAGGGCGTCAAGACGGCACCGGCTCCGGAGGTCGACACCGAGTCGAGCCGCGTGGTCCGCCTCGAGACCCAGTACGGCGAGCTGCGCCAGGGGGTCGCCGAGCAGCAGGAGCGCGTCGAGGCCCTCGACGATCAGCTGTTCCGCGCGCAGATGACCGCCAACCAGCAGATCGCCGAGGGCGGCTCCAGCCTCACGGTGGTCGACCCGGCGTTTGCGCCGAAGAAGCCACAGGGAAAAGGCAAGAAAGTCGTGGTCATCGCGGGCCTGGCATTGTTCACCGCCCTCGGCCTGGCGCTTGCCCTCGGCCTCGCCATCATCGATGATCGTCTGTATCGTCGGGTCGACGTCGAACAGCTGTCGGTGGCGCCGGTGCTGGCGGTGATTCCCAGGGCGAAGGCGCGCAAGCGCCGCAGCTCGCGACACGACGTGGCAGGGACGGCCGGAGCGGCCGGCGGGATGGCGGACGACAGGATCGAACGATGAGCAAACGAGACCCTCGCATCAGCGATCGCCCGGCGCCGGCTCCCGAGGCCGCCCGCGGCGTGCCGCTGCCGCTGGTGACGCAGCCGATGGGCGCGGTGTCGCCACCGATGGACGGCGGGCAGCTGCCGCGGGCGGTGGTGCCCCGCCACGGCGATGACGAGGCGCTCGCGCTGGCGATGGAAGGTCGGCCGACGGTGTCGATGGACGCCTCGGCGCTGCATGCGCAACTGCGCGGCGCCCAGGCCGGCCGCGTCGAGGCCGCCCCGGTGGCGGTGCCGGTGGTCAAGTCCCAGCAGCCGCCGCCCGAGATCGGCCTCACCCAGCATCATCTCCCCGACGACGCCCCGCTCGATGCGCGGCTCGTGCTGGTCGACGATCCCGACTCGGAGCGGGCCGCGGCCTTCCGCGTGCTGCGCCACCACCTGCTCGAGGCCGGACGGCCGCAGGTGGTCGTGGTGTCGAGCCCGCGCCCCGGCGAGGGCAAGACCACGGCGGCGATCAACCTCGCCCTCGCCCTGTCCGAGTGCGGCCGCGCCAAGGTCCTCCTCGTCGAGGCCAACGTGCGCCGCCCGCAGCTGGCGTCGGTGTTCCGCTTCGTGCCGCCGTGGTGCTTCGCCGAGCAGCTCGCCGCGCACCGCCACCAGCCGATGCTGCCGTGGAGCCTGGTCGACATCCCGCAGCTGTGGCTGCACGTCGCCGCCATCAACCCGCGGCTCGAGCAGAGCCAGCTCCTCGACGCGCCGGCCTTCGCCATCGCGATGGACCGGCTCCGCCTCGGCGGCTACGACCACATCGTCATCGACTCCCCGTCGGTGCTCGGCTCCGCCGACGTCAACCTGATCCAGGACGCCGCCGACGGCGCCATCCTCGTCCTGCGCGGCCGCACCTCGACCGCGCGCGAGCTGCGCCAGGCGGTCGATCAGCTGAGCCCGGCGAAGATCATCGGCACCGTCCTGCTCGAGCGGTAGGCCGCGAGGCTCGGCGCCGGTGGGTCCTGCCCC
>Ga0075429_100006616_pt1 | contig 10040 bp, 11 predicted proteins | sample RhiMetdeltSRZDD3_FD_75295 | JGI IMG/M metagenome (GOLD analysis project Ga0075429, IMG submission 75295) | Populus rhizosphere microbial communities from Tennessee, USA - Rhizosphere MetaG P. deltoides SRZDD3 | ecosystem: Host-associated > Plants > Roots > Rhizosphere > Soil | place: USA...
TCCCATTGTGGACATTACCGGAACGCTGGATCTGTTGACTGACAACGGGCGTACGGTGGCTCGCATCGTGGTCGCGACAGCCAACAAGCAGTCCGCAGACACGAGCCGCCGGGTCGCTCGCAAGCACAGAGCGATGCAGCAGGCAGGTATCCCCACGGGTGGGCAGCGACCGTTCGGATGGCGCAAGGACAAGCGCACGGTGAACGAGCCGGAAGCCGAGGCGATCCGCTACGCCGTTAGGCGAATTCTTGCAGGGGCTCCCGCCCGCGCGGTTGTTGCTGAATGGAATAGGCAGAGTTTACCGACCGCTCGTGGAAAGCGTTGGACAATTGCGAGCCTGAACGTCGTGCTGCGTAATCCTCGACTGTGTGGCTACCGGTCGAGGACAGTTCGCGATGTCGTTCCTGACACTGGAGCGTTGAACAGCTATTACGAAATCGTTCGTGATGACCTGGCTAATCCGGTGATGGGTCAGTGGGAGCCGCTCATTTCTGTAGCGGAATGGGAAGCTGTGACCGCCGTGATTGGTGCAAAGACGCTGTCTCATCGTGGTAGTAATGCCCGACGCTATCTGTTGTCGGGCATTCTCCGGTGCGGGAAGGACGGGTGCGGAGCCAAGTTTCGCGGAATGGCGCTCCGCGACGGCCACTACGCGTACGCATGTCCATCGACGGGGAGCGGAGGTTGCGGCGGGTGCAGTGTGCACGGGCCGAACGCGGACGCGTACATCACGGAAGCCGTGATCGCCAAGTTCGAGTTGGAAGCGCAGCGGCGTGCGGCTCAGGCACAGCCGGAGTCTTGGCGTGGTGAAGCCGACCTGCGGGCCGTGCGTGAACAGATCGAGGAACTCACGAATGCTTGGCGCGCACGGCAGATCAGCGGTGAGCGGTACTTTGCCCTCCTCGCAGGGCTCGAAGCCGACGAGCGAGGCCTCAGTGAGGAGCGCAGCCGCTGGCTATCGACTGTTGCCTCCTCCATCGGTCGCTCGCTGACGATCCGCGACGACTGGGAGAAGTACGTCCTCGCGGAGAAGCGTGCCTACATCCAGGACGCGCTCGTGGCGGTGCTGGTGCTGCCGCTCGGCCGAACGCGGCGGTGGAACCCGGACCGCCTGCGTCCCGTCTGGCGCGAGGACTGAAGTCCCGACTCCGTTCGGTAACTACTGTGATGTCCGACACCGGACCTATTCGGTGTCAATGGATGCCAGCGGTTGCCAGCGGGCGCCAGTGGTTGTCAGCGGTTAATGGTAGGTCGAATACCGTCAGTGGCGATAAGGCCCGTCAACTGGAAATGCTCGGCGTCCTACTCGGAAGCGGCGCTATCCTCGGATGTGGAGCCCGCTGGGTGCCACAACTGAAGACGGAAGCATCATCACCGGCGACACAATCGATTTTGTAGCCGCCGTCAGGGAGCGACCGGACCCTGGCACATGGCGGCAGGCCAATAAGCCACTACACACTCTGATTCCTGGCTTCCCCTATCATCCGCCTGCCTTGTCGGCCGGCGCGATGACGGTTTGGCATGCCCGCGTGCTCCTTCCAAGGAATCGGAGGAAGGAGTGGCAACGCAGCCGAACGCGATCAGCGCGCGGGAGTGGGGCCTTCGAGCGGCGTCATCCTCGCCCATCTGGTCGGAGGCGAAGTGGCGTCGTGTCTGCGCGACGCTCGGAGTCGAATACGTCGAACCCGACCAATCGACGGAGCAGGACGGGGACAAGCGCGACGCGTCGCAGCCAGATTTGGGGGGGCCGCGTGATCGACTGGTCGGCGCTGTCCGAGCAGCAGCGCGCCATGCTGCGCCGGGTCGCGATGCCCGACTACACCGCGTGGGAGCGACAGATCCGAGCCACGGGCGCGTGCGCGAACCCGATCCGGGTGCGCGGCGGTCGGATCACCGTCGACGCCTCGACCGGCGAGCTGCTCGACGCGTATCACACCGATACCGAGCCGCTCGGCTATCTGCTCATCCCGTGCGGGAACCGCCGGGCTGAGGTCTGTCCGTCGTGTGCCGAGGTCTACCGGTACGACGCGTACCAGCTTATCCGCGCCGGCCTGGCCGGTGGTAAGGGCGTACCGGAGTCGGTTGCTCTGCACCCGTCGTTGTTCGTCACGCTGACCGCGCCGTCGTTCGGTGCGGTACATGCCCAGCACAAGGAGACAGGCAAGTACGGTGAGCCGGTCCGATGCCGCGTCCGACGTGATGCGCCGGTCTGCCCGCACGGGGTCACCATGGCGTGCAACGAGCGCCACGGCCAGAACGATGCACGTGTAGGTCAGGCGCTTTGCTTCGACTGTTACGACTACATCGGTGCGGTGCTCTTTAACGCCTACGCCGGGGACCTGTGGCGTCGTCTGTCTATCTACTTTGGACGGGAGTTGGCCAAGGCAGTCGGGTTGAGCCGGGCAGCGTTGAAGCGCGTGGCACGGGTGTCGTTCGTGAAGGTCGCCGAGTATCAGGCGCGAGGTGTCGTGCACTTCCACGCGGTCGTTCGCATCGACGGTCCAGACGGGCCGACGACACCGCCGCCGGACTGGGCCACTGTGGACCTGGTTGATACCGCGCTTCGCCGAGCTGTCGCAGCGGTCGCGATCGAGGTTCCAGATCCTTATGATCAGGACCGCACCCGGATCCTGAGGTTCGGGAACCGTTTGGATACTCAAGTCATCTTCGCCGACACGGCCACTGCCGCCGAGGGTCTCTCGGTACGGGCTGTGGCCGGATACATCGCGAAGTACGCCACCAAGGCCGCTGAGAAAGCGGGTAGTACCCCACGGCGCATCAAGCGGGTGTCCGATGTGGACTATCTCCGCCTGCCGAAACACGCAGTGCGGATGATCCGGACATGCTTAGCTCTGGCGGAGCTGCCGATCTGCGAGGAGATGGGTCTCTACCGCACAGCGCACATGCTCGGCTACCGCGGCCACTGCACCACCAAGAGCCGGCGGTACTCCACGACGTTTGGCGCTCTGCGCAGCCAGAGAAGGGCGCACCGCGAGGAGCAGCGCCGCGTGCGCCTCGGCCTCCCTTCGTTGGAAGGCCGTCAAGTCATCCTTGACACCGAATGGAAGTTCCTCCGCTCCGGCCTGTCCTATGGTGAGCGCGCCTTGGTCGACGCCATACGACGCGCTCAGCGGGCTCAACGGACGGCCGCGATCTCCGACGGCGCGCCATGAGCGATCGGAGGCTCAGCTCGGGTCCGCTTGGTGGTTACGAATGCCTATACGAGGGTCAAGGCGGCCGCAAGCGGCCGCACGCCGCACGGGCACGGCGCCTGCCGCCTTCGGCTCCGGCGCCGGCCCAGCGGCGCAGACCGCAGGCACAATCAAGTCCAGTGCCAACCGGGTAGCCGGCACCGGACGTCAGTCATCGCGATCGGCGCGGCGGCCACGCGTTGCGCAGCGCCTCGCGGCCAGCTTGAGCGTGTCGTAAGCGACGTTGGCGACTACTCCACCGAGCACGGCGAGAACGGCCCACGCCGCCCACTCACGGATTCAGGTCACGTCTCCACACAGCGCGCTTTCTCCGCTCTAGGATTCGACCAGGCCAGGTACCCAGACCCGCGATATTTCAGCGTACTGCCGGCCGGCAACCCAACGCTTGACCGTTAGCCTCCGGCTAGGGCGTCCCGCCCTGGAACCCGGGATTCGCCTCCGGCGGCCAGGACCTCCGCCCTGGACCCGGGACCGACCTCCGGCGGCCAGGACTACCCGCCCTGGACCCAGGCAGATCCGGGAAGGCCGGCGGCACGTGGCGACCCGGCGCGCACCACAGGCAACCAGCCCACGCCCGGGTGGGCAAGCTCGTTCCTCCAGTGGGGGCTCCAGCTTGCCCACCCGGGCGTGGCCTGGTCGGACGGAGCCTGCGCGACGGGAAGGCTCGCGAACGAGTTGTGTAGAAACCGTCACGACCGTTTGGCCGCGTCTGGAGGACGGGGGTATTGGGCGACCGCACGGCGGCACTCCTCGTCAACGATCTTGACGAAACGGCGATGACGTCGAGAGCGCGGCGAAATCGTGTAAGATTCGCGAGCCATGGACCACCATTCACGTCGATAGCGTGCGGCGAAGAGACGTGTGCATTCCCAGCGGACGGCGACCTCCGGAATCTCCTTGATTACGAATCCGAACTGGAGGTGTTGGATTTGCCAGTTCATAAGGATGTTCCTTTTGAAGGACTCAGGGTCTTTCGAGATTTGGTCCGATGGGCTCACCCATGCCGCCGGATGCTCAAGCCCCATCCGGACGAGCTCGTGGTGGCTAGCCAGGCGGGCTTGGAGCCTACCTATCTGTAGTTGGCGGACCTGTAGAAGCAAGCCGATCATTACTCCGATCAATGCTATCGACGAGATCAACGTAGAGATGACCGCTATGAACAAACTCGGCTCATCCAACGGGGTACATCCCTCGATCCGCACCAGACTGATCCCTGTCGGCATGGTAGAGCCCGGGGTCAATCGACACGAGTACAGCTGCGGGGTACAGCAGCCGTACCCGCCAAGCCGCGCAGCGGCACCCCGCCCCAGGCGGTCATGGGTACTACGGGTGTGATCCCGGCAATGGCTGTCTCCGTGGGCCTAGCCTTCGCCGAACGGGACATCCGCTGCGGCGATTGCCGGGTGAGTTGCCGAGCCACGGTCTTGCGGGCGTGTTCGCGGCCGAGCCAGCTGCGTTGGCCGCAGACGCTGATGCCGCCGGTGTTGGACACGCGGCGTTCGTACAGCCAGCCAGCAGACTGGCCGGCCGCCCTCGAAATGGTTCTCAAGGCCGGTCCGAAGGCACTCCTCGACCTCGTACACGCCGCTGAGGACTCTGACCAGCGGCCCCTTCATCGCTCAGTGTGCGACTCCGGGCATTGCTATCATACAATTGTACGACAATTGGGATGGTCGCACCAGTAGGACCCCAAGGCACACTCGTCGTGAAGGCGTGGCTGATCGGTCACGGGTTCAACTCCTAATACAGGTGCCGCTCGATGCACACAAACTCGTGTTTAGGCGTTCTGAACGGGCCACAGTGGACGGGCGTCCTCCCAGAGGGACTCGAACTGTTCGACGTAGTCGAAGTAATAATGGCCGTCCCTGCGAGCCTGGAGACAGAACACTGGGTGGTCGCGGAGCCACTCGGTCGTGTAAATCTCCACGTACACCCGGCCGTCCACCGTCGCGGGGTCCAGGATAGACAGCCCAATCGGCGGCATGCCCGGCACCAAGCGCACGTCAAGCTGGCCCTGCCGGTACCGCATCTTCAGGACGCGGACCTTCTCAATCGTCTGCTCAAGCTGCTGCGCGAAGTAGTCCTCAACACCGACCGGCAGCCGCAGACCAGCCTGGCTCGCACCAGGGCCGACCGGATCGAGAATGATCACGCGGATTCGGGAACCAGCCCTCAGCCGTCGGGCCATCTCGTTGCCATGAAGCGACAACATCCGGCTCAGCGTCACCCCAAGCAGGCCGATGTCCTGGGCGGTAGCCAGACGCACGGAGAAGTCCGACATGTCACGCAGGAAGAATCGCTCCGCAGGGACGCCGTCGTCAGTAAGGCGCGATGCAATCGGTTTTGCGCGGGACAGCTGATCCTCGAACTGCGGCTCGCGGCTCAGGAATCGACGAAGCCGGAGTGCCAGCGCACCGACCGCGAAACGAAGCCCAGTCCCCAGCTTAAGCAAATTACCTGGACGGGCATTGATCAGCGCAATCAGTTCCTCTGTCCGGACATCGCGGCGCATCGTGGAGCTATAGCGCAGCTTCGCCGACCATGCAACAAGCTTGCGTGCCAGCCACGGCGACACATCGGTAAACTCGTTGACGATTATACCCAAAATGACCGCTAAGACAATTTCGATGCCGCTCATCCGGTCGGCCTTAGGGAAGCGGTCCGGCCAAACCCTGGCTGTGGGCGCAACCGAGGAAGCGGCTGCGTATGCGGCACGAAGCGATTCGCATGGGCGGCCTCCACGCCTGGTGCTGTTAACTGGTAAAACCGAAGCCGAGGGCGGGCCAGGCCGGGCGGCAGGGTCTCCCACGATCCAATGACCCAGCCGGCATCCTCAAGGCGATCGAGCACATCATAGACGACTTTGCCCGAGCGCCGAGTTGACCTCATGATGAGCCAGCCGTGAACGTTAATCTTTTGTTCTCGCGCCTGCAGGAGAACCTCAAGTACGTCCAACGTCGCGTTTGTCATCGGCGGTGGAGCCACGAATCCATACTAACCGCCCGCGTCGACATGCCCCAAGGTGATCAAGATCTAGTTGTTAAGGCACGAAGCCTGGATCCGGCACGGTGTTACCTGTGCCGAGCATCGTGTCGAGCATCGTGCACTGCCGAATAGAGCTGTGATGAACCATCAAGACGCGCCGCGCAAGCGTGGCGCCCGGCCCGCGCCGCGGCCTGGGGGCCGCGCGCGGGCCGGCGGGCGATGCTGGACATCAACTCCGGTTGGCTTCGGCATGTGCCAACCAACGCCACGGCCCCCATTTCCGTCCCTGTGGTCCCTGCCGGTTGCCCCGTGGCCCCAACGACACCGGCCCTGATTCCGGCTGAACCGCCGACGGCGCCCGACGTGCCACGAACCCTGGGGCGGCCGCGGACGATAAGACTTTCATAAGACCGCGACCTAGGTTAATCTCGCACAATCCTTGATGACCTTGCACATCCCCGAGGTCACACGGAACCCCTCGCCCGTCGGTCATAAGGAGGTTTCATGGCGTCAGCAACGTACACGATCGGGGGTCCTTCATGACCATGCGTGAACCGACCGGTCCCGAGCCGAGTCAGGGAATCGGCCACACCAGACGAGACCTCCTCAAAAGGGCCGCTGCGGTCGGCCTGGCGACCGGCGGACTCATCGTGGCGAGCCAGGCAATCACGGCGACACCCGCCCACGCCCAATTCCAGAGCGGCTGGCGGTACTGCTGGGCGTGCAAGGGACTCGTCTGGAGCGGATCCGCTGGTGTCTGTCCATCTCCGGACTACACCTACCACCAAACTAGCGGCAGCTACAACTACATCATGTACTACCCGGTGGCCAACGCTCAGGAGGGCCCATTCCAGAACCTGTGGCGCTATTGCCGGAAGTGCAAAGGCATGTTCTACCCCGGCGGCCCTCCTAACGACGATACGCACGGGGGCTTTTGCCTGGTCCAGGAAACCGAATACTGGCACGATGGCTCAGTCAGCTACAACTACATGATGCCGCTAGCAGACTCCACCACCATCGACCGCCAAGGCAACTGGCGGTGGTGTGCAGCCTGTGGCTCCATGTTCTGGGGCGGAGCCGAGGCGAGCAGCTACTGTCCGCTTGCAACTCCCTCTGGAGTACAGCACGTCGGCCGATACAGCGACGAGTACTTCCTGAACTACACCGTCTGAGCGAGGTCGACCACCGGGCGCTCCAAGCCGCTGATGGTTACTAGGTCTCATGTCGTGCGTCCATTGGGGTCGTTCGCCATGCTCCCGCCGCACCGGTCGGGCCGTGGCCGGCCCACTCCCTGGCGCCGAGCTAACTTCAGATGCGATGCCCCGCCGGGTGCCCCCGTGTCCGGTGGGTCGTCGGTCTCGGCCGGGAACCGGGCGGCCGCGACAGCCAACTACAAACCCCGCCGGCACTGGTGGCCGTCGAGCGTGCCCGTGCTCATGTCGCACGTCCGCCGGGGTCCAGACCGTACGCTCCCGCGCGCACCGGTCGGCCGTGGCCGGCCTCCCTGCCAGGTCCGCCGCCAACCGACCTCACCCCGAACATGCCTCCGGCGGGGCGCTCCGGCTCCGGGACCCGCCCCGCCGCCGACCCGGGCAAGCCCAGACGGAACCTGGCCCCCGCGCAAGGGTCGTTCGGCAGGTTTGGCGCTCCACCCTTGCGCGGGGGCCAGAACCCCGTCTGCCCGGAGGCTGGTCGACGGCACACGGGACGACAACACCCGCGCTGATGCGATGAAGGAGCGGGGCCTCGCTCCGCGTGACTCCCGGCGGGATGCTCGGGGTGCTCACGTCAATCGACGAAGGAGGCCCCTGTGGAGGCAGCGTACGACGGTAGGCAGATCGTTGGTATCGATCTGCATCGGCGCCGGTCGGTGATTGTGCGGATGACCGAGGCTGGACAGCGGCTGGAGACGGTGCGTATCGACAACGATCCGGTGGCGTTGGGTTTGGAGATTGCCAAGGCCGGTCCGGATCCGGAGGTGGTGCTCGAGGCGACCTACGGCTGGTACTGGGCGGTGGATGTGTTGCAGGCCGCCGGTGCCAGGGTGCATCTGGCGCATCCGTTGGGAGTCAAGGGCTTTGCGTACCGGCGGGTGAAGAACGACGCCCGCGATGCGGCGGATCTGGCGGATCTGCTGCGGATGGGCCGGCTGCCCGAGGCGTACGTGGCGCCGCCGGCGGTGCGGGAACTGCGGGAACTGGTGCGGCATCGGGCCAAGCTGGTCGCGTTGCGCTCGGGTCTGAAGGCCGGGGTGCACGCGGTGCTGGCCAAGCAGGGCGTGCGCATCCCGGTCAGCGATCTGTTCGGGGTGGGCGGCCGGCAGCTGCTGGCCGCGGCGGCGTTGGACGCGCCGTATCGGGCCCGGGTCGGCGCCTACTGCCGACTCATCGACGCGTACGGCTTCGAGATCGACGCGGTCGCCTCCCAGCTGCGCGGCCGGCTGTGCCGGCACACCGGCTATCTGGCCCTGCAAGCCTTGCCCGGCGTGGGGCCGACCCTGGCTGCGGTGTTCGTCGCCGAGATCGGCGAGGTGCACCGCTTCGCCGACCCGACCCGGCTGGTGTCCTGGGCCGGGTTAACCCCGCGGCACCGCGAGTCGGACACCACCGTGCGCCGCGGCCCGATCACCAAGCAGGGCTCCGGCCTGGTGCGGTGGGCCGCGGTCGAGGCCGCCCAGAAGATCCCCGCCTCCGCCGGCTGGCTGGTGTCCACCCGCGCCCGCCTCGCCGAGCGCCGCGGCCGAAACATCGCCACCGTTGCGGTGGCCCGCAAGCTGCTCACCCTCGTCTACTACGGTCTGCGCGACGGGCACATCCGTGTTCTCGGCCAGGCCGCGGCGGCGGCGTGAGCGGTTCGGACGTGACCGGACGCGAGGTCGGCGCAGGTCTGACCCCCACCCGAGTACCACGGCGTGGTCGCCGCTCTGATTGACCCCGCCCGGTCACGGTCGCATCTCACCACGCCCCCGAACACTCGCGGGGCGGATGGATGACCGGCAGCCGAACCCACGGCCTGCCCTCCGGCACCAGCTCCGGAACCTGGTGAACGCGACCAACCCAACAGAGCTCATGCTCTTCCGGCTCCCATAGCGTGGCGTGCCCGGCGCCAGCGTCAAGGCCAAGTCCCTGCGGGATGGCCTACGGCCAACCTTGACCCGACGCCTCGAACACGCCTGCCCACAACCAGCCGGAAGCCGCCCGAAAAGAACGTCAGTACCCCACCCGCGAAGACTTGACCGGCCCCGTTCCTTCATGGATGACCTGCGCTAACGTGTGATTCGTCATCTGAAATCTCCGACACCCTTTAGTGCTCCCTAATCCGATGATCGCGTTCAGGCGTCGTATCGGAGGGCTGGCTGACTTGATCGACCAAGCCGCGACGATGGCAGCGCTACCGCTTACGCCGGACGAGAGTCACAACGGCAGCGACGATCGCAACAGGGCCGCCGATGCACAGCAGTAGGACGATGAGGTGCCATGGCTTGAGAGCGCCCACGCTGCCTATCCTAGGTGCCGCAGGCGCATCGCCGTGTCGCTCGCGTGGGTAATCCGGTATCAGGAAACAACGGATTTCGTTACCAGCGATCGAATCTAGGTCTCCGTGCCTGGAGAGGATCATCGGTCATGTTCCAGTCGCCGATAGCATCAGGACTGCGATCGTGGCCTCGTGTGCGACTCGAACGAGTTCTCAGCCCCAGAACCACTTCCGCGACGACATGGGGACTACCAGAAGACCACCAACCAGGACTGCGACAACCAGAGCGCACATCCCGGTAGCCGGGTAGGTCTGAGTGAACCCGGCGACGGTCATGATGCCGACGACCACCAAGGCCACCACAAACGC
>Ga0075429_100006618_pt1 | contig 10037 bp, 10 predicted proteins | sample RhiMetdeltSRZDD3_FD_75295 | JGI IMG/M metagenome (GOLD analysis project Ga0075429, IMG submission 75295) | Populus rhizosphere microbial communities from Tennessee, USA - Rhizosphere MetaG P. deltoides SRZDD3 | ecosystem: Host-associated > Plants > Roots > Rhizosphere > Soil | place: USA...
GTGATGACTTCTTCGAGAAGTTTTTCTTCATCGGGCATGAACTCATGTAGCGGCGGGTCGATCAGGCGGATGATGACCGGGTAGCCATCCATCGCTTCAAAGAGACCGTCGAAGTCCTTACGCTGGTAGGGGAGAAGCTTGTTAAGCGCTGCCGTCCGACCCTCACTCGTTTCAGAAAGGATCATTTCCTGGACGATCGGCAGGCGTTCGGGTTCGAAGAACATATGCTCGGTGCGGCAGAGACCGATGCCTACGGCGCCGTAAGAGCGGGCGCGCTGTGCATCCTTCGGATAATCTGCATTGGCCCAGACCTGCAGACCACGGGTGGGATACCCCTTCGCAGGAGCTTCACGCATGTTCTTGCGGGCGGAGATCTGATCAGCCCAGGTCAGCAGGGTTAGCAATTCGGTCTGCTCTTCGAGAGAAGGAGCCGTTGTAGGGATCTTGCCGATGAACACACGGCCCGTGTTGCCGTCGACAGAAATCCATTCGCCTTCTTTGACGACAGCTTCCCCAACGGTCATCTGGCGTTTTTCGAGATCGATCTTGATCATCGAAGCGCCTACGACGCAGGGGATACCGAACTGGCGCGCCACGACCGCCGCGTGGGAGGTGGCGCCGCCCTCGCTGGTCAACACACCCTGCGAGGCGATCATGCCATGGACATCATCCGGCTTGGTGAATGGCCGCACCATGATGGTGTCCTGTTTCTCTTCCTTCGCCATTTGTTCGGCTTTGTCGGCATCGAAGTAGACCTGACCGACTGCTGCACCTGGAGAGGCGTTGACGCCCTTGGCAAAGAATGCACCGTTCTTTTCTGCATCACTCATCGCATTTACATCAAACTGCGGGTGGAGCAGGGAATCGACATTATCAGGGGTGACACGCTGAACAGCCTGTTCCTTTGTGATCAAACCATCATTTGCCATGTCCACGGCGATCTTGACAGCGGCTTTCGCTGTGCGCTTTGCATTGCGGGTCTGAAGCATCCACAATTTGCTGCGCTCGATCGTGAACTCGACATCCTGCACGTCCTTGTAATGCTTCTCAAGCCGGCCGGTGATCTGCATGAATTCCTTGTAAGCCTTGGGCATTTCCTTCTCAAGGTTTACGATCGGTTCCGCGTTGCGGATACCTGCGACCACATCCTCGCCCTGGGCGTTGATGAGATACTCACCCATCATGGTCTTATCGCCGGTGGACGGATTGCGCGTGAAAGCCACGCCCGTGCCCGAGTCGTTGCCCATGTTGCCGAAGACCATCGTCACGATGTTGACGGCTGTACCGAGGTCATCAGAAATGCCCTCTTTCTTGCGGTAGGCAATGGCGCGCTTGCCCATCCATGATTCAAACACCGCTTTGGTAGCCAGCTCGAGCTGCTTGTAAACATCCTGCGGGAAATCGAAGCCGACTTCCTTCTTGAAGATTTCCTTGAAGCTGGAGACCAGGGCTTTCCAGTCTTCCGCCGTCATTTCTGTGTCGAGCTTATAACCCTTGCTGGCTTTATACTCAGCCATCGGGTGCTCAAAAACCTCGTCGTCCAGGTTGAATACTGTGGTACCGAACATTTCGATCAGGCGGCGGTACGAATCCCACGCGAAGCGCGGATTGCCGGTCAGCTTGGTCAAACCCTCGACAACTTCGTCGTTCAGGCCGATGTTCAGGACGGTATTCATCATGCCGGGCATGGAGAACTTGGCGCCGGAACGGCAGGATACCAGAAGTGGATTCTTGGGATTGCCGAACTTCTTACCGGTCGCTTTTTCGACTTTTTTCATCGCAGCGACTTGCTGGTCCCACTGTCCGGCAGGGAATTTGCCGGTCTTGCGGAATTCGTTACAGGCTTCCGTGGTGACTGTAAACCCAGGCGGGACAGGTACCCCCGCACGTGTCATGTCGAAGAGACCTGCGCCTTTGCCTCCGAGCAGGGATCGAACACCTTCCCATGAGCCCGCGTATTTTTCAGCGGCGGCAACCTCGCCGAAAAGATAAACCCATTTTTTCATAGAAACCTCCGGGGTTTTAAGATCTAAAATTTGTGTGAAGTTTACCACGAACGGTTGGCGACAAATGTGATATATTCTTCTTACATTCGTCAGTGCCTATCCATTTATCAATTGTTAGCTTTTTGCAAGCTCAGTTCCATCATTTGTGTATGATAATAGAGATAGATTGGAATTAACTATGTCAGTAAAACTACTTGTTATCGACGATGATAGCGCTGTCACCGATCTGCTTTCCTTGCTCTTAAAGTCAAATGGCTTCGAGGTGGCGGCGACAAACAACAGCACTGAGGGTTTAGGCATAATCCGTGATATCTCTCCAGATGTTGTTATTTTGGATTTGATGATGCCCGAAATGGACGGCTGGCAGATTTGCAAGGCTGTACGGGAGTTTAGCCAGGTGCCGATCATTATCCTTTCAGCGCTGAACGATCCATCCATGATCGCCAGTGTCCTGGATGCGGGCGCCGACGATTACCTGACCAAGCCAACGCCAAGCCGTGTGTTGATTGCGCATATCAATCGGCTCATCAACCGGACCGGGTCCGTGAATTCCAATCCATCGATGAATGATCCTTTCACACGGCCCTTGCCTGCATCATAAATAGTATTACGAAGAGCTAAATCCCATCACCCCAACGTGATGGGATTTTTTTATGCCAGGTGTTTCAACGCCTCTGCTGTTTTCTCGTTTGCCTCCATCATCGGCATATGTCCTGCGCCCGGGATCTCGACCAGATGCGCCTGTGGGAGAGCTGCTTTCACCTCGCGCGCCCGGTCGATAGGGATCAGGGAGTCTGCATCCCCGTGGACAATGACCACCGGGAAGTTGAACGACGAAAGCAGGGAGGTGGAATCCGCCCGCTCCGCCATGGCTTTCAAAGCGTTGATATAAGCAGACGGCCGCTGCCGTTCCATGGAGGCACGCGCATAAGATTGCAGCTTCTCATCGGTGGTGAACTTGGGCGTCATCGCCTCGACCACGCTGCCAATTCCATTTGCTGCCACGTCTGCCGCCGATTTGTAACGCCCTTCCTTGCGCTCGGGGGGATCCGCCAGCACCTGCGACGAGACCAACCCGAGCCCGCTCACGCGCTCAGGGTACATCCGGGCAAACGCCAGAGCAACATACCCACCCATCGAATGTCCGACAATGGCAGCTTTTTGAATATTTAGATGATCAAGCAAACTGGCAATATCAATAGCATAGTCATCAATGTTGTGGGGCACATCAAGCATCGTCGAATTGCCAAACCCGCGCAGATCGGGCAGGATGATATCGAACGTATTCTCCAGCAATGGCGCGACCTCATCCCACAGGTGGTGGTCGAGCGGAAAACCGTGCAGTAGCACAAGCGGAGCACCCCTGCCGCGACGCTCATAAGCAAGTTGAATACCGTTCACGTTGACTCTTTCCATGAATCTCTCCTTTGTAAATCTTTTGAGATCACCTGAGTCTGCGCTTCGACTGCGCTCCTCTAGATGCATTCGTCGCTCCGCAGGGCAACCGTACGCGCACTTCGTTCAGCGCGGAAGAAATCACCTCCAATTCACTGCCACTTTCAATTTGCTGCCAAGTTTGGAATAGTAATGGACAAATCCATTGTCCCTGCCAAACTCGTAGACGCGGCGCGTAATGTCCACGTCGGATTTGCAGTACTCGGCGACCTTCTCCAGTTCGCCATTTCGAAACCACTCCACAGACTGCAGTCCATCGGCGGTCTTGGTCGCTCCGAGGGTTGCCTTTGCAATCGAGTCGAGGCGCAGGCGAAAGCCCAATGTTCGATAGATATCCTGCAGCATATCCGTCGTGCGGAACGCCCGGAAGTTTTCGGTGCGGGCGTAGGGTTTTAGCACTTCATAGTCAAACCCCATAATGTTGAACCCAATAACACGATCGGCAGCTTTCAGCTCTGCAATCAGTGCAGGAGCATCTTTTTCCCAATAGACAGCAAAATCATTGCGTGTGGTTGACCAGGTAACGCCGCAAGCCAGTAAAAGCCTGGATGCATCGCGCCCGCCGACATCCTGGAAGAGCTTCTGGCTTTCCAAATCGAAGTAAACGATGTTCATGAGATCTCCGATTTCTTCAAGTATTCCTGCGCAAGTGCAAGAGCCTGTTCACGGCTCTCCACTTTGCCGGTTGCCTGTCCTTCGCGGATCTCCTCCAGCAATTGACCGACGATTCGTCCCGGCTCGAGACCCAACGCAGACATCAGCTCATTCCCATTCAACAGACGCGGCGGTGCGACGGTTTCCTGTGGTTTCTCCCAATAGTTTTCGAGCAGAATACGCGCCACATCCAGAGCGATACTCCAGGTCTGCTGTGTCAGGGTTGGACCCTGTGTGCCCCGTAGGTCCGCCAGTCCAAGCAAGACCAGGTCCACCCCGGCTTCACGGGCATCGCGGAAGAAGTGATAGATGGCTTTGCGCGAAGGTTCTTTTTTCTCGCCTTCGAGGCGGCTCGTGAAAAAGTGGAAACGCATGTGATGGCGGACGATCAACTGGATGCGTTCCACCTCATCGTTGCTGAGATTGAATGCGCGAGCCCGCCCTTCAGTGATCACTGCCCCTTTGACATCGTGGTCATGAAAGCGGATGCGGCCGCCCAACTCCACGGTCCTTGTCGCCGGTTTTCGGACATCATGATACAACGCGGCAAAAAACAGCGCGGCACGGACAGAACGATCCGTGTTGAGGGACTCGGCAAAGTGCCGGGCGAACTGTTCGCGAAATCGTCCGAGGCGGAGGGTGAGCAGCCCTGTGAATAAATCGTTGGTGCTGTCTGCGTTATAGCCCGGAGCGAGTGCCGCCAGGATATTCTCAAGGTGCCCCAGCACGCTGAGTGTGTGCTCCCAGACATCGTAGATATGAGGCGAAGCTTGTTCCACACCTTTCAGCGCTGGCAATTCGGGCAAGAGAAACGGGAAGATACCGAGCATTTCCAGCGCCCGCAGGGAAGCATCCGGCTTGGGTCCTTCCAGAATCTTGAACAGCTCATCGCGTCCTCTTTCCGTCGATATAGTTGGCAAGAGGCTCGCAGCTTGCTTCATGGCTTTGCAGGTTTCCGGCTCGATCCGGAACTGGAATGCGGCAGCCTGGCGGACGGCGCGCAGGATGCGGACCGGGTCATCGGATAACGAGGTGGGTAGGCAAGCCCGGATCGTTTTGAGGCGTAGATCCGAAGCGCCGTTGAGCGGGTCGAGCAGAGTCTGTGTTCGCAGATCGAATGCAATGGCGTTTACCGTAAAGTCACGGGCGCGCAGGTCTTCGTTCAGGTCCCTGCCGCGGTAGGTGGCGAAATCGAGGAACGTACGTGCGCCGTCGGACTCGGTCACGATAACACGACCTGTATCGCGTTCCGCGTCCAGCACCATGAAGTCCGCATGGAGGCCGTTGGCAACCCGCCGGGCAAGAGCGATTCCCTTCGATGGCAGCGCAAAGTCCAGGTCGGGGGAGGTGCGGTTTAGAAGCATGTCCCGGACGGCGCCGCCGACGAGATAAATCTCCTGGTCTGGCAATATCTCACGGATTTTATCGATCAATGGCGAATAGGCAAAAGGAACCGGCATAAAAATGATTTCAGGTTTTTCTTTATGTCTGCTGAGCTGTGCCGCGTGCAGCGCTTGCTCAGGCGTGCCGCCCTGGGCGATGATCCTGCCGCGGACTCGAGCCACCCAACGACCGGCATATGGAGATGAAGTTTTCCCAGGGTTGTCGTGCATGCGAAATAAGCAAATCAGGAGTGCGGCTTGTACTTTTCCAGGTCTACCACGCCGACGAAGGGCAGGTTGCGATAATACTCGTCCAGGTCAAGGCCGAAGCCGAAGACAAATTTGTTGGGGATGTTGAAGCCGCGATAATGAATGGGGACCACAGCCTCGCGTCGCTCTGCCTTGTCAAGCAGAGCGCATACCTTCAGACTGCGCGGCTGACGGAGATTTAGCATCTCGAGGACGGAGGCAACTGTGTGCCCGCTATCGATAATATCCTCCACAAGCAGGACGTCCTTATCGCGAATATCGGTCTGCAGGTCAAAGGTCACGCGAACGGTACCACTCGATTCGCGTTTGCCAACTCCATAGGACGAAACTGCCATGAAATCCATCATGTGGGGAGCCGTAATGTAGCGGCTCAAGTGGACCAGAAAGGGAACGCCGCCGCGCAGAATGCAGATCAGCAGCAGGTTGCCGTCAGGATAGTCGGCGCTGATCTCCGCGCCCAGTTCCTGGATGCGCGCCCGGAGGGTTTCTTCGTCGATGAGTATTTCGGCAAGTATGTCGTTGTAATGTTGCATAGGATTCGTTTCTTGGCTGGATCGTCTTATTGTGGGCTGTGTCAGCGCTCAGAGTCTACTACGAAATCAACAAGCTAGCGTGGTACTTCGTGATGCACCCGGCAGCGGGCTTCATACATTTCTGAGGCGCCCACGATCACCACCGGATCATCAAAACGCGCGGGATTTCCATTCACCAATCGCTGCGTGCGCGAAGCTTCATCGCCGCAGACCATGCAGATCGCATGGAGCTTGTCCACATGTTCGGCGATCGACATCAGGACCGGCATGGGACCAAACGGTTCGCCGCGAAAATCGGTGTCGAGCCCGGCGACCACAACGCGAATGCCGCGTGAGGCAAGCTGCTGGACGATTTGAACAATCTCAGGATCGAAGAACTGGGCTTCGTCGATTGCCACAACCGTCGTATCCCCTTCGATCTTCGTCAAAATATCAATTGATTTTTCGACAGGAGTGGCATCGAAGTTCGATCCGGCGTGCGAGGTAACCTTTTCCACCGCGTAGCGAACGTCAATTGCCGGCTTGAATACCTGCACATTTTGCTTGGCAATCGTGGCGCGGATAAGGCGCCGGATCAATTCATCGGTCTTGCCGCTGAACATCGAACCGCAAACGACTTCAATGGAACCATGTGTGTGACGCATTGCACCTCGTGACACTGTATGGACCCGCCCACAGTGAACCCAGAATTAGCAAACAGGCATGGCGCGTAGCGCCATGCCTGTTAAGTTTACCTGAGAATGATTATTATGCAAGCCTACTGGGCTGCAGCCGCCGGGATTTCGTAACCAAGCGAGCGCAGTTTCTTCTTGGCGGCCGTCAAAGACGCCTGTCCAAAACCGGCGATCGCGAGCACGGCATTGTTGCCATCGTTGAGTCTCTCGAGGAACTGCCCAAAGTTCTCGATGCCGGCCTTCTTCAGGGCATCGATGGCTCGAGAAGAAAGACCGAGCTCTTCGATCGGGCGTTCGGGGGAACCTTTGAGTTCCTCCTTGACCTTCTGCTGCTCGACATAGGTCTGGCGGGCGGAGAGCTTCTTGTAGAAGCGGTCTACCTGACCTTCGATGTCGAGGATGCGTGAGGCTTCACCGGTAAAGAACGGGTGGCAGTTGGAGCAGATGTCCACGCGGATTTCTTTCTTGGTGGAACCCGTTGTCCACGTCGTCCCGCAGGAGGCGCAGGTTACTTTGGCATCCGGATAATAGGTGGGATGGATTTCAGCTTTCACTGGGAACCTCCACCTCGACTGCCTCAGGGACAATGTTCACGCGCTTCTGGCCGTGGGTGATATCGAACATGACAATACCCGCCGCTGTTGCGAACAGGGTATCGTCCTTGCCGGCTTTTACGTTCAGCCCGGGTTTGATCTTAGTGCCGTGCTGGCGCACAAGGATGTTGCCAGAAAGCACAAACTGACCCGCGTAGCGCTTGACGCCCAGACGCTGGGAATTTGAGTCTCGACCGTTGCGGCTTGAACCGCCACCTTTTTTATGTGCCATGACTACCTCTCTTACTTTTTCTTCGTGTCAGTCTTCTTGGAAGTCGACTTGGCCGCCGCAGGTTTGGCAGACGTTTTCTTCGTGGATGCCTTTGCCTTAGGCGCTTCCTCGACCTCGGGTGTTTCTTCCACGACGACCGGAGCCGCTTCCGCCTTCGCAGACTTTCGCTTTTCCTCTTCGTCGGGGCGACCGATAAAATCGATCATCAAACGTGTATATTGCTGGCGATGTCCGCCGCGCACGCGAATGCGCTTCTTGGGGCGATATTTAAATCGGTCGATCTTGGGGCCTTTGACATGGTCCACCACCGTGACTTTGACGAGGATGTCGCCAATAGTGGGCGTGCCGACCAGGATATCATCGCCGTCTGCCATCAGCAGAACGCGCTCGAAATCAAACTGATTGCCCGCATCGACGGGCAGGCGGTCCACTTCGATGGTCCGCCCTTCGGTGGCACGGTATTGCTTGCCGCCGCTTTCAACAATAGCAAATCTCATTTTTTTCTCCAGTCATTCACTTCACCGTATACCTGCGGGTCTCACCTGCACTTGCGTGCCGCTTGAGCGCCCTGCGCTCAGACCGTCGCCTGCGAACGGGGAAGCTGGGGGTTCGATGTCTTTCGACAAACAACTACCCCAGAATCCAACCGCTGGGGTAGAAGCGCACGGTATTATACATGCTTGCATGGGATGTGTCAAATGAATTTGCGCAGATTCAGGGTATCCAACTGACCGTGCCTGGAACGGATTGAGGATTCGGGATCAATTGGGTCAACTGGGTGCCATCTGTTTTCATGACAAAGATGCCGTCGAGGCTATAGCTGGCAAGATATTGGTTGTCCGGGGAAAGGCTGCCGAACAGGCCTCTGGATTGGATGTTCGTCAGCTGGGTCATTTCGCCGCCACCCACCGGAACCGTCCACCAATCCGAGGGGACATTACTATGGGCTTTGGCAACACGTACGCCCATGAGTCTATCGAGCCAGCCCGGCTGGTAGGACTGCACCGGGATGTCCGCGCTGAAAAACAGGGATCGACTGTCGGCAGTGAACAGAGGAGCGTCCTTGATATCCGGGATGCGCGGACCGGTAATGACGACTTCGCTGGCGTTGCCCCCATCGGCATCTGCTACGAATAATTTGTTGCTGCGAGAGAACAAATCCACGCTTACATACGCGATGCGGGACGAATCGGGGGATACGCGCGGCCAATAGGCTTTTTCTGCGATCATCTCCATCTCGCCATCCGGCAGTGCCTTACGATAGATCGTGTACAGTGGATAGATCTGTCCCTCTGCCGGCGGGATATGGTAATTGACGTGTGTAAAGTAAACGTATTTTCCATCGGGCGACCATTCCACTTCGATGTAATCATCCTCCAGAGTGGGAGGCGTGAAGAGTCGCTGCGGCGCCCGGGAGCCATCGAGGGGCATGACGTAAATATCCTGGTCGACCGGATTATCGCCCGGAGGCGGGTTATAAGACATCAGGAGCTGCGTATGGTCAGGAGAGACCGAGATATAGTAAATCCACGAATATTTTGGCGCATTAAAAATCGTGGTGATCTCGCCTGTTACAAGGTCAAGCACCTGGATCTGCAACTGAAAGACGTTATCCACCGAAATGCCATTGATGTAGACCAGGCTGCCCGTCAGGTTGAGGTTCGCCCAGGTGACGGGGACCTGTGTCGTTGTGACGACATTTGTTTGCGATCCACTATTGGTTGGTGGTGACGAGAATGTGGGAGCCGACTCGAACGTTGGAGCCACAGTAGCAACAGCCGGTTGGTCGACCTCGATGGAACAACTGGAAAGCACCAGAGCTACAATGAGAAACCAGAACGTGAAATGAGTCTTCACCATAAATAGTCTTCTTTCTTTCGAGCGTATCAGGGTATCCAGCTTACTGTACCATGGACCCCCGGATCGGATACTACCTGGGTCAGGTTCGAACCGTCCAGATCCATCACGAATATACCCTCTCCACTCAGGCTGGCAATATGCCTTTGGTCGGGGGAAATGCTTGCGAATAGATTCACCGTCTGAAGATTTGTCAACTGGGTTGGCGTGCCACCGGTCAGCGGCACGGACCACCAGTCGGATGGCACGTTGTGGGCCTTCGCTACTTGAATTCCCATCACTCGCTCGAAGAAATTCGGCTGGTAGGATTGGGTGGGTTCCGGGGCACTGAACAGAATAGATTGCCCATCGGGAGAAAAGATCGGGGCATCGATGACTTCC
>Ga0075429_100006620_pt1 | contig 10037 bp, 7 predicted proteins | sample RhiMetdeltSRZDD3_FD_75295 | JGI IMG/M metagenome (GOLD analysis project Ga0075429, IMG submission 75295) | Populus rhizosphere microbial communities from Tennessee, USA - Rhizosphere MetaG P. deltoides SRZDD3 | ecosystem: Host-associated > Plants > Roots > Rhizosphere > Soil | place: USA...
GTGATCACCACGCTGATCGATGCGCTCACGGCTTGGCGGAGATCGGAATCGGCGGCGGGCCCGCGCAAACGCTAGATTCGAACCCGGCGGGCCGCCGTGTGCAAGGGGATAGAATGCACGGCTGTCCAGGGCCCGCACGGGCTGGAAGCGTGGCAGCCGCCACGGGGGGCAGTCGCCAGCGGGCGCCGGTGTGAAGACGGCAGCCGCGGCGTGGAGGCCCGGGATGCGAGCCGTCATCGTCGGGAGCGGGTCCGAGGTACCCCCCAATCGCGTCAGCAACGAGATGCTGTCGCGGCTCATGGACACGAGCGACGCCTGGATCCGCGAGCGCAGCGGCGTGGAGGCGCGCCACTACGTGGAGCCGGGCACCGCCACCTCCGACCTCGGCGCGCAGGCGGCCCGCCAGGCCCTCGAGGCCGCGGGCGTCTCGGCACGCGACGTGGATCTGGTGGTCTTTGCCACCATGACGCCGGACCATTACTTCCCCGGCGCGGGTGCCCTGCTCCAGGCCAAGCTGGGCCTGCACGACGTTCCCTGCTTCGACATCCGGCAGCAATGCGTGGGCTTTCTCTACGGGCTCCAGCTCGCGGACGCGCATATCCGCTCCGGCATGGCCCGGACCGCCCTGCTGGTCGGCGCCGAAGTCCACACCGGTTTCATGCCCTACTCCGCCGCCAACTGGGAGCACCTCTACGACGCCTCGCGGTCCGGGCCCACGCCGGAGGAGTACGCCTGGAACACGCGCTTCCGGCACCTGACCGTGCTCTTCGGCGATGGCGGGGCGGCCGTGGTGGTGAAGGCCGCGGACGACGACGGAGGGCGGGGAGTCCTGGACCACGCCCTGCACACCGACGGGGCCGAGTACGACAAGCTCTACGTGCCCGGCACCGGCTTCAAGCATCGTCCCTATGTGGACGCCGCGCAGCTCCAGCGGGGCGACCACATCCCATCCATGGACGGCCGGGCCGTCTTCAAGATGGCCACTAGCCGGATGGTGGAGGTGGCGCGGGAGGTCCTGGAGCGCAATCGCGTGGCCGTGGGCGACCTGTCGATGGTGCTCATGCACCAGGCCAACAAGCGGATCAACGAGCACTGCCAGAAGGCCCTGGGCCTGCCCGACGAGAAGGTCCCCCACAACATCCACAAGTACGGGAACACCACCGCGGCCACCATCCCGCTGCTGTGGGACGAGTGCGTCCGCGAGCGGCGCATCCGCCCCGGCGACCTGGTGCTGCTCGTGGCCTTCGGCGCGGGGATGAGCTGGGGGGCCACGCTGCTGCGGGCCTGACACGCGTGGAGGTTCCGTCCGTCTTCCTGCCCTATGTTGCGGTGGGGCTGCTATTCCTGGTGCTCCTCGTCCTGGAAGGCCGGCGGCCGCTACGCCGCGTAGTGGAGCCGCGTCCGCGGCACGTGGCCCGCAACCTGGGGATCGCTGGCCTCGGCCTGGCCGTATTGAACCTGCTGCAGACGCCGCTCCTGGTCCCGGTCGCGGAGTGGGCGCGATGCGAGCACGTGGGGCTCGTGAACTGGGTCACGCTGCCGCGCGCGGCGGAGGTGGCAGCCGCCGTGTTGCTGCTCGATTACACCCTCTGGCACTGGCACTGGCTGACCCATCGGGTCCCCTTCCTGTGGCGGTTCCACCTGGTGCACCACGTGGACCTCGACCTGGACTCCTCCACGGCTCTCCGCTTCCACTTCGGCGAGATGATGCTGTCCGTGCCTTACCGCCTGGCGCAGGTAGTGGTCATCGGCGCCGATCCCGCGGCGGTGGCGCTGTGGCAGGTCCTGCTCGTGGCGTCGATCCTCTTCCACCATTCGAACCTGCGGCTGCCCGCCGGCCTGGAGCGCGTCCTGGTGCGCCTGGTCGTGACACCGCGCATGCACGGCATCCACCACTCCGACTACGAGAACGAGACCAACAGCAACTGGTCGAGCCTGCTCTCCGCCTGGGACTGGATCCACGGCACGCTGGTGCTGAGCGTGCCGCAACGCGAGGTCGCCATCGGGGTCCCGAGCTATCGCGACCCGCGCGAGGTCGCGCTGGGCCAGGCGCTGGCCCTTCCCTTCCGGAGGCAGCGCGCGGACTGGAGGGAGGCGGACGGCCGCCTGCGGCGCCGGGATCACGCGCGGCCGCTGACCCGTCTGGCCGAATAGAAAGCGGGATGAGCCCGGAGACGCTGTTCAGCATCGTGAGCGCTGCGGTCGTGCCGGGATGGCTCCTCCTCGTCGTGGCCCCCCGGGCGTGGATCACGAAGCGGACGATCCTTTCGGGCCTCTATCCGCTCGTCTTCGCGGCCGTGTACCTCGTGCTCATCGCGGTCTTCTACCCCGGCGCCGCCGGCGGCTTCGGGTCGCTCGCCGATGTGGACCAGCTGTTCCGCAACCCGTACCTCCTGCTGGCGGGATGGATTCACTACCTGGCCTTCGACCTCTTCGTCGGGGCCTGGGAGGTCCGCGACGCGGCGGGACGCGGAATCCCGCACCTGGCCCTCGTCCCCTGCCTCGTCCTGACCTTCCTCTTCGGCCCCATCGGCCTGCTCGCCTATCACGGCGTTCGCGCGCTCGTCGCGCGGCGCCAAGGAGCCCCTCCTCGTGCGGATGGTTGACCTCCTCCCGGAGCTGCGGCGGCGCGACCCCCTCCTCTTCGCGTGCGGGGCGCTGCACTTCGCGCTCCTCGTCGTCATGGGCGGCGCATGGCTTTTCGACGGCCGCACGGTCCTGGGCCTGAGCCCCTGGGTGAAGCCCATGAAGTTCGCGGCCTCCATCGGCCTCTACCTGTGGACGGTGGCCTGGCTGCTCGGCGAGCTTCCCGCGCAGCGCCGGGGCCGCGCCGCGGTCCGCTGGGCGGTGGCGGCGGCCATGCTCGCGGAGATGGCGCTCATCGGGCTCCAGGCGGCACGGGGCACGACATCCCACTACAACTTCTCGACGCCCTTCGACGCCGCCGTCTTCAACTGGATGGGTCTCATGATCATCGTGAACACCCTGGCCGCGACCCTCCTCTTCGTGCTCTTCTGCCGCCCGCTGCCGGGCCTTCCCCGCGCCTACGCCTGGGGGATACGGCTGGGTCTGCTCGTCTTCGTGGCGGGGAGCCTGGAGGCCATCGTGATGATCGTCCGCGGGGCGCACACCGTCGGGCTGCCGGACGGCGGGCCCGGCCTGCCCATCGTGAACTGGAGCACGCGCGGCGGAGACCTGCGGATCGCCCACCTGCTCGGCCTTCACGCCCTGCAGGCCTTCCCACTCGTCGGGTTCCTGCTCGGTCGCCGCCAGCGCGAGGGCGGAGTGGCCGTGCTGACGGCTTTCGTCCTCGTTTACGTCGCGATCACGGCCTGGTTGTTCCGGCAGGCGATGCAGGGCCGGCCCCTGCTGACGATCTGACGCGGCTCAGCGGTCGCTGCGCCGCTTGGCTTCCTCGATGAGACGGACGTTGCGCTCGAAGGAGTGCGCGCCGGCCGGCGCGTCGTCGATCGCCGGCGGATAGCGCCGGCCGCGGTAGACGGGATAGGCCTCCGTCCGCAGGTGGGCCAGCATGTGGTGGCCCTGGCGCGAGGCCCGCTCGTGGCGCAGGGCGGAGATGTCCACCGGCGCCACCACGATCCGCTCGCCGGGACCGGGCGAGGCCTGCGCCAGGAGGCGGCCGTCGAAGTCCACGACCTGGCTGCCGCCCGGCCAGGAGTACGGCGGGTAGCGCTTCAGGCTCGCGCCCTGGTTGGCCGCGACCACGTAGGCCATGTTCTCGAGGGCCCGGCAGCGGTTGACCACCGTCCACCAGTCCATGGGCTCGGTGGCGCCCCAGGGGTCCATGTACGCGGACACGCGGATCAGGACCTCGGCGCCGTCCGCGGCGAGCTGGCGCAGCGCCTCCGGGAACAGCCAGTCGTAGCAGATCGCGCAGCCCAGGCGGCCGATCTCGGTGTCCGCGACAGGGAAGAGCGGCTCGTCATAGCCGGGAATGTCGTGGGGGCTCGCGTGGACCTCGTACGGTATCCACGGGTTCACCTTCCGGTACTTGTAGAGGATCCCCTGCGGGCCCACGAGGCAGGTGGTGTTGAAGACCACTCCGGGCCACCTGCCGTCCTGCTCGAGCATCGACCCTGTTTGTATGTAGAGGCCGTGATCCTTCGCCTTCGCGGCGATGCGGTCCGTGTGCTCGTTCGGCACCGGCACCGCCAGCTTCTCCAACAGCTCCGCCACGGTGACGTAGACCGGGGCGGCGTGCGCGAACTCCGGGAACACCACGAGCCGTACCGGGAGGAAGGGCGCGGCGCCCGCCAGCGCGGAGTCGATCATGGACAGCATGCGGTCCGTGTTCGACCGCATCTGCGCCCGATCGAGCGGGTTGGGCAGGTCGGTCTGGCAGGCGGCCGCGGAATAGCGGATGTGGGTCATGGGCGGCGCTCCTCCGCGAGCGGCGGCTCGAGCCGCGCCATCGGCGCGCGGACCACGCGGGTGTTGTAGCGCTCGAGGTACGCGGCGCGCTCCGGCGTCAGCGGATACGCCGCCGGCGGGGCGTAGGGGTAGCCCGGCATCCCGTGGTAGGGCAGCGGCTCGAGCACGTCGGGGCTGGCGGAATGGATGTCCATCTCCTTGCTGAAGCCGTCGGCATGGAGCAGATAGGTGCGCGTCCAGCCCGCCGGCAGCGGCGGCAGCCCGCGCGCGTCGAAGGACACGGCCAGCTCGTCGCCGGGAGGGGAGATCACGTACATGTCGTCGGCCGCCGTGAGGAGCTCCCGCACGTCCCCGACACGCGTGTAGCGACCGGGCAGCACCTTCCACGGCGAGACCCGGGAGACGCGGTCGTAGTCATAGGAGAAAGGCTCGCGGCCGTCGGGAGAGACGGCGGCCGCGAAGCCGCGCTCGCGCAGGTCGCCCCGCGCCGGCTCCAGCCGCGCGGCCTCCTGCGCGAACGGGACGGACCGGCCCACGCGCGCCTGGTCCCAGTAGATGCGCATGTTGGTGACGATGCGGACCCGGCGGGCGGGGCCGCGCCAGCGGCCGGCCATCTGGACGGGAACCGTCTGCGGCCGGCCCACGGGGATCCCGATCTCCTCGACAACGGTGCGCCACCGACCGGGCGCCTCCTCGACGTCCAGGCGCGGCGGCGAGAGGGAGAGCCCCGCCTGGTGGGCGGCCACGTTGTCGCTGGAGAACGCGTAGTCCGTCCAGCCGGTCAGGAGCAGTACGGCGTCGTCGCCCGCCTCGGGGCCGAGGTCCAGCACGAGCGCGTGCTCCTCCGCGTAGCCGCGGATGCGGCGGAGCGGGAAGCCGCCGGCGAAGGAGTGGTCGAGCGCGCGCAGGGTGGGCAGCAGGTCGCGCCCGTTCTCGTCCACGGCAGCGCGCGGGGCGCGGGGGTCGCGCACGGCCAATAGGCGGAAGGCCGGCGGCGTGGACCGCATGCCCTCGTCGGGGAAGAGCTCCACGTCGGCCGGGTGCGGCACGGCCAGGAGCGAGAGACGGTCCAGGAACACCGCCTCCTCCAGCTCGTTGGTGACGCGCAGCTCGTAGCGGCCGTCGCGCGCCCGCAGCTGGTCCTCGCGGATACGGACGTACTCGTCGGGGTCCGGCGTGCTGTAGTGCCCCGGCCCGTGCCAGTAGCCCATCTCCCCGCCGCCCAGGAAGTCGGTCACGAACTCGAAGCGGCGGCCGTTCCACGCGTACAGGAAGGGACAGGACGAGGGCTTGCGGTCGAGCTCCTTGATGAGGAACGCGGCCACGACCGGCGGGGACGCGCTCGCCGGGGGACCGGTCATGAGCTCCGTCTGCAGCACGCCCGAGGGCCACAGCACGCGGACCGCGTCGGCGGCCACGCGCGATCCAAGGCCGAAGACCACGTCGGCCGGCGCCGGCGCGGGCGTGGCCGCGTAGGTCTCCAGCTTCTGATGGAGGCTTCCCGCTCGGACCTCGACCTTGGCCCCCGTCCCCGTGCGGTTGCTCACCAGGCCGGCGAGGCGCACCGGCAGCGAATGGTTGCGCCCGCCGTCGTTGTCCAGGAGGCGCAGCTCGCCCGAGGCCAGCCGGAGGACGAGGTCCGTATCGCCATCGCCGTCCAGGTCTCCGGCGGCGAGGGCCGGCGCCGCCGTGGTCTCGGCCCACGCCCCGGAGCGGGGACCGAACGCGGAGGCGGTGGCGTCGGCCCACTCCGCGCCCAGATTTCGCAGGAGCCGCGGGCCCCTTCGCGTGAAGCCGATGATGTCGAGCAGGCCGTCGTTGTCGTAGTCGAGGACCAGCGCGCGCAGCGTGCCCGAGGAACCGGTTGGCGCCGGCCCGGCCTTGAAGCGGCCCTTGCCGTCGCTCAGGGCGAGCAGGTCGGGTGCGCCGTCGACGCCGAAGAAGAAGTCGGTGACGGAGTCCTTGTTGAGGTCGCCCGCCGCCACGCACTGGAAGGCCGCGGATCCCGACAGTCCCACGTCCGCGGCCACGTCGCGGAAGGTGCCATCCCGGCGGTTCTGGTAGAGCGCGGGCGCGGCGCCGGGCCGCGCGAACAGCAGGTCCACGTCGCGGCGGTTGTCGAAGTCGGTGGGCACGAGGACCGCGGACCCTCCGCGGCCGGCGAGGCCGGCGGCGGCGGTCACGTCCTTGAACTTTCCGGTGCCGTCGTTCTGGAAGAGCGCCAGCGCCGTGCCGCTCCCCAGGGCCACGTCCAGGTCCCCGTCGTGATCGGCGTCCACGAAGGCCGCAGTCGCCGCCGGCATGCCGGCGGTGGGCAGTCCCGACTCCGTGGTGCGGTCCTTGAACCGCCCGCCGTCGTTGTGCAGGAGCGTGAGGCCGGCCGCGCGCAACACCAGCAGGTCCGTCTTCTCGTCGTTGTCGTAGTCGGCGGCGACCGCTCCCGTACCAGGGACATCGGACGCGAGGCCCCAGTCGGCGCTGGAGAGGACGAAACCCGTGGACCGGTTTTGATAGACGTGCTGGCCGTCGGGACCGGCGACGAAAAGATCGAGCCGGCCGTCACCGTCGAGATCGGCGAGAAGGACGCCGCCCGCCTCGGGGCCGGCGGCGGCGCGCGCGGCAGGCGGGGACGCCCGCGCGATCCGCTTGGCCGTGACGTCCACGAAGCCGGCGGGCGGCGTGGATCGATCGACCAGCTCCGGCTCGGCGCCGGTCGAGACGATCGCTTCGGCGTATCGGCCCTGGTCGGGGTAGCTCTGCCCGATCGTGGTGCCGTAGCCGCCCTCCCGGAGCTGCCGGAACCGGTCCATGGCCGCCTGGCTCTCCTCGGAGCGGCCGGCGCGCGCCAGCGCCAGGCCCAGGTTGTAGGCCGCGGTCGAGCTGAAGGGCTCGGCGTCCAGCGCGGCCTTGAACTCGGCCGCCGCCTCGGGGTAGCGGCGCTCCTGCATGAGGATCTGCCCCAGGTTCACGCGGGCGCCCACGTCCGCCGGGTCGATCTCCGCCACGCGGCCGAAAGCCGCCCGCGCCTCCTCCGTGGCTCCCGCGGACCGCGCGGCCAGTCCCAGCGTGTAGTGCGTCTGGGCCAGTCCCGGCAGCAGCCGCGCCGCCTCTTGCGCTTCCTTCTTCGCCTCCTCCACGCGCTGCGCGTTGAAGAGCGCGATGGCCAGGTTGGCGCGGACGACGGCCAGCGACGGCCCCAGGGCCAGCGCCTTCTGGAACGAGGCCACCGCCTCCTCGTAGCGGAACTGCTCGAGGAGCGCGACCCCGACGTTGTTGGCGCGGTAGGCGTCCTCGGCGCCGGACCCGGTGGGCGCCGGGGTCTGTGCGTGCTGCGGCAGCGCAGCCCCCAGGGCCGCGGCACAGCCCAGGGCCGCGAGGGCCACGCGATTCAGGGACACGCGGTCACCGGCCCGGTGCGGACGCTCCCGACGGCGGCGGGGTGTACCGTCCGGCGCCTTCTCGCACGGTGAGAATCTCGTCGGCCCGGGCATCGACCTGGTCCACGCGGCCGCTGGGCCAGCGCACCTCCACCCGCACGGGACCGGTCGCGTCGCCCAGGCCGAAGGTCACCGGAAGCTCGCTCTGCGAGCAGTAGCTCGATCCCGTCTTCACCACCGCCCACTGCCGGCGGCCGCCCGGCGCGATGGACACGCGCGCGCCGATCCCGTCGCGGTTGGAGACGGTCCCCATGGTCTGCACGCGCAGACGGTGGTTCCGGTTTCCGCCGTCGTTGCGCAGAAGGCGGGCCGGGCCGTTGTTGGCGGTGATCACCACGTCCAGGTCGCCGTCGCCGTCGTAGTCGCCGTAGGCGGCGCCGCGGGCCACCATCGGGCGCGCGAAGTCCGGTCCCGCGCTGCCCTCCGCCGGTTCGAAGCGCTTGCCGCCCAGGTTGCGGAAGAGGTGCGGCGGCTGGGCGTAGCGCACGCGGGTCTGCACGGCCTGGATGTCGTCGGCCACGTGCCCGTTGGCGGCGAAGATGTCGGGCCGGCCGTCGAGGTCGTAGTCGAAGAAGAAGCAGGAGAAGCTGAGGCTCAGCAGAGTAGCCTGCCCGATGGTGGTGGTGGGCGCCTCGTCGATGAAGAGCCCGGTCCCTTCGTTGTGGTAGAGGGCCATCATCTCGTTGGAGAAGTTGCCCACGATGATGCTGGGCCGGCCCGAGGCGTCGTAGTCGGCCGCGTCCACGCCCATCCCGGCGCGGGCCACGCCCGTCTCGCTGAAGGCCACGCCCGCGGCCATGCCCACGTCGGCGAACGTCCCGTTCCGCTGGTTGCGGTAGAGCTTGTTGGGCTGGGTATCGTTGGCCACGAAGAGGTCCGGCCAGGCGTCGTCGTCGTAGTCCACCACGGCCACGCCGAGGGCCTTGGAGGAGGCGTCCTTCATTCCGGCCTTCGCGGTCACGTCGTCGAAGCCGCCGTCGCCGCGGTTGCGGTAGAGCGCGGGGCTCTGCCCCTTGTAGGACTCCGGCGTGCAATAGGACTTGTTGGTGCCGTCCAGCGTGCAGAAGAGGTCCTTCTCGATCGACCACTCCACGTAGTTGCAGACGAAGAGGTCGAGCTTCCCGTCCTTGTCGTAGTCGAAGAAGGCGGCGCTCGTCCCGAATCCGCCGCCGCCCACGCCCGCCTTGGCGGTCACGTCCGTGAACCGGCCGCCGCCCAGGTTGCGCAAGAGGCGGTTCCCGCCCAGCCCGGTCAGGTAGACGTCCGTGCGCCCGTCGTTGTCGTAGTCGGCGGCGGCCACGCCCAGGCCGTACATCTCCACGTCGAGCCCCGATCCGCGCGTGGCGTCGGTGAAGGTCCCGTCGCCGTTGTTGCGGTAGAAGGCCGGCAGCGACCGCGCGCCCGGACGGCCCGGCCAGCGCTTGGAGTTCACGAACAGCAGGTCGGGCCGGGCGTCCCCGTCCAGGTCCGCGAAGGCCACGCCCGAGCCCATGGTCTCCGGCAGGTACTTCTTGCCGAAGGCGCCCGACTCGTGGCGGAACTTGATGCCGGCCCGCGCGGTGACGTCCGAGAAGGTGGGGCCGGCGGCCGGCGCGGCGGACAGGAGCAGCCGCGCCGCCCCGAGCGCGAGCGCGCCCGAGACGAGGGCGGTCGTCGGGCGGCCGGGGCCGCCCCTCATTGACCTCCTCCCCCGGCGGACCGATAGGTGGCGGGCGGCGTGCGCGGGGCGGCCGGAGACGGCGGCGGCGCCGAGACGTGCTCGTGGATCGACTGCCGCTCGTTGTTGTCCTCGGGGTGGAGCTGCCGATAGGGACCGGTGATGAACTGGGCCGACTCGTCGGCCTTGAAGCGCTTGTACAGCGCCTGCTCGCGGCCCGCGTTGGCGGTGTCCCCCAGCCCCTGCCACGAGAGCATCAGGTTGTAGTGGGCCTGCAGGTCCTCCGGGTCGATGGCCAGGACCTTCTGGAGCTCGGCGATCGCGTCCTTGTAGCGGCGCTGGAGGAAGAGCACGCGTCCCATCTGGTTCAGCACGACGCGGTCGCGCGGGTATTTGGCCGCCGCGGCACGCAGGTGCTCGAGGGCCTCGTCGTACTGCCCGCGGGCCTTGAGGGCCGTGGCCAGGAAGAAGTGCGTCTTGGCCAGGCCGGGGTCGATCTCCAGGGCCTTGCGCAGCACCTGCTCCGCGCCATCCATGTTGCCTTCCTGGAT
>Ga0075429_100006624_pt1 | contig 10033 bp, 4 predicted proteins | sample RhiMetdeltSRZDD3_FD_75295 | JGI IMG/M metagenome (GOLD analysis project Ga0075429, IMG submission 75295) | Populus rhizosphere microbial communities from Tennessee, USA - Rhizosphere MetaG P. deltoides SRZDD3 | ecosystem: Host-associated > Plants > Roots > Rhizosphere > Soil | place: USA...
TCCGACAACGTCGGCGTCATCGCCTTGCAGTTCCAGCTCGACGGCGCCAATCTCGGCAGCGTGCTGCTCGCGCCCCCGTACACCTATGCGTGGGACACGCTCACGGCGACCAATGGCGTCCACGCGCTGACGGCCACGGCGCGCGACGCGGCGGGCAACAGCACGACGGCGACCGTGGTGAGCGTCACCGTGAGCAACGTCGCTCCCAGCCTCTGCGGGCCGGGCCTCGACCCCGACAACGACGGCATTTGCAATCCGAACGACAACTGCGCGTCCGTCTACAATCCGAGCCAGAAGAACACCGACGGCGACAACGAAGGTGGCGACGCGTGCGACATCACGATCATCTATCCGACCAACGGCAGCCTGACCTGCGCCGACGCTCCTCCCACCATTTCGTGGTCTCCCGAGACGTACCACATGTTCAAAGTGTTCATCGGGGCGACCGTCTCCTACTCCGTCCAGGTGACCAGCGGCAAGAAGATGCTGCTCGACAGCACCTGGACCATGCCCGCCGGCAAGTGGGCCACCATCTGCAAGAAGGCCAAGCCCTTCCTCTTCATCAAGGTGCAGGGCAAGAACCCGAACTCGAAGTGGTTCGAGTACAGCGAGACCACCACCATCGTGGCCAAGTAGCTTACTGGGGCGCCTGGCTCGGCTGCGGAGTGGCCACGCCGATGCCCTGGACGGCGGGGGCCGAGGCCGTCCAGATGCCGCGCATCCAACCGGCCAGCCCTTCCATCCCGACGTTGATGTAGGGAAGCACGATCAGCGTCAGCACTGTGGATGAGATGAGGCCTCCCATCACCGTGCGCGCCAGCGGGTAGTAGTAGATCCCGCCCATCGTCTCGCCGCCGAACGCCAGCGGGGCCAGCCCGGCCACGGTGGTCAGCGCCGTCATCACGATGGGACGCAGCCGGTCACGGCCGGCCATCAGGATCGCCTGGTCGTGCGGCACGCCAGCCTCGCGAAGCTGATTGAGGTGGTCCAGCAGCACGATCCCGTTCCTGACCACCACGCCGATCAGGATCAGCAGGCCGATCTGGGCCATGAGGTTGAATGGGGTGCGCGTGGCGGCCAGCAGCCAGGCCGCGCCGGTCATCGAAAATGGTATCGAGAACAGGATCGCGAAGGGCTGGGCCAGCGACTCGAACAGCGATGCCATGACGATGTAGACCAGCAGCAGGGCGAGGCCGAAGTTGATCAGCATCTGGGCGTCCTCCTGGCCCTGCTCGATGATGTTGTCGTCCCACGACCAGGTGTAGCCGGGCGGCAGGTCGAAGGCGTCCATGAGCGCCGTGATCTCCTTCTGCGTCCCCGACCAGTCCTTCCCTTCGTAGATCGCTTCGACTTCGGCGCGGATCTTGCGGTTCTCCCGCGTGATCTCCTGAGCGCGGCGCACGACCTGGAACGACGCGATGTCGCCCAGCAGCACGGTCCGGCCGTTGTCCACACCGACCTGGAGCTTCTTGAGGTCTTCGAGGTTCTCGCGGTCCTCGCGCCGGAGCTCCAGCCAGGTCTCCACCTCGCGGTTGCCCGCGTTGAACCTCTGAAGTCTCAGCCCTCCCAAGGTGAACTGGAATATCTGCGACACATCCTGCGCGGTCAGGCCGTTGCGCGCCGCCTTGTCGCGGTCGATCTCGACCTGGATCTCGCGCCGGCCCTTGTGCGCCGACGTCGAGATGTCCTCCACTCCCTTCACGGTGGCCAGGCGTCTCTCGGCTTCGTCGCAGAGCCGTTGCAGGACGCCGCTGTCCTGTCCGAAGAACTTCACCGCGAAGAAGGTGCTGTTGCCGCCCTCCTGGGCCTCCTCGCGGAACTGAATCTTCACGCCCGGGATGGTCGGCAGCCCCTCCCGGATCTTGACGCGCAGGTCCTTGACTGCGGCGTCGCCCAGGTCTTCCCGGGCCAGGATGAGCACGGTGCGCGCCTGGTTCTCCGCGAAGAAGCTGTAGACCGACTCGACCTGAAAGCGTTCCTTGTTCTGCTGCACGTAGGCTTCGACCTGGTTCACCGTACGCTCGGCATCGGACTTGTACACGAAGTCTGTGAAGTCGTAGTTCAGGAAGAGCCGGTTGTTCACGGCCGCCGAGAAGATGCCCGTGGGCACCATCCCGAGGATGAACGGGATGAATCCCACCACCAGGCCGAGCACCACGATGACGGCGGTCCATCCCTTGCGGCGCATGGTCCACGCCAGCACGTCCACGTAGCGATCCTCGAGCCAATCCACCCACGGGATTCGCGGCGACGGCCGGCGGCGCAGGAGGCGCGCCGCCATGAGCGGGATCAGCGTGAGGGACGAAACCAGCGAGCAGGCCAGTGACACCGAGATGGTGAGCCCCACCTCGCCGAGCCAGGTCGTCAGCTCCGTGCCGGAGCCCACGACCAGCGGCAGGAAGACGATCACGGTGGTGAGCGTGGAAGACGTCACGGCCATGGCGACGTTGCGCGCCCCTTGAAGCGCGGCGGCCTTCGGGTCGGGCTCCTCGCGGTGCCGGCGGTCGATCGCCTCCAGCACGACGATGGCGTCGTCCACCAGCATGCCCACGCCCAGCATCAGCCCCATCATCGACAGGATGTTGAGGCTCCGGCCCATGAAGTACATGACGCCGCACGCCGCGATCAACGAAAACGGGATGGAGAGCGCGACGATGATGGTGGAATCCAGTCGCCTCAGGAAAACATAGAGGATGACCACGGCCAGCACGGAGCCGATGGCGCCGGCGCTCTTGAGACCGTCGATTCCGTCGGTGATTGCCTTGGCCTGATCCTGGAACACGAACAGGTTCACGCCCTTCAGCAGGGGGTCCTTGTCGATGTCCTCGTGGATCACGCGCGTGACGGCTCTCACCACGTCCACGGTGTTCGCGGTCGATTCCTTGAAGACGTCCAGGGCCACGGCGGTGCGGCCGTCCAGGTGCCGGCCGAATTCAATGGGCGGCTCCTCGTACCGGATCTCGGCGATGTCTTTAAGCGTCAGCCCGCGATCGTTGACGGGAAGGTCCCGGATCATGTCCAGCGATTCGAAGGCGCCCTGGGCCCGGGCCATGTACCGCAGGCCCTCGTGCGTCACCTGCCCGAGCACCATGTTGGAGGTCGCGCCCCGCAACCGCGTGATGAGCGTGCCGAGGTCGACGCCGTGGGCCTTGACGCGGTCCAGCGCGAGCTCGATCGTGATCTCCCTCGGCGCGACGCCATCGAGCGCCACGCGGGCCACGCCCGGGACGCGGCGCAGCCTGTTGAGCACGCGGGATTCGATCAGGTCGTAGTTCCGCGAGAGGTCGACCCCTTCCGCGGCGATGCGGCCTTCCACGACGGGGATGTCGTTCGTGTTGAACGACTGTATCTGGATCTGGCCAATCGCGGCGGGCAGCGACGGCTTCACCTGCTCCATCTTCTCGCTGACCTGCATCCGGATGATGTCGAGGTTCTGCCCCCAGGTGAACTCCATCTCCACCTGGGCACCGTCGGCCGTAGCCGTGGACCTCAGCTTGCGCACGCCTGACAGCGTGGTGAGGGCCTCCTCCACCGGCTTCACGATCTCTTTTTCGATCTGGGTCGGGTTCGAGTTCGGGTAGGGGATCTGGATGCCGATGAAGGGTGCGTCCACCGAGGGAAGGAACGCCAGCGGCAGACGGGCCAGCGCGATGCCGCCCACCACCATCACGCTGAGCAGACCCATGAGCGTCGCGACGGGACGCCGGATCGACAGCGTCGCCAGACTCACCGGACCGCCTCGACCGAGTCTCCACCGAACGATGTCAGAGGGGGCAGCTGACTGCCGGCCGGACCGGGCGCCGCGGCCCGCGCCGCCGCCTCGTCCTGCGCGAACACCTTCCTGTCCAGCAGCGAGTAGACCACCGGGATGACCAGCAGCGTGAGGAATGTCGCCACCGTGAGCCCGCCGATGACGGTGATTGCCAGGGGCGCGCGCAGCTCGGCTCCTTCGCCGATGCCCAGGGCCATCGGCAGCAGCCCGAGGACCGTGGTGGCGGTGGTCATGAGAATGGGCCGCATCCTCTGCAGCCCGGCCTGGACCAGCGCCTGCTCCTTGGTCATGCCCTCCGAGCGCAGGAGATTGACCGCGTCGATGAGCACGATGGCGTTCTTCACGACGATGCCCGCCAGCATCACGGCGCCTATCAGACCCACGATGTTGATCGAGTGGCCCGTCAGGACGAGCGCAAGGATGGCGCCGATGGCGCCCAGCGGCACCGTGAACATGACCACGAAGGGGTGAAGCAGTGATTCGAACTCGCAGGCCATCACGAGGTAGACGAGAAAGATGGCCAGCCCCATCGCCATCATGAGCGAGCGGAACGAGCGCTGCATTTCCTCTTCCTGACCGCTCAAGTCGGCCGTGATGCCGGCCGGCGGCGCGGAGCTCTTGAGCTTCTCGCGCACGTCCGCCGCGACGGCCCCCATGTCGCGCCCGGACAGGTTGCCCGAAACGACCATCGCGCGCTTCTGCCCGATGCGGCGGATCTCGCTGGGCCCCTCGGCCAGCTTCACCTCCGCCACCGAGCGCAGGTGGATCGGCACGCCGTCCCTCTGCCCGATGATCATGTCGTTGACCTCAGCGACCGAGGCAGTGCCCACCTCGACGGACCGCACGCGGATGTCGATTTCACGATCACCCTGCTGGAACCTGGTCGCCACCTCGCCCTGCACCTTGTTGCGCACGGTGGAGGCCACCTGGAACAGGTCCAGGCCGAGCTGCGTGAGCTGCGGGCGGTTGAAGGTGATCTGCAGCTCGGGGTTCCCGATCTCCATGGACGACTTCACGTCCACCAGCCCCGGCACCTGCGCGAGGGATGCCTTCACCGCGGCGCCGGCGACTTGTAAATCTGCGATGTTGTCGCCGTACACCTCGACTTCGATCGGCGTACGGAAAGTGAAGTAGGATGGCCTCTCGAACTTGAATCTCCCCACGCGGGACATCTCGAGACGCTGCCGCAGGCTTTCCGCCACGGCCTCCTCGTCGGCTCGCGCCGCGCCCGGTTTCATGCGCACCTGGATGCGCGCGGCGTTCTCCCCTTCGGTGCCCGTTTTCGCCATCGAGAGCCCCGCGCCTCCGACGATGCTGGAGAAGTAATCCACCCGCGCGTCGGACTCCAGGACTTTCTGCGCTTCGCGCACGAAGGCGTCGGTGGTCTGCAGCGGTGTTCCTTCGGGCAGCTCGATGAGAAAGCTGAACTCCCCTTCGGACAGCGCCGGGATCAGGTCGACTCCCAGCCCGCGCACCAAGGTCAGCGAGCCGACGAACGCCAGCAGCGCCAGGCCCAGCACCGTGCCCCGCGACCTGAGAGCCCAGCGGAGCATCGGCGGGTAGCTGGACATCACGGCCTTCAGAGCGCCATCCACCACGGCCGTCATCGGCCGGAACAGGAACGCGAGCCCTCGGAGCAGCGCGGATGCGCCGGCCCGGACGTACTTCAAGACCGCCCCGGGGCCCGTGATCGCCAGGGCCCGGAAGAACCGAGCGATCCGCCGGGGGCTCCGGGCCGCGGGCGCCGCCGCCTTGCCGGCCTTCCTGCCGGCCAGCGCGTACATCATCGGATTCAGCGTGAGCGAGACCACGAGCGAGGCCAGCAGCGAGAACGACACCGTCAGCGCCTGATCGCGGAACAACTGGGCGGCGATTCCTTCGACGAAGACCACCGGCACGAAGACGGCTACCGTGGTCAGGGTGGACGCCACGACGGCGCGCCCTACCTCGTTGGTGCCGCGCTCGGCGGCCACGAACCCGGTCTCTCCCCTCTCGCTCCGCTTGTGAATCGCCTCCAGCACGACGATGGCGTCGTCCACCAGCATCCCGACGCCCAGGGCCAGCCCCCCCAGCGACATCACGTTGAGCGTGGTGCCGGTCTGGTACATGAGGAAGAACGTGGCGATGATCGAGATGGGAATGGAAATGCTGATGATCGCGGTCGTGACGATGTCCTTGAGGAAGAAGAGCAGCACGACCACAGAGAGCAGGCCGCCGATCACGGCGTTGCTGATGACCTCCCGGATCGAGGCCTGGATGAAGCGTGCCTGGTCGGCTCCGGTCACGACCTGCACGCCGGCGGGCAGCTCCTTGCGCGCGCGCTCGAGTCGTTTCTGCACGGCCTTGACCACCGACACGGTGTTGGCGTCGCCCGCCTTGTAGAGCGCCAGCTCCACCGCTTCCTTCCCGCCGAATCTCGTGATGACATCGCGCTGCTTGTGGCCGCGCGTCACCTCGGCCACGTCCGACATCAGGACCTTGCGGCCGTCCTTGGAGACGACGACCGTCTGCATGATGTCGTCGAGGTTCTTGAACTCGTTGCGGGCGCGCACGAGGTACCGCGCCTCTGATTCGTACAGGCTGCCGCCGGCCTGGTTGATGTTCTCCCGCAGCAGCTTGTCATTGACGTCCTGGATCGACAGGCCGAGCAGCGAAAGCTTTCCCTCGTCCACCTTGACCTGGATCTCTTCCTCGAAACCGCCGTTCACCTTGATGGCGGCCACACCCTCGGCCGACTCCAGGTCGCGCTTGAGCACCTCGTCGGCGAGCAGCCGGAGCTGGTAGAGATTGTCGGTGCCCGTGACGTAGAGCCTGACGACGGGATCGTTGGCGGGATCGAATCGCAGCACAACAGGCTTCTCCGCCTCGCGCGGCAGCACCACGAGGTCCAGCTTCTCGCGCACGTCGATCGAGGCGAAGTCCATGTTGCGGCCCCAGGCGAACTCCATGGTCACCTGGGAGAGACCAGGACGCGACACCGAGGTGATTCGCTGAACGCCCGCCACGACACCGACCGCTTCCTCCACGGGCCGGCTCACGAGCGATTCGATTTCCGCCGGCGCGGCGCCCGCGTACCGGGTCTCGACCGTGAGCGTCGGGTAGGAGATGTCGGGCAGCAGGTTGGTCGGCAACCGGGTGAAGGCCACGATGCCGAAGACGACGAGGGCCACGGCGCCCATGGAAACCGTCACGCGCCGCTTGAGGGAGAACGCGATGAGGCTCATGCTCAGCCCCTCAGCCTTGCGCGGGCATGCCGGTCATCGGGCCCATCTGCGTCGTGGCGCTGGGCGGGATGACCTTGATTGGCGTTCCGTCCTTCAGCCCGCCCTGACCCGCGACGATCACCTGGTCGCCGGCGGCGACGCCCGAGAGAGCTTCGACAAGGTCGGCCTCCTCGAGCCCCAGCGAGACCGTGCGCTTCTCGGCGATGTCACCCTTGGCCACGAAGACGTAGGCCTCCTGCAGCTCGCGGATGATCGCCTCGCGCGGCACCAGCAGCGCCTTGGGATGGGTTTCGCGGACGATGTCGATCGTCACGAAGGCGCCCGGGCGCACGCCCGGCGGCGCGAGAGCCGCGGCTTCAATCGTGACCTTCACGGTGCCCGTCCCGGTGTCCACCACCGGACTGATCTGGCGGATGCGCCCGGGGAACCTGGTCGATTCGTCGGCCTTCAGCGTGATGCGCACGTCGCGTCCTTCGTTCAGGCCGTAGACATCCTTTTCGGGAAGGTATATCCGTGCGATGAGCGGATCGAAGTCGGCAACCGAGAAGAGGATGTCGCCGGGCTTCACGTGCTGGCCGAGCATCACCGTGCGGCCGGTGACGCGTCCGGCAAACGGCGCGCGGATGGTGGTCTTCTCCAGCTTCCACTTCGCCTCGGCGAGCTCCTGCTCGGCGATCTCCTTGTCCATGGAGACCTTGTCGAACGTCTCACGGCTCAGGAGGTCTTCGGCCAGGGCCTTCACGCCGCGCTCGTACGCCAGCCTTGTGTTGGTGGCGCGCAGTTGCGCCTTGTTGACGGCGATCTCGGCGTCCTCGCGCGCAAGCGAAGCCAGCACCTGGCCCTTGCTTACCCGCAGCCCCTCTTCGACCAGCATCTCCGCCACGCGTCCGTCCGCCTCGGCCAGCACCTTCACTTCGTTCTCGGTGATCAGGTTCGCGGTCGAGGAAATGTAGGAAGAGACGGCTCCCGTGGCGATCGACGTCACCGCGACGGGGATGGGCGCCTTCTTCTCCGCTTCCGGCTTGGTGCCGATGCTGGCCGCCGCCACTCCCGTTTCGGACGTCGTCGAGGGTGCCTGGGAGGAGGCCTCGGCCGGGGCGGCGCCTGCCTTGGCCTTGTAATAGATGATGCCCGCGCCGCCCAGAACGGCCAGTGCGCCCAGGGCGATGAGAGCGCTCGTGAGATGTCTGCGACGTTTCGGCTGCGACATGTGACCCCCAGAGAATGAATAGAGCCAAGCTGGGCCGGCGATGGCCGCCCTCTCGCCCGTGCCCCCGCGGGTAACTACGGTTCGGATACAACGCGGGTTCCCGGGAGGGAAGAAAAGAGACGTTTCGAGTGCTATGTTTGCCCTCCGAGAGCGCAGCGGTCGTGACGGAGTGGCGACCGCCGACAATCCCTGCAACGAGGAGTCCGCGGGTGACACGTCGTACCACCCTCTTGGCCATCGCCTTCGTCGCCCTGCTGATCCAGCCGGTATCCGGCGCCCCCGCGCCTGCCAGGCCGCCGCGGGCCCTTCCCGACGCGCTCAACGGCATCATTCAGAGCGGAGACCTGTCCCGTACAAGCCTTGGCATACGGGTCATCGAAGCCGACACCGGGCGGGTGGTCTTCAATCACAACGCCGAGCTGCCGCTCAAACCGGCCTCGAACATGAAGGTCATGACCTCGGCCGCCGTGCTTTCGCTGCTCCGTCCCGAGTACGTGTTCACCACGGGCTTCTATGCGGCGAGCCGCCCGGTGAACGGCGTGGTGCGGGGGGACCTCTTCATCAAGGGCTCCGGCTCGCCACAGCTGGTGGGAGAGCAGTGGTGGCTGATGGCGCGGGAGCTCCGGGCCCGCGGCATCACCAGAGTCGAAGGGGACCTGGTCGGCGACGACGGTTACTTCGACGACAAGGACAGGCCGGACGGTTGGCCCGGGGCCGGGGAGGATGCCTTCTATAACGCGCCGATTTCGGCGCTGGCCGCCGATTTCAGCGCGGTGACAATCGTGGTGCGTCCGGCCGGCGAGGGGGTCTCCCCCGAGGTCTTTCTCACGCCCTTCTCATCCTTTTTCAAGGTCGTGAACCGTGCCGTCACCCGGGGCGGCAACTCGAACCTTCGCGTGGGCCGCCAGTTCGACGGCGAGCAGAACTCAATCATCGTGGAGGGCAACATTTCCGCCAAGTCGGCCCCCAGCGTCTCCTACCGCTGCGTGGAGCAACCCACGATGTATGCGCTGTCGGCTTTCAAGGAGGCCGCGGCCAAGGAAGGCATCGCCATCGCCGGCGTCATGCGCCGGGGCGCGCTGCCGGCGGGGGCCTGGAAGGTCTACGAGCACGAATCGTTGCCGCTGGCCGAGCTCGTACGCACCATGAACAAGATGAGCAACAACTACATGGCGGAGAGCTTCCTGAAAACCCTGGGCTCCGAGACTTCGGGGGTCCCCGGCACTTCGGAAAAGGGAGCCGCCGCCGTGCGCTCGTTTCTGGAGGGCCTGGGAGTCGACACCCACGGCCTCATCATCCGCGACGGCTCGGGACTCTCCCACGAGAATCGGCTCACCGCGGCGTCGCTCTCGGCCGTGCTGGTCGGAATGTACCGGGATTTCGAGTCCTACCCCGAGTTCATGGCCTCCCTGCCCATCGGCGGGGTGGACGGCACGCTGGACCGCCGCATGGTGGGCGGCCCGGCCCAGAGACGCATCCGCGCGAAGACCGGCCACCTTAACGGAGTGTCGTCCTTGTCGGGATATGCGTTCACGCATCAGGGCAAGGTCCTGGCATTCGCGATCCTGGTGAACGAGCAGCGCGGCGCCGACGTCTGGAAGGTGAGGCGCAGCATCGACAGGCTCTGCTCCGCCATGGTCGAATCCGACCTCCCCAACCCCGAGGCGGCGGAAGTCCGGCGTCATGGCCCGATTCGGACCAGTCCCGGCCACTGACCTCGCCCCGGTTGCCGCAGGCGGGCCGTCCTTTCATATTTGACGCATCATGGCCACCATGCCGACGGTCGCCCGACAGCTCCTTTTACGTGGTCACGAGGTGATTTCCCAT
>Ga0075429_100006626_pt1 | contig 10033 bp, 11 predicted proteins | sample RhiMetdeltSRZDD3_FD_75295 | JGI IMG/M metagenome (GOLD analysis project Ga0075429, IMG submission 75295) | Populus rhizosphere microbial communities from Tennessee, USA - Rhizosphere MetaG P. deltoides SRZDD3 | ecosystem: Host-associated > Plants > Roots > Rhizosphere > Soil | place: USA...
GTGAGTGCTTCCCTGTAGCCGTCCGGGCCCTTGCCGACGATGCGGTGCCCGACGACGTCGGTGATGACCGAGTGCCGCCGCCACTCCTCGCGCTCGTCGATGTTCGAGAGGTGCACCTCGACGACCGGCGCGCCGCAGAGCTCGAGCGCGTCGCGGATCGCGTAGCTGTAGTGGCTCCAGGCGCCGGGATTGACGATCAGCCCGTTCGCCCAGCGCGTCGAGTCGTGGCACCACTCGACGAACTGCCCTTCGTGGTTCGTCTGGAAGCAGCGGGCGGTGCAGTCGAGCTCGCGCGCCCAGGCGTAGATGCGCGTCTCGAGCTCGCCGTAGCTGAGTCCGCCGTAGAGGTCGGGGTCGCGCTGCGCGAGGACGTCGAGATTGACGCCGTTCAAGACGGCCACCTGCATCGCGGCGAGTCTACTGCCGTACGAGCGAGGCCAGCGCCGCCCGGGCTTCGTCGTCCGGGACGGTCGTGACGACCGGGTTGCCCGGGCCCGCGAGGAGGACGAACACGCCCTCGCCCTTCTTGTCCCGCTTGAGCGCGGCCCAGGCGGTGTCCAGGTCGGCCTCGACCGGCTCGGGGCGGAGGATCTCCTCCACCGCGTCCGTGGGCTGGCCGGAAAGGCGCAGCGCGGCGAGCAGCCCGAGGGCCACCGCCTCGCCGTGCGAGACGCGGTAGGCCGAGCCCGCTTCGAGCGCGTGCGCGAACGTGTGCCCGAGGTTGAGCCAGGCGCGGCGCCCCTCGGTCTCGTACGGGTCGGAGAGGACGACACCGGTCTTGTACGCGGCGCAGGCGCGGATCATCTCGACCTCCGGGAGCTTCCAGACGTCGTAGCCGGCGAGGAGGCCGGTCTTGACGACCTCGGACATGCCCGCGCGGCGCTCCTTCTCCGGGAGCGTGGCCAGGACGCTGGGGTTGACGCCGACGGCCTCCGGGAAGTGGAACGCGCCGGCGAGGTTTTTCCCGTCGGCCGTGTTGATGCCCGTCTTGCCGCCGATGGCGGCGTCGACCTGGCCCGTGAGCGTCGTGGGGACCGCGATCCAGGGGACGCCGCGGAGGTAGGTCGCGGCGACGAAGCCGACCAGGTCCGTCGTCGATCCTCCGCCGAGGGCGACGATCGTGCCGTCGCGGCCGAGCGCGAGTTCGCGCCAGAGCCGCTCGACGACGTCCAGTGACTTGGCCGCCTCGCCGGCGGGCACGGTGAGCACCGGCAGGTCGCCGGCCGGTGGATGGAGCCGAAGCACGTTCTCGTCCGCGACGACGACGGCGGGGCCGTCCGTGGAGATGCCACCCGGAACGGCGATGCGAAGAGCAGCCAGGAGCACGTCCTCGACGGTCTCGCCGGTGGCATCCGCCGCCTCGCCGTACGCGGCTTGCCGGGACTGGTAGAGCTGGCGGAAGTCCGCCTCGCGCTTGGCGAGAGGGCGATCCGACCCGCGGGCGCGCTTCCACGCGGTCTCCACGCTCACGTCCAGGTACACGGTGAACGCACGAGCCCGCAGGCGCTCGCGGCTCAGCGGCGACATCACGGCGCCGCCGCCGAGCGCGATGACCGCGTCCGGCCCGGCAAGGACCTCGCCGAGCGTCTCCTCCTCGATCCGCCGGAACTCGGGCTCCCCGCGGGCCTCGAAGAGCTCGGTGATCGAGCCGTGGCGCTTCTCGATCAGGCCGTCGAGGTCGACGAACGGCCGCGCGGTCAATTCGGCCACGCGGGCGCCGACGGTCGACTTCCCGGCGCCCATGAACCCCGAGATCGCGAGGTGGCGGCCTAGGGCGCCGACCACGAGATGCGCTCCACGTACGCGCGCCAGGCGCCCACGAAGTCGTCGAGCGCGTCCCCGCCGAACTTGTCCTTGGCGGCGCGGGCGAGCTCGAACGCGACACAGGCCTCCGCAACGACGGCGAGCGCCTCGACCGCCGCCACGTCCGAGCGCTCGACGAGCGCCTGCGCGGGCTCGCCCGTCTCGAGATCGGCGGAGCGCAGCGGCTTCATCAGGGTCGGCAAAGGCTTCATGGCGGCGCGGACGACGACTTCCTCCCCGTTGGAGACGCCGGCCTCGATCCCGCCCGCGCGGTTCGTCTTCCGCCGGTAGCCGGCGTCGTCGCGAAAGATCTCGTCGTGGGCCTCCGAGCCGCGGAGCCCGGCGAGCGCGAACCCGTCGCCGATCTCCACGCCCTTGACCGCCTGGGTGCCCATGAGCGTCCACGCGAGGCGCGCGTCCAGGCGCTCCTCCTTGGTGGCGTACGAGCCGAGCCCGGGAGGAACACCGTGGGCCCTGACCTCGACAACGCCTCCGACGGTGTCGCGGTCGGCGCGCGCGTCGTCGATCTTCTTCTCCAGCTGGTCGGTGACCACGCTGCTCCCCACGTCGATCCCGATCTCGCGGAGCAGGGCCTTCGCCGCGCCGCCCGCGGCGACGATCGCGGCGGTGTGCCGCGCGCTCGCGCGCTCGAGCGCGTCGCGCGCGTCCGTGAGGCCGTACTTCATGACCCCTGCGAGGTCGGCGTGGCCCGGACGCGGCAGCGTGACCGCCTCCTTGCCCTTCCCCGTCGGCTCGCCCTCGGGCGGCCACGGGCTCATCCCCCACGTCCAGTTCTTGTGGTCGCGGTTGCGGACGACGAGCGCGAGCGGCGTTCCCAGCGTCCGCCCGTGCCGGAGCCCCGCGAGCACCTCGACCTCGTCGGTCTCGATCTGCTGCCGCGGGCTGCGCCCGTAGCCCTGCTGGCGCCGCCGCAGGTCGTCCTCGATCGCGGCGCGGTCGAGTTCGAGCCCGGCCGGGAGGCCGGTGACGACAGCAACGAGCCCGGGGCCGTGGGACTCGCCCGCGGTGGTGAGGGTCAGCGTCACGGCGACAGACTACGGACTGCGGCCTGCATCACCTGCACGGGCGCCTCGATGCCCGTCCAGCACTCGAACGAAGCGGCGCCCTGCGCGACCAACACGTCGAGCCCGTCGACGACCCGCTCGCAGCCCGCCGCGCGGGCCGCGGCAACGAGCGCGGTCTCGCTGCCGTCCGGGTTGTAGGCCAGGTCCACGACCTGCCGGACGCCCCCGAGGTCGACGAGCGGCTCGTCGCGGACCGGCGTGGCGTTGAGGACGAGGTCGGCGTCCCCGGCGGCCGGCGGCCATTCGTCGGCGGCGTCGACCGCCCGTTCCGGCGCGAGCCCGCGGAGCCTCGACGCCAGCGCGTGCGCCTTCTCGGGCGAGCGGGCAGCGACTCGAAGCGAGCCGCAGCCGGCGTCGACGAGCGCGGTCGCGACCGCCTGCGCGGCCCCGCCGGCGCCGAGCACGACAACGCGCGCGCCCTCCGCCTCCACCGCTCCGGTGACGGCGAGCCCGTCCGTGCTCGACCCCAGCACGCGCCCGTCGCGGACGACGAGCGTGTTCACGGAGCCGCCGCGCGTGGCGACCTCATCGAGCTCGTCGCAAAAGGCGAGCACGCCCGTCTTGTGCGGGATGGTGACGTTGGCGCCCTCGAAGCCGAGTGCCACGAGCCCGGCGACCGCCTCCTCCAGGCGCTCCGGCTCGACGGGGAGCGCCACGTAGGCCCAGTCCAGTCCGACCTTCTGGAAGGCGGCGTTCTGCATCGGCGGCGAGAGCGAGTCCCGAAGCGGGTGCCGGAGCAGCCCGACGAGGCGCGTCTCGCCACCTATCAGCACTGCAAGCCCGCTCGCGGGTAGTTGAGGAACGCCTGCTCGCTCGCCGTGAAGAAGTGGCTGCGGCAGTCGGCCTTGCGCACGAAGAAGACGAAGTCGGTCTCGGCGGGGTGCGCGGCCGCCTGGATCGACGCGAGCCCCGGGTTGGAGATCGGGGTCGGCGGCAGGCCGACGATCCGCCTCGTGTTGTACGGGTTGTCGGACTCGAGCTGGCTCTGGAGGATCGGCTGCGTCGGCGGGATGTCGAAGCCGTAGCGGATCGTGGCGTCGATCCCGAGCACCATCCCTCTGCTCAGGCGGTTGTAGATCACCCCGGCCACGATGGGCCGCTCCCGTGGCACCTGCACCTCCTTCTCCACCATCGAGGCGATGATGAGGACGTCGTAGGGGGTCAGGTTCTTCGAGCGCGCGTACTTCATGTCGATCTGGCTCCAGGCCCGGTCGAAGGCCGCAAGCTGGTCGTCGACGAGTTGCGCCGAGGTCGTGTCCTCGTTGAACTCGTAGGTGGCCGGGAAGAGGAAGCCCTCCAGGTTCGGCGCGCCGGAGTTCTTGAAGCCGGCCGGCAGCTTGGCCACCCGCTCCGTGGCCGCGAGGTAGCGCCCCGGGCGCAGGGACGGCGAGATTCCGCGCTCGTCGCGCGCGATCTTGTTCACGGCCGCGATGCGGGCGGCCATCTGCTTCCGCGTGAAGCCCTCCGGGAAGATGATCCGCAGCACGGGCTTGGCCGGCGCGGTGTCCAGCGCGGTCGTGTCCACCTCGGACGAGCCGCCCGCGTCGGACCCCAACCCGACGCCGGCAACCGCCCAGGCGATCGCCGCGAGGAGACCGAAGCCGACCAGGACTCCGACGAGCGCCGCGACACGGCCGCCGCGCTTCCGGCGGTAGTCGTGCCTCATGCGGGGCGGCTGCTGGCCTTCCACTGCAGGTAGCTCGTGAGCAGATGCGCGGCGGCGACGGCGTCTTCGCCCGCACGCGTTTCGCCGCCGCTTCGCGCGAGAGCGGTCGTGAACCGCTCGTCGAAGCTCTCCACCGGGAGGTCCGTCGCCCCGCGGAGACGCTCCACGAAGCGCTCGGTCTCGATCGCCTGCGCCCCCATCTCGCCGCGCAGCGTCACCGGCATGCCGACGACGATGAGCTCGACGCCCTCGTTCTCGGCGAGCTCGAGCAGGCGTGCGATGCCGGCGTCGGACCGTGCCCGCTCGACGATCTCGAGCGGCCGGGCGACCGTGCCCGTCGGGTCGGAGACGGCGACGCCGGTCCGCGCGGATCCGTAGTCGAGGGCCAAGACCTTCACCGACGCGCGATTCTAGTTCGCGAGAACGACGCCTTACGCCGCCCTACCGGAGACCGCCTCCACGATCTCCTCGGGGTTCCCGCCCTTGGGCACGTACTCGTCGGCGCCGAGGGCGAGCGCCTGTGAGACGAGGCGCTCGTTGTCGAAGCCCGAGAGCACGACGACGCGTGCGCCGGGTGCGACTCGCTTGATCTCCGGCAGCGCCTCCAACCCGTCCATCACCGGCATGGAGAGATCGAGGAGGACGACGTCGGGCTGCAGGCGCTCCGCTTCGTCGACAGCCTCGCGGCCGTTCTCGGCCTCGCTCACGACCTCGTTCCCCTCCAGCTCGAGGACGATGCGGACGAGCTCTCGGATCTGCGGAGAGTCGTCGCAGAGGAGAACGCGCGTCACTCCCGCGCCGCCTGGTCTCGCCGCCTGAGCCCGCCGGGCCACAGAGCCGTTTCCTCGTCCTCGCCGGCGAGAAGGTCGTTCACGACGCGGCGCGACGCGACGAGCGCTGTCGTGAGCGCCTCGCGGACGTCGTCCAGGCGGTCGAGCTCGAGCGCCATTCGTGCTGCGCTGACGCTCTGGACGACGTCGTCGTTGATCTCGAGGGCGCGCCGCTGGTTGGCCGCCTCGCCCCGCTTGATCTCGGTGATGTCGGCGAAGACCGCGACCGCGCCGAGGAGCAGGTCGTCCTCGACGAGCGGCGCGGAGCTCCCCAGCAGCCAGCCGTCGGTGCCGTCGAAGCGGCGGATGTGGAACTCCTCCGGCCCCACCACCTCGCGGGACTCCAGGCAGCGCGCCATCGCCCAGTCGTGCCCCTCGAAGGGCCGTCCGTCGGGATGGAAGGCCTGGTACTGACTCCACTCCTTGACGTTCTCGGCCGTGGCGCTGCCCGCCCAGATCTGCTCCGCGGCCTCGTTCTGGAGGATGAGACGCCCTTGCGGGTCGCTCATGATCACCCCGTGCGGGCTCTGCTCGAGCACGATGTCGAGCAGGCGCCGGTCGCGCGCGCCGATGAGCCGGAGCCGCTCGTTCTCGCGCCGCAGGGCCTCGAGCTCGTGATCAACCGAGCGCATCGAGCAGTACCTTCTCCGCCTCGGCGAGCGCGTCGCCGAGCTTCTCGGGATCCTTGCCGCCCGCGCGGGCCATCGTCGGCCGCCCGCCCCCGCCTCCACCCATGAGCGCGGCGGCCTGCCGCACGACCTGCACGGCGTCGAGCCCGCGGTCCTCGAGCGAGCGGTCGAGGCTGACCACAAGATGGACGCGCCCGTCCTCCCGCGTCCCGACCACGACCGCCGCCGGCGCGTGCTTCTGCTTGAGGCTGTCGGAGAGCTCGAGCAGCGCGTCCGGCGTGGACGAGGCGACTTCCATCACGATCACCTCGACCTCCCCGGCCTTGCTGCGGCGCTCGTCGACGACCTCGGGGCCCGCCCGCGGAGCCGCTTTCTTCGACGCCTGCTTGCGCGCGGCGCCCAGCTCCTCGCGGAGCTCCTCCGCCTCGTGCGCCTTGCCGCGCAGGAAGGCGTACGCCTCTCCGGCGGTCACGGCTTCGATACGGCGCACGCCGGAGCCGACCGAGCCCTCGGAGAGGATCACGAACGGGCCGATCTCGGCCGTGGAGCGGACGTGCGTGCCGCCGCACAGCTCTCGCGAGACGCCGTCGATCTCGAGAACGCGGACGATGTCGCCGTACTTCTCCCCGAAGAGCATCATGGCGCCGAGGTTCCGCGCCTCGTCGATCGGCGTCAGGAACGCGCGCACCGGGTGATTCGCGAAGACACGCTCGTTCACGTGCTCCTCGACGCGCTCACGCTCCTCGTGCGTGAGCGCCTGCCCGTGCGAGAAGTCGAAGCGAAGCTTGTCGGGCCGCACGGCGGAGCCGGCCTGGTGCACATGGTCGCCGAGCACATCGCGGAGCGCCTCGTGGAGGAGGTGCGTCGCGGTGTGGTTGGCCATCGTCGGGAAGCGCACCTTCCACGGGACGACGGCGTGGACGCGGTCGCCGGATGCGAAGCCCTCGCCCTCGAAGAGGAGGACCTGGTCCTCGCCGAAGCGGAAGGCGGTCACGAGCTCGGCGCGCAATCCGTCCTTCTCGATCCAGCCCTCGTCGGACACCTGGCCGCCGCCCTCCGGGTAGAAGGGCGACTCGCGCAGCTTGGCGAGGAAGAGACCGTCCTCGAGCTCCTCGAGGGCGCCGATTTGAGTGAGCGCATCGGTCTTCTCGTAGCCGACGAACTCCGTCGCGAACCCGGCGTTCCTCGCGAGCTCGGCTGCCCGCTCGATGCCGCGGCGCGCGCCGGAGCGGGAGATCTCGCGGTGCTCCGCCATCAGCGTGGCGAAGCCGTCCTCGTCGACCGCCAGGCCGCGCTCGCGGGCGAGCTCCGTCGTCAGCTCGACCGGGAAGCCGTAGGTCGCGGTCAGGGCGAAAGCGTCCTCGGACGAGATGTCGCCCTTCGCCGCCACGTCGTCGAAGAGCTTCATCCCGCGGGCGAGCGTCTCCGAGAAGCGCTCCTCCTCGGCCCGCAGGACGTCTCGGATCCGGCTCCGGTTCTCCTCCAGCTCCGGATACCACGGCGCCATCTGGTCGGCGACCACGTCGGAGAGCCGCCAGAGGTCGTCGAGGCCGATCTTGCGGGCCTGCTGGACCGCGCGGCGGATGATCCGGCGGAGGACATAGCCGCGCCCCTCGTTCGAGGGCGTGACGCCGTCGCCGACGAGAAACGTCATCCCACGGCCGTGATCCGCGAGCACCCGGTGCGCCTTCGTGGCGGTCTCGTCGGCGTCCCAGGCGACACCGCTCTCCGCCTCGATCCAGGCCATGATCGCCTGATAGCCGTCCGTCTCGTAGACGGAGCGGACGCCCTGCATGATCGCCGCCAGCCGCTCCAGCCCCATGCCGGTGTCAACGTTCTGCGTGGGCAACGGCGTGAGCGTGCGGTCCGCGTGCAGCTCGAACTCCATGAAGACGAGGTTCCAGAACTCGAGGAACCGGTCGCAGCGCGGACACGCAGGCGCACAACCGGGATCGCCGCAGCCGTACTCCTCGCCCCAGTCGTAGTAGATCTCGGAGTCGGGCCCGCACGGCCCGGGACCGCCGACCGACCAGAAGTTCTCCGAGCTCGGGAGCTCCACGATCCGCTCGCGCGGCAGCCCGATCGCCTCCCACAGCCCGATCGCGGTCTCGTCCGGACCGAGGCCGAGCTCCGGGTCGCCCGCGTGCACCGTCGCCCAGATCCGGTCCCACTCGATCTGGAGATGGTCGCGTATGAACTCGGTGGCGAGCTCGACCGCCCCGTCCTTGAAGTACTGCCCGAACGAGAAGTTGCCCAGCATCTCGAAGAAGGTGAGGTGGTGGCCGTCGAGCCCTACCTCGTCGATGTCGGGCGTACGGAAGCACTTCTGCGAGGTCGTGGTGAGCGGCGCCGGCGGGGGCTCCCGGCCGAGGAAGTACGGCATCTGCGGCTGCATTCCCGCAGAGGTGAGGAGCGTCGAGTGGTCGTCGGCGCGCGGGACGAGCGGCCACGAGGGCAGCCGCTTGTGGCCCTTCGACTCGAAGTAGGCGAGGAAGCCCTCGCGGAGCTCCGCGGAGGTGCGCATCCTTCGATTCTAGGGAGATTCGGAAATCGGCAGAAAGGCCGCTACCGGACGTTGTGCCCGGTGGCGATCTCGTCGCGGACCTTCTCCAGCGAACGACGGATCAGGCGGGAGACGTGCATCTGCGAGATGCCCACCTGCTGCGCGATCTGCGACTGGGTCAGGCCCTCCCAGAAGCGCAGATGAATGATGCGGCGCTCGCGCGCGTCGAGCGCCTTGAGGCCGGGCGCAAGCACGGCGCGGTCCTCGCTGACCTCGTACTCATGCTCGAGCTCGCCGAGCGACTCGAGCGGGTCGAGCGCGCCGTCCTCGCCGTGGCCCGACGGCGCCGAGAGGGAGACGGTGGTGTACGCCTGCCCCGACTCGAGCGCCTCCAGCACCTCCTCCTCCGTCACGCCGGCCGCCTTGGCGAGCTCGGGGATAGTGGGCGAGCGCTCGTACTGAACGGTCAGCTGCTCGAGGAGCTGGGAGAGCCGCACGTTCAGCTCCTGGAGCCCGCGCGGCACGCGCACCGACCACCCCTTGTCGCGGAAGTGCCGCTTGATCTCGCCGATGATGTTCGGCGTCGCGTAGGTCGTGAGCTCGACCCCGCGGTCGACGTCGAAGCGGTCGATCGCCTTGATCAGCCCGATCGAGCCGACCTGCACCAGATCCTCGAGCTGCTCGCCGCGGTTCGCGTAGCGCCGCGCGAGCGAGCGCACGAGCGGCAGGTACTGCTCGATCAGCTGCTGACGGGCCTCGAGGTCGCCGTCCGTGTGGTAGCGGCGCAGGAGATCGCGATCCGTCCGTCCGCCCGTGGAGCTCACAGCTCGCCCTTCGGCTCTGGCTTCGTCATCGGGACCTTCTTGTCGAGGCGCAGCCAGTGGCCGCCCTCGCCCTCCTCGAGGCCCATCTCGTCCACGAGCGTGTCGAGCAGGCGCGAGAGCGGGACGCCCTCCTCGCCCTCGCGCTCGAGGTCGGCGCGGAGCTCGTTCGGGTCGAGCGGGCCGATCAGCATGCCGATCGAGTCGGGGCCGACGTCGAGGCGGACCTTGACCTCGCGGCCGCTGATGTAGCCGTCGCGCTCGAGCACGCTGGCGAGCGCGAGCTGAAGGTCCTCGAGGTGCTCGTAGGAGAGGTCGAGCCGCGCCGCGAGGCCGCCGACCACGAGCCGCGCCACGCTGTGGAACGGCTTCTCGTGCGGGATGGAGAGCGTGATCGAGTCAGCGCTCACGCTCGCCGCCCTCTCGCCGCAGCTCGTCCGCGATCTCCTGCTCTCGCCGGGAGGCGGCCTCGCGACCCGCGCTGTACGCGGTGCGGGGGCTCTTGCGCACGCGCAGCGACGCGAGCCCGTGCGCGATGCCCTCGGCGAGGCCTGAGATCTTCTGGACGGGCCGCGTGAGAGCGAGCGTCACCGCCCGGACGGCTGTGTCCACGCTGTCGGCGACGTCGACCGCACTGTCGGTCACGAGGTCGACCTTGTCCAGCTGCGCGTTCACGCGCTCCATCGTCCCTCCGGC
>Ga0075429_100006627_pt1 | contig 10032 bp, 10 predicted proteins | sample RhiMetdeltSRZDD3_FD_75295 | JGI IMG/M metagenome (GOLD analysis project Ga0075429, IMG submission 75295) | Populus rhizosphere microbial communities from Tennessee, USA - Rhizosphere MetaG P. deltoides SRZDD3 | ecosystem: Host-associated > Plants > Roots > Rhizosphere > Soil | place: USA...
ACGCAGATGCTGGACTCGATGATCCACCACTCGCACCCCACCCGCGCCGAGGCCAGCGACGTGGCGAACGCCGTGCTGGACGGGGCCGACGCGCTGATGCTGTCGGGCGAGACGAGCGTGGGGGAATACCCGATCGCCGCGGTCGAGACCATGGCGCGCATCATCGAGGCCGCCGAGCCGCAGGGGCTGGCCATGCTGCCGCGCATCCGCCGCCGCCCCGAGACACGGCCCGAGGCGCTGGCCCTGAACGCCGTGCGCATCGCCGAGGACCTGCACGCGGTGGCCCTGGTGGCGTTCACCGAGACCGGGGCGACCGCGCGCCACATGGCCGCGCACCGAGACGAGATCCCGCTGCTCGCGTTCACGTCACGGCCCGAGGTGCGCAGCCGCCTGGCCCTGTTGTGGGGTGCGGAGACGTTCGTGGTGCCGCGTGTGGAGCACACCGACGAGATGGTCGCCCAGGTGGATCGCGCGCTGCTGGACCTGAGCCGCGGCCAGCCGGGCGACTTCGTCATCATCGTCGCCGGCACCCCGCCCGGCACCGCGGGCTCGACGAACACACTGCGCGTGCACAAGCTGGGCGGGGAGTGACGAGGGGGGTTCTCCCGCGGGCACTATCTCGTGCTCGCCGCCAGCCGCTCGGCCAATGCCCGCACGGCCCGCGCGCGGTGGGAGATGGCGTTCTTCTCGGACTCGGACAGCTCGGCATACGTGCGGGCCTCGCCCAAGGGCTGGAACACCGGGTCGTAGCCGAAGCCGTGCTCGCCGCGAGGGGCTTCCGCGATGGTGCCCTCGAGCACACCCTCGGCGTGCAGCTCGCGGCCGTCGGGCCACGCCGCCACGCACACCGTCTTGAAACGTGCGCTGCGCTTGGCCGGCGGCACGTGCTGCAACTCATGCAGCAGCTTGGCGACGTTCGAAGCATACGTCGCACCCGGGCCGCTGTAGCGCGCGGCGTGCACGCCCGGGGCGCCCTGCAACTCGTCCACCTCGAGCCCGGTGTCGTCGGCGATCGCGGGCAGACCGGTGAGTGCCACCGCGGCGCGCGCCTTGATGCGCGCGTTCTCGAGCAGCGTGGCGCCCGACTCCTCGGGTGAGACCGCACCCGGCCAGTCGGCGAGCGAGACCAACGTCACGCCCGGGAGCGCCAGCAGCGCGTGCAGCTCGGCCGCCTTGTGCCGGTTGAACGTGGCGACGACGAACTTCACTCCGGCAGCAGCCCCGAGCCCGTGAGCAGCTTCCGCTGGTAGCGCGTCACGCGCTGGACCCCGCTCTTCGCGAGGCGGATCAGCGCGCGCATGTCGTCGTCGTCGAACGTGGCGCGCTCGCCCGTGCCCTGCAGCTCGATGAACCGGCCCTTGCCGGTCATGACCACGTTCATGTCCACGTCGGCGCCGGAGTCCTCGATGTAGTCGAGGTCCAGGCACGGCTGGCCCTTCACGAGCCCCACGGACAGCGCAGCGACCGAGTCCATCAGCGGCGGCTTGGCGAGCTGGTTCTGGTTGGAGAGCCACACGAACGCGTCGTGCAGTGCGACCAGGGCGCCGTTGATGGCGGCGGTGCGCGTGCCGCCGTCGGCCTCGAGCACATCGCAATCGAGCGTGATGGTGCGTTCGCCGAATGCGGTCAGGTCGGTGACGGCGCGCAACGAGCGGCCGATCAGCCGCTGGATCTCCTGCGAACGCCCGCCCGTCTGGCTCGAGCGCGGCGTGCGGTCGCCCGTCGCACGCGGCAGCATGGCGTACTCGGCGGTGACCCAGCCCTTGCCCGTGTTGCGCAACCATCCGGGCACGCGATCCTCGACGCTCGCCGTGCACAGCACGCGCGTGCGGCCCATGGTGATGAGCGCCGAGCCCTCGGCGTGCGAGGACACCCCGCGTTCGATCTTGAGCGCGCGGGGATGCCGCGGGTCGCGGCCGTCGTGACGCTCGAACTTCGCGGCTTCGGGGGCTCTTGCTTCGTGGGCACGGATCGGGGCGGGCTTCCGGGTCACGCGTGGACTCCCTGGGTGGGGGCAAGCGCTGCGGGACTGCGCTCGAACCACGGCAGGTCGGTCTGGTCCACGACGGTCACGGGCGGCAGCGCGCGGCCAAGGAAGGCTTCCGCCACGCGCGCGAAGCTACGGCGGCGCGGCTCGTCGCTCAGGAAGAAGTGGTGCTGCGGCTCGCCGGCGCCCGCAGGGACCAGCAGATCGCGCGAAGCCAGGAGCTCGGCGGTGGCGCGGGCGGCCTCGGCACCCGAGTCGATGAGTTGCACGCCCGCACCCATGGCCGCGTGCAGCAGCGGCGCCAGCAGCGGGTAGTGCGTGCAGCCGAGGATCAGGCTGTCGAGGTCGGACAGCTGCATCTCGGACAGGTACTCATCCGCGACCATGCGCGTGACGGGGTGGTCGAGCCAGCCCTCCTCCACCAGCGGCACGAACAGCGGGCAGGCGCGCTGCATCACCACCGCCTGCGTGGACAGGCGCGCGATGGCGTCGGCGTAGGCATTGCTGCCGACGGTGGCGAGCGTGCCCACCACACCGATGCGGCCACGCTTGCTTGCCGTCACGGCAGCCTTCGCGGCCGGCTCGATCACGCCGATGACCGGCACGCCGAATCGCTCCCGCAGCGCCTCGAGTGCGTGGCTCGAGGCGGTGTTGCACGCCACCACGACGCACTTCACCTGCTGGTGGACCAGGAACGAGGCGATCTCGATCGAGAAGCGCGTGACCGTCTCCTTCGACTTGTTGCCGTACGGCAGGCGGGCGGTGTCGCCGAAGTACATCACCGACTCGCGCGGCAGGCGGGCGAACAGTTCGCGCACGGTGGTGAGTCCGCCGATGCCGGAGTCGAACACGCCGATGGGACGCAGGTCACCGTTCACGGGCACAGAGCCTCCTCCTCGCGAAGCTTCACAGCCAATCCTCGGGATCGAGCGGGCGGTCGAGCGGGAAGTGACCGCCCAGTGAGGGGAACGCGGCGCCGCCGCAGACGATGCGGATGCGCTTCGCCTCCGGCACGAACGCCGACACGGTGCGCACGAGCGAGGCGATCGCCAGCTCCTCGGTGCGGGCCCCGCCGCCGAAACCTTGCCGGAACGGACGCGAAAGGTCGAGCGTGAGCAACCCGGACTCATCCAGGTAGGCGTGGATCAGGCTGGTGCCGGCGGGGATGACCCGCGCCCCGCCCGCGCGGGACCCCTGTTCCAGCGCGGTCACGGCGGCCGCGGCGCGCTCGTGCACACCCGCCAGTTCGGGCAGCTCGCGCACCTCGCCCACCAGGCTGTCGCCCGTGCTGCTGCCGAACCACAGCGTCACGGCGCGCACGACGGCGCCGCTGGTGTCCGACCATACCGGCGGCGGGACGGTCGGCGTGGCACGCTCGGTCCACGACTTCCACGCCAATGCGCCGGCGATCAGCACCACCCCGATCAGGATCAGCAGCCGGCGCATGAGCTAGTCCCCTTTCTGCCAGGCGAGCAGGCCGTCGGCGATCGCACGTGCGAGGTCGCGCATGCCGACCGGGGACTGGAGCCGTGCGCGCTCCTCCGGGTTGGCGAGCGAACCGCACTCGAGAAGCACGCCGGGTGCGGCCACGCCCACGAGCGGCAACGGCAGCCGCTCGCGCACGGTGCCGGGGCCGAAGCCCGCGCGCTCGAGCGCCGTGGTGACGGCCTCGGCGAGGCCGCGGCTCTCGACGGCGCGCTCGTAGGCGACGTCGCGCCACGGCATGAGGTTGACGAGGCCGGCGGCGCGCGCCGCGGCCTCCGCGCTGCTCGCGCGGTCCGCCGGTGCCACCCACGCCACGCAGCCCGCGGCCTCGCGCGTGACATAATCGCCGATGTGCAGCGACAGCACCGCGTCCGCGTGCACGCGGTTGGCGGCCTCGGCGCGCGTCTCCTGCGCCAGACCGCGATCGTCCCGGCGCGTGAGCTGCACATTCACGCCGCCTCGCCGCTGCAGCTCATCCGCCACACGCAGCGCCAGCTCCAGCGCGATCGTCTTCTCCTCGGCACCCTCGGCCGTGGCCCCGGCGTCGTCGCCGCCATGGCCCGGGTCCAGCACGACGGTGTGCAGCACGCGCGGTCCCGGCGCGCCCTCGGACGCGAACGACTCGAAGCCGCCGCCCGCCGTGCGAGTGAACGACACCGTGACGCGGCCCGCTTCGGGGTCGCGCTCGAGCCGATAGCCTGCCGCCGAAGGGTCCAGCGCCAGCTCGAACGTGACCCCGCCCCCTGCGGGCGAGACGGCGAGGTCGCGCACGAGCCCTTGATCGGGCAGCGAGTCGGGCAGTGCGCCCGAGAGCGCGCCGGCCACGCGCACGCGAAAGCGCGCCCGGCTCCTGCCCACCACGGCCGCCGCCTCGGCACGCTCGGCGGGGATCACGAGCGTGGTCAGGCCCGAGCCCAGCTCGAAGCGCAGCGGGCCCACGAACCCGTTGCGGGGCGCGACGCGCAGCTGGCGCGCGTCGGCATCGTAAGCGAGCCGCGGCCAGTCGGTCTCGGGCAGCATCCGAGCCAGCTCCACCGGGACCTGGAGCTCGCCCGAGCGAGTCGTCACCGGACGCGACAGTCGCAGCGTGCGCTCGTCCACGATCACGAACGGGTTGCCGGCCGTGAGCGTGATGCGATGGTCGCCCGCGTGCAGCACCAGCTTGCGCACGTCGGCGCGCCAGGTGCGCGAAGCCCCGAGCAGCCGTGCCAGGTCGTTCGCCCCCACCAGGGGCACGCCCTCCAGTCGCGTGACCGGGGCCGACGCAACGCCCAGCCCCGCGGGGACGCGCGCGCTGTCCTCCACGGCAGGCGACGAAGGCGCGGCAGCGGCGGCAGCGGCCGGCACTCGCAGGACCAACAGCAGCAGCCAGGCGGCCAGCACACGTGTGCTCATTCGCCGCGGCTCGTGCGCCGCTTGGCGCGGTCCATCTCGCGTTTGGCGTCGCGTTCGGCGATGGCTTCGCGCTTGTCGTGCGACTTTCGGCCCTTGGCGATGCCCAACAGCAGCTTGGCGCGCCCGCGCGTGAAGTACAGCTTGAGCGGGATCAGCGTGTGGCCCTTCTGCTCGATCGCCTTCCGGAGTTTCTCGATCTCGGAGCGGTGCAGCAGGAGCTTGCGCGGGCGCACCGGGTCGAGGTTCCAGCGATTGCCCTGCTCGTAAGGCGGGATGTGCAGCTGCTGAACGAACACCTCGCCGTTCTCGAGCGTGGCCCACGACTCTTGCAGGCTCGCCTTGCCGTTGCGCAGGCTCTTCACCTCGGTGCCGGCGAGCACGAGCCCCGCCTCGATCGTGTCGAGGATGGTGTAGTCGTGCGAGGCCTTGCGGTTCTGCGCGACCAGCCGGTCGGCGGGTGCGGAGGCGTCGGGCATGGCCGCGGCTCCGGCGACCCCACGGCGGCCCGTCGTACGGCCTGCGGTCTGGCCGCCGGGCCGCCCGGGTCGGGCGCGAGGGGTGCTTCGAGAGAGGTGATGGTGCGGAAGGGGGGATTTGAACCCCCACACCCTTGCGGGCGCTAGAACCTGAATCTAGTGCGTCTGCCAGTTCCGCCACTTCCGCACACAGTCGGGCCGAGCATGCTATTGCAGCGCTCCTCGCGCGTCAAAGCCTGCTGGACCGCCCGGAGCGCGGCCCCCGCGGCCCGGGCGAGGCCTTCTCGCACGCACGATTCTGCGCGCTCGGCGCCGATCGCGTGCGGGCTCCGGCCGCGACCGGCGCGCTCGCCTCGCCGCCGTGCGCTTCGGACGGCGTACCCGTTACCCTGCCGCGCATGGCCGCCCCGTTCCCGGTGAACCTGCACGAGTACGAACCGCTGGCCCGCGCGGCGATGTCGCCGATGGCGTGGGACTACCTGGCGGGCGGCAGTGGCGACGAGCGCACGCTCGGCTGGAATCGCGAGCGACTGGATGCCCACATGCTGCTGCCGCGCGTGTTGCGCGACGTGAGCCGGCTCGACACGCGCGTCACGCTGTTCGGAACACCACTCGCTCACCCCGTGCTGTTGGCACCCACCGGGTTCCAGCGCCTGTTCCACAGCGAGGGCGAACTCGCCACCGCACGCGGCGCCGGCGCGGTGGGTGCCGTGTACACGATGAGCACCGCGGCGACCACGAGCATCGAGGACATCGCGGCCGTCGCGACCGGGGCGCTGTGGTTCCAGATGTATGTGCAGCGCGACCGCGGCGTGACGCGCGAACTCGCGCAGCGCGCCGAGGCCGCGGGCTGCCGCGCGCTGGTGCTCACCGTGGACACGCCGGTGCTGGGCGCGCGCGACCGCGACCAGAGGAACCACCTGGAGCTGCCGCCGGGCATGGAACTGGCGAACCTGCGCGATCTCGTGGCGCGCCAGCCGGCCGGGCCCACGTTCCGCCATGACACGTCCAACCCGTTCCTCGATCCGTCGCTGACGTGGGAGGCTCTCGCCTGGCTCGTGGGCGAGACGCGACTGCCCGTGGTGGTGAAGGGTGTGCTCCGTGCCGACGATGCGCTGCGCGCGATCGAGCGCGGTGCGGCCGGCGTGGTGGTGAGCAACCACGGTGGCCGCAATCTCGACACGGTGCCGGCCACGATCGACGCGCTGCCGGCGATCGCCGCTGCGGTCGCGGGCCGTGTTCCGCTGCTCTTGGACGGCGGCATCCGGCGCGGCGTGGACGTGGTGAAGGCGCTGGCGCTGGGCGCGAGCGCCGTGATGCTCGGGCGGCCCTATCTCTGGGGACTCGCCGCCGCCGGCAGCGAGGGCGTGCAGCGAGTGGTGAACATGCTCGTCACCGAACTCGAGATGGCCATGGCGCAGTGCGGCGCGGCAACGCTTGCGGAGCTCACCCCCGACCTGGTGATGACGCGGCGCTGAAGCCACGCGCGTGCAACATTCGGCACGAGGTTGCAGGCTCCGCTCGCGGCAGCGCCCGGGCCGGAACCGAACGTGCCGCCGTCGCGAGGCGCAGGCGGCAACGCTCGGAGCGTGCCCGCGCCCGGCCGAGGCGCCGCGTCATGATCACGGCGGCTCGGCCCGGGCGCGTGGGCTCATCGCCACAGGGACTTCACGCGGCCCCAGGTCTCGACGCGCGTCGGGGTCACGCCGCACGAGTTGGGTGCTCCCGGCGTGGGCGGGCAGCCCGTGCCGGTCGGCAGCGCACTTCCCGTATAGGGATTGAGCTGGTCATGCAGCTTCCACTCGCTGCCATCACTGGTGCGGCCCGAGGCGCGGTCGGCGGCGGACTCATGCGCCTTGTACGTGTAGCCGTCCACGAGCGTGGTGTCGCTGCCCGTGACCTGCCACAACAGCACCTGGTCCCCGGTGTTCGCGAGCGAGAGGCCGAAGACGGGATGCGCCGTGGCGCGCTCCCACTCCACGGACAGCGTGCCCGTGACCAGGAATACCTGACCGGGTGCGAGCGTGCCGGCGAATGCGAAGCGCGGGATCGAGTCGCCGTCGGTGAGGAAGTAGCTCGAGAGGTCGGCGGGGAGCGCACCACCGTTCACGATCTCGACCCACTCGTCGTCCCGTGAACTGAATGTACCGCTGCCGTCCCAGTCGCGAGCGGGCGCGGCCAGGATCTCGGACAGGCGCACGTCGGGTGCGGCGGCAGCGGGTGAACCGGAGGCGAGCAGCATCAGGAGCAGGGCTTGAACCGGAAGTCGCGGAATGCGCACGGAGCGCTCCTCACGAGGGCATCGTAAGCGGGGGCGTCGTAGGCGGGGCAATGTAGGCGGGGCATCGTAGGGAGGGGCGACGTAGCGAGGCATCGTAGGCGGGGCATCGTAGGCGGGGCATCGTAGGCGGGGCATCGTAGGCGGGGCATCGTAGGCGGGGCATCGTAGGCAGGGGCGTGCTCACGCGGGGGCAGGTGCGGCGGGCAGCGGGCCGGGTCGTCCGGGACGGCCGGGCTTTCAGCCGCGCGGAGGGATCACTGCACGCCTCGTGCCGGTCGGCTCCGGGCACTGCGGCCGCGACCTGGCGTGCGCGACCGGCGCGCGCGGCGTCCTGCGCGTGTCCGAGCTGTGCACGCGGGCGTCGGGCGTGCGACGGGCTTCAGGCGCGGACGAGCGAGCCCAGGAAGCGGTGCATGCGGCGCAGTCCCTCGCGCAGGTCCTCGGGCGAGTTGGCATACGAGAGCCGCAGGTGGCCCTCGCCTTCGGGCCCGAATCCGGTGCCGGGCAGCGTGACCACACCGGCCTCGTCGAGCAGTCGGTCGGCCAGTTCGACCGACGAGAGCCCGGTGCCCTCGACGCGGGGGAACGCGTAGAAGGCTCCCGACGGCCGGCTGCACGACACGCCCGGGAGGCCGTTCAGGCCCTCGATCACCACTTCGCGGCGGGCGCGGAACTCCGCCACCATCGCGGCCACTTCGTCCTGCGGCCCGGTGAGCGCGGCCTCGCCCGCCTTCTGCACGAACGTGGCCGTGCACGAGTTGGAGTTGTTCATGAGCGCGGCCATGTGGCGAGCCAGCGGCTCGGGCATGATGCCGAACCCCAGCCGCCAGCCGGTCATGGCGTAGGTCTTGGAGAAGCCGTCCACGACGACCGTGCGCTCGGCCATGCCGGGCAGCGTGGCGATGGACGGACTCTCGCCCTCGTAGACCATGCCGGCGTAGATCTCATCGGAGACCACGACCAGGTCATGCTCGCGGGCGAGGGCGGCCACGCCTTCGAGCGTGGCGCGCGGCAGCACCGCGCCGGTGGGATTGTGGGGGGAGTTGAGCACGAGCATGCGGCTGCGCGCAGTGATGCGCTGGCGAAGTGCCGCGAGGTCCAGGTCGAACCCGCGCGCGGCATCCAGCGGCACGTTCACCACGCGCGCGCCCACCAACGAGGCCGCCGAGCCATAAGTGGGGAACGCGGGGCTCGGGATCAGCACCTCGTCGCCGGGCTCGAGCAGCGCGAGCATGGCGAAGAACAGCACCGGCTTCGCCCCGGGTGTGACCACCACGTTGGCGGCGTCGCAGGCGATGCCGCGCCGCTCGCGCCAGGTGGTGGCGATGAGCTTGCGGAACTCGGGCAGGCCGGCCGCGGGGCCGTAGTGCGTGTAGCCGGCGGACAGCGCGGCGTCGGCCGCGCCGCGGATGTACGCGGGCGTGTCGAAGTCGGGCTCACCGATCCCCAGGTGGATGATGCTCCGGCCCTTCGCTTCGAGCGCCCTGCCGCGCGCCAGCATGTCGAACGACGCCGCGGTCGTCAGGCGGCCCATGCGCTCCGCGAATCTCATGCTGGCTCCCCTCGTGGCGGACCGCGGCACGCGGCGAGAGCCGCGACCGCCGGGACCATTCCACCGTCCACGCGGGCGGCGGAGCTGCGCGCGTGCCCCCGGTGACCAGTGTGACTGCGAGACGCAACTGCCCGGAGGCGAACGGCAGGCGCAGTTCCGGGAGCGTGCGCGTGCCCGCACCGCTCACCGAACGCAGCACCAGCCGGTCGGCACCGGCCTCCGGCAACACCAGCCCTTCGCCACTCCTCGCCCGCCACACCGCGTGCGTCACCGCCACGCGGGCACCGAACGGCAGCAGCCACTCGCCGCGCGCCGCGGCCACGCGCCGCACGGCATCCCGGGCGAACGCGCGAGTGCCCCACAGTTCGTGGCGCAGCGCGAGCCTCGCGCCCGGCGGACCACCGCGCCACTCGCACCACCAACCCTGCCGGGTTCCGGTGGGGCGCGCGCTCGGCGCCGGATCGCGCCGCGGGCCCTGTTGTTCCAGCACCCCCAGCGCGAACGACCCATTGTTTCCCAGACCCGCATCCACTTCAAGCGCGGCTCGCGCCCCATCCGCGCCCGCTCGCCAGGCCCACAGCGCACCGAACGCGGTCGCGCGGAGTACCCCCCAGTCGTGCGCGGCCGAGGCCGCGAGCGCGCGAGCGGGCCCGCTGCGCGCGGGCTCGGCCAGCGAGCGGAAGCCCGCCTGCCCGCCGCGTGCTCGCAGCGACAGTCGCGTCTCCCCCGCGTTCGCTCGCACGCTGGCCTCCGCACGCCAGCGGCCGCGCGTGTCGGCAGCCCATTCGGCGGCATGAGGCCCGGCCTCCCATGCGAGGCTCGACTGGTGCTCGACGCGCGAGGCGAGAGCTCCGAC
>Ga0075429_100006632_pt1 | contig 10028 bp, 7 predicted proteins | sample RhiMetdeltSRZDD3_FD_75295 | JGI IMG/M metagenome (GOLD analysis project Ga0075429, IMG submission 75295) | Populus rhizosphere microbial communities from Tennessee, USA - Rhizosphere MetaG P. deltoides SRZDD3 | ecosystem: Host-associated > Plants > Roots > Rhizosphere > Soil | place: USA...
GCGCAGCCGGCCGACCAGATCCGGCGAGACGTGCTGGAGGTACGACTCGACCATGTTGTACGCCGTGTCGCCCTGGATCACCAGCTCGCGGAAGTCCTCGTTGAACAGGTCCCGGACGACCCGGATCACCAGATCGGGCTCCTCGTAGAGCAGGATCGGCGGGCTGCCCTCGGCGGCCTTCGTCGCGATGTCGTCCCACTGAGCCTGCAGTCGCTTGACGTCCCGGGCCAGCTCGTCCTCGGTCGCGCCCTCGGCGGCGGTGCGCACGATTACGCCGGCGCCGTCCGGTACCAGCGTGCGCAGCACGTCCCGCAGCCGCTTGCGCTCGTTGTCGGGCAGTTTGCGGCTGATTCCGGAGGCGTTGCCGTTCGGCACGTAGACCAGGTGCCGGCCGGACAGCGCGACATGGCTGGTGAGCCGCGCGCCCTTGTGCCCGACGGGGTCCTTGGTCACCTGGACCATGACCGAGTCGCCCGACTTGAGCGCCTGCTCGATCGAGCGCGCCTTGCCTTCCAGGCCGGTGGCGTCCCAGTTCACCTCGCCGGCGTAGAGGACCGCGTTACGGCCGCGGCCGATGTCGACGAACGCCGCCTCCATGCTCGGCAGCACGTTCTGCACCTTGCCGAGATAGACATTTCCGGCCATCGTGGTCGCGCTGGCCCGCGTGACGTAGTGCTCGACCAGCACCCCGTCCTCCAGAACCGCGATCTGCGTGCGGTCGCCGCGCTGGCGGACCACCATCACTCGATCGACGGCCTCGCGGCGGGCCAGGAACTCCGCCTCGGAGAGGATCGGCGGCCGGGTGCGCCGCTGTTCGCGACCGTCCCGCCGGCGCTGACGCTTCGCCTCGAGCCGGGTCGAGCCGGACACTCCCTGTACCTCGTCCGTCGCTCGCCTTGGCTCGCGGATCTTGACGACGGTCACCACGCCCTCGTCGTCGTCCGCGTCCACGTCACCGGCACCGCGGCGGCGACGGCGGCGACGGCGGCGTGTCAGCGCCTCACTCGTGTCCGCGGCCGGAGCGGTGTCCTCCGGCTCGTCGCCCTTATCGCCCTGGACGGCCTCGTCGTCCTCGTCGAAGGTGCCCTTCCCGCGCCCGCGCCCGCGACGCCCACGGCGCCGGCGGCGGCGCTCGGCGACCGAGAGCGTCTCGTCGTCGTCGTCCTCATCGGCTTCCGCTGCCTCGGGTTCAGCCGCGGCCGCTGCCGCTGCCGCAGGCTCCGCGGCCTCCGCCGTGCGCCGGGGTCGGCGGCGGCGCGTCCGGGCCGCTTCCGACCCCTCGGTCGCGTCGGGCGCCGGCTCCGCGACAGGCTTCGGCGCGGTCTTCTCCGCTGGAGGCATGAAGAGTACGGCGGTACTCCTCGGTGCGGCTTCGACCGGTTCGGGGGCCTCTGGGGGTACTTCGGCAGGTACCGCCTTCTTCCGCCGAGTTCTCTTCGCCGTAGTCGTTTGCGCAGACTCGCCGACTTCGGCTGGTTCCTCCGGCGGAGCCGCTTTGGTGGCCTTAGTGGCTTTGGTCGCCTTCGTCGCCTTGGTACGGCGTCGGGTCGGTTTAGCCTCTTCGGTCGCTTCGGCGGGTGTCGCCTCGGATGTCTCCGCTGCCGCCGGCTCGGTGCTGGCGCGCCGCGTGGTGGTTGTACGCCTACGCCGGGTGGGCGTAGCGCTCTCGGTGGCGTCCGCTTCGGGAGCGGTACCGCTATTGGGCTCGTTGTCGAGCATGCTCCGACGTTCTCCAGTTCTGGCGTCCCCGGGCGCGAAGTTCGCAGCCACGCAGGGATGCCGGACGGGTCTTCCGGCGGTCCACCCAACCAGTGATCTGGTCAGGCAGACCTCCAAGTCTGCTTACGAGCGCGTCGCCGGCGGCTAGCGCTCCTCGACGACTCCCCGATCCGCAGCGAGCGGATCAATGATCTCCCCCTGCGCGGACAACGTGCCCTGAGCCAGCCGGGTCGCCCGGGGCGGTACCGGCGGCTCCAGGTCGGCCACCGCGCGGAGGCCGGAGAGGATGTCATCGGGCCGTACGGACGGGGTGACCTGTCGTACGACAAGGTCCAGTATCGCACACGGTACCTCCCCGACCTCGGAAGGTGCCCTTTCACCCGCGTACACCTCGATCTTGGTCACCGGCCCGCGGGCGTCGACGGTCCGGCGTCCCTGCTTCGTCAGGCGCTCGACGAGCACCTCCGGCGCCTCCACGAACGCGTTGACCGCCAAGCGCAACGCACCCGGTTCCACCCCGGGCAGTTCCACCCGCCAATGGGAGGCGTCGATGCGGTCGGCGAGGCTACCGCCGTGGGCCTCGACCACATCGAGAATGTCGAGTCCGGGCGAGAGCGCCGCGTCGAGCGCCTTGCGCAACCAGGCCGGGTCCGCCGACCGCTGCAGGGCGATCTCCAGGTACTCCGCTTCGCTGGCGACCCCGGTCGGCGCCGCGCTCGCGTAGGAGATCTTCGGGTGCGGAGTGAAGCCCTGCGAGTACGCGATGGGCACGCTCGCCCGGCGCAGAGCGCGCTCGAACGCCCGGGCGAAGTCGCGATGCGAGGTGAACCGCAGCGGGCCGCGTTTGGCGTACCGGATGCGGATCCGCTGGACGACGGGCGCCTGGCCGCCCTCCGGCTGTCGTCTGCTGATCGTGCCGCTCCTCAGGTGATGACCGGCGTAAGTGGGAGGAGCTTGCGCCCGGTGGGGCCGATCTGGATCTCGGTATCCATCGCGGGACACACGCCACAGTCGAAGCATGGCGTCCAGCGACAGTCGTCCTGCTCGTACTCGGACAATGCGTCCTGCCAGTCCTGCCAGAGCCAGTCCTTGTCCAAGCCGGAGTCGAGGTGGTCCCAGGGCAGGACTTCGAGCTCGTCCCGCTCCCGAGTGGTGAACCAGTCGAGGTCCACCCCGACCTCGGCACACGCGCGCACCCAGCGGTCGTAGGAGAAGTGCTCCGACCAGCCGTCGAACCGGCCGCCGTCCTCCCACACCCGACGGATGACCGCGCCGACCCGCCGGTCCCCGCGGGCGAGCAGGCCCTCGATCAGGGACGGCTGACCGTCGTGGTACCGGTACCCGATGGCCCGGCCGAGCGACTTGTCGGCGTTGATCGCTTGCTTGAGCATCTTCAACCGGGCGTCGATGGTCTCGGGCGTGGCCATCGCCGCCCACTGGAACGGTGTATGGGGCTTGGGGACGAAGCCGCCGATCGACACCGTGCACCTGATGTCCCGGCTGCCGGTGGCTGCCCGACCGGCCCGGATCACCTCATGCGCCAGCCGGGCGATCTGCACGACATCGTCATCGGTCTCCGTGGGCAGGCCGCACATGAAGTACAGCTTCACGTTCCGCCACCCGTTCGTGTACGCCGTCACGACGGTGCGGATGAGGTCCTCCTCCGACACCATCTTGTTGATGACCCGGCGGATCCGCTCGCTGCCGCCCTCGGGGGCGAACGTCAGCCCGGTTCGCCGGCCGTTGCGCGACAGCTCCTCGGCCAGCGTGATGTTGAACGCGTCGACCCGCGTGGACGGCAGGCTCAGCGAGACGTTCGTGCCCTCGTACCGGTCGGCGAGGCCCTTCGCGACATCGGCGATCTCGGAGTGGTCCGCGCTGGACAGCGACAGCAGGCCGACCTCGGAGAACCCGGAGTGCTGCAGGCCCTCGTGCACCATCTCGCCGATCGTGGTGATCGAACGCTCGCGCACCGGCCGGGTGATCATGCCGGCCTGGCAGAACCGGCAGCCCCGGGTGCAGCCGCGGAAGATCTCCACGGCGTACCGCTCGTGGACCGTCTCGGCCAGCGGTACCAACGGTTTCTTCGGATACGGCCACGCGTCGAGGTCCATGGTCGTGCGCTTGTGCACCCGGTACGGCACGTCCGGCCGGTTCGGCACGACCCGCTGGATGCGCCCGTCGGGCAGGTAGTCGACGTCGTAGAACCTCGGCACGTAGACGCTCTCCGTACGCGCCAGCCGCAGCAACAGCTCCTCGCGCCCGCCCGGCTGCCCGTCGGCCTTCCACTGCCGGACGATGTTGGTGATCTCGAGTACCGCCTCCTCACCGTCGCCGAGCACGGCCGCGTCGACGAAGTCGGCGATCGGCTCCGGGTTGAACGCGGCGTGTCCCCCGGCGACCACAACCGGATGCGCATCGGTGCGGTCCACGGCGGCCAGCGGGATACCGGCCAGGTCCAGCGCGGTGAGGAGGTTGGTGTAGCCGAGCTCGGTGGCGAACGAGACGCCGAACAGATCGAACGCCGTCACCGGCCTATGAGCGTCCACAGTGAACTGTGGGACCTGGTTCGCTCTCATCAGCCGCTCGAGATCGGGCCAGACGGCGTACGTCCGCTCGGCCAGTACGTCCGGCTGTTCGTTGAGGACCTCGTAGAGGATCTGCACGCCCTGGTTGGGCAGGCCGACCTCGTACGCGTCCGGGTACATCAGAGCCCATCGCACCGTCGCGCTGTCCCAGTCCTTCACGACCGCGCCCAGCTCACCGCCGACGTACTGGATCGGCTTGCTCACCTGGGGCAGCAGTGGCTCGAGCTGGGGCCAGACGGTTGCGACGGTCATAAATTTATTCCTCCTGTGGTCCAACATTCGAGAATACGCGTCGGCGACCGGCCGGCCCGAGCCGACGTCGAGGGTGAGTACGCTTCGCGTCTGTGAGCAGCACGATTACCTTCGCCGAACGCATGGCGGCCTGGCGGTACGCCTTCCGCACCACGAACCCGCCCGAGCAGGGTGTGGTCGACTCGGTCACCCGGTGGCTGGTCGTGACCCGCGCCGGCGTCCTGCCGATGACGCTCACGTCCGGCTTGCTGGCCGTCCTGCTGGCGGCGGACGCGAAGGGCGTGAACTGGGTCAACGTCACGCTGGCCGTCGTGGGCATCGTGATCGCCCACGTGGCGAACAACATGATGAACGACCTCGCCGACACCGAGGTCGGTAGCGACACCCGGGACGCGCCGCGAGCGCTCTACGCGCCGCACCCGATCCTCGCCGGGCTGGTCACGAAGCGGCAACTGATCGGCGGCATTCTCGTCGCGAACCTGCTCGACCTGGCCATCATGATCACGCTGATCGCTCGGCGGGACTGGTGGATCGCGGCGTTCGCGCTCGGCGGGCTGTTCCTGTCGTGGGCGTACACGGCTCCCCCGCTGCGGCTGAAGAAGATCGGTCTCGGTGAGCTCGACGTGCTCGTCACGTGGGGTCCATTGATGGTCGGTGGCGTCTACTACGCGGGCGTGGGTCACCTGCCGTGGGGGGTGCTCGCGGCGGCCACCGTGTACGCGCTGCTGCCCACCACCGTGCTGCTCGGCAAGCACATCGACAAGATCCCGTACGACCGTCCGGCCGGTACCCGTACGCTGCCTGTGCTGCTCGGCGAGGGCCGGGCCAAGGCGCTGACCCAGGCCATGATGGTGGCGTACTACGTCGGCGTCGTGGCGCTCGTCCTCCCGGGCGCGCTCCCCTGGCCGGCGCTGCTGACCCTGCTGGCGGTACCGATGCTCGTGCGGACTCTGCGCCAGTTCGGCCAGCCGAAACCGGCCGAGCCGCCGGTGGAGAACCCGGTGTGGCCGCTGTGGTGGGCCCCGCTGGCGTTCGTCCACACGCGCCGGGCGGGCGGGTTGTTGATCCTCGGGCTGGCCGCCTGGGCGGTGTGGGTGGCCGTGCGCTGATCCCGGTTGGCGTTCGCGCGACGGCGCTACGCTCGATCAGCGAGAGGAGCGCCGATGTCCCAACCGCCGGACGTACCGGAGCCGGCTGAGCCGTCGCCGCCACCTTCCCCTACGGAGCCGGCGGCTTCCCCACCGGAACCCGCGGCTTCCCCACCGGAGCCGGCGATGGACCCGCCGACCGAACCACAGGTCGTGGCGGCAGACGAGCCGCCGACCGAGCCGATCGTGCTTCCTCGCTGGACCGGCTCGGCTCCGATACCGCCGTCGAAGGGCAAGCGCGGCAAGCGACTCGACGACGACACCCTCGACTTCCCGGAGGATCCGTTCGCGGATTGGCCGCCTCCGCCACCCCCACCCGATCCGAATGTGCCGCGCCCGGTCACCGCGCCGCTCGGTAGCTGGCCGGTCGCGCCACCGCGACCGCCGCAGTCGCGACCACCGCAGTACCGCCGGCCGCCCACCGCGCGACCGCCGCACTGGGTACCGCAGCCGCCCCGGCGCCGCCGGCGTCGCTTTCCGTGGACATTGTTCGTGCTGACCACGCTCACCGCGTTGTGCTGCTGCGGCTGTATCTACTGGGTCAAGCCGTTCTACGACCAGTACCCGACGTCCGTCGCCGTACCGCCGGCGCAGGTCGCCGGGCTGACCCGGCTGGAGGACCCGGACACCACCGAGCCGTTGAAGATCAAGGCACGGACCGAGCGCCTGCTCGCCGAGAACGTGTTCGCCGAGGTGTACCGGGATTCGCGCAACCGCCGCGTGACGGTCGTCGGGGCCACCGGGTTCATCCTCGATCCGGAGGGCGATCTGGCGGGCGAACTGGAGAAGCTCGGGCTGACCGGCGTGACCCCGGTCGAGCCGGGTCCGCTCGGCGGGCATCAGCGCTGTGGCAAGGCCGGCGACAACGGGGCGGTCTGCGGGTGGGCCGACCACGGCAGCATCGCGGTCGCCACGTTCGCCGGCCGAGGGGTCCAGGACAGCGCGCGACTGCTGCGCGAGCTGCGCGGTGCCCTGGTTCAGCGGACCTGATAGGTCAGCCACCACCACCAGTCGCCCATCGTGAGCCGCACGTCGGTACCGTACGGCGCGACCATCGCCCGCAGGTCGTCCGCGGTGAAGTAGTTCTCGAGGATCTCGTGGGTCGAGCCGTCGGGCAGTTCGCGAGCCTCGTACGTATCGCCGTCGTGGTGGAACAGGCGCGTCTCCCAGGCCGGGGTCAGCTGGTTGTCGCCGAGAAAGACGACCGCGCCGGGAGCGAGCTCGTCGAGCCGGTACGTCGGCGGCGACGACCGTGACCCGTGCCAGGTCGGCCAGCGCGGCCCGCAGGTCGGCGGCCATGGCGTCGACCCAGGCCGGCGCGGTACCGGAGTACGCGTGGTCGTAGACGGGTGCCCGCTCGTTGTAGTACGCGCGCAGGGCGGCGTCACTCACTCCGGCGAGCGTAGCGGACGACGTACTCCTGCTCGGTCAATTTCTGGATCTCGCGCATGAGCCGGTCGGTGACCTCGCGGAGCACCTTCGACGTGACCGGCTGGCCCTGCCATGGCGACAGGTCCAGCGGCGGACCGATGCGCACCTCGACCCGGCCGAGCCGCGGCAGCCGCGCACCGATCGGGTGGATGCGCTCGGTACCGATCAGTCCAATGGGGACGATCGTGGCGTCGGTGTCGAGGGCGAGTCGCGCGACGCCCGGCCGGCCGCGGTAGAGCCGACCGTCGGGTGACCGGGTGCCCTCGGGGTGAATGCCGAGAGCGTTTCCCGCCCGCAGCACCGGTACCGCCGCGTCCAGCGCCAGGAGGCTCGCCCGGCCGCCCGACCGGTCGACCGGGATCTGGTTGAGTCCCTCGAGGACAGTGCGCATGGCGGCGCCGAAGAGCCCGGGTCGAACGAAGTAGTCGTTCTTGGCGAGGAAGTAGAGCGGTCGCGGGCAGATCGCCCCCAGCAATGGCGAGTCCACCATGGACAGATGGTTGCTCGCGAGGATGGCCGGTCCGGACCGGGGCACGTGCTCCAGTCCGGTGACCGTCGGCCGCCAGGCCAGCCGCATGAGCGGGGCGGCGGTGAGCTTCCCGACGGTGTACAACGTGGACAACCGACCTCCTGAGAAACGAACTGCGGGCGCGGGCACCATATCCGGTGCCCGCGCCCGCTCTCGTTGCCGGTCGGCGCGAGGTGGCCGAGGTCTCAGCCTGGGCTAGCCTCAGCCCACGGCGCAGGAGCCGAACGTCGGCAGTTGGGTGTTGCCGCTCGGGCGGCTGGCCTGGAAGCCCCACTCGGTGAACGCCGCGGGTGCCAGCGTGCCGTTGTGGCCCATGTTGCGGGCGGTGAAGTTCTGCCCGTTGGGCGTGAACACCGCGTTCCAACCGCCGCCGACCATCGCATGGCCGGCCGGCAGGGTGAACGTCGTCGACCAGCCGGTGATCGTCGTCGTACCGGTGTTGGTGATGCGGACGTAGACCACGTACCCGTTGTCCCACGGGTTCGGGATGCTGGTCGTCACCGAACAGGTACCAGGTCCGCCGCCGCCGGTCGTCGTGACCGTGACGGTGTTCGACGCGCCGCTGGCATTACCGGCCGCGTCCCGGGCCACGACGTTGAACTGGTACGTGGTGTTCGCGCTGAGCTGGCCGGCAGTGAACGTGGTACCGGTCGGCGTACCCACCTGGGTGAACGTGCCGCTCGTGCCCTGCCGCCGGAACACCGTGTACCCGGCCACGCCGATGTTGTCCGTCGACGGGCTCCACGACAGGTTCGTACTGCTGGAGGTCGTACCCGACGCGGTGAGGTTCTGCGGTATCGACGGCGGTATGGTGTCGCCGCCCTGCCCGGTCGTGACCGTGACGTTGGCCGACGCGGTCGAGTTGTTACCCGCCGCGTCCCGGGCGACGACGTTGAACTGGTACTGGGTATTGGCGGTCAGTTGACCGGCCGTGAACGTCGTACCGGTGCTCGTGCCGACGTTCGTGAACGTCCCGCTCGTACCCTGCCGGCGGAAGATGGTGTATCCGGTCACGCCGACGTTGTCCGTCGACGGACTCCACGACAGGTTCGTGCTCGTGGCCGTCGTGCCCGACGCGGTCAGGTTCTGCGGCTGGGACGGTGGGATGTTGTCCACCTGGCCCTGGGTCGTGTAGGTGAACGAGTTCACCGTCATCCCGGCACCACCGACCCACGGCTCGGACCCGGCCTGGACGCTGGTCATGTACCAGTTGCTCTGGGCGAAGCCACGGGACACCGCATCGGCGTAGAACGTGTTGACCGCGAAGTTGAGCGAGGTGGTGGCGCTCGTCCGGCGGTACGTCACGACGTTCCAGCCGACGCTGGCGAACCAGACCTCCCAGGTACCGCCGGCCAGGTTGACGGATTGGACGACCCGCGAGCCCGCGGGGTTGATCCCCCCCTGGAAGTTGAGCCAGATCATGATCTCGGCCCCGGTGTTCTGGCCGTTGATCCTGGGGGTCGGGTCGAACCAGATGTCGTACGCCGCGTTCCAGGTGCCGCCCGCCGGGTACGTGTAGTTCACGCTGGTCCGCACGTTGCCGAACCCACTGGAGTTGGCCTGCATGGGCAGGCCGCTGCCGGAGGTGCAGTCGGCGGGCGTGGTCGCGTAGTGGCAGCCGGCGTAGATCGCCGGGTACGCGGCCGGCGCCCCGTTGGTCGGCTTGTTGTGCGCGGCCTGCGTGACCGTGAACCCGCCGCTCTGGTTGACGTCGATGCACTGCGCTGTGTCGGCGCCCCACACGTTGTTCATGACGATGAACTGGCCGTTGAGGATCCTCGTCGCCCCGAACTTGTCGCAAATCACGGGCGCCGCCTGGGCGGGGGCGGCGCCGGCGATCACTGTGACGATCGCTCCGGCGACGAGTGTCGCCGCGATCGCGGCGACCCGTAGACGTCTCATGGTGTTCCTCCTGCAAATGAGCGCGGTTCATTTGTGGGAGCGCTTCCATCGACGAATGTTACGGAGCATCGGCCGGTTGGCCAAGGTGGCCTGAAACTTTCACAACGACCGACGGACCGCACTTACGGCGAAAGTGGCCCTACCGCGCCAGCGATAGGGCCACCTTCCCGGAAACTGTCAGGCGCGCGTGACGGTGACCCGCACGCTCTCGCCGTCGCCGGCTTCGCCGGCGAAGCCGGCCGCGGCCGCACCGAACTCGATCGCGGTCGCGAGCGTCTCGGCGGCCACGAAGTCGCGGTGCGCTTCCACCGCCGCGGTGACCCCCGGCGACGCCTCGACGACGAGCGAGATCCGGTCGCTGACCGCCAGGTCCGCCTCCCGCCGCGCCATCTGCACGACGCGTACGACGTCCCGCGCGAGTCCCTCCGCCGCCAGCTCGGGCGTGACCTCGGTATCGAG
>Ga0075429_100006636_pt1 | contig 10025 bp, 7 predicted proteins | sample RhiMetdeltSRZDD3_FD_75295 | JGI IMG/M metagenome (GOLD analysis project Ga0075429, IMG submission 75295) | Populus rhizosphere microbial communities from Tennessee, USA - Rhizosphere MetaG P. deltoides SRZDD3 | ecosystem: Host-associated > Plants > Roots > Rhizosphere > Soil | place: USA...
CAAGTCGAACATCTCGTTCGCTTGGTAGACGACCTGCTCGATGTTTCGCGCATCACGCGCGGCACGATCTCCATTCGGCGTGAGCCGACCCTGGTTTCGGACATCGTCGCGCAGGCGGTGGAAACGACGCGTCCTTCGGTGGACGGCCGCGGCCAGACGTTGTTCGTGGATGCTGGTCCCGAACAATTGATCGTGAACGGGGACGGTTCGCGTCTGGCTCAGGTACTGGGTAACGTCATCAACAACGCCGCCAAGTTTACCCCCGAGGGCGGGCGGATCCAGGTTGGGGTGAGCCGGGAACAGGATGAGGTCTCGATCCGGGTGACCGACACCGGGGTGGGTGTTCCCGCCGAGCAGCTCGAAACTATTTTCGATCTCTTCACCCAGGTCGGCCGGCCGGGCGATCGCAGCTCGGGTGGGTTGGGTATCGGCCTGGCGCTTGTGAAGCGCATCGTGCAAATGCACGAAGGACGGGTGGAAGCGTTGAGCGAAGGCGACGGGAGGGGCACCCAGATTGCCATCAACTTGCCGTTGTATGCCGAGCCTCACCTACCCGTTGCATTGTCCGAACCGACCGCAAGCGGAGTGGAACAAGCTCTACCGCCGAGCCGCATTCTCATCGTCGAAGACAACCAAGATGTGGCGGCCACCATGGCCGTCCGGCTCGAAATGGCGGGGCATCACGTGCAAGTAACCAACAACGGCCCGGAAGCGATTCGCGTGGGTCCACAATTCGATCCCGAGTTCGTGATTCTCGATCTTGGCATGCCGCAGATGGATGGTTATGACACCGCGCGCACCATCCGGGAAGCGCCGTGGGGCCGGCGGGCCACGCTGGTCGCCCTGACCGGTTGGGGGCACCAGGAAGAACGCGATCGCACGGCCGCCGCTGGTTTCGATGCTCACTTGGTGAAGCCCGTGGGCGAGGAACTGTTCGCAGAGTTGGCGCGTATTCGCCGGTCCGAACCGCGCAAGAAGAGCGAGCCTCTGGAGAGCGCTGAAGTCTAAGATCGTCGCCGACGATCGGCTACACTTCGACCTCATGGCTGCCGTGCGCCGCAACCCGTTTTCCGGACTGTCCAAGAATACGTACCTGCTCGGCATTGCGAGCTTGTTTGCCGACGTGTCGACAGAAATGTTGTACCCGGTGCTTCCCATATTTCTCACCGAAACTTTGGGAGCGAAGCCGGCCATTCTGGGTCTGGTTGAAGGTATTGCCCAGGCGCTGCAGAACATCGTTCAAGGGCTCTCGGGATGGCTGGCCGACACGCTACAGCGCCGCAAGCCGGTCGCCCTGGTCGGCTACTTGGTGTCCGCGCTCTCCAAACCGTTCATCGGACTCTCGACCAGCTGGACCGGTGTGCTGGCCGCGCGTTCCATGGATCGATTGGGGGCAGGCAGCCGGTCCGCCCCTCGCGACGCCCTCATCGCCGCGTCCGCAGCGGAGAAAGATCGCGGCAAGGCGTTCGGTTTGGAGGGGATCGGCGACAATCTGGGTGCGTTTTTGGGGCCCTTGATCACCATTCTCCTCGTGGCGTCCTTCCACGTGACGCTTCGAACCATTTTCCTCTTGGCCGTGATCCCAGGCTTGATCGCCGCGGGCATGGTCTTTTTGGTTCGTGAAACGCCGGTCGCGGTGCGATCCAAGGCGAAGCTCGACGCGCACGTCCGTCACTTTCCGCGGGACTACTGGAAATACGTGTTCGTGATCCTGCTCTTCAGCCTCGGGAACTCGAGCAACACGTTTCTCATTCTGCGCACCAAGGATTTGGGCACGCCGCTCACCACGACCATTCTCATCTATGCGTTCTTCAACCTGGTCGCCGCGCTGGCTTCCTTTCCGGCCGGTTATCTTTCCGACAAATTCGGCCGCAAGGGGGTGCTCCTGGTCGGGTTTCTGGTGTTTGCGATCGTGTACGCCGCATTCGGCTTTGCCACGCATACCGTCCTCCTAGCCGGTTTGTTCGTGCTTTATGGGGTGTATCAGGGCATTTTTCGCACGGTGGGCAAGGCGCTGGCGACGGATTTTCTGCCGCCCGAGCTTCACGCGAGCGGCATTGGCTGGTACACGGCGGCAGTGGGTTTGGCGACCCTCGTGGCCAGCCTGGTTGCGGGACAGCTATGGACGCGGGCGGGACCGCCGGCAGCGTTCCTGTACGGTGCCATTTTGGCAGGCGTGGGGACGTTGGCCCTGGTGTGGCTCGTACCCAATCGCCGCTCACCTGCAAGAGCTTGGCCGCGGCTGTGATAGACTGCCCGGCACCACGTTCGACTGAATAGGAGTGTCCCTGGTTTCTGCGGTTGCCCCGTCTCCCGAGATGACGCCCACGAGCGGGCGTGTTTACCGGAACAGCCTCTTGAACGCGATCGGTCTCTTCGCGCCGGTCGTGGTTGCGGTCTTCGCCGTCCCTCATCTGATCGCGGGGCTAGGAAACGCGAGATTCGGCATCCTGACGTTAGTCTGGGCGCTGACCGGCTATTTCAGCATCTTCGACCTCGGCCTGGGGCGGGCGCTCACGCAGCTCCTCTCCGAGCGGTTCGGTACCGCGCGGCACGAAGAGGCCCCGGTGCTCATGTGGACCGGGCTATCGGCCATGTTGGTCTTTGGGGTGCTCGGTGCGCTCATCGTCGGTGGCGGTGTGGCGATCTTCTCCGAAAGGATCGCCGCACACGTGCCCACCGAGCTCCAGCGCGAGACGCTCGACGTGCTGTACCTCATCGCGGTCATGCTGCCGTTCATCATCGTCACCACCGGCCTTCGCGGGGTCCTTGAGGTCCACCATCGCTTCGACTGGGTGAATGGGATACGTCTCCCGATCGGAATCCTCATGTACCTGATCCCGTTGGCGGTGCTGCCCTTCACGCGGAGCCTCACGTGGATCGTGGCGGCGCTCTTGGGCGTGCGCGTGGCCGCGACTCTGGCACATTTCCTGGCGTGCGTCGTCGTGGTTCCCCGGTTCCTGTCCACATTCGAGGTGCGACCGGGAATGCTCCGGCCCCTCCTTCGTTTTGGCGGCTTCATGACGGTTTCGAACATCTTGTCCCCCGTGATGACGTACCTGGACCGGTTGATGGTATCGGCCATCGTGGGCGTACAAAGGGTGGCCTTCTACACCACCCCGGTCGAAATCCTTTCCCGCGCGGCTTTGGCCCCAAGCGCCGTGTCCAGCGCCCTGTTCCCGGTCTTCGCCGCCTGCCACCGCTCGTCACCCGAACGAAACCGTGTGGAGTACACCCGCTCATTGAAGTTCCTCGTGGTGATCCTCTTCCCACCGCTGCTCGTGGCGGCAGTCCTCGCGCCGGAGCTCTTGCATTTGTGGCTGGGTGCCGAGTTCGCCCGCGAGAGCGCGCCGATCGTGCGGTGGCTCGCGGTTGGGGTCCTCCTGAACTGCCTGGCCTATATCCCTTATACGCTCGTGCAGGCCGTGGGTCGTCCGGACCTGACGACACTTCTGCACGTCATCGAGTGCTCGCTCTACCTGCCGGCGATCTGGCTCCTTACGCGGGCCGAAGGGAACGTCGGTGCCGCCATGGCTTGGACAGGGCGAGTCAGCCTGGACGCAGTGGCGCTCTTCTGGGTGTCGCGAAGGTTCCTTCCGCGGACACCCAGCCGCTCGCACCTCTTCTCGGTCGTGGGCACCGCTTGCGCGACCATGGTGGTTGGAATGCTGCTCACCGATCTGCGTTGGAAGATCCTCTTCCTCGGTCTCGTGCTCCCTCTGTTCCTAGCCGCGGTCTGGACGCGGGCCCTCGACGCCGACGATCGGACCATCCTCCTCCGGCTGCTCCTGCGCCTGCGCGGCCGCGCGGCGGCTTAGCCGAAGAGACTTGATAAACATGAGCGCGGAAGACCGAGAGATCGATGTGAGCGTCTCGATCGTCTCCATGAACAATCCCGTAGACCTCAGAGATTGCTTAAGAACGCTCTACCAGCACCATGCACGCTTACGCCTGCAGGTGGTCGTAGTGTTCTACAGAACGCCCAGTACGGTCGTCGAAGAGATCCGCCGCGAGTTTCCGCAGATCGAGGTCGTCCTCTCTCAGGAGCTACGGGGGTACTCGGAAAACCAGAACTTGGGGCTGCGCAGGGCGCGCGGCCGATACGCCGTGATCCTCAACGACGATGTCCAGTTCATCGACGACGCCGTCCAGCGCTGCTTCGACTTCGCCGAGTCACACGCCGAGGCCGCGGCAGTGGTGACGAAGCTCCTGAACCCAGACGGCTCGGTGCAGGTGGCGATCCGAGGGCACTATTCCTCGCTCGCGGCGTTTCTGTTCCTCACGCGGCTGGAGCGGGCGGCAACTGCGTTCCCACCTTTACGTGAGCACATCTTCGACGACCCCACCCGCGACGCCAGAGAGCCGGTCATGGTGGTGGTGGGGTCGGGGGCATTTTTCTTCGCTCGGCGCGAGGTGCTTGAGCGCGTGGGGTACATGGACGAACGCTTCTTCCTCGGCCCCGACGACATCGATCTGTCCACTCGATTTGTCAAAGGCGGCCATCCCATCATCTACCTTCCCGGCGTCCAGGTCATTCACCTCGGTAGCCGGACCCTATCGACCGTCTTCTCCAAAGTACTCGCCTCCAACAATCTGGGGATCGTGCGCTACTTCCAACACCACGGCCGGTCATGGGAGATGGGGTTCATCCAGGGGACAGTGCTCGCGACCTCGCTCGTGTCCCTGGCCTACTGGTGGGTCAAGCGCCTGCGCGAGCCGAAGAACTCATGGGCACGGACCATGCTCCGAGGACGGATGAACACCCTTCGGTTTTTGTTCTCTGGACGGTCGGCGAAAGAAATCTTTGATCTAGCTCGGTAAGCGGGGGACCTAACGCCCTGGACGCCCGAGCGGGCGCCACCAGTCCTCGTGGTCGATATACCACCGGATCGTAGCGCGAATCGCGTGCCCGAAGTTGCTGGTCGACGCGAAGCCGAGCTCGGTCTTGATCTTCCGGGCGTCGATAGCGTAGCGGAGGTCGTGTCCCGGACGGTCCTTCACGAACGTGATGAGCTCTTGGCAGGCGTCCTGACGACTGGCGGGTGAGGTCGGGAATCGCGACGCGAGCGATGGATCGTCGCGGAAGAGGTCTTCCATCTCTCGGCAGAGGAAGCGGCAGAGGTCCAGGTTGTTCCATTCGTTGGAGCTACCGATGTTGTATGTCTCTCCGACGCGCCCGCGCTGGATGACGAGCTCGACGGCGCGGCAGTGATCCTCGACGAAGAGCCAATCCCGTATGTTGCCCCCCGTGCCGTAGACCGGCAGGGGTCGCCCCTCGAGGAGATTCAGGATGTGGAGGGGCAGCAACTTCTCGGGGAACTGGTACGGCCCGAAGTTGTTGGAGCAGTTCGTGGTCGTGACCGGCAACCCGTAGGTATGGTGGTAAGCGCGGACGAGGTGATCCGCCGCGGCCTTGCTGGCTGAATAGGGCGAGTTCGGCTGGTAGGGAGTGGTCTCGGAGAACGGCGGATCGTCGGGTCCCAGGGAGCCGTACACCTCGTCGGTGCTGATGTGGTGGAACCGCCACGGCCCGGGGACCTGCCCCTCGTCCAGCCAGACGGCCTTGGCCGCTTTGAGGAGCGTGTGGGTGCCGGTGACGTTGGTGCGGATGAACGCGTCCGGGCCGGTGATCGAGCGATCCACGTGCGACTCGGCGGCGAAGTGGACCACTAGATCGATCCGCTCGCTGCGGAAAAGCTCGAGGACGAGCTCCTGGTCACAGATGTCGCCGTGGACGAATCTGACCCCGGGCTGGTCGAGAATCCCGTCCAGGCTGCGTTGGTTCCCGGCGTAGGTCAGGGCGTCGAGGATCACCAGAGCGTCTTCATGACTCCGACGCCAATGGCGGAGGAAATTGACGCCGATGAACCCGGCGCCTCCGGTCACGAGAAGTCGGGATATTTGGGGCCTCCTTCGGCGCTCGTCATCATTCGGGGAGCTCAGCGTCACGGAGCGGGAAACCAGCCGCGTCTTTCTGGGAAAGGCTCGGAGTCTGACCCGCGGGGATGGGCCAGGCGATTCGGAGCTCCGGATCGTTCCACAGGAGGGTCCGTTCTGCCTCGGCGTTGTAGAAGTCGGTGGCCTTGTAAAGCACCTCGGCCACGGCGCTCGTCGTGTAGAAGCCGTGGGCAAAGCCCGGCGGGACGTAGGCCATGACGCGGTTCAGAGCTGAGAGCTCGAGGCCCACGTGCTCGCCGAAAGTCGGGGAGCCGCGCCGCACGTCCACCATGACGTCGTAGATCGATCCCACGACGACGCGGACCAGCTTCCCCTGGGGGTTTCGCAGCTGGTAGTGAAGCCCGCGCAGAACCCCGCCAACAGATCGGCTGTGGTTGTCCTGTTTGAACTGGACATCGAGGCCCGCTTCGGCAAACCGCGCGGCGTTCCAGCTCTCGAGGAAAAACCCACGGTCGTCCTCAAAGACCCGTGGGTCGATCCGGACGCAATCCGGGATCTTAAGTCGCGTGAAATGCATCCCGCCCCTCGCGGAGGACCGCCAAAAGGTACTCGCCGTACGCGCTTTTCCGGATCGGATCGGCAAGGCGCTCCAACTCGGCCTCACCGATATAACCCATGCGGAAGGCGATCTCCTCCGGGCAACAAATCTTGAATCCTTGCCGCTGCTCGATGGTCTGGATGAAGAGGCTCGCCTGGAGGAGGAGGTCGGGCGTACCGGCGTCAAGCCATGCCGTCCCGCGACCAAGGTTCTCCACGCGGAGACGCCCGCGGGCCAGATACCAGGAGTTCACGTCGGTGATCTCGAGCTCACCCCGGGCAGACGGCTTGAGACCGCGGGCGACCTCGACGACGTCCCGGTCGAAGAAGTAGAGCCCGGTCACGGCGTGGTTCGACTTCGGTTTCGCCGGCTTCTCCTCGATGCTAAGGGCGCGCCCCGCGTTGTCGAACTCGACGACGCCGTAGGCGGAGGGGTTCTGCACCCGGGTGGCGAAGACGACCGCGCCGTTCGTCTCGGCCGCGGCGCGCTGGAGAGTGGCGCTGAGGTTATGTCCGTAGAAGAGGTTGTCTCCAAGAACAAGCGCCGCCGATGCACCGTCCAGAAACGACTCGCCGATCAAGAACGCCTGGGCGATGCCGTCCGGCGATGGCTGGACCGCGTAGCGGATATTCAGACCGAGCTGCGCTCCGTCGCCGAGCAGGCTCGTGAACCGGGGCTGGTCCTCGGGCGTCGAGATCACCAGGAGCTCGCGAATCCCGGAGAGCATCAGCGTGGAGAGCGGGTAATAGATGAGCGGCTTGTCGTATACGGGGAGCAGCTGCTTCGACACCCCGCGGGTGAGGGGGTAGAGCCGCGTTCCCGAGCCGCCGGCGAGGAGGATGCCTTTGCGTTGGAGATCACTCATAGCGAGGCTTGGATATCAAAGGGGATCCTGTGGCGTCAACGTACATCCGGTGAACAGGCCAACAGCTCAAGCCTGCTCCCACCGGTCATAGTCGCCGAGGGGGCTGCCGAACTCTTGTTTCGTGCATTCTACCAGATATCTCTCAGTGAAAAAGAGGAGGGACCCCGTGACTCCCATGGGAAGCGGGTGCTTGGTGACGAGTCGAAATGACTGGGTAACAAGCGTCTCCCTTGCTCTAGCGGTACTGAGGGGCAGAGGAGGAGGGAATCCGGCTTTGGTCAGGATCCGCTAATGGACGGGACAGACAAACGGGTTTACCATTTCGGTCGTTTCAGTGTTTGGTACCCCTGCAGTGCCATGAAGACAAGAATCCATTGCTTCTCCCAGGGGATGGCCTAGACAGCAGGGTCACCTGGAACTAGGTAAGCGCTGACCAACCAAGTCCTCATCGGCAGGGTCTGCGCTTTGATGGCTGCTCCACTCTCTCAGTACGAGGGTGGATTGCACACCCTCAGGGAGGCTTCCCATGACTTCTATGGCTGTCGTGATCCGGTCTGGTCTCTGGACAGTCGGTCTGATTCTGGTGGTACTTGCTACATCTTGTGATCGAGTGACACCCACTTCGGCAATCAGCCTGCCGGCTGGCACGGCCCAGGTGGCATCGGGTGTGGCGTGGAGTCAATGGTCCACCCCTGTTAATCTCCGTGAGATCAATTCATCCGTTCAGGACAGGCAGCCCACGCTCTCGCCCGATGGACTGAGCCTTTACTTCACGTCGCGCCGGCCCGGCGGACTCGGAGCAGACGACATTTGGGTCTCGCATCGGGCAACAGGTGACGGTGCTTGGCAGACCCCACAAAACCTTGGCCAACCCGTGAACAGTTCAAGCGAGGATCGAGGGCCATGCTTGTCTAATGATGGGCACCTGCTCTTCTTCTTCAGCGATCGTCCAGGCGGGCAAGGTGGGCCGGACATTTACGTGTCTCATCGCACGCTTGTGCACGATGACTTCAACTGGACATCGCCGGTAAATCTCGGCCTCGACGTGAACACGAGCCAATACGAGGCCGGCCCAAATTACCTGCAACCCATTGAGGATGGCCCCATCAACCTGTACTTCGGGCGGGGGCCTGATGGAGTAGCTATCGACATCTATGCTGCAGCAATAGACCGAAACGGGGAGACGCGGGGCCCGGCGACACCGGTTTCAGAACTCAACTTCGCCGTCGCGGGCATAACCGATGCAAAGACGAGTGTTTCCAGAGATGGAAAGGAGGTATTTTTCTTCTCGACCCGGCCCGGCGGCTTTGGTTTGGCCGATCTTTATGTTTCTACTCGCCCCACTATTCACTCGGAATGGTCCCCCCCCGTTAATTTGGGTCAGCCGATCAACACAGAGTACGCGGACACGGAACCATGGTTGTCCTTTGATGGTGAAACTCTGCTCTTCGCTTCGAATCGTCCGGGTGGACTCGGTCTCGTTGACCTTTGGATGTCGACGCGGAAGCGGATACCCCACGCTAATGTGTCAACGCCGGACCGCCGTGAGAATGGCGGGGTGTTGCGGTAGCGAGCTCTAATCCCGCTATTCGCGGAAAAAGAGGAGGGACCCCGTGACTCCCATAGGTCACATTTGTGCCCACTCGAGAAAGCTCCCCCCGTCCATTAAGAGCTTCCTCGACCACGGGGCCCCTCCTCCAAATTGTTTCTTGCGTCAATTCGCCCCGGGGCAAATCGAGTGATGGAGGCGACATCCCCGCGATCGCGAGGCGCGGGCCGCACGGCCCCGCGATCGCGCGGGGGATGTCAGGGCGCGACGAGCGCCCGAAGATCTCTAGTGCAGGAGCCGTGCCGGACTTGGATTTCAGAGGCGTTGTTGCAATTAAAGAAGTTGTCCGAAGTTCTCGTGTGGACTACTCCGGAAAATGACCAACCATGGTCACATTGCGACGCAGACGAGTCGCTACTCTCACTGGCGAGAGTGGTGAACTGGTCCTAGGACCAGTTGGACGTGGCTCTGAACTCGGTCCAGACCGAGTTGCCAACGTTGGCCGCTCCCGCGAGCGAGAGCGAATCAATCCCCAAGCGCGTGCGACAGATCCCGCCAGAGGTCCTCGACGTTTTCGATGCCCACGCTCAACCGAAGCAATCCGTCGCTGATCCCAACCGCCTCGCGCTCCTCGAGAGACAACTGCCGGTGGGATGACGTGACCGGATGGAGCGACATCGACTCCACGCCGCCCAAACTCGGCGCGCGGGCGATCAGCCGAAACCCATCGTAGGTGCGGCGCGCAGCATCCAGCCCCCCTCGAACCTCGAACGCCAACAAGGCGCCAAAGCTTCGCATTTGTTCCCGCCCCAGCGCGTGATCGGGGTGAGAGGGCCGGCTCAAATGGAACACACGGTTCACGAGAGGATGTCCCTCCAGGCGCTCCGCCAACGTGCCCGCATTCCCGCACTGCCGTTCCCAGCGCACCGCCAGCGTTTTCAACCCCCGTCCCAATAACCATGCACAGAACGGATCGCACGTGGCGCCCATGACCCGGCGCCTCTCCCGCATCCGATCGATCCATTCCTTTTTCCCCGACACCGCGCCCGCGGTCAAATCATCGTGCCCCCCCAAATATTTCGTCGCGGAATGAAACACGAGATCGAAGCCGGCCG
>Ga0075429_100006640_pt1 | contig 10024 bp, 7 predicted proteins | sample RhiMetdeltSRZDD3_FD_75295 | JGI IMG/M metagenome (GOLD analysis project Ga0075429, IMG submission 75295) | Populus rhizosphere microbial communities from Tennessee, USA - Rhizosphere MetaG P. deltoides SRZDD3 | ecosystem: Host-associated > Plants > Roots > Rhizosphere > Soil | place: USA...
GGACGTGCGACCCGTCACCTGGTCTTCCAGCCGACGGCCCGCGTGTGGTCTAGTAGCCGCGACGTGCAGCAGTTGATCGGCAAGGCCCGCGTCCTCATCGAGGCGCTCCCCTTCATCTCGGAGTTCCGCGGCCGCACGGTGGTCGTCAAGATCGGCGGCGCCGCCCTCGAGGACGACACCCTGCGCCGCCGCTTCTGCGAGGACGTCATCCTCCTCGACTGGGTCGGCATCAACGTCGTCGTCGTCCACGGCGGCGGCAAGCAGATCACGACCATGCTCGATCGGGTCGGCCTGCCGGCCCGCTTCGTCGACGGCCAGCGCGTCACCGACGCGCCGACCCTCGAGGTGGTCGAGATGGTCCTCGGCGGCTCGCTCAACCAGGAGCTGGTCCGCCTGGTCAATCACCTCGGCGGCGCCGCGGTCGGCCTCACCGGCTGCGACGGCGCGCTCGCCCGCGCCCGCCGCACCCAGCCCGAGCTCGGCCTGGTCGGCGAGGTGGTCGAGGTCGATCGCACCGTCATCGATCGCCTGATCGCCGACTTCATCCCGATCATCGCGCCGGTCGCCGCCGGCGACGACGGCGGCGCGCTCAACGTCAACGCCGACGTCTTCGCGGCCCGCCTGGCCCAGTCGCTGGGCGCCGAGAAGCTGGTCATGCTGACCGACATCACCGGCGTCCTCGACGGCGACAAGCGCCTCATCCCGACCATCGGCGCCGCCGCCGCCCGCCAGCTCATCTCGGGCGGCGTCATTACCGGCGGCATGATCCCGAAGGTGCAGAACGCGCTGGCCGCCCTCGACGCCGGCGTCCACAAGGTCCACATCATCGACGGCCGTCTCGAGCACGCCCTGCTGCTCGAGATCTTCACCCGCGAGGGCGTCGGCACCCAGGTGGTCGCCGACCCCGCGAAGGAAACGTCATGACCGCCCGCTCGTCCGCGCTGATCGCCCTGTCCGAACGCGTCCTGGTCAAGAACTACCGGCAGCAGCCGGTCGTGCTCGAGCGCGGCCGCGGCGCCGAGGTCTGGGACGTCGACGGCCGCCGCTACCTCGACATGACCGCCGGCATCGCGGTCTGCTGCCTGGGCCACTCGCACCCGGGCTACACCGCCCGCGTCACCGAGCAGCTGACCCGCCTGGTCCACGTCTCCAACCTGTTCTTCAACGAGCAGCAGATCCTGGCCGCGCAGGCGATCACCGATCGCTCGTTCGCCGATCGCGTCTTCTTCTGCAACTCGGGCGCCGAGGCCAACGAGGCCGCGCTCAAGCTCGCCCGCCGCTACCAGGCGGTGGTCGCCGGCAAGCCCGAGCGCACCACCATCGTCGCCACCCACGGCAGCTTCCACGGCCGCTCGATCGGCACCGTCGCGATCACCGGCCAGCCCAAGTACCGCGAGGGCTTCGGCCCACTGCTCGAGCCGGTCGAGTTCGTGCCGTACGGCGACCTCGAGGCCGCCCGCGCCGTCCTCGCCAAGGGCACCGCGTGCGCCTTCATCCTCGAGCCGATCCAGGCCGAGGGCGGCATCGTGGTGCCGCCCGAGGGCTACCTCGCCGGCCTGCGCGCGCTGTGCGACGACACCGGCACCGTCCTCGTCTTCGACGAGGTCCAGACCGGCATGGGCCGCACCGGCACCTGGTTCGGCTACCAGCAGGACGAGGTCGTCCCCGACGTCATGACCCTGGCCAAGGGCCTCGGCGGCGGCATCCCGATCGGCGCGGTCGCGGCCAGCGAGAAGCTCGCCGCCGGCCTCGCCGCGCAGCCGGGCGGCGCCGTGCCCCACGCCTCGACCTTCGGCGGCAACCCGCTGGCGTGCGCCGCCAGCCGCGCCGTGTTCGACATCATCGAGGCCGAGGGGCTGCTCGAGCGGGTCGCCGCCGCCGGCGACTACCTCGGGCAGCGCCTCACCGGCCTGGTCAAGAAGTACCCGACGGCCGCCCTCGAGACCCGCGGCCGCGGCCTCCTGCGCGGCGTCCGCGTCGCCGGCACGCCCGCCACCGTCATCACGAAGTGCCGCGACAAGGGCGTCCTCCTGTCGATCGCCGGCGCCGACGTCATCCGCTTCGCGCCGCCGTTCGTGATCGAGCGCGCCCACGTCGACGAGGCGGTCGACGCGCTGGGCGCGGTCCTCGCCGAGAGCTGAGACATGACCAAGCGAGACTTCCTCGTCCTCACCGACGTCGCCGTCGACGAATGGGCCGCCGTGTGGCGCCGCGCCGCCGCCCTGAAGGCCGCGCGCGCCAAGGGCGAGCGGATCCACACGCTGGCCGGCAAGAGCGTGGCGCTGGTCTTCGACAAGGCGTCGACCCGCACCCGCGTCTCGTTCGAGGTCGGCGTCTACGAGCTCGGCGGCCACGCCGTCGTCATGCCGGCGCAGGGCAGCCAGATCGCCCGCGGCGAGCCGATCCAGGACACCGCGCGCGTCCTGTCCGGCTACTGCCACGCGATCGTGCTGCGCACCTTCGGCCAGGAGCGGATCGAGGGTATGGCGCAGTGGGCGGCTGTGCCGGTGGTGAACGGCCTATCCGACCAGCATCACCCTTGCCAGGTGGCGAGCGATCTCTTCACCGTGCACGAGCGCTTCGGACGGATCGACGAGCTGCGCTACGCCTGGATCGGCGACGGCAACAACATGGCCAACTCGTGGATCGAGGCCGCCGGCCTGTTCGGCTTCGATCTCGTGCTGGCCTGCCCCGACGGCTACCGCCCCGATCCCGGCGTGCTCGCCGAGGCGGTGGCGCGCCAGGCCCGCATCGGCAAGGGCCGCATCGACGTCGTCGCCGATCCGCGCCTCGCCGCGCGCGGCGCCGACGTGGTGTCGACCGACGTGTGGGCGTCGATGGGACAGGAGGAGGAGGCCGAGGCGCGCCGGCGCGCCTTCGAGGGCTACATCGTCGACGACGAGCTGCTCGCGCTGTCGTCGACGCAGTCGATCGTGCTGCACTGCCTGCCCGCGCACCGCGGCGAGGAGATCAGCGACGGCGTCATGGAGGGCGCGCGCTCGGCGGTCTGGCAGCAGGCGGAGAATCGCCTGCACGTGCAGAAGGCGCTCCTCGAGCTGCTCCTGGTCGGCATCGCGCCGTAGCACCGACGTCGCCGCCGCCGCGTGCTACGCTGGGGTCGGGCCATGGGGTACCCCGCGTGAGCGGCATTCCGAGCGAGATCCCGGAGATCGGGTCGGTCGGGGTCAAGCTGCGGCAGAACCCCGGCTTCGACCCGATGCGCGCCGGGATCAGCCCCGAGGACTACTTCGTGTGGTCGCGCTTCGACGGCGCGACCAGCGTGCGCGACCTGATCCTCATGATCGGCTTCCCGACCGAGCGCACGGTCGACATCGTGCGCCGGCTGCGAACGCTCGGCGCGCTGCTCCTGCCCGGCGAGAGCGCGCCGCGCCCGCCGACGGCGCCGGCCCGCGCCGAGTCGGCGCCGCCCTTATCCCCCGGCGCCTCGGGGCGCCGGCCGACCGCGCCCGGTCGCCCGGCCACCTCGTCGGAGATGCCGACGGTCGAGCGCCCCGACGGCGGTCCCGATTCGCTGCCGGATCCGCGCCCCGATGAGCGGCTCGCCCTCGCCGAGCGGGTCGATCTCGACGACGCCGAGCGGCGCCGCATCCTGGCGATGATGCGGATCATCTCGACCTCCGACGCCTGGGGCGTCCTCGGCATCGAGCGCGGCGCCGACAAGAAGGCGCTCAAGCGCACCTACTTCCGGCTGTCGAAGGAGTTCCACCCGGACCGCTTCTACGGCAAGCGCCTGGGCACGTTCGCCGAGCGGCTGGCCGCGATCTTCGAGGCGATCGCCCACGCCTACGAGGAGCTGACCGAGGGCGTCAGCAAGCAGCGCAAGACCTCGCCCAGCCAGACACCGCAGACGCCGCAGGAGTACGCCGCCGATCTGTTCGCGCGGGCGTGCGCCCTCGAGGTCGGCGGCGATCCGGCCGGCGCGCTCAAGCTCTTCGACGCCGCCATCCGCGTCGACGCCCAGCTGCGCTACCTGCGGCGCGCCGCCACCTGCGCGCTGTCGTCGCGCCAGGTCCGGGTCGCCGAGGAGTACGCCAAGAAGGCGGCCAACCTCGATCCGGCCGATCCGTCGAATGCGCGCCTCCTCGCCGCCGCCTTTCGCGCCGCCGGCAAGCTCGGCGACGCCGAGGAGGTCCTGGTCATGGCGATGGCGCTCAAGAACGAGAACGACGCCCTCGGCACCGAGCTGCGCGCCGACCTGGCCGAGGTCCGGCGGCTCCTCGGCGGGAGGGCGGACCGGCCGTGACCACCCACCGTGACCAACCGGCGCACCCCCCTGGCCAAAGCGCCTCGAACAGAGGGACAATAGGAGCACATGGGTAGCGAGAAGGTGATCGGCATCGACCTCGGCACCACCAACTCGTGCGTGGCCATCGTCGAGGACGGCACCCCGGTGGTCATCCCCAACCGCGGCGGCTACAAGACCACGCCGTCGATGGTGGCGATCGCCGAGAACGGCAAGCGCCTGGTCGGCCACATCGCCAAGCGGCAGGCGATCACCAACGCCGAGAACACCGTCTACGCCGCCAAGCGCCTGATCGGCCGCAAGTGGGGCTCGGCCGCGGTGCGCACCTCGCTCGAGACCATGCCGTACCGGATCGTCGAGGGGCCCCACGACGACGTCCGGATCATGCTGCGCGATCAGGTCTTCTCGGTGCCCGAGATCAGCGCCTTCATCCTGCAGGAGATGAAGCTCATCACCGAGGAGTACCTCGGCGAGGAGATCATCAAGGCGGTCGTCACCGTCCCGGCCTATTTCAACGACGGCCAGCGCCAGGCGACCAAGGACGCCGGCCGCATCGCCGGCCTCGACGTCATCCGGATCATCAACGAGCCGACCGCGGCCGCGCTCGCCTACGGCTTCGGCCGCAACATCGAGCGCAAGGTCGCCGTCTACGACCTCGGCGGCGGCACCTTCGACATCTCGATCCTCGAGATCGGCAACGGCGTCTTCGAGGTCATCTCGACCGCCGGCGACACCTTCCTCGGCGGTGAGGACTTCGATCGCCGCATCATCGACTGGCTGGTCTTCAACTTCCAGAAGGAGCACAAGGTCGATCTGCGCAAGGACAAGATGGCCCTGCAGCGGCTCAAGGACGTCGCCGAGAAGGCCAAGTGCGAGCTGTCGAGCGTGCGCGAGACCGAGATCAACCTGCCGTTCATCATCTCGACCGGTCGCAACGAGGCGCTGCACCTGCAGACCACGCTGACCCGCGACAAGCTCGAGGAGCTGACCCTCGACCTCATCGAGCGCACCGTCGACATCTGCGCCAAGACCCTCGAGGAGGCCGAGATCGGCAAGGCCGACATCGAGGACGTCATCCTGGTCGGCGGCATGACCCGGATGCCGCGGGTCCAGCAGATGGTCGCCGAGTTCTTCGGCCTCGAGCCGTGCAAGGGGGTCCACCCCGACGAGGTGGTCGCCCTCGGCGCCGCCATCCAGGGCGCCGCCCTCACCGACGAGAAGAACGACATCCTCCTCCTCGACGTCACGCCCCACTCGCTGGGCATCATGATCGTCGGCGGCTACTTCCACAAGCTGATCGAGCAGAACACGACGGTGCCGACCTCGAAGTCGCACGTCTTCACCACGGTCAAGGACAACCAGACCTCGGTGAAGATCCTCGTCCTCCAGGGCGAGAGCGACCGCGCCGAGGAGAACGAGCTGCTCGGCGAGTTCGTGCTGACCGGCCTCCGCCGCGCGCCGCGCGGCGAGGTCGAGATCGAGGTCACCTTCCACATCAGCGCCGACGGCATCGTCAGCGTCAAGGCGCGCGACCTCGAGACCGGCCTCGAGCAGTCGATCACGGTGACCGCGACCTCGGGCCTCACCGAGGACGAGATCAAGAAGATGATCGACGCCAACAAGGACTACATGGTCGAGGTCCGGTCCGGCCAGGAGTTCGAGAAGGCGCGCCACCAGGCCGAGCGGATCCTCGACGAGATCGAGCACCTGTTCCCGCAGGTCTCGGAGATCATCAGCGGCTCCGACTTCGGCCAGGACGCGGTCAAGAAGGCGCGCGGCGTGGTCGAACGCGCCCGCGCCGCCATCGCTGCGCGCGATCTTCAGGGCCTCACCGAGGCGACCGAGGCCTTGACCCGCACCCTCAACATGTTCCGTGGCGTGGTGTCCAAGACCCGCGCCGGGTAGAGGCGGTCGTGGGCGCAGGCAACGCGGGCAACGGCGACGTGCTCGACCCCGAGGTCGAGCGCCTGATCGAGGAGGGCCTCGAGCGCTACGGCCGGGGCGACCTCGAGGGCGCGCTACTGGCCTGGGAGGGCGCCCTGGCGCTGGCGCCCGACGACGCCCGCGCCCTCGGCTACGTCGACTACGTCCGCTCCAACTACCAGCTCTTGACCGGCAGCGTCGCCGACGACGGTGAGCTGGCGGTGCCGTTCGGCCTGGCCAGCCTCGACGACGACGCCGCCTACGAGCTCGAGATCGAGCGCGCCGGCGCCAGCGACGCCGGCCTCGGCCCCGGCCGCTGGGGCGAGGCCAGCGAGGAGATGCGCGCCCGCGTCGAGCGCTACATCGAGGCGATCGACGACGGCTGGTTCCTGCGCGAGGATGGGACCCCGGTCCGCTCGCTGCCCTTGCCGCCGCGGCCGGCCGCCAGCGAGCTCGGCGACGACGACAAGACCTACGACAAGAGCATGCGGCCGAGCGATCCGGCGCTGCGACATGGACAAGCCTCGGGCGCGCGGGCGGCGCCGCCGGCGACCAGCTTCGAGTTCACCGAGAGCAGCACCAGCGACCGCACCGCCGATCTCAAGGGCCGCTCGCTCGGCTGGGTGCGCCCGGTCCAGGACGCGGCGATGCCGCCGCCGGCGGCGCCGGCGGCGCGCGAGGCGGCGTCGGCGATGTCCCGCGGGCTGCCCGGGGTGGCGTGGGCGTCGGCCGACGCCAACACCGCCGAGCTGCGGGTCCGGATCAAGCCGGATCCCCTCGAGAACGCCGACGGCGAGGAGCTGGCCGAGCCGGACGATTCCGAGGAACCGGAGATCGAGCTGCTCGAGACCGAGGACGCCGGCCGCGGGCCGAGCGACGAGGAGCTCACCATCGAGCGCGACCAGTGGCGGCGGACCAGCACGCAGGCGCGCACCCACGAGCGCATCCCGCCGATGGCCGACCTCGACGTCCGCCAGACCCAGCGCCGCCACCCCCCGCCGGCCCTCGACGCTGATGAGGGCGATCACGCCGACGCCGAGGACGACACCGCCACCCACGACCCGGCCGAGACCCAGCGCCGGCCGCCGGTCGACCTCAGCGAGGACCGGCCGCTGGTGATCGTCGAAGATCCGGTCCTCGCCGACGCCGCCACCTTCCGCAAGCCGCGGGCGCGGGGGCGGGCCGAGGACAGCGACGAGTTCGAGTCGGTGGCGACCGCCGAGCACGGCCGGCCGGATCGCGATCTCGGGCTGGCGCCGGTGAGCCGGACCGAGTCGGTGTCGATGGAGGTCGTCGCCCACGAGATGCTGGCCGAGCTCGAGCGGACCGCGCACGCCCACGAGAGCCGCGACGACCGGATCCGGCGCCGCATCGGCACGCTCCTCGATCGCGCCGCCACCGCCAGCCGCCTCGGCCACCACCCGATCGCGGTGACCGCCCTCGATCTGGCGCTCGCCGAGGAGCCGGACAGCGCGGTGGCGCAGAAGCTGATCCACCGCAGCCGCGAGCAGATCCTCGGCATCTACCAGCTCTACCTGAGCGACCTGCGGGCGCGCCCGATCCTGGCGGTGCCGATGCACGACCTCGCCACCGAGAGCCTCGACAGCCGGGCCGCGTTCCTGCTGTCGCGCATCGACGGCAACCTGTCGTTCGAGGAGATCCTCGACGTCGCCGGCATGACCCGGCTCGAGGCGTTCCGCTACCTGGCCCGCCTGCTCCTGCGCGGCATCCTCGACGTCAGATAGAGCGGACGTCGCCCACCGGCGGCAGCTCGAGGGTCATGACCAGCGCGTCCTCGCCGTCCTCGGCGTAGTAGCCGCGGCGGACGCCGACGCCGACGAAGCCGAAGCGCTCGTAGAGCGCGATCGCCGGCCGGTTGGAGCGGCGCACCTCGAGGGTGACCAGCACGCAGCCCTCGGCGCGGGCGAGGGCGAGGAGGTGATCGAGCAGGCGGGCCGCCACCCCGCTGCGGCGATGGTCCGGGTGGGTGGCGATGGCGAGCAGGTGGACCTCGTCCTTGACCAGCCAGTAGTTGCAGAAGCCGACCACCCGGTGCGCCTCGCGAGCGACGTCGACCCGCGCCCACGCCCGCTCGAGCTCCTCGATGAAGACCCGGGCCGGCCACGGCGACTTGAAGGAGTGGCGCTCGATGGCGTCGACCTCGTCGAGGTCGTCGACCCGCATCGGCTCGATGCGCAGCTCGATCATGCCGGCCCCGCCGCCGTCATCACCGCGCGCCACAGGTCGTCGAGGCCGTCGCCGTCGAGCGTCGACACCAGGATCGGCTCCTTGCGCAGGCCGAGCTGCTTCTTGACGTCGAGGGCGACCGGCCGCCGCTTGTTCTTGGGCACCTTGTCGGCCTTGGTCAGGCAGGCGACCACGGCGACGCCGCGCTGTTCGAGCCACGCCGCGAAGTCGAGCTCCTCGTCCTCGACGCCGCGGCGGACGTCGATGAGGAGGACGACGCCGCGCAGCGCCTCGCGCCCGGACAGGAACGACTCGATGAGCGGCCGCCACGAGTCGCGCATCGCGACCGGCACCTGGGCGTAGCCGTAGCCGGGCAGGTCGACGAAGTGGAGCGGGTCGCCCTTCGGCGGGTCGACCCGGAACCAGTTGACCAGGCGGGTCCGGCCCGGCGTCCGCGACGTGCGGGCCAGGCTCGACACCCCGGTGAGGGCGTTGATGAGCGACGACTTGCCGACGTTGGAGCGTCCGGCGAAGGCGATCTCGGGGAGCGATGACGGCGGGAACTGCGCCGGATCGGCGGCGGATGTGATGAAGGTAGCGGAGCGAGCTTTCATGGATCAGTGCACGGGTGCGGTCGGGTCGAAGGGCGCCAGCCGGATCGAGCTCCGGTGGCACCCCGTACAGAGTGTGGCGCGCGCCGCCGGGGTTGCCAGATCGCGCAGGCCAAGGGCGCGCGCCAGCGCCGGGTCGCGCATGACATCGTCGGGGGCGTAGGCGGCGCCGGCGCCGTGGCAGGCCTCGCAGCCGACGTCGGCGGCGATGGCGGGGCCAGCCGGCGCCTCGCCGGTACCGTGGCAGCCGGCGCAGCGGCCGGGCGGCCGCGCGCCGAGCGCGGCGCGGGCGTGCGCGGTCGCGCGCCACGCTGCCAGCTCGGCCGGGTGACAGGCGCCGCAGGCGGCGCTGCCGATCCAGTCGCGGCGCGCGGCCGCAGCGGTCCCACCTGCGGCGGCAGCGACCGCGACAGCGACGAGCAGGAGCGCGGCTTGACGCACGGGGTCAGCCTATCGCGTGCGGCGTGGACGTGGTACCTGAAGGCGGTGACTCGCGCGCACGTGATCGGTCTTACCGGGGGTATCGCGTCGGGGAAGAGCGCGGTGGCCGAGATGCTGCGCGAGCGGGGCGCCGCCGTGGTCGACGCCGACGCGCTCGCCCGCCAGGTCGTCGAGCCGGGCCAGCCGGCGCTGGCCGAGCTGGTCGAGCGCTTCGGCGCCGACATCCTCGACGGCCACGGCCAGCTCGACCGCAAGAAGCTGGGCGGCATCGCCTTCGCCGACGCCGCCGCCCGCGCCGATCTCAACCGGATCACCCACCCGCGCATCGCCGCCGCCGGCCAGGCCGAGATCGCGCGGCTGGCCGCCGCCGGCGCGCCGGTGGTCTTCTACGAGGCGGCGCTCCTCGTCGAGAACCGGGCCCAGGAGTGGCTCGACGGCCTGATCGTCGTGTCGGCGCCGCGCCAGGTCCAGCTCGAGCGGCTGCGCCGCCGCGACGGCCTCGACGCCGCCGCGGCCGAGGCCCGGCTCGCCGCCCAGATGCCGCTCGAGGACAAGCTGACCGCCGCGACCTGGGTCATCGACAACGGCGGCGATCTCG
>Ga0075429_100006648_pt1 | contig 10020 bp, 9 predicted proteins | sample RhiMetdeltSRZDD3_FD_75295 | JGI IMG/M metagenome (GOLD analysis project Ga0075429, IMG submission 75295) | Populus rhizosphere microbial communities from Tennessee, USA - Rhizosphere MetaG P. deltoides SRZDD3 | ecosystem: Host-associated > Plants > Roots > Rhizosphere > Soil | place: USA...
CGGCTGGCGCAGATGGCACGTGCCACCGGCATTCATTTGATTGTTGCCACCCAGCGTCCTTCTACCGATGTAGTCACAGGTCTCATCAAAGCGAATTTCCCCTCACGCCTGGCCTTTGCAGTTGCCTCCGGCGTCGATAGTCGCGTCATCCTTGACTATAGCGGCGCCGAGAGTCTGCTGGGACGCGGCGATATGTTGTTTCTCAACCCGGAAGTCGGAACGCCGATCCGTGCCCAGGGCGTCATGATCACCGACATGGAAATCGAGCGCTTGATCTCTCACTGGCAGAAAACGGTGGAGGCCTCAACGGAGGCGCCGCCCTGGGAGCAGCTACTCTCTGAGCCGGAAGAGAATGAGGATGAAAGTCTGATCGAAAAGGCGGTCTCGATCGTGCGGCAGAGTCAGCGCGCCTCTGCCTCTCTCCTGCAGAGACGTTTGCGGATCGGGTACCCGCGCGCGGCGCGCCTGCTCGATCAGCTCGAAGAGCGGGGAGTTGTGGGTCCCTCGCAGGGCGGCGGCAAGGAGCGGGACGTCTTGCTCGGTCCGTTGGATGAAGACGAGGTAGAAAGCGTTCCATAGAAGGGGAGTTGTAAACTCCTGCCCTCGAATGGATTCTGTTTTGCGGTTATCATTGCCAGCATGTATTCCTTGGAGGAGCCGACGGAGCGAACCGTCCATCATATGCCTATCAGAAAAACACTGACAGATTACCTGCGCCTGTGGTTCAAATGGTTTTTGGACCCTCTCGGCGGATTTTTCAATCGCCTGGGATTAACGCCTAACGCCATGACCATGCTTGGACTATTGGGAAACATGGTTGGTGCCTATTTCCTGGCACGTGGGGAGATGCTGACGGGGGGACTCTTCGTCCTGTTAATGACACCCATCGACGCTTTGGATGGGACGATGGCGCGGCTGCGCGGGGAATCCAGCGATTTCGGCGCCTTCGTCGACTCGGTGAGTGATCGTTATGCTGAATTGTTCATCTACGGCGGTCTGCTCTATTATTTCCTCACACTCGGCGAGCCTTTGGGGGGACTGCTTGTCTTTGGGGCAGCAGCCGGATCTGTGCTGGTCTCCTATGTCAAGGCGCGTGCCGAAGGTTTGGGCTACGAAGCCAAGGTTGGTTTACTTACGCGCGTGGAACGTTACATTGTGCTTGCACCGTCACTGGTCTTCAATCAACTTTATATTGGACTGGCGATTATCGCTGTACTTGCCAACATCACTGCCCTGCAACGGATCTGGTACGTTCGCAATCAGGCACACCAAAAGATGAAGAGTCAGGAGATTTAGAATGCCCGAAGGATTTTCTCTCGGTCCTCTTTTCGTACGGTTTTATGGCATCATCCTCATGCTTGGCGCAGTGGCAGGAGCCTGGCTGGCAACGCGCCAAGCCAAACGCCGCGGATTTGAACCCGAAATTGTGTGGGACCTTCTGACCTATCTATTGATCGGCGGGATCATTGGCGCGCGTCTGTGGCATATTCTGACCCCCCCGCCTTCTTCCGGGATCACTGCTGCCTGGTATCTCACTCATCCGCTGGACGCTCTTGCCGTGTGGAAGGGCGGGCTGGGCATCCCCGGTGCGGTAATCGGGGGAATGGTCGTTTTATATTTCTACACACGCAGGCACAAACTCAATTTCGCGCAGTGGGCAGATATCTGCGCACCCAGCGTCGCCTTGGGACAGGCAATCGGCCGCTGGGGAAATTTCTTTAACCAGGAACTTTACGGGGGTCCGACAAACCTGCCGTGGAAGTTATATATCGACCCTGCGCACCGGCTTGCGGATTACCAGAACGTGGAATACTACCATCCTTTGTTTCTTTACGAGTCCCTTTGGAATCTGGGAAACATGTTTCTGCTTTTGTGGATCTCTCGCCGCTTTGCAGCTCAGCTGAAGGACGGTGACCTCTTTCTGATCTACCTGATTGTGTATCCGGTCGGGCGTTTCCTGCTCGACTTCCTGCGCTTGGATGCTTCGATGGTGGGCGGGATCAACATTAATCAAACTGTCATGGCGGTGGTTGCGGTGCTTTCGGTTGCCGCTTTATTATGGCGGCATCGCCGGGACACTCGCCTTGCTCCCGCATAAGGTTTCTGATAGGGACTGTTGTCTTATTGACCGAGACAACGTCTATGCTATGCTACTCTGCGCGCGTGAAGGCGTTGCAGACAGGTGACAAATGATCGAAACGAACGACTTAAGCAAACAATTCAATAACGATTTCTGGGCGGTGGATGGGGTGAATCTATGCGTGGAGCCCGGAAAGATCCTGGCGTTGCTGGGGCAGAACGGGGCAGGGAAGACCACAACGGTTCGCATGCTGACCGCTTTGCTGAAGCCTACCCGGGGCTGGGCGCGCGTGGCGGGATACGATGTGACCAAAAACCCGCAGGCGATCCGCGCCAACGTTGGAGTACTCACGGAACAACATGGCCTTTACATGCGTATGACCGGCGAGGAATACCTCGAGTTCTTTGGCAAGGTTTACGAACTTACTCCCCGGGCGAGAAAAGCGCGCAGCGATTACCTGCTGCAGTATTTTGGAATTGCCGAAGCGGCGCAGCGTCGCTGTGGCGAATATTCAAAAGGGATGAAACAGAAATTAGCCCTTGCGCGCGCATTGATGCACGACCCTTCCGTGTTACTGCTGGATGAACCGACCTCTGCCATGGATCCCGAATCTTCACGTTTGGTGCGCGATGAGATCGCCCGTCTCCGTTCGTCCCAGCGGACCATTATCATATGTACCCACAACCTGGCCGAAGCGGAGGCCCTTGCCGACTCGATTGCGATCATCTACCGTGGAAAAATCCTGTTGAATGGCACGCTGGATGAATTGAAACACGTGGTCCTGGGTCCGGTAGAGTATGAGGCCCGGTTCGCCCACAGTTTCGACGCCGGTGATTTGAATCTGCCCAACGGTGTGACATTGGCTTCTAGGAGTGCGGATAGCATGCGATTCCGAGTCGAAGCGCCGCAGGCGGTCAATCCGCTGCTTGTACACGCGCTGGCCTCACGCAATGCTCCGCTGGTTTCGTTCCAGGAAGTCCCGAGAAAGCTTGAACAGGTCTATCTCAAGACGATGGCAGAGGCACAAGGGGTGACGTATGCGGCATAACCTTTCATCGATCTGGATGGTGGCACAGCGTGAATTCACGGACCAGTTCCGTGACTGGCGTATTGTTGTCCCGATGTTCCTGTTGGTGACGTTGTTCCCATTCATCGCAGACGATACCACCCGCCAGGCGGTAAGCTTTATGAACCGTTTTGGGGGAAGCCTGATCCTGGATAACCTGATCCCGTTCGTCGTGCTGGTCATTGGCTTTTTTCCTTTGTCATTTACTCTTGTGGTTGCGCTCGAGTCTTTTGTCGGTGAGAAGGAACGCGGCACGATCGAGCCGCTTCTGAGCTCGCCTATGGAAGACAGACATATGTATTTGGGAAAGCTGTTGGTGGGCATCACCACACCGCTGGTCTTCAGCTTCATTTCCATTGGGATTTACCTGATCCTGGTGGCGCGCCGCGACGTGGCTTTCCCGGGCCCCTACATGCTGACGCTCATCCTTTTGTTGACATTCGCACACGCCGTGTTGATGGTCAGCTCGGCGATCGTCATCTCTGTGCAGGCGACGACCATTCGGGCTGCAAATCTGCTTGCCTCCTTTGTCGTGGTGCCGGTTGCGTTCCTTTTGCAGGGTGAGACGATCCTGATCTTTTGGGGCAACGAAGACGTGCTCTGGTATGCGATTATCGGCGTGACGCTGCTGGCCACGCTCCTGGTCCGCCTCGGGCTTTCCCATTTCCGGCGTGAATACCTGCTCGGCCGTGAGATCGATACGATCAATTTGAAGTGGATTGCGCGAACCTTTAGCGGCCGCTTCAAGGGAGATGCAACCTCCATCCGGGAATGGTACCGCAAGGAGGTTCCGATCTCCTTGCGAGAGCTGCGCCAGCCCTTGATAATTGTCATTGGGCTGGGCCTCACGGCAGGAATCGTGAGTTATCTCTGGGTCGTCAAGAACGTGCCCGCCTACGTCGATCTTTCACCAGACCGGATCGGTGAGTTCCGGACATTTATTGCAGATAACCTGAACAACCTGGACTCACTCGGCAGACAACTTCCTGCACCGGCTTTGTTCTTTCATAACGCTCGTACGACCGTGGCATTTCTTTTGCTTGGGCTGGTTTCGTTTGGCACACTAGGATTGACTCTGTTTATCGGAAACATAGCGCTGGTAGGTGGCGTCATGGGCGCAGCGCAGCTGGTGGGGTATTCTCCCCTGCTGGCGTTTGGCGCAGGAATTTTGCCGCATGGAATATTTGAGCTTTCGGCAATCTTTCTGGCGACCGCTGCGATGCTCAAGGTGGGTGCCCAATTGGTTACTCCGCAACCGGATAAAGGGTTAGGAGAAATTTTCCTGATTGCTCTTGCAGACTGGTTCCGCGTATTTGTTGGCATCGTCGTGCCCTTTTTGGCGATCGCCGCTGTGATTGAAATCTATTTGACACCTGTGCTCATTAAGCTGGCATTCCCATATCTTTAGCCATGAGGCCCCAATGCCGAAAGTCATTATTCTCGGTTCGTCGAATGCGGTACCGTCCATAAATCACGAAAATACCCATCTTGTCATTGTGGGTGATCAGCGCACGATCCTTGTGGATTGTGTGAGCAATCCGATCGTCCGTCTGGAACAGGCGGGGATCGACTTTAATGACTTAACCGATATCGTTATTACCCATTTTCACCCCGATCATGTTTCCGGGATGCCGCTTCTACTCATGGACATGTGGCTGCTCGGCCGCACCAGGCCTCTTAACATCTACGGTCTGCATTACACAATGGACCGCCTCGAGAGCCTGATGGGCTTCTACGGCTGGGCCGAATGGCCCGATTTCTTTTCTGTTGGCTTTTATCGTTTGCCCGAAGCTGAGATGGCACATGTGTTGGATTGCGATGAGTTTAAGATCAGTTCCTCCCCTGTTCATCACATGATCCCGACGATCGGTTTGCGGGTGGAGTGTAAAAATCCCGGTAAAGTTTTGGCGTATTCCTGCGACACCGAGCCGTGCGAGCAGACCGTCCGTTTGGCGGACGGGGCAGATATCCTGATCCATGAGGCAGCGGGGGCATTCTATGGACACTCCTCCGCCGAGCAGGCAGGCGAAATTGCGACAAAAGCCGAGGTCGGTAAGCTTTATCTGATCCATTACCCCACGGGTCGGTTTGCAAACGGAAATCTCGTGGAAGAAGCCGCGAAAACGTATCGGGGCGAGGTGATCATCGCCAAGGACTTTATGACGATTGATCTATAAAAAGACCGCCACCCTGCAGGTGGCGGTCTGTGCAATTACCAGCCGTTGATATATGGTTCCCACTCCTGATAGTCATTCAAATGCCTGCCGAAGATATACAGCGCACTCGCCGGTGGCTCTCTTGGAATGCGCAGCAGCTTCATATGTACTTCCTCGACCCGGCGTCCGCCTTTGCGGTGATTACAGTGAGGACAGGCTGCCACGACGTTTGTCCAGATGTGCTGGCCACCCATGTGTCGCGGAGTCACGTGATCCACGGTCAGATTACCTTCGCGCTTTCCACAATACTGGCAGGTATAATTGTCCCGGCGAAACACCTCACGGCGAGTCAGCTTGACGTGGGGGCGCGGCCGATGAACCTGGTTCTCCAGCCGAATGACTGAAGGACGTGGCAGCAATTCTTTCACCGTTCGAATGTGTCCGCGCCCGTTCACAACCATATCGGCTTTGCCCGCCAGGAGCAAGCCAACCGCCCGCCGCGTGGTACAAACATTGATCGGTTCGAAATTAGCGTTGAGAACCAGCACCGGTTCGTGCATTCTCGGCCTCCACAACAGGCACGATTATACTGCTGATTATTTGAATTCGGAAAATAGCCCTTGGGTCATGTAATGAAACTGTTACCCGCTTTGCGGGCTCCCCGCCGCTTTGGGTGACCTTGCAGGAGCGTACATGAAGGTGTTGATTGCAGGCGGTTCGGGCTTTCTGGGGACATCCCTGAAGAAATCGCTGGTAAAGGATGGGCATGAAGTTTTCGCCCTCACCCGCCGCTCATCCGGTGATCCACAGCGAATTCAATGGGATGGAACGACGACAAAGGGATGGGCCCATCTCGTCAATGAAATGGATGCCGTGGTCAACCTTACGGGATATGGACTGGAACATTGGCCGTGGACAAAACGTCAGAAACAGAAATTCCTGGATTCACGGGTCGCGCCTGGACGCGCGTTGGTTGCCGCGATCCAAAAGGCGGAACACCGCCCGCGTGTTCTGTTGCAAGTTTCTGGCGTCAATCGCTACGGCCTGCGCGGGGAGGGGATCGCCGATGAATCGACTCCTCCTGCGGACGACTTTCTCGCACAGCTCACCATCCCGTGGGAGGCCACCACCAAGCCTGTGGAGGAGCTTGGCGTCCGCCGCGTGATTAGTAGAAATGCCGTGGTTCTGTCACGAAGCGGTGGACTATTCCCCCTGATGATGCTTGCGCCGCGCCTCTTCTTTGGAGGAACCTTTGGAGATGGCAGGCAGGCCATGCCGTGGATCCATCATGTCGATCATACAAAAGCCATGCGATTCTTGCTCGAAAATGAAAATGCATACGGACCGTATAATCTGATCGCACCACACCTGACTTCCAGTGCTGAGTTTATGCGGGCAGTCGCCAGCGCTCTGCATCGCCCATACTGGTTTCACATTCCTAAATTTCTGCTGCGGTTGGCGCTGGGTGAAATGAGCGTTCTCTTAACTGAAGGGCGTTATTCCCAGCCCAAACGTTTGATAGAATTGGGTTTCCAGTTTCAATTCGGACAATTGGAAAATGCGATGGAAGATTTGCTCGTCCGAAACCTACTCGCTAAGTCTGGCGCGTAGCCCGACTCCACTAACATATAGGAGATCCCATGAAACGCTACCTGATCCTTGTTTGTCTGCTTCTGTCAGCCTGCAATTTAGGGTCTGTGCCTCCGGCGCCGGGCATTCCGGCAGGACCCACCGCCTATATCGATCCGTCCTATCCCACCATGGAATCCGCGCCGGTTAACGCAATGCAAACCTCCAGCGGCATCGAAGTACGCGCCGACCGCGCCTGGCGCGATGGCAAACAGGTGAATGTCGACGTCTGCTTTACCCTGCTGGATGCCTCTGACTGGTCGATCTGGGGCGCAAGCTTACAGTATCCGGGCGGATCTGTCCTGGACTTTGGCACTACGCTGTTAAGCATACAGGAGCCTGTAGAGGGCCAGTCGGGTCAGCGTTGTGATACGCTGTCCTTCCTCAATATCCCCCCCGATGCCGATCTCTCCAATGTCACTGTGAGCGTGGATGCGATCGCCGCTCAGCCGCGCGCCGAGGATTACTGCACGATCTACATGCCTAAGATTCAGCAAACGCTTACCGAGCGAGGCATAGCCATTAGCCTCAATTGTGCCGATGTCAACGGCGTACAGACCATGCAGATCGCAGCCAAGCCAGAGACGATGTCTCAGGAAGAAGCAGAGCAGCTTGTCTACAGTGACGAGTTCTACACAGTCAAGGGCCCCTGGTCGTTCACTTTCAATCTTGGGCAGTAATGTTGTCCGCAGGAGTGCTTCGCGTGTATAATCGGCGCATGTCTGATTCAGAGTTCGCACGCAAGTATTATTCCACCCCCACGTAGAATTGCGGTGGTGTGTTCTAAACGCGCCCACCATCGCGGGCGCGTTTTTGTTTGTCAATTTCTGGAGTCACGCTGGCTCCATCCACAGGAGGCACAAGGTGAACATCGAGGAACAAGTTGAATTGCTCATGCAGGGCACCGAATACGGAGATGAGGAACTCAAGAAGGCGATGGCCAATGAGCTGCGCCAGCGCCTGCTTGACGCGCAGAAAGAGGGTCGGCCTTTGCGCGTGTACTGCGGTTTTGATCCCACTTCGACAGATCTACACCTTGGTCATACCATTCCGATGCGAAAATTACGCCAGTTCCAGGATCTGGGACATGATGTGACGTTTCTCATAGGGAGTTATACGGCCCTCGTTGGCGACCCATCGGATAAGAATAAAGCGCGCCCTATCCTGACCGAGGAGCAGGTTGCCCACAACGCCGAGACCTATGCAGAGCAGGCGTTTCGTGTGCTTGATCGCACGCAGACAAAAATCCGTTATAACGGGGAATGGCTCAGCGAACTTTCACTTGTGGATCTGATTCGTCTAGGACAGAATTTTACGGTGCAACAATTCCTGGTGCGTGATAATTTTGCCAAACGCTTTGATGCCGGTGAGCCAATCTATCTGCATGAGACATTCTATGCATTGATGCAGGGTTATGATGCCGTCGCGATGCAGACCGATGTTCAGGTGGGAGGTACAGAGCAGCTATTCAATATCATCGTCGCCGGGCGCAAACTTCAAGAGGCGCTGGGGCAAAAGCCGTTAGTGGGCATCACGATGGGTATCTTGCCTGGAACGGATGGCGTGCAGCGTATGTCCAAGTCCACAGGTAATATCGTGCCCATCAATACCGGAGCGGAGGATATGTATGGCAAGCTCATGTCCATCCCCGATTTTGCGATGGGGAAATACATGCGTCTCGTTACACGCTGGAGTCCGCATGAGATCGATGGCATTGAAAAGGACGTCGAATCAGGCAATTTGCATCCGCGCGATGCGAAGATGAAGATCGCGTTTGAGATCACAAGCATCTTTTATGGAGAATCCGACGCTCAAAAAGCGCAGAATCTTTTCATAAAAACCTTCCAGCAAAAAGAGATCCCTGAGGAGATGCCCGAGTTTGAATTACAGCCGGGCCAGACGGTACTGGATGTGATCCTGGCTGCAAAACTGGCTGCCAGCAAAAGCGAGGCGCGTCGCCTGTTCGATCAGAAAGGTGTACGACTGGACGGCGAGACCATAGAACGCGGGGACACCGCGTTCCCCGGTCCGGGCGTGCTTCAAGTTGGCAAACGAAAATTCCTGAGAGTGAAGTAATCCATCAGACGGGCGAGCATTTGCTAGCCCGTTTGTTTTTCGTCATTCTCGATCATGGAAAGGAAGATTTCCACGATTCGGGGATCCAGCAGAGTTCCTGCGCCCTCCCGCAGATACGCCTTGACCTTATCACGCGGCCAGGCTTTCCGATACGGTCGATCCGATAGCAGGGCATCCCAATTGTCAACGACAGAGAAGATGCGTGCCGCAAGAGGGATTTGCTCAGCCTTTAACCCGCGTGGATAACCGCCCCCATCCCAATGCTCATGATGGCAGTAGGGGATATCCAATACACCACGCAGGAACGAAATAGGGGCAAGGAGATTGTAGGCATACACGGGATGCCGGCGCATCTCGGACCATTCCGCTTCGGTCAGCTGGCCTTCCTTCTTTAGAATATGATCCGGGACACCCATCTTGCCGATATCGTGGAGCAGCACACCGCGATAAATGTTCACCATCTCATTGTCGTTGACGCCAATGTATCTTGCCAGGCGCATTGTCAATTCCGTTACCCGCCGGGTGTGACCTTCCGTCTCCCGGTCGCGCAACTCCAGAGCACGCGCCCAGCCTTCCAGGGTTGTATCGTATGCCTGGATCAGTTCCTGGTTTGAGCGCTGCAGGTTCTCGAACAATTGCGAGCTGTCTATGGCGATGGCAGCTTGCCCTGCCAGCGTATGTAGAAATTCCATCCAATCCGGAGTCGGTGAAAGAGGTGAGCGATGGAACACCTCGAAGACTCCCTTGATCTGACCCTTCACGATCAGTGGGATGCCAATATAGGTAACGAAGCCCTCTCTCTTTACGATGATTTCGTTGACGGCTTCCGGAGCGTTTTGCAGATTCGTGATGTGACAGATCTGCTGCCGGATGAGAACCTGGCCAGCCAGTCCTTCTCCCATCCGTACCTGTGGACGCGTGGGAGAAGGGATCGTGAACCCTACACCAGTCAAATAGGTGAGGCCCTGCAGTTCAGGATGATAAAGCCCGATATTTACGGCATCCACGTTGAG
>Ga0075429_100006649_pt1 | contig 10020 bp, 12 predicted proteins | sample RhiMetdeltSRZDD3_FD_75295 | JGI IMG/M metagenome (GOLD analysis project Ga0075429, IMG submission 75295) | Populus rhizosphere microbial communities from Tennessee, USA - Rhizosphere MetaG P. deltoides SRZDD3 | ecosystem: Host-associated > Plants > Roots > Rhizosphere > Soil | place: USA...
ATGAGAAACTGGGCCAGACCTTTTTGGCGTTGATTCATTTGGTTGCTGCCTGGCTTATCATCAAATAATTCGTCAACACGCCCTAGTATGCCTACAAGCAGGAGGGTCGGTGTAAGGGAATATCGGCGTTTCGCTAGGCGGCAGGTGGGACAACACGCGCCGTGAAATCGTACGCCTTGGCAGCCGTAATCTCGACCAGCACCAGATCGCCACTGGTGACTGGCCCATCGATATATACCACACCATCGATATCCGGCGCCTGGCTCGCCAGACGTCCAACCGCGGGTTGGGTCTCGGTGGCATCCTCGTCCACCAGGGCCCACGTCTGCCTGCCCACCAGGGCCTGGTGTTTACGCTGGGAGAGCTCCTGCTGCAACGTCATGACAGCGCGCCGCCGCCTGGCAGCCTCACGGGCCGGCACCTGGTCGGGCAGCGCATAGGACGGGGTACCCTCTTCCCGCGAATAGGTAAACACCCCAACCCGATCGAGCTGGGCCCGTTCCAGAAACCGTAGCAGCTCCTCCACATCCGCTGGCGTTTCGCCAGGAAAACCTACAATGAATGTGCTGCGAATGGTCGCCTCAGGCAGGCGCTGGCGAATATGGTCGAGCAAACGACACAGCGTGCGCTGCGTGTACCCGCGCTTCATGGTGCGTAGCAGACGATCCGAGGCATGTTGCATCGGCATGTCAAAGTACTTGCAGAGACGCTCCTGCTGGGCATACACATCGAGCAAGGCAGAGCTTATCATCGAGGGATATAAATACAACACCCGGAGCCAATTGAGCGCAGTCGCTTCTGTACCCAGCCGCGTCAGGAGCTGCGCCAATCCTTGCCGCAGCCCGAGGTCCGCACCATATTCGGTGCTATCCTGTGCCACCAGAATGGCCTCACGGACCCCACCTTGCCCCAACAGCCGGGCCTCAGCAAGGATCGACTCGATACTACGGCTCTTCAGACGACCACGCATTTTAGGGATGATACAAAATGTGCAGAGGTGATTGCAGCCCTCAGCGATTTTTATATACGCCGTGTGCCCCGACGTGGTCTGGATACGGGCGTCGTTTTCCTGATACAGATACACGTCGTTACTGAGATAGGCGCGCTGCGGTAGCGGTGCGTGCAACTGCACTAAAACCTGCGGCAAGTGTTGAAAGTCACCGGTACCAACCAGCACGTCGATCTCGGGCATTTCTTGCAGCAGTTCGTCGCCATAACGCTGCGCCAGACACCCGGTAACGACCAGTTTTTTCTGCTTGTCCTGGGCTTTGATCTGGGCCATCTCGAGAATATGCTCGATGGACTCCTCTTTAGCGCTCTGGATAAAGCCGCAGGTATTGACAATGAGATAATCGGCCTGTGTAGGATCAAGTGTAAGTTCGTACCCACGCTCATACAGCTTGCCCAGCATCACCTCGGCATCTACGAGATTCTTGGCACACCCGAGATTGACCAAAGCCACTTTTTTTCCTACGGCTGTCGCATGTACCTCCACGAATATCCTCCTCAGGGGCTCCTCACTCTCACCCTCTCTTAGCGGGAGAGGGGATGGTACAAATATTAACGACGACGGCCAGACTTAGGCTTCTTGCGGTCACCATCGCGCTTCAGACGTTCGACTTGCTGTTGCCTCTGCTGGACAGCGAGGCGGTCAGAGAGGTCAACGAGATGGCGTTGGAGGGCCAGGCTTTTGCGGTAAAGCAGGGCGAGGAGCACAGGTGTGACCATCCAGCTCAGCAGCAGCAGATAGGAGATGAGCGCCCCTGCCACACCAAATCTATGCACGAGCCAAGGCCACAGCGGCAGATCTGTCACAGTATAACTGCCCTCTCATGTGTTGTGGTCCCGCATTTTCCAGAGCAATGCTACCACTAGAGGTCCGGGTGGTGCAAGCGTGCCACGCGTTGTCCAGACGCGACGGTTGTCTTGTCGCACGTGGCTTGAGATGACGTCGCACGCTGCCGAAACTTGTCACCCTCTTGACAGCTCGTGTCGAAAGTCCAACATCTTTGCATCCTTTTGCACGATAGTGGCGTCTCAAAATGAGAGACAAAGAGCGCAGCGTCAGCTTTCCCTAGTCAATGTCCCCAGACTTATCGGCGATATGCACATATGGTCATAGATTTGGCATAGAAATTGCTGTTAAATCTCCATAGAGAGTGTCCGATAGCATTGAAGTCCTTATACGATGATATAACCACATACGAAGGAGACAATATCATGCCAGCGCTTGCAACGTACCCAGTAGCGACCCCAGCCGCTTCCTCAGACTCAGCGAGTATTACAACGACATTGTATGATCTGGTCGCGGCTCTCAATGCTGAGGTTGATCCTGAGGACGATGCTCTCGTCACTGCTGCGGTTGTACATCTCATTAATTCGAATCGTGCCAAATTTGTTGGCTCCCGCAAAAGGCTGGCTATCGTTGACGCCTAAAACGAGACGGCAGGATGCCGTGGCAGTTGTGAGCGTAGGCGGCCTGGAGTATAGAGACCACAGCCGAGAATATGACCGGCGTGGCGGAGTATCACATACCCCGGTTGGATATCAAGGTGCAAAAGCTGCTCGCGATCGCGTAGCAGTGTGACAACTTGGATCTCAGATAGGTCCAGTACATGACGACGTGCCTCAGTACCAAAATATTGCAGAGCCGCTGTCGTTGGCTTGAGATGGTGGCGGATACTCCGGAGCACTGGCAAACCGACAGAATTTACTTGTAGCCCGGTGAGCCGCCCGATATGTGATGTAGCACTCAAGAGGCTATACGTTTTATGGCGCAGCAGCAGACAGAAGCCATCAAATGTTATCAAAGGGATACCAAAGCGCATGTCAAAATACTCCAGGACTGCGCTGCGTTGCGGCTCAAGCACGAATGCTGGCCACGAAGAATCCCACCGAATCGGTCTGGTGGGGGTAGAGCCGCCAGCAGTGCTGCATGCGTGCGTCATACGTATACTCCTTCCACTGGAGCAGGCCAGGGCTATGGGGCACCGGAAGCGTAATCGGCTGTAGGGTAGCCGGTCGTTGCTCCAGGAGTCCCTGCACAACCGCTTCATTCTCCGCCGGATTATAGGTGCAGGTGGCGTAAATTAAACTTCCTCCCGGCGCCAGAATGTCAAACCCTCGTATTAACAACTGCTTTTGCAAGCGCGGCAAGTCGTCCGGTGCACTGGTGGCATGACGCACATGCTGCACGCGTCCCTGCATATCACAGCGATAATTCCCCTCCCCCGAGCACGGGGCATCGACCAACACCCGCATAAACTTACACCGTAGTGGGAAATTCTGGCCAGAATAGCGTGTGGTTACGACATTGCTTATCCCCAGGTGCTTCAGGTTATATTCCAGCATGGCCAGCCGTGGGTGGACGGGTTCATTCGCCACGATAACGCCCTGGTTGTCCATTAGCTGCGCCATATGGGAGGTTTTACTGCCAGGCGCAGCACACAGGTCACAGACGAGCTCACCAGGCTGCGGCGCCACGATGCGAGAGACCAGGGCTGATGTAAATGCTTGAGGATGATAATAGCCCAGTATGGCCTCACGCAAGCGTCCTGGGTGCATCAGGTTAGGCACCAGAAGCAGTTCGTCGGCAATAGGCGAGGGTGTAACACTGTATCCCTGGCTGACCAGCAGAGCCCGTACCACCTCTGGCGTTGTGCGCAAGGTGTTGACCCGCAGGCAGCACGAGCGTGGCGTCTGCAGGGCGGCACAAAAAGCAGGGAAATCGGGGATAAAGGCAGCATATGAGGCAAAGACTGTCGTACACGTGGACATTAGGCTTCTGACTTCAGATGCAGGCGTATGGTCGCGTTACGATGGAAAGTGCTTATCATACCGTAGGGTTGCCATGGCTGCAAATACTGTCCCTCGCTTGTCAGCGTATCCCCCTTGCGTTACAATGCCGCCCGTCCCCAGGGTCTCTTGGCGCGCTGCATTCAGTTTACCGATATGAGACCATGCAGGCCAGAGCCAGCACACGACCAACAAAGGAAAAGTCTATGGGAGATAGAATACGCCGATCGTGGCTGATCGTCCCGGCTCACGACGACGCACGATTGGAAGAAGCCGCGCATGCCGGCGCAGACGTCATTGTGCTCGATCTCCAGGACATGGTGCATGACACGAAAAAACATGTGGCGCGGGCACGCGTACGCGAGACCATCCCACGTCTGTGTGCACAGGGTGCTGAGGTGTTCGTCCGCGCCGACATCGAGCTACTCTACGCCGATCTCTACGCCTCGGTGTGGCGTGGCCTCAGCGGGGTGATGCTGCCTGGCGTCACGAGCGTGGCGCAAGTCCAGGAAGCCGCTAGCCTCCTCGGGGCGTTACAGGCCGAGCGCGGCGTGGTCAAGCCACCGCCGGTGGGTGAGATTCGTGAAGCGGACGATCCGGTCGGCCCGGAGCAGGCCCTGGAGCTGCACCTCTGCTTCGACACTGCACGTGGTAACTGGGATGCCGTGCAGCTCATCCAGGCCACTACGCGCGTCAAGTCGATCAGCCTGGGGCGCGCCGACCTCGTGATGGACCTGCGGGAGGAACCGTCCGGCGACCTGCACCTCATGCCCTACCTCATGCAGCGGATCGTCATTATTGCCAACGCCACAGGGGTCCAGCCCATTGGAGCGTGGTGGCGCGCCACCTCTCGTGGCCTCGTCGCCAGTTACGACGACACGTTGGTGGCGGCCATCACTGGCTGCCAGGCGGGCTTTAAGGGTGGTCTCTGCATGCGCACGCACCAGGTACCAGCCCTGAACACAGGCTTTACCCCCACGGATGAGGAAATCGCTCAGGCAGAGTCCGTGCTGGCAGCCTGTGCCGCGGCACAGGCCAATGGCGCCAGTATGCGCAAGGACGGCACAGTCATTGCTGCGTCGCGTGCCGCCATCGCGGCGAACCTCATCGCCTGGGCGGCGGCGTGCAAAAAACGGGATCAAGGCAGAGCGATGGTGGTCGCGCAGACGCAGGCGGCCGCACAACCGAGGGGCCTTTAGCTGCCTCTCCCCCACGAGAGAGGGCGGGGGGTGAGGAGCCGGGCGCAGGGGCGTAAGACCTTGGGACCCTCACTCTAACCCTCTCCCGGAGGGAAGGGCGAAGACGCCCTCCGCCGACACAGTCACGGAAGAGGGGACAGAGGAGCAAACACAGATGGCGAGAAGAGTTCGACGTTCTGGCTTGACGATGCCGATTAACACGCCGCGCTTTGTGGATCGATCATGGACACGCAACTGCGACTACCTGAACTTTGACTTCGAGGACTCGGTGCCACAGTCACAAAAAGCCTACGCGCGCACCTTAGTGGCCCATGCCATCGCGCAAGGGCTCAAGGGTGGTGCCGACATCACGATACGGATCAACTGTGCCTACCCTGAGGCTGATGTGCCCGCCGCCGTGTTGCCCGGCGTCGTACACATCAATTTTCCCAAGGCAGAAACGGCAGACCAGATCCACACCCTGGACCAGCTCATCACGGAGGCAGAGCGTGTGCAAGGCATTCGACCTGGCACCGTCCGTATCGGTGCGAACATCGAGACGACGCTCGGGGTCGCCAACTCGTATGAGATTGCCTCCGCCAGTCCGCGTATCGATACCTTCTCTGGCGGTACGGGCTACGATATGTCCATGGACATGGGCGTCGAGATGTTCGTCGGGTTCGACCAGTTTGTGTACAACCGCGGCGAAGGTGCCCTCGTGGCCAAGGCCCTCGGCCTGGAGTACACGGGCAGCGTGTATCTACCCGATACCAGCGGCAATGTCGGCGACCGGGATCTCACACGGGGACGGGCGGAGGCCAATCGCAAGGCGGGATTACGCGCTGGGGGCGGGCTGCACCCGAATACCGTGGAGCCACAGAACGTCGGCCTGACGCCGACGCATGAAGAGGTCCAGGAGGTACAGCGCATTCTGGCCTACTTTGCCCAGCTCGACGAGCGAGGCGAGGTCGAGGGTGAACTGGACGGACATATTATCGATAAGTACGAGGCCGCACGTGCCGCAGAGTTGCTCGAGTGGTCGGCGTTATGCGCGCAAAAAGACGCGCACAAAGCCAGCGCGCAGGCACGCGCAAGAGCGTTGGAAGCCTAAGAGCGTCCACAAGCATACGACTGGCCAGTGCAACCGAGTGATAAAATCTTCATAGAAGGGAAAAGGCATGGAGCCTTTTGTGCGACGCTCGCATCTCCTGGTGTCCGCATGGGATGAGGCGCAAGTGGACATGTCCTGGCAGCATGCGGCAGACGCCGTGATCCTGGACCTGACCGATGCTGTCCCTAATCTGGAGAAGCCGCAGGCGCGTGCCAATATCAAGGCGGCGGTCCCCGTCGCTGCACGCGGGGGGGCCGAGGTGTTTGTGCGCATCAACAAAGAGCTGGCGTACGCCGATATCATGGCCTCGGCCTGGCCTGGTCTCACGGGGGTCGTCTTGACGGGGGCTGAGACCGCCGCGGACGTGGAAGAGATCGCCATGACCCTGGCAGTGGCCGAAAAGGAGCACGGGATTGCCAATGGATCGTTGTCGATCATCGTTATGCTAGACTCCGGCAAGGGGGTGTGGAACATCCGCCAGATCATCACCGCCAGCTCGCGCGTCTGCTCTGTCGGGCTTGATGAAGGCCGCCTCTGCTGCCATCTTGGCATTGTCCCCACACCGGCGTTCGATCCGTTTATTTACGCCAAAGGACGCGTCATCATTGAGAGCAGGGCCGCACAGCGACAGCCAGTTGGCATCAGCCATCCTGCCGGTCTGTTTCCCCACTGTGACGACGCTGAGGAGAGGTATCGTCTGGCATTACGAAGCAAGAATATGGGCTTTGCAGGCGTGATATGTCCAGACTCTTCCTGGGTCGAGCCGTGCAACAGGGCGCTCACGCCCTCGGACGAGCGACTAGAATTCTACCGTGAAACCCGCCGACTTTTTGCCGAGGGTATCGCGCGGGGCACGGCAGCGATTCCCTATCCGGGTACGACCATGATGATCGACGTCCCTGTGGACGAAAGGGCGCGGCTCACGCTAGCGCTGTGGGAGCGCTGCGCGGCGCGCGATGCTGAGAAGCGGGCGGCACTGGCGCGGCTGACGTAGCCCACTGTTGGCACGGAAAACCGCAAATCTATGTGTAGGGGCAAAGCTTGCAGCCTGCCAATCTGCTACTATACTACTAAAAGGTCCGTTCTGGCTGTGCGCGGACGCCGTGCTCAGGAGAGAGATCGAGCAGGACAATGTGCCCGTTGGGAGTCTCACCAGTCCAATTGACCAGGGGCGCGCCGGAGTAGTAGGCCGTAACTTGCCCCTGACTCACATTCGTGAGCACATGCTGGTGCCCCAGGGCGACATAATCCCAGCCGGTGTCGCGAATTTCGTCTGCGAAGATGGGTGAGGAACGGTCTGGCTGCTGGCGGATCTCGTAGAAAAAGCCGTGTGCCATGGCGATGTGCCAGCGCTGATCATGTCGGGTAGGAATGTGCGCCAGAGGATGAAAACTCGGCGTATGTTCCTCCATGGCCCGTCCCCACACCACGAGGTCCAAGTCGGGGAACTCGATTACCTGCCCATGCAACTCGGTAATGACCTGCACATTGTTGCAGGCCGCATGGAAGTTATGGCGGTCATAGATGGCATGCGTGTACAAGCAATCGTGATTGCCTGGTAGGATGACCACAGGCCGTTGCAGACGGCGCAATTGCTCCTGGGCAAAGGCAATCGTTTCATCCGGGACCCGATTGTGATCGAACAGATCACCAGCGATGAGCAGCATATCCACTTCTGCCGCCAGAGCGCGCTCGATGATCGTCTCAAAGCAGCGATAATAGAGGGCACGGTGTGCCTGGCGTTGTTCCGCTTGGCCGTAGCTGTCGCAATCCAAATGCACATCGGCCGTATGCAAAATTTTTAAGGCACGTCTGCGCTGGTGTTCCACGCCGTTCCTCTTTCTGAGAAGCACAGGACATAGCCAAACGGTTGTTTGCTAAACTTGAGAGGCAATTGTCTCTGGGATGTGACTATTTGTCAAGCAAAGGAAAGCACATGCAGCTTCCGGTCCATGACTATCTCGACGCCTTGGGCATCCCGTATACTACTGGCTCGTTTCCACCGACGACAACAAAAGGTGCCGCTGAGGTCGCGAAAGCCTTCGGCTATGCACCGCGCCAAATGGTTAAAACACTCATTTTCGAGGTGGATACGGGTGAGAAAGTGCTGGTCATGATAGGCGGAGATCAGAACGCCATCTCTGGTCATCTCAAGAAAGCCATTGGTTCGCGCAACATCAAGCTGGCCGCGCCTCAGACGGTGCAGGAGACCACCGGGTATGCCATTGGCTCGATTCCGCCATTCCATTGGCAGCCACCACAGTTTCGTACCTTTATGGATGCGGCGCTGTTGCACGAAGACATGCTGGGAGTTGGCACTGGGACCTGGGGCCAGGAAATTTTTATAGCCCCAGCCCATGTTGTGCAAGCCAGTCACGCTATCGTCGTGAACCTCACCGATGCCTCACAGCCTGTGTTTCCGGCGTAGTTGCCTCAGCAGGTGATAAAGAATGGAGTTTTGCATGGCACATACAGCATCTATTCAGCAGATGACCTTGCAGGTTCATGATACCGAGGGACATACCTACAGTGTGTTCATCCGTGTTGACGAAAAAGCAGCGCAGGGTACCCTGATGATCACAGGCAGTGCAGCAGGAGAACGCCGGCAGTACGAGCTGACCCAACTGCAAAAAAGTCGCAGTGGGAAAATCTTGGGGTTTAAATCCAGTGGGGCCACTGTCACCCTGACCATTGAGGACACCCACACTCCGCCGCGTCTGCATCTTGTCGCCCGGGTCTTTGTCCCAGTGGTGGATATAACGTACACTCTCACTCAGGCCGAGCAGAAGCGCCTCATGGCGTGGATCAACACATTGAGTCTTGGAGTATTGGCTTAGGAGGCACTCCCCCAGTTGGAGGTCAACATCCATGAAAATTGTTCCTGTGACGGGCAAACGTCCGGCGACGCGGGCTGCCGGCGACCGCTTTCTCGCCGCTCCACGCCTCATGCGTCTGGACGTGACAGAGCCTGATGGCATACCCCTTGTCCACTCGGTGTGGTATACATGGGAGCAGGAGCAATTTCTCCTGCACATCGGTACGACGTCGTCCAAACGTACCGCCATTGACGCACAACCTACGGTGTATTTCACTGTCGATGATACGGGGCCAGGTATCTTTGGCGTGCGGGGGAAAGCCGTGGCAACCATCGATCCCGCTCAGGATCGGTTGCGTGAGGTTACGTGGGCGCAGTACGATCGGTACACTGGGGTAGGGGACAACGAGACGCGCCGCTTTCTGATCGGCATGGTCGAGTCCGGCGATCTCACTCTGGCCGTGCTCACACCTCGCTATCTGGCGACCTGGGGATTGTAGACCCAAAGGTAAGCGTGCCCTTCACCCCTCCCATGGGACAATGCTACCAACTGGCGGCGCGATGCGTAGACCGGTAGTGCGAGCGAAAAATTTGAGATCAGGCTCTGGGACAGCAAACTGGTAGCATTCGCCGGGATGGAGGGTCATAGTCACCGTCGCTGGGAGATTCGCGATCACCTTCTGGTTCGTAGCGTACGACGTTTCCAGGATACCGTAGAGCAGCCGGTCAGCACCGAGGTATTCAAGACGCGTCAGGCGAAATTGGAATGGTATGAGACGAGCGTCGGTGGTGTGGGTGTCGTGCGGCAGAAAGTGCTCGGGGCGAAAGCCCACGATGGCAGTCTCTGCTTCGATAAGGTTCATGGGCGGTGAGCCTAAAAAAGCGGCCACAAACGTATCGGATGGCTCATTGTAGACCTCTTGAGGCGCCCCCATCTGGTGCACCTTGCCAGCATTCATCACTGCGATACGGTCCCCTAAGCCCATGGCCTCCACCTGATCGTGCGTCACGTACAGGGTAGTGGTACCGATACGACGCTGAAATTGTTGCAGTTCATCTCGTGCCGAGGTACGCAACTTGGCATCCAGGTTGGATAAAGGTTCATCGAGCAGAAACACGTC
>Ga0075429_100006652_pt1 | contig 10018 bp, 7 predicted proteins | sample RhiMetdeltSRZDD3_FD_75295 | JGI IMG/M metagenome (GOLD analysis project Ga0075429, IMG submission 75295) | Populus rhizosphere microbial communities from Tennessee, USA - Rhizosphere MetaG P. deltoides SRZDD3 | ecosystem: Host-associated > Plants > Roots > Rhizosphere > Soil | place: USA...
ACGTCAAGGAACTGAGCATCGTCGGCTTGCCGGATGGAATCGGCGAAAAGGTCGCGTGTCTTGTCGTCGCCGACGACGAGTACGACATTTCGCTCTCGCGCGCGGCGCTGCATCGACTCGTTGAAGAGCACTTCCGCGAAGTGTCGGCTTCCCTGCCCTACTACAAACGCGTCAAGGTCCTGCACTTCACGGACATCGAACTGCCGCGCACCGCCACGCGCAAGGTGAAACGGCGCGAAGTGGTCCAGATCATGGAGGCGCTCGAAGAGAGCTCGAAATCAGGCCGGCGTGAGACTGCGCGCGACACGGCCGATGCGGATGCCATGTGGCTGATGGGAATCGTCGCGAACGTCTCGAATCGTCCGCGTTCGGAAGTGTCGATCGATGCGCGATTGAGCGATCTCGGTTTCGATAGCTTGATGTTCGTCGAGCTGGCAACCTCGATCGAGAGCTCCGGCGGTTCGATCTCCGCGCCTGAGCGTTTCAACGAGATCCAGGACGTGCGCGAGTTGATGACTGTCGTCAGCCGCCGCGGAGCCGCTTCGGTGAAACAGGAAGTGCGCCGTGACGAGGAGGAGAAGGACGACGAGATCCACGTTCCGTCGCTCGTCCGCACGGCAGGCACGAAAGCCGGCGACGTCCTCCAGCGTTTCCTGTACGACCAGTTCCTGAAGACCTACTACGAAGGCCGCTCGAACATTCCGCCGCACACGAATTTCATCGTCGCCGCGAACCACTGTTCGCACCTCGACATGGGCCTGACGAAGATGGCCCTCGGCGAGTCAGGCAAAGACCTGGTCGCGCTTGCCGCAGCCGACTATTTCTTCGACACGAAGTACAAACGCGCGGTGATGGAGAACTTCACTAACCTCGTGCCGATGGAACGCACGGGCTCGTTGCGACAGTCGCTGCGCCACGCGCGATCGTTTCTCGATCGTGGTTACAACGCGCTGATTTTCCCGGAGGGCACGCGCTCGATGACGGGCATCATGGCTGACTACAAGCCCGTCGTCGGTTATCTCGCGCTGCACGCCCGCGTGGGAATCCTGCCGATGTATCTGGACGGCACGTACGAAGCGATGCCGAAAGGGACGACGTTCATCAAGAACCGCAACATCGGCGCGCGTATCGGACGTTTCCTTTCGTTCGAAGAGCTGGAAGAGATGACGAAAGGCATGGCGCGCGCTGAAGCGTATCGTCTCATCGCCGCGCGCGTGCGACACGAAGTCGTGAACCTGCGCGACCGCACGCGAGATCCGTTCGACGCGAAAGGGCTGCGCAAACAGTGGCGCAGCGAACGCAAGGCCGAGCTTGTATCCGCTTAATCAGTGTTCTGATGCCCTCTAAAACACCCGGCAAACGCACCGCGCGAATGGTAACGACCGGCACGAAACGTCGCGCGGCCATTGAGAAGCGACAACGCGCCGTTACGCTGATTACCGGCGGCACCGGTTTTCTCGGCTCGCACCTCGTCCGCCAGCTCAGCGAGGAGGGCGCGAAAGACGTCCGCGTGATGGCCACGTCGATCCCCGACTGGCTCGTCGACCTGGGAGTCGAGACATTCGCCGGATCGATCACGAGCGCGGAGGACACGAAGCGCGCGGTTGAAGGCATCAGCGAGATTTATCACCTCGCCGGCAAAGTCTCGCGCGAGCGCGAAGATGCGCGCGCCATGTACGACGTTCACGTCGAAGGCACGCGCTTGCTGTGCGACGCGGCCAAAGCCGCCGGCGTGAAGACGATCGTTCTCGCGTCGACAAGCGGCACGATCGCAGTGACGAAAGACGGCGAAGGCATTCCCGACGAGACCTATCCGCTGCCGCTCGACGTCATCTCGCGCTGGCCGTACTACGCCAGTAAAGCCTACCAGGAGATGGCGGCGCTCGAACGTTTCAACGGCAAAGGACTGCGCCTCGTCATCATGAACCCGAGCCTCCTGCTCGGCCCCGGCGACGATCGTCTGAGTTCTACAAAACTGATCCTCGACTTCATGGCCCGAAAGATCAGCGCGGTTCCGACCGGCGGCGTCAGTTTCGTCGACGCGCGCGATGCGGCGCGCAGTTTTCGCGCCGCGATGAAAAAAGGACGCCACGGCGAGCGGTATCTTCTCGGCGCGGCGAATTGGACCTTCTCGAAGTTTTTTGGCCGCCTCGAAAGACTCACGAAAATCTCAGCGCCGAAACTCGCTCTCCCTTCGCGGCTCGCGATCACCGGCTCTCAGCTCGTCGATTCATTCTTCAAACAGTGGAACCTCGCTTCGCCCGTCGAGCCGGGCGCGATCGAGATGGCCCAGTACTTCTGGTACCTGAACTGTTCAAAAGCAGCGCGCGAGCTCGGCTTCAAACCGCGCGATCCAGGCGAGACGCTGCACGACACGGTCGTCTATTTGCGGGAAAACTTCCTCGGCGGAAACGCGTTCGGTAAATAAAGTTCCGAATTGGGGAACTCTTTTCGGGGCTGGCGCGTCTTATCAGCGTCTTATCACCGGCAAATCAGGAAACCCACATATGCGCTGGATTCGGGCAGTAGTTCTCTTCTCCATGTTGATTGGTGTTGCCGCTGCTCAGGCGCCGCCCACGCCGCTTCAGCAGGGAACGCCGATCGAACGCTCAATCAACGGCAGTCAAACTCACACCTACACAGTCACGACCGAGGAAAAACGCCTCGTACAAGTGACGCTCGAACAGCGCGGCGTCGACGTCGTCGTCAGCGTTTTCTCTCCCGCCGGCAAAAAACTGGGTGAATACGACACGCCGAACGGAACCGACGGTCCCGAGAATGTGTCGTTCGTGGTCGTCGAACAAGGCGCTTACCGGATCGACATTAAGCCGTTGCAGGTTGACGCGCCGAGCGGCCGCTACGAGATCAAGATCGGAGAGATTCGCGACGCCACCGAAGACGAGCTCAAGGCCGGCAAGAACCTGGAAACACTGAAGGCGCGCGCGCTGACACTGCTCGACGACATCGAAGCGATAATCGCGGAGTTGCGTGTGCCGCAAAGCCGGATCAAGGCCCAGGTCCAAACAGCGAACCTGTTGTGGGGCTCCGACGAGAAGCGCGCGATGAAGTACATGAGCGACGCCATCGCCGGTTTCAAAGAGGTGCGAATGGCCGCCGAAGCAAACATTCCGGAATACTTCCGAATGTACGGCGAGATCTCACAACTGCGCTACGAGATGGCTTATTTGCTGATGGGCCGGCAACCCGAAATGGCGCTGAATTTCGTCCGCTCCACGCCGCCGCTTCCGGAGCCTTACGCCAACCCGTACTACGAACGGCAAGAACGAGTAAACCAGCAAACTGGGCTCGAGATAGAGATAGCGAACCACATGGCCCGGACCGATCCGAAACGAGCCCTCGAGGTCGCGCGCGAGATCTTGAAGTCGGGGTACTCGGCAAACCTGATAAGCACGATCGAGATTATCCGGCAGCAAAAGCCCGAGATGGCGGCGGAGTTAGCCGGCGAGATCGCCGATAAGCTATTGAACGAAAAGCTGCTCAGGAATAATGAAGCAATGAATGTCGCGGTTGCGCTCATTCGCATCGTTGGACCATTGAGACGAGCCCCGAGCAGCGAGAGGAATGCGCAGTCAGGACGCACGCAGTTGCTGTCGGACCAGCAAAAACGCGATCTGGTCCAAAAGCTGGTGAACGAGGTGATGAACTACAAGCCTCCGGCCGGCTATTCTCCGGAACGCGATCGTGCGTGGAACATGCTGCGATCACTACAGGCCATGGGACCGGATCTGGACGGCGTTTTGACTGGAGGCGCAGCCGCCCTGGAGAAGCGTGGCAACGAGCTCGCCGGCGGACATGGCGATCCTAACGTCGGCGTCATGCAGAAACTTCAGAATGAAATTGGCACTCTGCCGCCGGACGAGGCAGTGGCGGCGGTTGCGCGCGCGCCAAAGGAGTTTCAGGAAAACCTTTACGTCCAGCTCGCGAATAGAGTGGCGGCCGGCGGCGACACCGCCAAGGCCAAACAGATACTGAACGATAACCTCTCGAACGTTTATCAGAGATGGCAGGCACTACGCCAAATCGAACAACAAGACACGCATCGTGCGATGAGCAAAGGAAAGATCGAGGAGGCTTTGAGGACCATCGCGAACATTCCGTTCCCGGAAGAACGCGCGTCGATGATCAATCAGATCATCGAACAGATCGGGCCGGGACATAAACGCGCCGCTGCTCTGAATTATCTCGAACAGGCCCGCGCGTTGTTCTCGCCGTCCGTTCGTGCTCAAGGCCAGGCACAGATGGGTGCGCTGTGCGCGATTGCGAAGGTTTTTTCGCGCTACGATGAGAAACGGGCGTTCGAGATCATGGATCCGCTGGTGGACCAAACTAACGATTTTTCCGACGCAGCTCGAGTGCTCCAGGGCGTTGGCGGCGATTTCTACGTGGACGACGAGTTGAGCTTCAGCAACGGAAACGCAGTGGCCGGCGCCGCGTCCGCCGTAACGCAGGCGATCGGCACGCTGGCGCTCGCCAATTTCGATCGCGCGAAGCTGATGTCAGACCGAATCAAGCTGCCTGAGATCAGGCTTCGCGCTTACCTCGAAATCGCGCAGCAGGCGCTGCAAGCCACCCGCTAAATCTATTCTCCGAGCGCCGCGTACTTGAAGATCCTGAAGCGGTATCGCAGCTGCGCGCGGATGTTCGCGGCGATCACGCCGTGCAGGTTATCGTCCCACTTCGTGTACTGGTCGATGTATTGGTCGGTTGCCGCTTTGTCGCCCGCGTACTGCACCGCCAGCGTCTTCTCCAGCATCTTGCCTACCACGTCGTGATACTTCTCGTAGTTGATGCGCAGCGTCTTCGTGGCCTGATCGAAACTCAGCAGACCATTCTCGAGGAAGAAGTTCCACTGCATGAGCTGCATGGTGTTGTACGGCTGATCGCGCCGCGGGCGATTGTTCTGCAACACGCGGAGAATGCCGCCGGCATAGACGCTTCGCAGTTGCGCGTCGGTGTAGTAGCCCTGCTTGTGCAGCGCCTCGGCGACGAAGAGAGAGACGAGGTCGGCTTTCATCTCTTCCATCGTGTTCGCGTTGTCCTGCAAGGCCTCGTCCAGCTCGCGGCCGTCAGCCGTGCGATCGACGCCGAGATAGTGGCCCACTTCGTGCCACAGCGTGCGATAGAAATTGCCGTCGGGCGTGAGCGCTTTGGCTTGTTCCTCGCCAACCGCCGCCGCAAACGTTCGCGACGTGCCTTCGAAGATATTCGGCTCGCGCATGATGTTCGCGCGCAGCAGGATGGTGCGGCCGTAGCGGCGCGCGAGATAACTCTCGTTGGGAAGAATGGTCGCTGTGTTGGCGCCGCGCGATTGTCCGAAGTCAGCGACAACGTCGTAGACGCCGACGGGAATGTCTTCGCGGATCTTCTTGTGGTTCTTGTACGGCAGTGAATCTTCGAGCGCCTGCAAGCCTTTCATCGCCTGGCGCAGCGCCGTCGTCTCCTGTTGCCGGCTCTGCAACAGCGACAACGAGAAGAACGTCTTCACGCCGAACAGCTCGTCGTCGTAAGTCTCGTAAGAGCCGATCTGCGCGTTGAGGTTTTTGAAGCGGCCGGTGACCCAACTCGCATCGCCCGACTCGTAATCGTTCGACAGCAGATCGCGCGCGCGATTGCGCAGGAACCTCGCAAATTCTTCGTCGTCCTTCTCGACCGCGTCGGCCGCTTCGTTCAGCAGGCCATACGCCTTCATTAGATCGTCAGCGTAAGCAACTGAGTAAGGCACGGCGTACAGAAAATCCACGTCGGGCCTTGCAACCGTAAGCTGCGTGAGCAGTTTCGGATGCAACGTTTGTAACACCGGATACTTTTTGAGTGTAGCGACATCGGCTGTAAGGTTCTTCTGAGATCGAACCACGGATCGCAGATCCAATAGGCCCTGCCATTGACTGGTTGCTTCTTTGGTGATGCCCCACGGATAAACGTTTTTCCCCGGTTTGCCCGGGTCGACGGGAAGAAACGGCTCACGCTTGTTCTCGAGCGTCGTGGCGATTGGTCCCTGGTTGAGCCGATAGAGCATCAGCAGGTTCTGCGTCGCGGGTGTCGAACCGGTGCGTTTGTCGAGGTCTACGAGCGTGCGATAGGCGGAGAGCGCCTGCGGATGCCGCTGTTCCTCGTAGAGCTTCTGAAAGATGCGGCCGGCTTCGATCAGCCTGGCGACGGCCTTGCGCTCGCCTTCGCTGAGTTTCGAAAGGTCCGGCGACAGCGTGATCGTCTGTGTTTTGTCGATGATTGGCTGGCTCTTTTCGAGTGGCCAGTAACCAGTGGGAAGAACTTGAGTTAACAAGAGAGCGGTCATCAGAATTTTAATCATGCTCGCATTCTAAACTGAGCAAATCTGCGGCAGCAATTGTCGGCAATTCTTTGCGACGCATATTTGTTGCACCTGATGTTTACCACAGGTTTTTCGCGTTCATAAGCGAGGCACCACGCTTGCACAGATCGCCGGCGGTGACAAGCTTACGCACAACGATACGACGGCGATTGCAACGCATGACACGGCGGCGCAAGGTGGGCCGGGCGTACGACATGGCGCTGGAAGTCGCGCGCGTGTTGCCGCCGCGGGCCGACGTGCTGGACGTTGGTTGCGGCAACGGTTTTATCGCGCATCATCTCAGCGGCCTGCTGGGAACCACGGTCGTGGGTTTGGACGTGGGACCGAGCACGCCGGCGCGCATCAATTACCTTCCGTACGATGGGCGCCACTTTCCAATCAAGGACCAAAGCTTCGACGCCGTGCTGCTGTGCTACGTTCTGCATCACGCGCAGAATCCGCTACTCGTACTGAACGAAGTCACTCGCGTGTTGCGCGTGGGAGGATTGGCGATCATCTACGAAGACATGCCGGCGTTGTGGTGGGACCGCATGGTCTGTTGGACCCACGATCGGCAGTGGCGTGGACGCACCGGGCCGTGTACGTTTCAACTCGAGCACGAGTGGCGCAAGACGTTCAGCTTCGCTGGATTCGAACTCGTCAGCGAACGTTCGCTGTCACGCTGGCGAAATCTCGCGCATCCCGTCGCGCGCAGGTTTTTCGTGCTGAAGGCTACGGCAGCGCCGCAGTTAGAACAATCACGAGTCACACAAATGTCATGTGAGACCTATTATCCCGCGCTTCAACAGGTCTCGGATCATTCGTAAACAATCAGCCTCTCGAAACGGACAGATCGAGAGTATCGACTGAATGTCCCACGAGCCGTTGATTCTCGACAAGACAAACCCTTCCTGCGGATCGATCTGTTGCAACTGTAGATCGGAAGGCGCGACGAGCAGTTGCGGAACGGCTTGTGGCAATAGATCGTTGGCGTAGACGTGCTTGACGAATTTCTCTTCCGCGACGACCAATAGTTCCTGTGCGTCAGCGTTGTTAGGCTGCTGTTCCAGCGCTTTCTGCACTATCGCCAGCGCCGCTTCCGGATCGCTGTCGAGTTTCTTCTGCGCAGACCAGATCATCTCCGTCACGCTCTCGGGCAAGTCCTCGACTGCCGCCATCTTCGGCAAACTTTCTTCCGGCAGTTCGCCCGCGACGCGCGCGACGCCCTCGCCGATAAGCGTGTAAAGCTGACCATAAACGTGGAACGCGGAGGCGTGCATGTGATAACAGATTTCGGCGACAGACATACGCTTGTCGACAAAGTAAAGAATGCGCCGGTACTCCTTGCCAAGTTTCAACGACGAAGTCCAACCCGGACCAAGCTCGATGATGCTGCGGTCGCTCGGCACGAGCGTGCGATAGCGGGCCAACTCGTCGAGCCGGTAAATCCCCTCCATAATCACGTTCGTCGGCTCGACTTCGATCACGATCAAGTCCGCCGGCAGCGGCTCGTCGTCGTAAAACTCAAAATCGCCTTCGTTCCAAACGAACAGATCGTAGATCGCGTCGAGCGTGCGCGTCTTGAGTATTTCGAGCACCTCGTCTTCCGTGAGAAAGCCCTGCTGGACCAGCACCTCGCCGAGCCGGGCGCCGGTCTTTCGCTGGACCTCGCGCGCGGCCTGTAACTGGTTTTCGTCGACCTTCCCGTAGTGCAGCAGCACCTGGCCCAGATACTCGCGTGGATCGTTCGATTTCGATCCGACGATCATTCCGTTTTCGAAATAGACTTGCTTGCTGACGTTTCCGCGATCGAATTTAAGTGTCCCTGATTTTCTGCCGGCCGCCAGAAACTGCAGCAGGTCGGTCAGACTCATCGTTTTCAACGTGCCTTGAATCGCCATTTATCTGTTCATTTATCATTGTCGAGACTTTTCAATCTTCGACCAAATCCGCTGAGATCGTCGCTTCGGGACCGGCTTCTCGCGCCAGCTTCAGTAGAAAGTGCAAGTTCTCGGTCTGTTCCTCGTTCAGCTCGACGAATTGAACTCCAAAGCCAAGCCCGTGATGGTGATGGCGAACCTCGCCTTCCAGGTAAAGCCAATCTCCATCAGGAAGCAGCACGCGAAAGGCGACGATTTCGCCGGCCATAACTTCGCCTACCGTGTCCAGATAACAACCGCCCTCCGATAGATCGGTTACGCGCGCTGAGTGGCGTTCCTCGCCACCGTGCCAAACCGCATCGAGGCGCACACTCAAACGTGGTTTCGCCCGTCGATCATCCATGCATCGAGCATCATAGAATTTTTTGACGAGGTAGAGAAAGAAAAATCTATTTCTTTAAACTGCTGAGCGGACTCGAAGTGCTTCAGGAATGATCTGGAACGTCGCCGGAAGTCTTCCAGGAAGTTCTCCATCGATTTCCAGATTTACGACAGAATCGCGATCGGGCGGGCGAACGACGACTTTTCGCGCCAGTGCGTGGCTCACTTCCGGCATCGACAAGTGCGCGCCGAGGTACACTCGCGGCGCGCTCGTAAAAATCTTCAAAGCGCCGAGGTCGCCGATGCCGACGACGTCGAATTGGCCGTCAGTCAGTTTTGCATCCGGCGCGATCTTCATGCCGCCGCCGAAGAAACGAGCGTTGGCGACACAGAGATTGGCTACTACGAGGTTTCGTTCATGCGCGTCGTCGAGCTGGACGACGAGGCGCGTTCCTTCGCTTCGCAGCGCCGTCTGAAACATGGAAACACCGAACGAGATGCGCCCGCCGAGCCATTTTGGAGTGTTGACCGGCAGCCAGTCGGGCGCGCCGGCTTTCACGCGCTCGATGACTTTCGTGCTCATCCCGCAGGAAGCGACGCCGAGAAAATAACGCATCGCTTCTCCGCCGTCGTGATCGAGGAATGAAACGCGCCCGACGTCGATGCGGCGCGTCTGGCCGGTTCGCAGTACGCGCGCGGCGGCGCGACTCTGCGCGGGAATCTCGAGTGTTCGACGGAAATCACCGCCGGTCCCGCTCGGCAGGATGCCCAGCTCGACGTCTTTACCGGACGAAAGAATGCCGTTCGCAACTTCCGAGACGGTGCCGTCGCCGCCGCAGGCGATGATGAACTTCACGCCTTTGCGCGCGGCTTCGACGGCGAGCGTCGTCGCATGGCCGTGGCTCTCAGTAAAAACAGCCTCGAACGCGCCGAACTGCGAGCGTAGATCGCTCGCCATCTGCGTCCACGCGTCCGCCGTGCTGCCGCTCGCAGACGCGGGATTGATGATTACCAACGGCAAGCTCATTTTTTAACCAACCTGCGATCTTGTTCCGCCAGCTCGGCGATCTTCTGCATGACCGTGTCGGCGATCTCCTTGTGCGTGCGCAAGCGATCCGGTTTGTTCAAGTGCTCGGACAACTCGAGTTGCGGCCCGAAATGGATGCGGATGACGTCCTCGCGGTTCCAGTTTCGCATCACTTGCCGCGGCAGGCTATTGCACAACCCGGCGATGAACACCGGAATGACCTGCGGCTTCGCTTCCATGATCAACTTCCCGACTCCAGGCTGCGCGCGTAAAAATGAATAGGGGTCGTCGCCTTTGTTGCGTGTGCCCTCCGGATGAAAGCCGATGACATTGCCTGGTCCAGTCCGAGCTAAATCAGTCAGTACGCGAAACGAATACTTGTCAAACACGCGTTTCTCG
>Ga0075429_100006653_pt1 | contig 10018 bp, 10 predicted proteins | sample RhiMetdeltSRZDD3_FD_75295 | JGI IMG/M metagenome (GOLD analysis project Ga0075429, IMG submission 75295) | Populus rhizosphere microbial communities from Tennessee, USA - Rhizosphere MetaG P. deltoides SRZDD3 | ecosystem: Host-associated > Plants > Roots > Rhizosphere > Soil | place: USA...
GGCACTGGCGGCGTATTCGAAGTGCGCATCGATGGCACCGTGGTATGGTCGAGGTCTGGAGAAGGCCGGTTCCCCGAGCTGAAGGAGCTCAAGCAGCGCGTCCGTGACAGCATCGCGCCGGGCCGTTCGCTCGGGCACTCGGACACGTGAGGAGTGAGGAGTGTCGGTAAAGGCCGTGCTACTCGGTTCGCCCCGGACCACCGGTGAAGGGCTGCGCATCGGCACGGTCCGTCGTCCACCTCGCGGCGTGAAGAAATCGGAGTACGCCACGCGCGACTACTACGACGTCTGGCTGCCGGAGCTGGCGCCGAGCGAAACCCTCCGGGCCTGGGCGCTGTCGAAACCGTGGACGGCCGAACGCTGGAGGACATTCGCGCGCCGATACGGCGCCGAGATGGCGGCGCCCGGCCCCGCCAGGCTGCTGGCGCTGCTGCACGCGCTCTCGCGGCACGCGGATTTCTCGATCGGGTGTTACTGCGAAGACGAGTCCCGGTGTCACCGCTCGGTCCTGATCGACCTGCTTCGATCGGGCGGGGCGAGCCGGCGAACGAAAAAGAGTCTCTGATGGTGATACAAGTCAGCGCCCAGTTCTTCCTGGCACTCGCGATTGTCCTGACCATCGGATGTGACCGCGTCACCAAGCACGTCGCGACCGCCGCGCTCGCCGGGACCGGCGGGCATTCGTTCCTCGCCGACACGGTCCGTCTCCAATACGCGGAGAATACCGGCGGCTTTCTCGGCGTGGGCGGCGACCTCCATCCGGGCGTCAGGACCTCCGTCTTCACGGTGGCGACCGGGGCCATGCTGCTGGGAATGGTCGGGGCGGCGATCCGATGGCGCATCAGGGGCGTCGCGCTGCTGGGACTTGCGCTGTTCGTCGCGGGCGGCGCCTCGAACTGGATCGATCGGCTCGCCCGCGGCTTCGTGGTCGATTTCCTCAACGTCGGTGTCGGGCCGGTGCGCACCGGCATCTTCAACGTCGCCGACGTCGCGATCATGGCGGGCGCCGCAATCATGCTGATCGCCGAGCTCCGGGCAGCTCGAGACACACAGTGACGGTGCGGGTCCGCCCGGTCGCGCCGGAAGACGCCGCGGCCTGGCTGCGCATGCGGAAGGGGTTGTGGCCCGAGGAAAATGGGGGCGGGCACGCGCAGGAGATCGAGGCGTTCCTGGCCGGACGATTGAAGATGCCGTTGGCCGTCCTCGTCGCGGTCGACGACGATCACCCGATTGGATTCGTGGAATTGTTCATCCGCACTTACGCCGAGGACTGCCTGACCGATCGCGTGGCGTATCTCGAAGGGTGGTACGTCGAGCCGGAGTACCGGAGGCAGGGCGTCGGCCGCGCGCTGGTCGAGGCGTCCGAGCAATGGGGACGCGCTGAGGGCTGCACGGAGTTCGGATCAGACGCCCTGATCGAGAACGACGTCAGCGCCGCCGCTCACGCAGCGCTCGGCTTCGTCGAGACCGCGCAGATCCGCTGCTTCAAAAAGAATCTCTAATTTACGACCGCAGTCCGCGGTCCGCGGTCCGCAGGTCGACTCTCGCACATGCCCGGTGCTTCCAGTCCCAACCAGCTAACTTGCGGGGCTGATTAGTTCACAGGAGGGTCAGGAGTTCACCTCCTGCTTGTTTAGCGATGTCCGGATCAGCCACTCAGCGCTCCAAGCTGCGAGTTGGTCGAGCCGTCAGGATCGGACCCCGGGCCCCGGATCCCGGTCCCCGAAAAAGATAAACTTGCGCGCATGAAACACGTACTCGCGCTAGGTGTGCTCGTCGCGCTGGTGACGGCTGCGGCCAGGCAGAGCAGCACAGGCAGTGTCACGTATCCCGCGAAGGCGGGCCCGGGCCCGGGCAAGGGCAAGCATGTCGTGCTGCTCACCGGCGACGAGGAGTATCGGAGCGAGGAAGGGCTGCCGATGCTCGCGAAGATCCTCAGCCAGCGGCACGGCTTCAAGACGACGGTCCTGTTTTCCCTCGACCCCGACGGCACGATCAATCCGAAGAACAGTGCCTCGCTCTCCGACCCTGCCGCGCTCGACTCGGCAGACGCGATCATCATGCTGCTGCGGTTCCGTCACTGGTCCAACGAGGACATGGCGCGGTTCGAGAAACGGCTCAACGTGGGCACACCCATCATCGCGCTGCGTACCAGCACGCATGCGTTCAACGGGTTCGAGAAGGGCAGCCGCTGGGAATCCTGGAATTACAACAACCAGGGCGGGTTCGGAAAGCGCGTCCTCGGGGAGACCTGGCTCACGCACTGGGGACGCCACAAGGTCGAGGCGACCCGGGGCGCCATCGAAGACACTCAGCGTAGTCACCCGGTTCTCCGGGGCGTGACCGATCTCTTCGGAGACACCGACGTTTACGAGGCCTACCCGCCGTCCGACGCGACCATCCTGGTGCGTGGAGTGGTGCTGAAGGAGCTGACGCCGGACTCACCCCCGGCTGACTACCGCAAGCGGCGGGCGACCGACAAGCAGGAACAGGGTGTCAACGATCCCCCGATGCCGGTGGTGTGGACCCGCCAATACAAGAACGATGGCGGCACGACCAATCGGATCCTGACGTCGACCATGGGGTCGGCGACGGACCTCGAGAACGAAGGGCTCCGCCGTCTGATCGTGAACGGCGTGTACTGGGGACTCGGCCTCGATGTTCCCCCGCGCGCCGACGTGACCTACGTCGATGAATACAAGCCCTCCTTCTACGGATTCGACGGGTTTCGCAAAGGGCTCCGGCCGTCCGACTTCGAGCTCGGCAAGCGAGTTCCGGGCGAACCGCTCCCGCGTCCTCCACGCGTTCCGGGGGCGGCTGATGGCCCCGTTCCCTTACCCGTCCCGAGGCTGAACCTCGAGAAATTGCAGTGACCGGACCGAGGCCGGGCGGGCCAGCGGCCGATGTCATGTTCTTCAGGACGCCGGCCGACTTGCGCCGGTGGTTTGTGAAACACCACGCGACTGAGGATGTGCTCTGGGTCGGGTTCTAGAAGAAGGAGTCTGGCCAGCCGAGCATCACGTGGCCCGAGTCGGTGGACGAAGCGCTGTCGGTCGGCTGGATCGACGGCATCCGCAAACGGATTGACGACCAGCGCTACAAGATCCGGTTCACGCCGCGGCGCCGCGGCAGCGTGTGGAGCGCGATCAACATCGCGCGCGTGGAGGAGTTGAAGACGGTTACGGGCGGAGCTCACCGCCCGAGTATCCGGCTCTCATATCGGCGATGAGCACGTTCCCGGTCCCGGGAGCCGCCGCGGCGATGAGAGGCGCGGGCATCGATCACGTCGTGCTTCACACGATGCGCTACCAGACCGACCCCACGGAGCTCGTCCGGAACGCCAGGGCCGGTGCCGATTTTCAGCTGATTGGCAGGGTCGGGGGGGACTACCTGTTCAAGGTCATGCCCTTGCCATGATGCTCACCCGGTGGCCTGGAACCTCGCAAGCTCGCCTGATCGCGAGCCTCGTTTGCGCGATCGTGGCGGCCGGCATCTCCGGGGGGTGGATTGCCGAATCGCTGACGGGCATCGCCCCTGGCTTCAGATTCGGGCTGGCCACCGTTGTTTTGACAATCGTGCTCGCAGCAGTGTGTGCGCTGTGGCCAGCCGTGGAATCGCCGGTTTCGACGACACCGTCAGTCGGGCGACGGCCGTCTGCTCTGGCCGCACTCGCCGTCGGAATGTGGCTGTGCGGCAAGGCAGCCAGCTCGATGCTGCCAGCCGTGTTCGCCGGGCGAATCAATGCGTACCAGGCCGACATGCTCGTCGTGATCGATCTGGGCGTCAAACGGTTTCTGGGCGGCGCCAATCCCTACACGATCTATCACGTTCCCTGGGAGGTGCCGCTTCCCTATGGCCCTTACCTGTGGGGCCCCTTCATACTCCCGGTCGTCCTGAACAGTGATCCACGGATGCTGACGCTCATCGCGTGCCTCGTCGTACCGGGCGCATGTATTTGGGCAGCTGTGGTCAGTGCGGAGGCACGCCAATTCCTGGTATGCGGCCTGTTTCTAGCGTTGTGTGCCACGATGTTGATTCATCCGGCATTGCTCGGCTTCTTCACGATCGGGCACACGCAGGTCTCCTGGCCGCTGCTGCTCATCTTCGTCTGGCTGCTCCGGGCCGAACGCTGGACCGCTGCGACGGCGGTGGCGGGTTCCCTCGTCGTCGCAAGGACGACGATGGTGTCGATCGTGCCGGTCCTCCTCATGTTCCTGTGGCGGCGCGGGCTCCTGAGCATTCCGCGGCTCGTGGTGTTGACTGCAGCAGTTGTCATCCCGTTCGCTCCGTTCGCGATCGCCGATCCCCATGCCCTCTGGTACGCCCTCTACGGCAGCTGTCAGAAGGTAATGAAGGGCGTGGTCTGGCCGACGCACGGAGCGCATGACACCATCGGGACGACAGGTCTTCTGCTTCGATATGGCCTGGAGCGGTATGTCGAGATGACTCAGGCGATTGGCATGGTCGTCGTGTACGCGTTCGCGTGGCGGGCCATTCGCCGCGGCGCGCGGCCCGAGCCCTGGCTGATCCTGGCACTTTCGGTCTTTTCAATGACCTCGCTCTGGCCCGTGATTTACGTCCACTTCGATGTCTTCGTGCTTCTCGCGGCGGCACTCGCCGCCACCGTGATGGTGGGGGCACCCTCGGTCCCGGGGCTGCCAACGGTCATGCTGATCCTGGTGACGTCGGTCACTGCGATGGTCATCGGCGCCACCGCACGTCACCAGGGGAGCACGATGCGGGTTGACTTCGGCACTGAATCCGCCACCCCCTTCGTCGAGGGCGGCATGTATCGGAATGGTCTCCACGATGGTCCGCGCACGTATGGCTGGGTTGTGGAAGACGTCGCGACCGTTCGGATTCCACGCGCGTCCCGGTGGAGTGGAACCATTCATCTGGTTGCCAGGGGATGTCTGGTGCCTGGGCAGGTACCGCGCGTCGCCGCGACGCTCAATGGCCACTGGCTGGGGGTCAGGCCCCTGAACGACCGCTGGACAGAGGTGCAGTTCGAGGCGCCCGGCCGATTCTGGTTTCTCGGGGCGAACGAGCTACAGTTTCGTTTTTCCGGACCGCTGTCGCGGGGCAGTGCCACAGCCGGAGTGGCTGGCGATGCCGGCCGCTGCCCTGGAATAGATCTGCTGTTCGTCGACCACCGCAGCGACATCGGAGGGCAGTCGTGACACCAGTCGGGCCGAGGACGCCCATCGCGCTATACACGCGTCTGCTCGAAGCCTGGAACCGGCGTGACGCATTGGCCTTTGCAGCATTGTTCACGGCCGATGGCCACACGGTTGGCTTCGACGGCTCGCAGATGAACGGCCGCGACGAGATCGCGTCCACGCTGAAGGGCATCTTCGAACAGCACCAGACCGCGTCGTACGTGGCGAGTGTCCGCGAGGTCCGCGAGCTCGGGTCCGCTGTGGTGCTCATCCGCGCGGCGGTCGGGATGGTGCCGCCGGGTCAGAACGAGTTGAACCCGGCTGTCAACGCGATCCAGAGCGTCGTCCTGAACGAGGCCGACGGCGCGCTGTGGATCGCGCTGCTGCACAACACTCCGGCCGCATTCCACCAGGATCCCGAGGCCGCTGACGCGCTCACCCGCGAACTGACCGAGGTCCTGCAGAGCGGCCGGGTCGTGCAGGCGCGGTGACCGGCAGCTGGTTTTTCAGCCGACCTGCGCCTGGGGACTGCCAGTCCACAAGCGGCTGACAATCCGGATCACGATCAGGCCGCTGACTGCGAAGATGCCGGTCAGCAGCAGCGCCATGCCGATGCGGCCGTAGAGGAAGTTGCCGACGGCGAACAGCGCCGACCAGATCGCGGTAGAGCCCGCAACCCACCCCAGGAGCGCCATCGGGATGTTCTCGCGTTCGTGCTCGTCGAGCGGCAGCACGCCGGCGCGATCGCGAATCGGCGCCCACCCCGGGCCGAACGGACGAACCTTGCGGTAGAACGCGATGAGCACAGCGTCATCGGTCTGCGGCGCCAGGTAAGCCGCGAGCAGCCAGCAGATGGTCGTCACCGCGACAGTGGTCATGAGCGCGATGTGCGTGCTGAACGTGACGCCGTTCCTGGAGAGGGCCAGCAGAACCAGGGAGATCCCGAACGAGCTGATCATCGCCACGATCTCGCACCAGGCGTTCACGCGCCACCAGAACCAGCGCACCAGGTAGAGCAGCCCGGTGCCGGCTCCGATCTGCAGGATGATGTCGAACGCGTCCTTGGCCGTGTCGAGCAGGTAGACCGTCGCCGACGAGCCCAGGAACAGCAGCAGGGTCACCAGCCGCGCGACCGACACATAGTGCCGTTCCCCGGCATCGCTCTTGACGAACTGGCGGTAGAAGTCGTGAACGAGGTATGAGGCTCCCCAGTTGAGGTGGGTGAGAATCGTCGACGAGTTGGCGGCGATCAATCCGCCTACCATCAGCCCGATGAAGCCGGCCGGCAGGAACTTCAGCATCGCCGGGTAGGCGATGTCGTGCCCGATCAGCGCCGGGTCGACATGAGGCAGCGCGCGCTGGAGGTCCGACAACTCCGGATAGACGATGATCGAGGCCAGGGCCACCAGGATCCACGGCCAGGGCCGGAGCACGTAGTGGGCGACGTTGAAAAACAGCACCGCGCCGAGCGAGTCACGTTCGGACTTCGACGCCAGCATCCGTTGCGCGACGTAGCTGCCGCCGCCAGGCTCGGCCCCTGGATACCAGACCGCCCACCACTGCACGGCCACCGGCATGATGAACACCGCGACGGCAACATCCCAGTTGTTCGAGAAATCCGGGAGAACGCTGAGGTAGTTGATGCCGCCGGGACCAGGCGTCGACGACAGCCTCCCGATCAGCGCGTCGAGCCCGCCGACTTCGGGCGCGTTGACCGCGAAATAGGCCGCCGCAATCACCGCCGACATCTTGATGAAGAACTGAATCATGTCGATGACGAGCACCCCCCAGAGTCCGGAGTGCGCGGCAAAGACGACGTTGAGCACGCCGACGCCGAGCAGGGTCTGCCATCGCTCGAGCCCGAACAGGACGCCGGCGATCTTGCAGGCCGCCAGGTTCACCGTCGCCATGATCATGCAGTTGAAGAACAGGCCCAGATAGACCGCGCGGAAGCCGCGGACCGCGCGGGCGGCACGCCCTGAATAGCGGACCTCGTAGAACTCGAGATCCGTCATCACTCCCGAACGCCGCCACAGCCGCGCGTAGAAGAAGACCGTCGAGACCCCCGTCAGCACGAACGCCCACCACACCCAGTTGCCGGCCACTCCGTTGCGCCGGACGATGTCGGTGACGAGGTTTGGCGTGTCGCTGCTGAACGTGGTCGCGACCATCGAGAGGCCGGCCAGCCACCACGGGACGGCGCGGCCGGATACGAAGAACTCCGACGTGTTCTTGCCGGCGCGATGGCCCAGGAACAAGGCCGGCACGAAGCAGATCAGGAGCGACAGCGCGACGATCACCCAGTCGAGAGGTTGCAGCTGCATGAGATGGTGTGTGTGAGGGTGAACACTATAATGCCGAAGCGGCCGAATCGATTACGCCATGGCTGGACTCAACTGGTTCTGGATCTCGATCATGGCGACCGCGCCCTGGGTGGTCGCGGTGCTGGTCGCCCTGCCCTTCTGGCGGAGCCGCCAGATGACTTTCGGCAGCATCGTCGGCACCGCGGTCATCTTTGGGACCGCCATCGGGCTCATCCTGCGCGAGTACGTCGAGATCGATCGCATCGCGCAAGACTGCCTGGACGCCGGCAGCGTCTGCTTCCCGGAACCGAGCGCGTTCACCCGGTTCGCCATCTATGCCTTCATCGGGCTGCTCGAGGTGTTTGCGCTGTTCATTTTCAGCCTCAAGGTCGAGGAACGCCGCCGGCGGCGCGATTATGCCCCGGAGTGGCAGCGGTGACGCGTTCGGCAGGCCTGAAGGCCTGCGCTACGTGTGTAGGGCAGGGCCTTTAGGCCCTGCCACACCACATTTCTCGATTTACAGAGAACGTGGCTCGTTTACCGACCCGGTAAGAAGAACGCCGCTGTCCGAATCGAAAACCGCCAGATCCCGGCAGATCCGCGCGGTCCCGAATTTGCGGGAGCGGTGCACGTCTTTGAACGGAAGGCCTGCGGTGGTTATCCGGGCCGGGGCGGCTGACGGGAGGGTCGCCGCCCTTTTTTTACAGAATCCGCGTTAGTATCCCGGCGTGTCCAGGTCGGTTCTCGCGATCGTTCTTTTCGGTCTTCTCTCAGCACATCCCGGCGCCCAGAGCTCGGCCCCCTCGCCGCCGGCGCCTGCGCTCCGTCCGCCAACCCGAGCCGACCTGCTCCGCGGCGAGTACGGCCGCTACCGGGCCAATAACGATCTGCTGTCCTATCGTCTCGATCTCCGGGTCGATCCGGATCGAAAGTTCCTCTCGGGCACCAATACCATCCGGTTCAAGATGCTCGCGGATGATACCCGCATTCAGCTCGACCTCTACGACAACCTGGCTATCGACGAAATCCGCCTCGGCGGGACGGCTCTCGAGTACGAACGCGAGCTGAACAGCTTCTTCGTCAAGTTTCCGTCGACGCTGAAAGCCGGGAAGACGTACGCCATCGACGTCCGTTATTCAGGCAGTCCTCGCGAACAGGGCCGGTTCGGCGGCATCGCGTTCAGGAAGGACCCGGACGGCCGGCATTGGATCAACACCGCCTGCGAGGGCGAAGGCGCGAGTATCTGGTGGCCCAACAAGGACCAGTGGCGCGACGAAGTCGAGGAGATGGAGCTGCGCGTGGCGGTCCCGAACGATCTCGTTGATGTCTCGAACGGCAAGTTCGTGGGCAAGACGGATCTCGGCGATGGCTATACCCGATGGGACTGGCACATCCAGTATCCGATCAACAACTACAACGTCTCGCTGAACATCGGAAACTACACCCACTTCGCCGATCGGCTCGGCGACCTGCCGCTCGATTTCTACGTGCTGCCCGGAAGCCTCGAGAAGGCGAAGGTCCAGTTCGCGCAGGCGAAACCGATGATCGAGGCGTTCGAGCGGTTCTTCGGCGAGTATCCGTTCAGGAAGGACGGCTACAAGCTGATCGAGGCGCCGTACTCGGGCATGGAGCACCAGAGCGCGGTCACCTACGGCAATCACTTCGCCAACGGCTACCTGGAGAAGGACTGGACCGGCGTCGGGATCAGCACGAAATTCGACTTCATCATCATCCACGAGAGCGGCCACGAGTGGTTCGGCAATGCGATCTCGGCGGCGGACATCTCCGACATGTGGATTCATGAGGGCTGGACCACCTATCTCGAAGATCTCTACGTCGAGCACATGTTCGGCCGCGAGGACGCGCTGAAGTACATCAACGGCTACAAGTCCAAGGTCCGCAACCGCGAGCCGATCATCACGCAGCGCGGCATCCACCGGTCCCCCTCGCAGGATATGTACTTCAAGGGCGCGCTCTTTCTGCACACGCTGCGCAGTGTCGTGGACGACGACGAGCGCTGGTGGAAGCTGTTGCGCGACCTGTTCCAGCAGTTCAAGTATCAGAACATCATGACCGAGGACCTCGTGCAGTTCTTCAACGCCCGCCTCGGCCGCACGCTCACGCCCCTCTTCGATCAGTATCTCCGGCGAGCGGCACTGCCCACGCTCGAGCTCGCGTTCAACGAGAAGGACGGGACCGTTGCCTATCGGTGGGACGCCGCAGAGCGCGCGTTCTCGATGCCGATCAAAGTGGGCAAGCGAGCTGAGTGGCAGACAATCGTGCCGACCACGGACTGGGCGATCATGCGTTCGCCGGTGGCGAAAGATGAGTTCGAGGTCGCGACCGACCTCTTCTACGTCAACGTCGTCAGGCAATGAACCTGGAGGTAGGTATGACCCGCGTTTGCGCGGCCGCGGTGCTGCTCGGGGTGGCTGCGATCGTGCCGGCGATCACGGTGGCCCAGAAGATGACGCCCGAGGAACTGGTGAAACTGCACGTCCAGGGGCTGACTGCCGGCGTCGTGCCACCGCCGGGACAGGGCCGGGACGTCAAAGG
>Ga0075429_100006655_pt1 | contig 10017 bp, 10 predicted proteins | sample RhiMetdeltSRZDD3_FD_75295 | JGI IMG/M metagenome (GOLD analysis project Ga0075429, IMG submission 75295) | Populus rhizosphere microbial communities from Tennessee, USA - Rhizosphere MetaG P. deltoides SRZDD3 | ecosystem: Host-associated > Plants > Roots > Rhizosphere > Soil | place: USA...
CCGAGCCGCCGCAGCACCCGGAACCGGGGCGTGCCGGCGAAGTCGCTCTCGACGCGCTCGACCCGACCCACGGCCGCCAAGTCTATCAGCCGGCCGGCTCCCGTCTAAGCTGGTCGCCGTCCTTGCCAGGCAAAGTTGCGTTGGGCATCCTTCCTTCCCCCGGATGACCTGGTTCTGGATCGGCTTCTTCGCGCTCGTCGCCCTCTTGCTGGGGATCGACCTGGGACTGCTCCATCGGGAGAACAAAGAGGAGAGCTTCAAGAGCGCGGTCGGCTGGACCATCGGCTGGGTCGCGCTCGGCCTCTCGTTCGCCGGGGTCGTCTATCTCATCTACGGCAATCACTGGCTCGGCGCGAGCATGATCGGCGACCGCGGCCGGGTCGCCAGCGGCGGCGAGGCCGCCATGGTCTACGTGTCGGCGTACCTCCTCGAGGAGGCGCTGAGCGTCGACAACATCTTCGTGATGTCGCTCCTGTTCGGGAGCTTCCGGGTGCCGGCGCGCTACCAGCACCGGGTGCTGTTCTGGGGCATCCTCGGCGCCATCTTCTTCCGCGTCGCCATGCTCGGCGGCGGCGCTCTGCTGGTGAAGAAGTTCACCTGGATCTTCTACGTCTTCGGTGCCTACCTGGTGTGGCAGGGCCTCAAGCTGTTCAAGGGCGACGACGACGAGGAGGCCAGCCACCTCGAGCGCAGCTTCGCGGTCCGGATCCTGCGCCGGGTCGTTCGCGTCGTCGAGGGCGACCACGGCGGCAAGTTCCTGGTCCGCGACAGCCACGGCCACCGGGCCCTGACCACCCTCGCCGTCTGCCTCTTCGTCGTCGAGATCACCGACGTGGTGTTCGCCCTCGACTCGATCCCGGCGGTGCTGGCGGTGAGCCAGGAGACCTTCATCATGGTCACCTCCAACATCTTCGCCATCCTCGGCCTGCGCTCGCTCTACTTCGTGCTCGCCGGCGCCATGGCCAAGTTCCAGTACCTGAAGATCGCCCTCGCCGTCCTGCTCATCCTCATCGGCGGCAAGATGCTCGCCCACGACCTCTACCACATGCCGCACTGGCTCTCGCTCACGCTGATCGCCGGCATCCTGTTCGTCGGCGTGGTGGCGTCGATCATCGCCAGCCGCCGCGCCGACGACGAGCCCGCGCCTGCCGGCGCCGGCGCCGCGGCCGAGCGCAAGAACGAGCCGCAGGCCTAGCCCGGCCTAGCCCCTTCGACACGGCGCTTGTCCTCGCTGCGCGAGGCCAAGGGCCGGCTCAGGGCGAACGGGTGAGGAGGCGCAGCCGCCGCCACTGGTTGCGGCGCAGCCGCGGTGCGCGCTCGGGCCAGGCGCCGCGGTGGCACGCGTGCGGCACGCCGAGCTTGCCGGCCAGCACCCGCGCGTGGGCCTCGGGCGTCGGCACCCCGAGGTCGGCGAGGATCTCGCGCGCGACCAGGGCGCCGGTCTCGGCGCCGCCCTCCATGTAGCCCTGGAACTCCTGCGACGTGTGCTCGCCGCAGAAGTGGAGGTTGCCGACGCGCTGACCCTCGGTGCCCCAGAACGACCACTGGCCGGGCCGGTAGCAGGCGTAGCTGGCGCGCACGAACGGCGCCGACGGCCAGTGCTGGCGGATCGCGCTCGGGTTCTGGTAGGCGCCGCGGCTGCCCGGGAAGACGGTCTCGATCCAGGGCAGCACCTCGACCATCCGCTCCTCGGCCGAGCCCTCGCCGATCGACAGGCCGCGGGCGCCGCCGACGAAGTTGGTCAGGATGCCGGTGGTCCCCGGCTGGCCGGCGGAGCTGTCCCAGGTCGACTGCAGCTCGCCGACGTCGCTGAAGCTCGAGCCGCTGGCGTGCTGGTCCTCGCGCCACACCTTGCGGTCGAAGCCGCCGAACAGCTTGGCGTTGGTGCCGTAGCCGAGCTCGTCGATCATCGTCCGCTTCTCGGCCGGCAGGCCGGCGTCGGCGAGGTCGATCTCGCGCAGGATCGTGAACGGGATGGCGAGGACGACGTGGTCGGCGTTCACCTCGACGTCGCCGCCCGAGGTCGCGAAGGTCAGCTGGTAGGCGCCGTCGACGGCGGCGACCTTGACCAGCTCGTGCTCGCGGACGACCCGGTCGCCGAGGGCGGTGGCGAGGGCGTCCGGGATCGTCTGCGATCCGCCGTGGACGTGGAAGCGCTCGTCGGAGTCGCCGAAGATCCGGAACGGGTCCGGCATGTCGTGATCGATCAGGTACAGGAGATTGAGCGACGACTGCTCGTCGGCCTCGAGCCCGTACTCGCCGGTGTAGGCAACCTCGAGGATGCGCCGGAGCAGGTCGCCGTCGGCGAGGCCGCCCTCGCTCTCGAGCCAGGCCGAGATCGACAGCGCGTCGACCCGGGTGTACTCGGCGTCGTCGGCCTCGGCGGCGGTGATCGCCTGCGACATCCTGGCGGCCAGCGGCATGAAGGCGTCGACGATCGCGGGGTCATCGACGAGCTGGCCGTCGAAGACGTAGGTGTCGGCGCGCAGGCCGGCGTCGATGACGTCGAGGTCGTCGAGCTCGATGGCCAGCTCGCCGGCCAGGGTGCGCAGCGTGGTGTGGCCGCTGTCGATGAACTCGCCGCCGAGATCGATCACGGCGCCGTCGGGGAACTGGTTCCGGCTGGTGAACATCCGACCGCCGGTGCGCGCCGACGCCTCGTAGACGGTGGCCTCGACGCCGGCGCCGACCAGCCGGTACGCGCAGTGCAGGCCGGCGATGCCGCCGCCGACCACCACCACCGACGGGCCGCCGCGGCCGAGGTTGTCGCCGCAGGCAGGCAAGATCGGGAGCAGCGCGGCGGTGCCGAGGGCGCCGCGCAGGACCTGGCGCCGGCTCGGGCCGGTGCGCGGGGTCGGCGAGGAGACGACGCCGCGGCGGCGGGCCTCGGCCCGGAGCAGCGCGCGTCGGAGCAGATCGAACAGCGGCGTGCGAGCCATGGCCCGCGGTTATACATCACAGGTACGGGACCATGAGGCGGGCGGCGCCGTCGCCGAGCCGGCGCGGCAGCGTGCGCCGCTCGAGATCGCCGCGCTCGAGCCGCGTCGCGTGGGCGACCCGCTCGTCGATCAGGCGATCGATCGCCGCCGCCAGCGGCTCGCTGTAGGCCTCGACGTCGAACTCGAAGTTGAGCCGCAGGGAACGCGGGTCCCAGTTGGCGGAGCCGAGCAGGCTCCAGGCGCCGTCGACGGTCATCAGCTTGGCGTGGTCGAACGGCGGCGGCGTCTGCCAGATCCGCACGCCGCGATCCATCAGCTGCCACAGCGTGGCCCGGGTCGCCCAGTCGACGATCCAGATGTTGGACTTCGACGGCAGGACGACGTCGACCTGGACGCCGCGCAGCGCGGCGACGTTGAGCGCCGCCAGGTACGGCGGATCCGGCAGGAAGTACGGCGTCACCACCCGGATCCGCTGGCGGGCGGTCGCCAGCGCCGACAGGATCGTCCACGGCAGCGGATCGACCTCGTCGTCGGGGCCCTCGTCGATGCCGCGGGCGAGGACGTCGCCGCGGGGCACCGCCGGCGCGAACCACGGCTCACCGCGCAGCCGCTCGCCGGTGGCGAACTCCCAGTCCTCGGCGAAGACGTCCTGCAGGTGGGCGACCACGGGCCCCTCGATCTGGAAGTGGACGTCGCGGACCGGCACCGCCGGGTGCTCGCCGATCCAGTGGCCGGCGCGGATGTTCATGCCGCCGGTGAAGCCGATCCGGCCGTCGACCACGATCACCTTGCGGTGGTTGCGCAGGTTGAAGTAGCGCGGGAACGACACCTTCAGCGGCAGGAACAGCGCGGCCCGCATGCCGCGGGCGGCGAGCACCCGGTGCGCCGGCGGCCGGTGGTAGCGCGCGCCGGCGGCGTCGATCAGGACCCGGACCTCCACGCCGCGCGCGACCGCGGCGGCGAGGGCGTCGACGAAGCGGCGGCCGACGCTGTCGACGTCGAAGATGTAGGTCATGAGCGTGATCGAGCGCTCGGCGCCGGCGATGGCGTCGAGCATCGCCGGGTAGGCCTGATCGCCGTCGACCAGCGGCTCGATGGTGTTGCCGGGTACCAGCGGCCGCCCGGTCACCCGGGTCACCGCGACGGCGAGATCGGCGAGGTAGGCGTGGCCGTCGAGGTGGCGCGCGACCTCACCGGCGCCGGCCGGCGTGCCCTGGATGGCGCCCTGGGCGCGCGCGACCTCGCCGCGCAGGGCGACCGCCTTGCGGTGGATCCGGTTGATGCCAAGCAGGACGTACAGGATCGGCCCGACGATCGGCGACAGCAGGATGACGGCGACCCAGCCGTTGGCGCTGCGCACGTCGCGCGGCGACACCAGGACGTGGGTGGTCGCCAGCACCGACATGAGGACGCCGAGGAGGCCGACCACCTCCGGCCAGTGCCGCTCGATCCACTCCACCAGGGCCACCCACCATTTGTAACCCGTTTCAACGACCGACGACGAAGCCGACGCCGAGCTGGATCGTCAACCCGCCCAGCGGCTGGCCGCTGCCGGGGACGATCGCACCGAGGTAACCCACGGTCGCGCGGTAGACGACGCGCTCGCCGATGACCCCGAGCAGGCCGCCGGTCGCGCTGACGCCGAGGGTGGAGCCGGCGGTGGTTCCCATCTCGTCGTGGGTGGTCACGTGGAGGACGTCGAGGCCGAGCGCCGCGTACGGCGCGATCCCGCGCCAGCGCTTGCCCGGCATGCGAGGGCCGACCTGGACGTGGAGGTCGATGACGTCGCGGTGGACCGCCCCGCCCGCCTGGCCGACGACGGCGAAGCCGCCGAGCGCGCACGTGAAGGGCTCGTCGTCGTCGAGCATCCGCACCTCGGCGGCGACGCCGGCGCTGCCGCCGACGCCGGACCCCATCGGGGCGGTCGCGGACGCGCCCAGCCACGCCGGCCCGGCGAGCACCGCCGTGTAGTCCGGATCGGCGCCGGCGGTCGCCGGGACCGCGAGGGCCGCGGCGACCACGAAGGCGAGGCGCCTCATGGCTCGAACGCCCATCCCACGGCGAGCTCGCCGACGAGGGTGCCGGCCCCGACGCCGATGGCGCTGGCGCTGGCGCGCCAGTAGAGCGAATCGGCGAGGAAGCCGTGCAGCCCGAGCGCGCCGCTCGGGCCGATCGCGACGCCGCTGGCGTCGCCCATGCGCGCGCTGCCGGCGGCCAGGCCGAGCGCCACGAACGGCACCAGCGGCCGGCGCGCGATCTTCGCCGACGCCACGACGTGCAGCGCCAGCGTGAACTGCTGGCCGCCGTCGCCGTCGAGGAAGACGCCGCGCGCCTCGACGCCGGTCGGCAGCTCGCCGCGCCGCTCGAGCAGCGCCAGCGTCAGCGCGCCGCCGCGGCCGAAGCGCTCGAGCCCGCCGTCGGCGCCGCTGACGTACGCCTGGGTGGCGCCGGCGCTGAGGAACATCGACTCCTCCGGCACCGCCCGCGGCGGCGGCGCCACCGGCAAGGGCAGCGGGTGCGGGTTGGGATCGACCAGGATCGCCTCGGCGCGCGCGGCGCCGCCGGGGACGGCGATCGCGGCGGCGCAGGCGCAGAGACAGGCAGCGGCGCGTGGGTGCATGAGCTCTCCGTGTGACGGACAACGACCGGCGACGGTCTAGACCGAATCGACCGCGGCGGCGGCGAAGAAACGCCGGCCGGCGCGCCGGCTTTCACGGCGCGCTGCGCTCGGGATTTCGACGAGGCGGCGATGTGCGCCGGCGAGGAGACCGTACTGTGTACGGTCTCCTCGCAGATCACCTCCGCGGTGCGCACGGGGCGCTCGATCCGGCGCCGCCGGCAGGAGCCGGCGGCACCGGGCGCCCCGGCGCGCCGCTATCGCGCGATCACCACCAGCAGCGCCGTCTCGAGCCGCGCCTCCGCCCAGCGCCGCTTGTAGTCCATGTCGGTGCCGAGGTCGTAGTGGAGGACGCCCTCCGCGCACAGCTCGACGATCTGGTGGTACTGGCAGAGCGAGCCCAGCGACAGCGCCGCGTGATCGTCGTCGTAGCTGAACTGCAGGCCGCGGTACTCGCCGCCCCACACCGCGCCCAGCACGTAGGCGACGTCGACGCCGTCGCGCTGCGCGAACACCGTCCGCTGCCAGCCGCGCGGCGCCAGGCGCTGGATCATGAGCTGGTAGAACTCGCGCATGCCGGGCGCGGTGATGCCGACGCCGTCGCGCGCCTTCCAGCTGCGCGCCTCGACGGCGAGGATCCGCTGGTACAGCGCCTCGCCCTCCTCGGCGGTGGTCGCCCGCGCGGTGACGAAGCGGACGCCGGCGTCGGCGGCGTCGCGCAGCGACGCGCGCAGCGCCTTGCGGAAGTTGCGGCTGCGCCGGGCGAGGAAACCGTCGACGCCGCCGTCGAGGCTGGCCAGGTGGCGCACCGTCGACTGCCCCCAGCGCCGCTCCCAGCGCGGCGGCAGCGCCTCGAGCAGCGCCGGCAGGAGCGGCCCGTCGTGCGGCAGCCCGGGCACCAGCAGCACGTCCCACTCGCGCTCGCGCGCGACGTGAGCGGCGAGCTCCGCGGCGAGCGCCGGCGCGTCGGCGCCGGCCAGCGGCGACGCCAGCCCCCACGCCAGCTCGAGCGGCTCGACGTAGACCATCCCGCTCGGATGGCGTCCCAGCATGCCGGCGAACCAGCCGGCGTCGCCGCGCAGGATCCAGCTCCGCCGCGCCGGCATCAGCGCCGTCGCCGCCGGGAGCACCCACGCGGTCGACGAGCAGAAGTGATCGATCGCCGGCGTGCTCGCCACCGCCTGGTCGAACTCGTGGGCCCGGCGGTCGAGCTCGGCGAGGGATAGCGACTCCATGCCCCCGCTCACCTTAGCCGGAAACCGCGGCCGTCGCGCGCGTCACGCCGCGGGCCGAAACGCGGCCCGGATCACGCTTGTGGCGTCGGGCCCCGTCGGCGCCTATCCTGCTTCCATGCGTCGCCTCGCCGCGTTGCTCGTCGCGGCTGCCCTGCCGCTCGCCGGCTGCTTGACGAACACCTACCGGATCCCGCCGGCCGAGCTCGCGCGCCTGGCGCAGACGCCGCCCGAGCAGCGCGGCAATCAGGTCCGCGTCGTCCAGGACCTCACCACCTCCGACTCGCCGGCGCCCGCCGCGCCGGTGACCGCCGAGACCCACGTCTCCGCCGTCGTCGTCGTGCCGATCCGGATCGGCGGCCCGCGCCCGCGCACCGGTCCGCCGTACGGCGGCGGCTACGGCGGCGGCCCGTCGCCGGTGCGCGACACCGGCGGCCTCGCCAAGAGCAAGGCCGACGAGGCCTGGGTCTGGTTCGTGCTCGCCGGCGTCGTCGCGATCGGCCTCGCCGCCACCGAGGGCGCCCGCTACGACGGCTGGGTCCAGCTGCACCCGATGCACCCGGTGCACCTGTTCGGCCCCGGCGGCTACACCGTGGTGCCGCTCGCGCAGATCGATCCGAACACCGCGGCGTGGGCCGAGCGCGCGGTCGTCCGCGACAGCGAGGGGCCGTGGCGCATGCTCGGCCGCGCGCCCCTCGACCGCGCCGGCTGGAGCTACTCGGTGCTCGGCGGCGCCGCCAGCGTGCCGAGCGCCGACGGCACCACCGAGCTCGGCGCCGCCGCCCACATCCAGATCGGCTACTACCCGAGCCACTCGATCGGCATCGTCGGCGACGTCGGCCTGTCGTGGCGCCCGAACATGGACGACCAGACCATCTACGACTCGCGCTGGGGCCTCGAGCTGCACTACCTGCCGCTCGACGCCGGCCCGTTCCACGGCGGCGTCTTCGGCGGGCTCGCGCTCGGCGCCCGCCTCGAGGACATCGGCGACCGGACCGTGCGCAAGCAGGGCCTCGTCGTCGGCGGCGGCGCCCTGCTGCAGCTCGAGATCACGACCCGGCTCGCCCTCACCGGCCGCTTCGGCCTCGGCGACGCCTACGGCGAGGCCAGCCGCGACATCACGGTGGGGCTGTCGGTGTACTAGGGCTGCGCCCTACTTCTGGTACTTCGCCTTCCACTCGTCGTACGGCATGCCGTAGATCGCCTGGCGCGCCTCGGCGTCGCTGAGCGGGACGCCGCGCTCCTCCGCCGCCGCTCGGTACCACTTGGCGAGGCAGTTGCGGCAGAAGCCAGCCAGGTTCATGACGTCCAGGTTCTGGACGTCGGTCCGGTCGCGGAAGTGCTGGACCAGGCGGCGAAAAGCCGCCGCCTCCAGCTCGGTGCGGGTGCGCTCGTCGATCTCGGCCATGGGGGGTTCTACCGCCTTCCGGGCCCCGCTGCCCACGATCCGCACCCCCGGGTGCGCGCCCCCCGGTCGCTCGTGCTATCCAAAGCGCCGATGAACGCTGCACTCGCTTCCGATACGGTCACCGAGGTGGCCGCGGCCGGCACGACCTTCCACCTGGTCGGCACCGCCCACGTGTCGGAGCGCAGCGTCTCCGAGGTCCGCGAGATCATCCGCCGGGTCAAGCCGGAGGTCGTCTGCGTCGAGCTGTGCAAGGCCCGCTACGACGCCCTGACCCAGGACAGCGCCTTCCGCGACCTCGACATCTTCAAGGTCATCCGCGAGGGCAAGACCCTGTACCTCCTCGCCCACCTCGCGCTCGGCGCCTACCAGCGCAAGATGGGCGCCGCCCTCGGCGTCAAGCCGGGCGCCGAGATGCTCGCCGCCATCGAGGAGGCCCGCGCCGTCGGCGCGCGGGTCGAGCTGGTCGATCGCGACATCCACCTGACCCTCAAGCGCACCTGGGCCAACCTCGGCTGGTGGAAGCGCTCGATGCTGCTGTCGTCGCTGCTGGTCGGCTGGGGCGACGACGACCGCGAGGTCACCGCCGATACCATCGAGCAGCTCAAGGAGCCGAAGGCGCTCTCGGAGATGCTGACCGAGCTGTCGCGCGCGCTGCCCGAGGTCAAGGAGCCGCTCATCGACGAGCGCGACCGCTACCTCGCCTCCGGCGTCGAGGCGTCGGCGCAGGGCGCCCGCGATGTCGTCGCCGTCGTCGGCGCCGCCCACGTCCCGGGCATGCGCACGCTCTTCGGCACCGCCGTCGACCGCGCCGCCCTCGACCGCCTGCCGCCGCCGTCGGCGTTCTGGACCGCCCTCAAGTGGCTGATGCCGGTCATCCTCATCGCTGCCTTCATCTGGGGCTGGTGGCACTCCGAGACCGCGAGCCTCGGCCACATGGTCCTGGCCTGGCTGATCCCGACCTCGGCCGGCGCCGGCCTCTTCACGCTGCTGGCGGGCGGCCGCCTGCTGTCGGTGCTGTCGGCCATCGGAATCGCTCCGATCGCCGCGCTGCATCCACTGCTGGGCACCGGCATGGTCGTCGGCGTCGTGGAGGCGTGGCTACGGCGGCCGACCGTCAAGGACTGCGAGCAGTTACCCGACGACGTGCAGACCCTGCGCGGCTTCTGGCGCAACCCGGTGACCCGCATCCTCCTGGTCGCGGTCGCGTCGGGGCTGGGCACCGCGCTCGGCATGTGGATCGGGGTGGCGTGGGTCGTCACGCTGGTTTAGCGCTGTCACAAGGACGTCGGGCTGGGGCTCCATCGTCCCGGTATAGACTCTGGGCCCGATGAAGCGTCGTGACGCCCTGAAGACCCTCGGTGCGCTGGCCGGTGCCGGCGCCGCCGCCCGCCTCCTGCCCGCCTGCGGCGACAACCTGGAGGTCGAGCCGCCGCCGGAGCCCGGCGCCATCACCAACATCGTGGTGATGATGCTGGAGAACCGGACCTACGATCACGCCCTCGGCGCCCGCAAGCTCCTCGAGGGCAAGCCGGGCGATGGCCTGACCGCCGGGATGTTCAACCTCGACAGCGGCGGCAACAAGGTCGAGATCTGGCAGGCGACGAAGGACAAGATGTGCGTCCTCGATCCGCCCCACGAGTGGGACGCCTCGCACCGCCAGTTCAACGCCGGCGCCAACGACGGCTTCCTCGCCGAGTACCAGGGTCACTACGCCGGCGAGACCGCGGTGATGCAGTACCTGACCCGCGAGCACCAGCCGGCGAGTTGGGCGCTCGCCGATCACTTCGCGTCGTGCGATCGCTGGTTCGCGTCGGTGATGGG
>Ga0075429_100006657_pt1 | contig 10014 bp, 8 predicted proteins | sample RhiMetdeltSRZDD3_FD_75295 | JGI IMG/M metagenome (GOLD analysis project Ga0075429, IMG submission 75295) | Populus rhizosphere microbial communities from Tennessee, USA - Rhizosphere MetaG P. deltoides SRZDD3 | ecosystem: Host-associated > Plants > Roots > Rhizosphere > Soil | place: USA...
TCGATCACGAAGGTTTTCACCTCATTGCTGTTGGCCGATATGGTGGAAGCTGGCGAGGTCGCGCTTGACGACCCAGTAGTGAAGTATCTGCCCCATGACGTGACCGTACCAACGCGGGGCGGCAAGCAGATCACGCTGGCGGACTTGGCGACACATCGATCTGGCCTCCCCCGCATGCCCTCCAATTTCACCGCTGCAGAGCCCATGAATCCCTACGTGGACTATCCCGTCCAGCGGCTCTATCAATTCCTTTCGAGTTATCAGCTGCAACGCGAGGTTGATTCCGAATTCGACTACTCAAACCTTGGCGCCGGACTGCTGGGACACGCGCTCGCGAGGCGAGCGGGAACGAGCTACGAGGCCTTGCTTCGGCGACGCGTGCTCGACCCGCTCAAGATGTCCAGCACCGGCATCGCGCTCAGCCCGACTCTGAAGTCTCGGCAGTCGCAACCCCATTCATCTGTATTTCAACTTGCTCCAACGCCACCGTGGGATTTCACGGACGCATTTGCGGGAGCGGGCGCAGTTCGATCAAGCGCGGACGACATGCTGACGTTCCTGGCAGCGACAGTCGGTTACATACGAACGCCATTGTCCGGCGCCATGGCTCGGATGCTCGCGGTTCGTCGAGAGGCCACTGATACGTTCAAGATGGGGCTCGGCTGGCGCATCGAACAGCTGGACGGGGCAGAAATGGTCTGGACGGGCGGCGCGACTTATGGTTCCCGGACTTTTGCCGGCTACGATCCGAAGTCGCGTGTCGGAGTCGTGGTGCTTTCAAATTACAACAGTGGGTCGGGAATCGATGACATTGGACGCCACTTGCTACATGCGCGCACGCCGCTCGACACCAGCGCCAGTGTGAAGCCACGAGCGCGAACGGTTTCCAGGGTCCCCCCCGGACTACTGGACGCCTACGCCGGCCGCTATCGATTTTCCAACAACCAAATCTGGTTGGTGCGACGGGAGGGGAATCGCTACTTCGTCAAGAAGCCGGGCGAAGCAGAATTCGAGATCTTCCCCGAAGGCGATTTCGAGAAAGGGAGTGACGACTTTTTTTCGAACTCTATGGATGCGTTGTTCACTTTCGATTTCGAGAAACCGTCGGCGAGCCTGGCGAATCGGCTCACCTTTTCATGGGCGTTCTTGGATCCTCAGCGCGCCGAACGGATCGATTGATCCGGCTCCCAAAAAAGGCCGGTGCTTCAGCGCCCTGTTAAAGCGATTTCCTTTCGCGAGAACGCGGGCGAATGCCCGCACCGCGAGAACGATGCGGGGAATGCTACGCGAAGAGGAACCACGTCCAAGCGTGGCCGTTGCCGCGTCCCAAGTATGTTGCAGGGACGCGGCCTGATGGACTGGCTTATTTCTCGGGACGTTCGTCGGGCGCCCCAGTGCCGGAGGAGCCGACAAAGAGCTTCTTGCCATCCGGGAACGTGATGTCACGACCGTTGGCGCGATTGGCGCCATCCTTCGCCTGGAACCCTTCGACCAGGATCTCGGTTCCCTCGGGCAGCGAGTTCTTGGTCCACCCACGGCGCAGCAGCGCGTTCGGCGCGCCACCCTCGACCATCCATCGCTCAACCTTGCCGGTCACAGGATCCTTGACGTCTATGTGGATCCACGAGTGCGGGTTGATCCACTCCATCTTGACTACGGTGCCGCGCAGCTTCACCGGGCGCTTGGCGTCGAACTCGGCGGCAAAAGAATGATGTGCAAACACCGGCGCGGCCATTGCGACAACAAGCCCAGCGGCGGCAACACAGTTGACCAGTTTGGTGACCATCGTATCGTCTCCTGCTCGAGCGGTACGTTTCACTGCACCGCTGCCACTATCGTATGCAGCAGGATCCGCACCGTTCCTGAAGTTTCAATTAACTTCTCGACAGACTTGTCTGGGTTCCCACGACCAGAGACAGAACTGTGGATTTTTCACAGCCGTCCGCGCAGAACTCGACACCGAGCCTCTCAAAACGCCAGCAATCTCGAACTCTTTCCCATCATGTGCTGGCCTGCGTCTTGCTCGCGGAGCCACGGGATACTCGCAATACCGAAAGGGACCTTGATGCCTCGATCCAGCAAGCCGCAACCACCTGCTCCAACCGGACCTCGCCTCGTGAAAGCCGCATCCAAGACATTGCCGCAATCCGACGTGACGTATGCGCAGATCGCGCTGCGCGCATACGAGCTCTTCGCGCAAGAGGGTTTCATGCACGGCAACGACGTCGATCATTGGTTGAGAGCTGAACGTGAGCTCAAGGGCGTCGCGACGGTGGCGCGCCCAAAACGCGTTGCCGGAACTCGCGCACGGCCGTAGGGCGCCGAACGTAGAGCCAGGTCATTACGTGTAGAGGCGAGTCTCTGGACCCGCATGGCTATCCGCGCGCAAGAACCGCGACCGTTTCGACGTGCGCCGTGTTGGGAAACAGATCGATGCCGCTGAGGTCTGCTAATCCATAGCCGGCGTCGTGCAGGGCGCGAGTGTCGCGTGCGAGCGTCGCAACATCGCATGACACATAAACGATACGCCGCGGTCGCAACCTCGTGACGTGCGCGAGCGTCTGCTTCGAGATCCCGGTGCGCGGGGGATCGACGATGACGGTCGCATCTGACACCTCACGCGGTCTCACCGAGCCGAGGTACGTCTCGACGCTTCGCCGGATGGCGGTGATGCGGCCTTTGAATGGTTCGGCATTGCGCGCCAGATCTGTCCCGGCGACGGGGTCACCTTCGACGGAAGTCACCGGTTCCCACCCCGCTGCGGCGAGTGACAATCCGAACAGGCCGACCCCGGCGTACAGATCGATCACCGGGCCGCGCGGCACCAGTGCCACGACGCGACGGACAAGCTGTTCGACCAGGAATCGATTGCCCTGGAAAAACGCTCTGACATCGCGACCGAGCGAGAGCCGGTGTCCTGGGTCCTCGTCCGCCTGAATCGAGTCTGTGACACAGGTTGCGCCAGCGACTCGAACCACCCCCGGGCGATCGGCACGTTCGGCCGAGAGGCCGACGAGTCCTTCGACGATCGCCGCGTACGTGGAAGGCTCCGCTTCGGCATGAAGCTCCAGGTGGCAGGCTCTCTCCTGGCCCGGGATGTTCTCGGCAATCTCGATCGCCGCGATATCTCGCAAGGCGTTGGTGTCGAGTGTGCGTTGCGTAGCAGCGATCCATTCGTGTGTTTCCGGCAGCAACTGACCGGATGTCCCGGGGTCACATACCTGGTGGGTGCCTTCGAGATAGAACCCGATCTTTCCGCCGCTCACGTGAAGCCTCGCACGCATGCGATAACCACGCTCGGGCGATCCGGTGACCAGTGGCGGGTCCTCGAGCGGAAGCCGGCCGATGCGCCTGAATGCGTCCTCGATGATCTCGCCCTTGAGTGTGAGTTGCCTCGGGTACGCGATGTGCGCGAACACATTGCCCCCACAGCGCGCGTCGCCCACCGTCGCCCTGCGATCGACGGAGGGCTGGAGGACCTCCGTCACCTCGGCAAACACGACACCGCGTTCTGTTCGTTCGAGACGCGCCGAGACGCGTTCACCGGGGATCGCGCCCGACACGAGCACGACACGGCCGTTGTGACGGGCCAGCATCCGGCCACCTGCGGCAGCCTTCTCGATATCGAGTGTTAAGACGGACATCCGCTCGCTAATCCTCGAAGGCAATCACCGGCAAACGGTAACGCTCACGAACCAGGCGCGCCACGGCGCCGCGGCGCGCTTCTTCGAAGGCAGTGCCCGGCAGACGATCCTTGAAAGGAGCCAGCTCCTCGGCGGCTTCTACGTCGAGCTGCGCACGCGTCGCCGCATCACATCGGTGCTCGGCCGCCTGCATCAGTTCCCGATCCATCGCTCTCAATCGATCGACGAGCTCCCGGCGTCCTTCACCGCGAAGCGACCTGGCCTCGGAGCGGCGACCGTCGAGTTCTCTGATCGCGGCATCGAGGGCATCGTCGAGGGAACGGTCGGCCCCCGCGCGAAGCGTCGTGAGGCGCGCAATGATGCGGTCCAGGTGGGCCGGCAACGATCCATGCCTACGTTCATGCGAGTCGGAAGATCCCGAATCGCTCGTCATCGTGGCAGAACCGAGGCGCTCCTCCCTGGCGATGCCGACGGCGCGCCGCCATTCGTCGAATGCGTCGAGGACGTCGGCCTCGCAGAACTCGATCCGCACGGGCCGGCGACGAGGACCTTTCGCGTAGTACCGCTCGAAGTATCGATCGATGCCCTGACACGCGATCTTGATAGGCACTCCCTGGTTCGCCCATCCCAGCACCTGTTCGAATGCCGGCCCGACGATTCGAATCAGGTGGCCATCGTTCTTGCGACACAAATACGCTTCGATCGCCCGGCAGTACTGATCGGCGGGCCCTACAACCACCTGACTTCTCCCGACCGAATCTTCTGCGTTTGGCCACCCACCTTCACGATTAGCGCGCCATCATCGTCGATGTTTTCCGCGAGCCCGACCTGGTACGTCCCCGCCGACTCCCATTCAACACGGCGGCCCAGCATCGGCGCCGCGCGCCGGCGCCACGCATCGACGACCTGTCCTCCGCGCCCGCTTTGCAGCTCTCGATAGCGCGATGCCAACGCCGCGAGACACTCGGCCAACACGACGCCGCGATCGACGGGGCAACTGAGCTCCGCTTCGATCGATGTCGCGCGCGCAGCGACATCGGGAGGATACGCGGCCGACTGAACATTGATCCCGATGCCCAGCACCACGTGGCCAACGGCGCCTTCGGCCAGGATGCCGGCGAGCTTCCGTCCACCGACGTGCACGTCGTTCGGCCATTTTACGTGCGGAGACAGACCCGTCGCGGAGGCAATGCCCTCGGCGACCGCGACGCCGGCTGCGATCGTCAAGAGGGTCGCGACCGTGACAGATGGCCGGAGCACGACGGAGGCGTAGATGCCGGCGCCCGACGGTGATGCCCACGTGCGTCCCAGTCGCCCGCGGCCGGCGGTTTGCCGATCGGCGAGGACGACCAGCCCCTCGGCCGCGTTTCGATCGGCCATTGCACCGGCAAGGTCGTTGGTGGATCCAACCTCGGAGTACCAGAGGATCTGCTGCGCGAAGATGCCAAGGCGGTCACGCGTCACCGCCAGGCCGCTCGCAAATTCCTCCGGGAGGGAAATGGGGTCAGACCCCCTGAGTCTCTCCATGTCAAGGGGTCTGACCCCAGATTTCGAAACTCAGATCGGCGGCGGGAGCCGAATGCGTCAGCGCGCCGATCGATACGTAGTCGGCGCCGGTCGCGGCCAACTCCGGCATCCGCGCCAGCGTCACGCCGCCGGAGATTTCGGTCCGAGCCTTGCCGCGGCACTTGCCGACCGCTTCGATGATGTCGGCTGTCGAGAGGTTATCAAGCAATACGATGTCGGCGCCCGCTTCGAGCGCGGTATCGACCTCGCACAAGCTCTGCGCCTCGACTTCGATCGGCAGGGTCTTGTTCGCTTCGCGCATTCGCTGCACTGCCGTCGCGACGCCACCCGCGAGCCGCACGTGGTTGTCCTTGATGAGAATGCCATCGTCCAGCCCCAACCGGTGGTTCGTACCGCCCCCCGCGCGAACGGCGTACTTTTCGAGGACGCGCATCAGCGGCGTCGTCTTGCGGGTGTCGAGCACGGTAATGCCATCGCCAGCGGCGTCGACGAACTGACGCGTGAGCGTGGCAACCCCCGAGAGGCGCTGCATGAAGTTCAGAGCGGTTCGCTCTCCAATGAGGAGGGCATCAGCGCGACCCGTGATCTCAGCCACTGTCATTCCGGGACTACAGAGCGAGCCGTCGCCATGATGAACCTTCACTTCGATTGACGGGTCGAGCTGACGGAACGTCTCCGTGGCGATGTCCAGTCCAGCCACAATGCAGCGGCACTTCGCCAGCACGACGCCGTGGACGCGCCGACTTCCGTCAATTGTCCCCGCCGTCGTGATGTCGCCACGGCCTACGTCCTCGGCGAGCGCGCGGCGGACGAGATCCCGATAGTCATCGACATGGAGAGGCTCGAGCGGGGGATTCACACTCGTGGTTCCGGCAACTGTTCAGCAGCGAACTCGAGTTGTGGCTCCTCGATCGATCCGAATAACAGGTCTCTGATGTGCGCCGCGGCCTTGAAATCCGGCGCGGCCGGCATCAGCGACTCAAACCGTCGCGGAAGCACGGCGCGATCGATCACCGCCTTGACCGGCCTTTTCTCCAACGCCTTGATCCGGCGGATTTCGCCGAGCGCCGCACGAGTCTGGGCGAATACCTGCACCGCTTCAGCATCCGATCCACCGATCGGTGCGACCACCTCTTCAGCCGTCGGCCAGCGCGCGTTGTGCACCGACCCTGTGCGCCACCACGACCACACTTCTTCCGTCACAAACGGCAGGAAGGGGGCGAACAGCCGCAGAAGCGTCGACAACGCCACCAACATGGCGCTGTTGGCGGAGGCGGCTCCCTCCGGCGTGAAATCACCGTACCGGCGCGCCTTTACCAGCTCGAGGTAGTCATCGCAGAACGACCAGAAGAATCGCTCGGACTGCTCCAGGACCCGCGCGTAGTCGTACGCTTCGAACTGCTCCGTGGATTCCTGGACGAGCGTTGCAAGACTCGACAACATCCCGCGGTCGAGCGGCTCAGTGATCGCTCCGCGCGGCTCTGCCTGCATGAGCGCAAACTTCGCGGCGTTCAGCACCTTGATCGCCAACCGCCGTCCCACCTTCATCTGACCGGCATCGAACGCGGTGTCGGTCCCCGGTCCACCCTTTGCCGACCAGTACCGAACGCCGTCGGAGCCATGCTCCTCGAGGAGCCCCATCGGCGTGACGACGTTGCCCTTGGACTTCGACATTTTCTTGCGGTCTGGATCGAGCACCCATCCTGAAATGGCGGCGTGTTTCCACGGCAGCGAGCCGTGCTCGAGGATCGACCGCAGCACCGTATCGAAAAGCCACGTCCGGATGATTTCGTGACTCTGCGGTCGCATGTCCATCGGGAACAGGCGCGCGAACAAATCCGGATCGCCGAGCCAATCTCCCGCGATCTGCGGCGTCAGCGAGGAGGTCGCCCACGTGTCCATGATGTCGGGATCGCCGGCGAAGCCGTTCGGCTGGTTCCGCTGTGCCGGCACGTACCCTTCTGGCGTGTCGGTTGACGGATCGATCGGCAGTTGCGCCTCGGTCGGCACGATGGGTCGTGTGTAGTCGATCTGCCCATCGCCGCGAATGGGATACCACGCTGGAAACGGCACACCGAAGAATCGTTGCCGGCTGATGCACCAGTCGCCCGCCAGACCATTGACCCAGTTCTCGTAGCGATGACGCATGTAATCGGGATGCCATTGGAGCTCGACGCCTCGCGCCAGCAGTTCCTCCCTGAAGTCCATCGTCTTGATGAACCACTGCCGGCTCGTCACGATCTCGAGTGGACGATCGCCTTTCTCGTAGAACTTCACCGGATGCGTGATCGGACGTGGTTCCCCGAGGAGATCACCTGATTCCTTGAGCAATTCAACGATGCGCGCTCGTGCCTTCACCGCCGAGAGGTTTGCAAGTTGATCGTAGACGGCCTGTGCCGCAGCGACGTCGTGCGACTCCCACCCGGTCGATCCCCACGTGAGCGGCCGAAAGGCACCGTTCGCCTGAATCACGGCACGCACCGGCAATCTCAGCTCGCGCCACCACGTCACGTCAGTCAGATCGCCGAACGTGCAGATCATCGCGATGCCGCTTCCCTTCTCGGGATCGGCGAGCGCATGCGCCCTGACTGGAACAGGCACCTTGAACAACGGGGTCACCACTTTGCTACCAAACAGCGGCTGATACCTGGCGTCATCAGGGTGAGCCACGAGCGCGACACACGCCGGAATCAACTCGGGGCGTGTGGTGTCAATCTCGACGAAGGTGCTCGTATCCGGGCGCGCGAATCGAATGCGGTGGTACGCTCCGGGTTGTTCACGATCCTCGAGCTCGGCTTGCGCCACGGCAGTGCGGAAATCAATGTCCCAGAGCGTTGGAGCCTCGAGCTGGTAGGCGATGCCGCGTTTCAGCAGCCGTAGAAAAGCGGCCTGCGAGGTCTTCTGCGCTCGTCGATCAATCGTGGCGTAGGTGCGCGACCAGTCGACCGAGAGGCCAAGGTGACGCCACAGGTGTTCGAATGCCTTTTCATCCTCGGCGGTGAGCCGGTTGCACAACTCGATGAAATTGGGACGCGACACCGAAATGGGCTGCTTCCCAGGCTTGTCGGGCGGTTGGAAGTCGCGATCGTACGGCAACGACGGATCACACCTGACGCCGTAATAGTTCTGCACCCGGCGCTCGGTGGGCAGGCCGTTATCGTCCCACCCCATCGGATAGAACACGACCTTTCCCCTCATACGCTGAAAGCGCGCAATCAGGTCGGTGTGCGTGTACGAGAACACATGTCCGACATGTAACGACCCACTGACAGTGGGCGGCGGCGTGTCGATCGAATAGATCTCTTCGCGCGTGTGGTTGCGATCGAAGCGATACGTACCGTGGGCCTCCCAGCGCGCGGCCCACTTCGCTTCGAGGCCTTCCAATGCCGGTTTGTCCGGGAGATTGATCGGGTGCTGATCCATTGATGATTCTTGATTTGACGATCTTTGATTCGTGACGATTGTCGATTGTTGACTGATGATTTCGAATTTGTTCTTACTCGTTCGATGAATTGCTCAATAAATCAGCAATCTACAATCTCCAATCATCAACGAATCATCAATCACTAATCAGAAATCCCCAAATGGGGACGCTAGAGTCGAGCGGCCACGCCTGCCTTGATTCGCGCAATTTCCTCGCGAATCAATCGTTCGGCGACCTCGGACACGATCCGTGCGACGGTCTCATTGGCAGCCCCAGGGGCCAGGCGCTCGACGACTCGACGGGTCACTTCATCGACGAGGCTGTCAGTGACCGTCATCGGCGCTGCGGCGGCCGCAGCGGGAAACGGTGGTGTGGGCGCAACCGCTTCGCCCTGCTCGACCGCAAACAGCGCAGCGAACATGTCCGCGACAAGGTTACGTCCGTCTACTGGTGCCGCTGACTCCCTGGACGGACTCACGGCCCGCGAAGTGGCTGCTCGCGGCACCGACGCCTCGTAATGCTTCAATTCATCTGGCAGTACGGGAGCAGCCGCCGGGTCGTCCTCCGGCTGCGCGCTCGATGACACCGCAAGCAGGCCCTCGAGTGTTGGCACGTCGCGGCCGTCGAACTCATCATCCACCACGGGTGGACGTGCGGTCCCACGAGGGACGTCAGTCCCGAGCCCGGCGAATGCTGCGTCGAGCCGATTGAAGTAGTCATCCAACTTGGGCTCGCTTTTTCGCTCGCGGGGCTCGACCACCGCAGCTTTGGCTTCGGGCGGAGCGACGACCGGCTGCGAATGCGCGATAGTCTCGCCATTTCGCGCTCGCCGATCGACGACCTCGATGTCAGGAAGAGCTGGCCTTCGTCGCGACGTCGCCTGTGAGCTTTCAATGAGGTCGCGAACGCGCGCGATGACCTGCTGGGGCTCGAACGGCTTGACCAGTACGCCGTCACTGTGCACCTGCTGAGCGCGATTCTCATCGACCGGCTCGAAGGCGCCGGCCAGGAGAAGCACGGGAATGTGCGACAGATCCGAACGTCCCTTGACGAAGGCGGCCACGTCGTAGCCGCTCCGCTTCGGCATGCCGATGTCGGCCAGGACGATGTCCGGCAGCTCGACTGGAATGCGCGCGATGGCCTGCTCACCGTCCCCGACGGATACGACCTGCACGTTCTCACCCGAGAACGTGAGCTCGACGACGCGTTGGATGGTCACGCTGTCGTCGGCGAGCAGGAGCTTATGCGTCACGAGAGCCTCTCAAGTAGGACACGGATCTGGCGTTCTGTGCGATGAAGTCTACGATGTCCTGCATCGGCGTGCCCGGCTGAAAAATGCCTCGAATCCCGATTTCGTTCAACTTTGGCACGTCGGCGTCCGGAATGATGCCACCCACGACAACGAGAACGTCGTCCAAG